>Ga0307508_10006772_pt1 | contig 10733 bp, 11 predicted proteins | sample 9_EM_MG_FD_203089 | JGI IMG/M metagenome (GOLD analysis project Ga0307508, IMG submission 203089) | Populus trichocarpa ectomycorrhiza microbial communities from riparian zone in the Pacific Northwest, United States - 9_EM | ecosystem: Host-associated > Plants > Roots > Unclassified | place...
GTACAGTTCTATTGACCTCACATCGGTCAGATTGGGTGTTTTTCCCATCCAGGAGGACCGTAGGCACATCAGCGTGTGGTGCCTTGATACGCGCTAAACTTCCTTTTCGTCGGAGTAGTTGTGGCGCTGGGTGTCATCAGCTCCGAACGATTTCCGAGATTTAAAGTCAAGTCGTCGACTGCTATAGAAAGTTGGCCAAGAGATGAGATACATAAAACGCTGCCAACGAAGGAGATACACAAGGTAATGGATAATGTGGGAGGAGTTGCCCATTGCCTAACATTCTCAAAGACCCACCTACAACATGATCAGTGGAGAAAATTGAGAGATAAAGATCTTACGTGATTGACGACTCAGAAGCAATAGAGGCACCGGAGATATATGACGATGTCGAAACTGTGAACGTCCTGGGGGACTCTGTAGTGCGACCTACACCACTCACATGACCAACACCAAAGATAATCGGATGGAGGAAGTCCGGTAGATTTGTGTCATATTCTTCTGATGCAGAATCCCCAGGAAAGGAGAAGAAGTGCATGGTTAGTAACAGGACGTGTGGGGAAGGCGACGCTGGTGTGGATAGCAGGAATGCAACTTTACCGATCACGAGGGTGACAGTGTTGTCAGGCAGAATATTTGGAGAAAAGTGATGAATCTGCACGTCAACTCCTGTCTGATCAGGACATGAGATGATGGAGTCATAAACGATATATGTCGTAGACTTTGCTTGTGCCGAAGGAACCTGTTCGCGATGACCATTGGCTAGCGAGAACATACCAACTATAGAAAGGCTGGACATGATGAGAGTATGAGAAGAAAGAAGGAACTGTGAGCGCACCAACAATTAACCAGAACCGAGACATGCTCCATTCTACGAAACAGGAATGTGATGAAAGACCTAGAAAGCAGGCAATGAGGTCTGTAGGAGCGCAAATCTATTGGCGAGGCCAAACAAAGGCATGCCACGCGACAGAAAATTGATTTCTACAATCAGGAAGCTTACCTGCAGTGAGAGCTGGGTGTTTAAATTTAATTGCTTTGGCAACCCTATTATTCTCTTCCTCATCTGTGTCCAATACAGGATCCGACAGGAACACTACCCACCCATCTTCCTCATCTTCATCAGTTATAGGATGAAGACTTACAGTGCCTTGGGCCTCAGTGCTCTTGCCTGCCAACTCTAGTTTCTTCTTTGAGGTTGATTGGCTGACTAAAAGTATGTGAATGAATACTTGTATGCAGTACTGGCACAAGTTTGTTATTGCACCTTGACTGGCAGTCCGAGTCACTGGTCCATGATTTTTCTCAGGATTGCTCAGTGTTTCAGCATCCTGCTCCCTGAACTTCCTGCTTAAATACAATTAAAGAAACTGCTTTGAAGGAACGCACTCTGAGCCACCCTGAGATCCTGACACATGTAGATCTTTCTCATAGTCCTTCTCAATCTCCACTTGTTTTGCAGTATAATTGGGTTCTCCAGGATTGTTGAAAGGTTTTGCAGATCCTGCTGAAACAGCTACTTCTATCAATATTGGGGGACATAATAAGGATGGAGGTTACCTTCAGGCGGAGTCTGATTGGAAGAAGTTTCATATGATTGGTGACCATTGTAGGGCCCCAAGTGCCTTTCTACACCAGCCTCCTTCTCAAGGTCATTGTCTTGTTCCTTGGAACCATCTGATGACTCATCGAGAGATGGATTACAGTTAGATACAGTTTGGTGGGTTTCCTCCAAAAGATTTTGCCTAGAGTGACATAAGAAGGAAGATCAATCACCCCTACATTCAAAAACACACCCAGAAACACGGGATTCTGACACAGCATTCACCTGGTGCTCCTGCCTTTTTATGCAGACCCCTGCACTACTATCGCCCTTGCTTTGCTCCTTGGAGCCATCTGATGGTTCACCACTGGATGAATTACCTTCGGACATGGGTTGTTGGCAAGGTAGTTCCTCAGAAAGGTGCTGATGGTGCATATGTGGATTCACCCTGGAGTGATATAAGTAGCAAATTTGCTTCTACTTTCAAAACGCACCCTGAATGGTGGGATTCTGACACAACATTCATCCGGGGCTCCTGCCTTTCTACTTCAATTCCTGCACTCCCAAGGTCATTAGACTTGTCAGAGTTGCAGGGGCTTTGCAATGGCTTGTTGCTGGAATTCGCCCTACACCAAGTTAAGTAACAAAAGCCTGCTCAATCGAAAGGAATGCACCTAAGGGTGCCCAAGGGAAGACCACTATCATCCCCATTCATTGTGGCATGCTATGGAAATGACACATCAATTTTATTGCCTCTCCCTTCATAGGATAGAATTACCGTGAATGAAATACCATTGAGGGCCTGTTCTGCACTTTCAAGTTTTCTTTTGGCATTTTCTAGGTCAATGGTTTTTTGATTGACATCTTTCCGAGCCTCCGTATACGTTTTGTGGGCCGCCCATTTCGCTCCTAACAGTGATTGAGTCTTTCAAGCTTACAATTCAATATTTTGCTCACCCTTTCCACCCCCTGCCTTACCCTTGGGGATTTTGTTAATGGCTCTCTTCACCTCAGCGGCAGCATAATAGATCTTCTCTGCTTCGGCCACTTCTGTAGTGGCCACCTCAACACCTGATATATGGTCTCATAAGTCACTAGAGCTGCATATTGTATATGAACATAGTTCACCTTTCCGCAGAATTTCAACGTTGACTTGAGTTAAATGACTTGGAAAGTTGTCCATATCGAACGGGAGACGTATAAACTTTCAACGTTCAACCACCATGGCATTTCACCATGTGACTTTTGTGTCAGTAGCCAGTAACGCAATTGGTTCAACATCTCATATCATTTGCGGACAACGCCATGAGTCAACAACCACGGCTTGCAGGTCAGTTCATTGATTACCAAAATAATTAGGCTTTCCTGGATATGAATGCTTTATGGAAAGACTTGCTATCAGAGCTAACTCTCACAGTTCCAAATCATCTTTCAGCAAATTCCCAATTCTCTCCCAAGTGCTCTGATAACTGTAGAATCAGAAGTCGAGTATTCATAACTATATGAAAAGGGAGGAGGATATGAATGAATCATGGATAGATTCTGTGTATGAATTTGAGTAGGCGTCGGAAGGAGAATGTGTCCCTGAATGAGTGGTATACATACTGTTTCATCAGTTTTCCACACTCTATCTGAGGCCTGCCTGGAAACTAACTGGAATTCGGAATGCACAGCTTTTATCAATTTCTGGCCTAGAGTCATTGGAGGAGCAGCAGAGGTGGAGGTGTTGTCAGAGAAAGAGCAAGTGGACCAGAAAGATCGTGTCAGTGATGTTGGCATGGAATTCGGATGTGTTCAATCGAAAGCAACTGCAGATCCAACACCTGGTGGAAATGCAGATTGATTTGGGCAGCCGTTGAACTTGTGACTGTCATTGTGGTCTGGTGAGATGAACCAAAATCATCACCGGAAGGCACATTATCCCAGGGGGAAGTCCAGCCTCGACATGCTCTTTCCACACCTAAGGAAGGAAACGGTTACTATGCAAACACGAAGATAGAATAACCCCCTGCCACAGAAGAACTGACAACAGAAAGCTCCATGTCCATGGAGACTGCTTTGTTGCCAACAACCATTGTGACAAGACAGTGGCTGACGTCCCAACAAGACGTGTCCTGTGGAATCAATGCTCTGTTTTGTAGTCAAGTTTGACAAGTGATGTCACTCACTCAACAATCGATCTTAACAACTCAGGTTTATCGGACAGAGACCGAACTAGAGATGCGATGGCTTCCAAGTAATTTTCTGAAACACGATCAAAAATAAGACCAAGCTGACTGGTAAGAACATACCGCTACTTGGCTCTCGAAAAGCATCAGAGACAAGCTCGATGCACAACTCTCTGACTTTGTCTCTGATAATCTGTGAGGCATTCTTCATGTATGTAACCAGCACCAATCATCTTCGCTCCCTCTTGTGCCAGTAACCAATTCTGTGATGACTGATAGGGAGACAGACATTGGGGCCTGCTTCTCTCTAGACAATCCCAAACCTTCGAGATCCTGTGCGGATGACTGGAATACGCATCAGCATTGGGGAATAGACTGTGCACACAAAAGATGAAGGGATACGATGCAAAAAACTTGAAGCTGGAAGGAGCGATGAAGAGTTGTCGGGGTTGTGTTGAGGGCTCATGCCCTGCACTTGTACCACCGGCAAGATTGCATGGACAGGCAACATTGGAATTTTGTTCAGAGTGATCTACTGGAACATATTGTGAGAACACTATTTTAGTGCGACTTGGATTTTAACACTTGCTGAAAGACAAGAAGTGAAGCTCTCGCCCATTTGACTTGTTTGCAGCAACCAATGGCGTCATGGTGACTTTATTGGGGGTCGTGGGTTGAGGGTCGGAAGTGTGCCCATTACCAATAGGGTCGCTGCCGCGACATTGGGAATCCTTTTTCGGCACATGAATGAGCTCGGTTGTTCTGATGCTACACCCAAAGGCGACTGGCATATCTGACAAATGCAATCCATTCGTCAAGTTCTTCAATTACCTGGTACCACACAGCCTATACAACATGAAACTTGAAAGTCCTACACTTCTCTGCTTGCTGCGAGTCAAGAGCAGGACACAGTTTTGCAACGTGCAGTTGTTTGGCCTGCTGTGGATCTTGTCCATCATTGAAACTCTGTATGAAAAACAAAGTTGTATGAACGTGACCAAGCAAATCATTTCAATAGTAATACCCTTGATTTGCAGTAAAAATAATACAATCATCTGTGACACCTGTGAGCTTGACCAACTGTAGCAGAAAGTCTGCTTGAATAGCTGAGGTCTGAGTAATTTCACCATTGACATACCAGCTTCTCACTAGGAAGTAATCTGTAAATGAAAATGAAATGCAATATGGTCAAAGGATCTTACACAAATGTACAGTTCCCAGCCGAATTCCCAGTAGCACGGCCTGCATAATGTTGACGCAATGTTTCAAGACACTGCTTTCTCAACAAGGATTAAACATAGATCCGAAGTCTCTGTGAAAAGATCTGAACTTCTTGACGAGGTTCTTGCAAATGACTCGTTTTGTCGCAAGAGGAAGATGCGTGTTCACAGCATTATGCAATAACCTGTCATATGTACGTCCAATGCGACATGATCACCCTTTTAAAATGTGTTTGTACATATCTTTTTTGTTTGGCACCTCCCAGGCCTTTCTGACAACACTTTCGACAGTGATTTACGATGCATGGTTTGAACTGCTATATTCCATGTTGCTGAAGGAATTTGCGAGGCAAATGCGCCACGAGACGCGTTCTCGCGACGCCGTGCCATAAGTATGTTTTTACCTTTTTTGGTTCTTGCCGTTTCTTCTTCTTCTTTACCTACGCATTCATCGTAGCTCGCAATAAATGCACGGACCATTTGTAGTGTATATAAACGAACATTTCTTGTAGATGTAACCTCAGTTGTTTGCCTATGAAACAAACTGAGGGATGCCGTTGTATATTCTTGTCATCACTTTATACTTACATGTTACATAGTGACTACGTGTTATAGGTATATAGAATACAGTTGTTTGCCTACGAAACAAACTGAGTGACTACGTGTTATAGGTTCCAACAGTTGCTTCAATCCGAAACTTACAGCAACATGTAGTCTCCCGTAGCCAGCCTGACGTGATGGGTTCTTTTAGAAATAACATGTGTCACCCTGTAGTCTGATTTCACGCGCGCCCCTCAACCCGTACCGTGACGATTTCAAAATAAATCACATGTATTTTCCTTTTTCGGACAACTGTTTACTCTGCTCAGTTGGATGAGCTTCAGCTCGTTCACCTTCAATGCCTTGCCAGCCACCCCATTCAACAAGGCTGGCTTCTCCATCCCTTCTCCGTACTCCACTCATGGTTTCCCTGATCCCTCGGCTGACACTTTCTACTTCAAGACGCCTTTGAAACGTTCACCAAACTCCGTAAACGAGGCTCAACACATCAGAAAGAGAATGATCCAGTAGTGTAGATTGTGTGAGACGGGGAGGCATTTTGAGCACTGGCAGTGGTTGGAGGGTCCATTTAATTATGTGAACATAAGATACATTAGGTACAAATGGATAGCGTAGCAACACCGGAGAAATTTTATATGATCCACTCTAAGATTAGCAGACGCGCTCACTAATTGGCGCGTCGTGTGTGTTTGGTCATGCACATGATGGTTGAAAGTCCGAATCGCTGCGGTACAGGTTGAGCACGCCAACTAAAAAAAGACTAAGCAACGTGCAGAACTCGAACTTTTTTTTTCTTCCAAAATCTAGTTTCCCGTAGCCAGCCTGAGATGGGCTCTTTTTAGCAAATGACATGTGTCATACAGCAGGTGGATGCATTCCCCCGTAAATCACCACCATCGAGATGGAAGGATATGCATCAGGAGAAACAAGCCGATGTATGAGGTGCGCCTACCCTTTATTTTCCAATTTCTTTCTCTAACTATATTCTGCAGGTGTAGAAGTGACAAGGAGGGGCAATTCTCCTCCTCATCAACGCCATCCTGTTCACCATGACCCCGTTGCTTGAAATGTGACACAGAGGCTTCCTATCACCTCTTTGTGTCGTGTTTTGAGCAACAGAGGGTTTCGCCTCTGCACATTGACGCAAGGAGAGGAGAGGAGGCTTCTCTCTCTTCGCACTCATTGCCTTTTGAAGGAGGTGAGGGCTGTCCCGTCCTCTTTACGTCCATTGCCACTCGATGCGAGGAGGGACACTCGTTTTCTTCCCATCTGTTGCCGTTCGATACAAGGAGGGGAGGGTTGTCCTACCTCTTCGCATCCGTTTGCTGTGGGGGGGAAGAGTCTTACCCTTCTCGTTGCAATAGTTCCGTGCAATGCGACGAGAAGGGGAGGATCCTTTCTTGCTGCATCCGATGTGTTTTTCCGTTCAATATGTGTGTTTTTAATAGATTTATGTTATATAGATTAAATTTTACTTAAATGAGACATTGCTGTAAATCCACTCTCTCACACATGGGTGGCTTCAAGATATAAAGGCCACTTAATTGTATTTCCGAAATCAAATTGGATTGATTTTTTAAGTATCTAATTTGATTTCAGAAATACATTTAAATGGCCCTTACATCCTGAAGTCCCTGATGTGTCAGTGGATTGTGAAGAAGAGCACCGTCGCGATATGCACCGAATTTTGGTTTCCGATCGTAAATGGGGGAACGCAGGGTTGGAAAGCAGGGCAAAGTTGAACCCAAGTGGTAAACCATCCTCCAAAAGAAAAAAGGAAATTAAACTTACTCCATTGCCTAGATGCCGACAAACTAATCTCTCTAAATGGTCTCCTCCCAGACCTCCAAACCGCCTTCTTCACCAGACTTGCAACCACACCCTCCTTGTTCCCATCCCTCGCGGCAAAATCGCTGGGCCACCCGTCTGCCCGCGCGATGTCTGCTCCTTCCCACAGCAGTCCCTCAGTCCTATCACAACCGCTCCCACTTCGCTGACCACCAGATCTGGAATATCCGAGAGGCCCTAGACGATGTCCCGCTGGCTAGACTCCGCACAGTCTGGAGGCGTGCCTGTATGATGAGCTTCGCCAAACCGGGTGATAGTTTGCATTACTGGGATTTAAAAGACCATGATGAGATGGATGCAAATTGATATCAAGTAATTAGGAGAGTCCACAGTGGATCCACCAGGTGGTCCATATCCTCTCCCTCATTTGACGCACCGTCAGACTCATGCCCAATGACTTGTCCATCCTCTCTCAGGTCGACCCCTCAAGGCCTCAAGACTGATGCTCCTGATGTCGCATTGAGTCTGACATCAATGTCAGCGGCGACACCCTATCTCACTGTCCCACCCTCTAACTGCTCCCGTCAAGTCTATCAGCCATCCACCAACGCCCAACCAAAATGACTCTGACTTCCCCAACCCCGGCCCAACCCAAAACTCCCCACTCGAACTGGATGAAATTCGTGCAATATTGGGGACAACGTCTCATTCCAAAGTATCGTGTGGCCTACGGTAGCTCCACATAAAACACCAGTTGTAGGGGTACTGGAACGACAGCAAAACCATTCACCTTAGAAGCCGAAAAACCAACCATGAAAACTACCTAAGGACCATGCGCTACTCCAGTGGAACCGACCCCAACCTCGACATCGTAAACTTATTTGCCTACCGCCTATCCAAAAGAAGTCATCCCACCATGAATCAGATCCTCAAAGCTTGTTTGATTGATATGGCAGAGGCTGACCAGCCGTCGGGTATGGAACGGATGGGGAAGGAGGGATTCTGGATAAAATCTGTCCTTATGGTAAGCATTCTCACTCTCTTTAAAAAACAACCCACCAACCCTCCTTTAGACACAGACAAACAAATCTCCCTCACCTCACCGCCCAGACCGCCTTCTTCTGCAACTACCCTTCACTTCACCATCTCCTGTGGCGAACAGTGCTCATTTCCTTCCGCCACCCATCACGAGATTTCACAAGTCCTGACCGAGGCTTCGGTAATCCTTCCTCCTCTCCACTCGTGTATGCTTCATCTTCCAACAAGTCAGCGTAACGGGTCACAGCAAGGAGTTCCGATACAGTATCTTCATTGTGGTTGTTCCGTTTACTGCGCTCTCCAATGTATCCGGCTTCCTTCTGCGATGCACGAATGTCTGCGCCAATCTAGTGATTTGTGAGATTACGAGACCGGTGAGTTTGCTACATAGCTATACATACTTTGGACATTTTCTCAAGTCTGGCGAGTTTTAGCCGGTTCCTCAGCCGCGTTTTCTTGATCTTCAGGTCAGAGAAATTGCGCTCCAACCTGGCCTGATTTACTGACATGCCAAGTAGCAGTAATGCGAAGTTGGCGAGTTCGCAGACAGCTGGCGTTGTCCGGAATGCTTTCCACATGGCGAGGGGATTGGTCCCCTGTGGTTTCAAGATGATGTGAGTGCCATCTGATTGCTTTCTTGTAACGAAAACTTACATGTATGCTCTGGAAGCTCTTTTTATTTTTCTCCCAATCTTCGAACGGACCTTTCGAGCTCAAGTAACTCAAAAATGATTCTGAGACCTCTCGCTCCTTCCTCACCTGCACTGCATTGTATTCATCCTCTTCTTCTTCCGAACGGGGGACTTTGGGAGGACGGGAGCAAACACGTCGATAGGTCTTGCAATTCAAACTGTTAAAATAGAAATTTGATATACTGAGATAAAAGAGACATACCTCCAATAAAATGGTGTTCAATGTAAATGGACTGACGGCCGCTTTTTCACCAAAGCATGAAATGCCTTCGAAAGGATTCAATACAAGGGAAAGAATAAACATAGGCTGGTCAAGAGCCTTCCAATGTTTCTCAATCCGTTTCATCATTCCGGATGCAACAACAGGTTTTGAATGTTTCTGAAAGTACAAGAAGATCCCTGCAAATGTCAAAAGTGCTTGGTTAGGACATAGTGCGTCAGTCTGGTTCAAGTTTATTCCGAGGCAAATAGGCTCAAGGTCATCAACAACAACCTTGAGCCGACGCCAAAATCCTCCATCATCAATGAGTTCACAATGCGCGATTGCATCATTCTCCAGCTTCTGCTTCTTCTGGCGATTTTTCTCTGCACCAACCTGCCCAGAAATTATGTCTTCCCTTCGCGAGATCACAGCACGGCGCAGAGGGTCCTTCAAGTCGCACAAGCGATCAAAGGCGACAAAGTGTGTTGTCCAACGTGTCATGTTGGCAACTAGGAATGCGAGAACCTTGCCAGGTGGGACAGATACTTCTGCCTGCATCTCATTGAACACAGACCTAACCCGTCCATGGTTAAGTATCCAACCAATAAGGCCCGTTGCTTCTTCAGCAGTTTCTGCTGCCTCCTCGTTCATGGAAAAATATTCTCCGAGAATGAGTTGGAACTGAATTGAGGGCAATCAATTTACGTTCCCTTGTTCCAAATACGGCAGAGTTGTCTCACCTGATGAGCGCAACATGGAGGCCCAAACAACCAAGGTCGTTTCATCACTAGATCCTTCCTCCCTCGCTGACTTCCGCCATCGTTATCACAGCAGAAGGCGACGACTATGATATTGTACAGTCCCTCGGCTTTATCAATCATAGCTTCAAATGCTATGCACATTGATGCACCATCCTTTTTGTGGGCTGTGGCGAGGATGAGATCAACGAGATAGGTCTATGGGCAAAGTCCAACAGTGAGTTTTCCTGTGCTGCCAACTGAAAGAGACTTACTTTTCCACCAACAGAAATATTTACGCCGTTTACTGAGTCTCTGGACTCGTCTTTCCACCCATCCGATGCCAGCACAGCATATTCACCCCGCAAAACCTCCTTCAATCTTTTTATCACCCCAGAATTTGCATCGTCAAGAAGGCGTCCGGACAATTGCTGGCGCGAGGGCATGGCTTCGCCGGCAGTAGACCAAAAGAGTAAGAAAAGTGCTATTATTTCAGGATCTTCCACCCAACGAAATGGTAGATTGGCGGAAATGGTTGCACGTAGAAATTGCTCGTGGAGTATCTTCTGTTGCTCTTCATTAAATGGGACTTGGATACCCCGGAAGACCTTAAGATGACTCTGCTTCAGGGATGTCTTGATCTTTGTGAGTAGCTTTTTTTTTGCTGGCCTCCGTTCGTCGTGATTATCGCTGCCGCTTTCACTCCCAGAACTCTCCCGCCCTCGCTTTGCCTTCCCCTTTGGGTCTTTGACTTTTCTTGCTGTCTTCCTGGCCTCAGCAGATG
>Ga0307508_10006773_pt1 | contig 10733 bp, 11 predicted proteins | sample 9_EM_MG_FD_203089 | JGI IMG/M metagenome (GOLD analysis project Ga0307508, IMG submission 203089) | Populus trichocarpa ectomycorrhiza microbial communities from riparian zone in the Pacific Northwest, United States - 9_EM | ecosystem: Host-associated > Plants > Roots > Unclassified | place...
GACCCAGCTCGCCTCGACGGTGCCGGCGCCGCAGCACGCCCGCCGCGTCGCCGAGATCGCCCTCGCCGCCCACGACCCGGTGACGCGCGAGTCGGCGGTCGACGCGCTCTCCCGCATCCGTACTCCGGAAGCCAAGGACGAGCTCATCGGGCTTCTGACGAGCGGCAAGCTCGACCCGGAGGACCTGGGTCGCCGGCAGCTCGCGGCGCTCATCCAGCCCGCCGATCTCGACGACGAGGTGGCCGCCAAGATGGCCGGTCTCCTCGACAACGACGCGCTCACGCCGCGCGAGAAGAAGCAGGTCGCCTTCACGCTGGCCCTGGTCGGCCTGCGCGACGGCATGACGCTTCCCGATCGGGTGGCTGAAACGATGTCCCCGCAGGCCCTCGCGCTCGTCGGTGAGATGACCGCGCTCGGCAGGCGGAGCTTCATTGCACACGCTCATAACTGAGGAGGATCGACGTGAAGAAGTCATTGGTTTCCTTGATCGTGACCGGGCTGGTGGGGGCCTCCGCGGTCGCGTCCGCCGAGAGCAGGCTCGGCGTTCGCGACGAAGCGCGGCAGGGGCCGGCCCCGGTCGTCGAAGCCCCGACGCTGTCTTCCATCAGGGCCGTGGCGCTCCCGCCGTGGTGGGTGCTCTACTTCCAGCCGACTTGGCTGTGTGAGCACTGGGATGGCACGTCGTGCACGTCGGCCGAGCTCGCGAACCCGTGGTACCGGCAGATCCTCCTTCTACCCACCGGCTACCAGGAGGCTGACCGCGCGCAGTTCTGGACCGACTTTCACACCATGCGTACCCAGATGGCCAACGCCGGGAACACCTGGAGCACGCAAAAGCGGAACCAGATCCTGTGGATCGGCTACTTCGTCCCCGGCGACCCGCTCGGCACGACGGCGAACTTCGGTGGTTTCATCGCGCCGCACCCGGTGCGCGGGCTGGCGCTGACCCTGTCCAACCAGGCGGTCTACGACAAGGTCGCGTCGATCCAGTCGACGACCCTGGCGAGCCTTCGCCCGATGGGGACGATGGTCATCTTCAACGCGCAGCCGACCGACAAGGTGACCGCGAACGCCGCGCCGCCGTCTTTCACCGGCAAGTCGTTCGGCATCGCCAAGATGACGCGCAAGGATCTGGGCACGCCGTACATCGCGACGCATGAGCTCGCCCACGCGTCGCTGAACTTCCTCGACGAGTATGTCGAGGACGGCATGCAGGACCTGAACATCCACTCGCTCGATGTCTTGACGCCCCTCGCCTACTTCGACGGGAGCTGGTCGAGCGCGATCACGGCGATCAACAACCTCATCGGCAACTACGACTACAAGATCAGCGACATCCTCGCGGCCAACGGCAACGTGAACATCGCGACGATCTCCACGCCGTCGACGGTCTACTCGCCGATCTCGGCGCCGATGCAGTACGCCTACGAGGGCGGCATGTTCTTCGGTCGCGGCACCTTCCACATGGCCGGCGACAACCTCATGAACGGGAGCCGCGTCCAGCGCGGCCCCGGCGACACCTTCGCCTACTCCCACTCGGGCGACCAGCAGCAGCAGATCGAGACCGCCTTCGGCGCGCCGGCCTACCGCGCCAACGACCGGCTGCGTGACATCGGACCGCTCGACGGCTGGCCGCTCGCTCTCGGCTCGACGACGCACGTCATGTGGTACGACGGCGACAAGCTGAACCACGCCCACCCGACGCAGTACTACGTCGTCGAGGTCGGCTGGTGGGAGCGCGACTGGTACACGGCTTGGTGGGGCCCCTTCCCGTACCCCGCATATAATGATGTCTGGAAGACCGCGCAGAAGAGCATCTGGCCGGCGTCGCACACGATCAACCTCGGGGCGTCGTCTCTGTGGGGCCTCGCGAACCTGGCGCAGGGCGTCGTCTGCGAGGCCGGGATCATCACGGAGATCAAGGGCTTCAAGCTCTGCGACCAGCCGCTCGATCAGGTCGCCGCGGCCTTCTTGCCGTCGCTGAACATGACCTTCTTCACGCCCTACGACGAGACCGACGTGCCGGCGAGCCAGTGGTTCACGACCTACTGGTGGCACATGGCGACCTGGAACGGCACGACCTACTCCGGCTGGACCGGCTGGTCGTCATTCTTCCGTAGTTTCTAGGGGGCCCCGCGAGGCTGTGCCGAGCGGGGGGCGAAGCGAAGCGGAGCCCTTCTAGAAAGGAACCTCCGCCGCCGCGGCGATGACGCGGTCGAGGAGCTCTTTCGAGTAGAGCTTGCCGGCCAGCCTCGTCCAGACCTCCTTGCCGGCAGCCACGAGCTTCGCCTGCGCGTCGTCGGGAACATGGATGAGGACGATGCCAGACTTCACCATCGCCTTGGTGGCGCGCTCCCCGTCCCGCCGGACCGCCGCGGTCAGCTTGACGCCCATCTCACGCCCGCTCCTGAGGAGGACCTCCCGGTCGGCGGGCGTGAGCCGCGCCAGGACGGCCTTCTTCACGACCAGCGCGCCGACGGCGTAGCTCGGCGGGCGATCGGTCATGAACTTGAGCTTCGTGTACCACTGGAGGGCAACCGCCGCGAGCGGGGGCGCCGAGAGCGCCTGGATCGAGTTCGTCTGGAGCGCCTGGAGGACCTCGGGCACGCCGAGCGGCACGGCGTTCACGCCGAGGATCTTGAACATCTCACGCGAGATCGGGTCGTCGGTCCATTCCCAGAACTTGATCTTGCCGAGGTCGGACGGCGACTTGAGCTCGACGGTGAAGAAGCTGTGGACCCAGCCGACGTCGCCCCACGAGATCAGCACGTACCCGGCCTTCTCGAGATCGCTCTCGAGCTCGGCGCCGAGCTTGTCGCGGACGTGATCGATCTGCTGGTCGGTCGTGAAGAGGTACGGCAGCTCGAGGACGAAGACGCTCGGCGAGAGGATCCCGAGGCCGACGGCGGTGAGCGCCGCGCCGTCGAGCTGGTCGAGCTTCATCTTGCGGACGACGTCGCGCTCGTCGCCCTGCGAGCCGCTGAAGTAGTAGCGCAGCTTGACCCGCCCCTGGGTCTCGGTCTCGAGGCGCCGCCCGCCCTCCTCCATGATCTTGGCCCACGCCGAGCCATAGGGCGCGAGCGTCGCGATCTTGATCTCCACGGGCTCCTCGGCGATGGCGAGGGACGAGAAGAGGAGCGCCAGGCAGGCGATGCGCATCGCCTGGAAATTAGCTCGCTTCGCGTGGGTCGCGGGAAGAATCGGGCACGCCCCCCGTATGACGATGACCGCGGCTGCTGCCCGGGACGCTCACGTGGCGACGGAGTTCCGTCGGCCGCGCGGGGGGCGTCATGGTCTCTGGAGACTGAGCATGGGCAGCAAGCACGACCCGCGCGCGCGCCCCATCGACGCGACGCGCGTCCGCATCGAAAACTGCGACGGAGCTCCCGTCACCCTCTTCGCGCGGGATGACGTCGCCATCGAGCGCGCGGCGATCGATCAGCTCCTCGGCTTCGTCGCGACCGAGAGATCGCTGCGCGGGCTAGGCTGGAGGTTGCGGCGTGCCGAGATCTTCTCGCGCAGCGTGGCGAGGAGGGCCTTGACGCCGACGACGCTTGCGTTCGCGGGGTCCCGACAGGCGCCGTCGATGTAGTCGCCGAGGTAGCTCGTCAGGACCGCCGCCGTGGCCGCGTTGGCGGCCGCGGCCACGCCCGGCAGGTAGGAGACCGCCACGTTCGCCCCCGCCCGCGCAAGGAGCCCGTTCACCGTCGTCCAGCCGATCGGGCGCCAGGGGACGTCGCGGAGCTTGAGGTCGTGGGTGCCGCCGATCTTCGCGGCCATGCGCAGGTACACGGGAAGGAGCACCAGCTCGTCGACGAGCGGAATGGGCGACAGCACGGCGCCGACGACCGCGCTGGCCACGGTCGTCCGGCGGACGATCGCCTTCACGAGATCGGTCATCATGGGAGCTCCTTGGGGGGTCGGCGCCGGTCCGTGAAGAGGATCGGGGCGATCGCCGCGAGGGTCGCCACCACCGTCGAGCCGTTGTTGGCCACCGCCGCGAGGCCGGGGCCGATGATGCCGAGGGCGGCGAGCACGATCGCCACCGCGTTCGGGACGATCACGATCGCCAGGCCGCGCTTGACGTGCCGGACGGCGCGCTCGCCGGCGGCGAAGGCTCCGACCAGCTCGCGAAGTCCGCCGTCGAGGAGCACGACGTCGGCGGTCTCGAGGGCGACGTCGGTGCTGCCGTGGAGCGAGATGCCGACGTCCGCGATCGCCAGCGCCGGCGCGTCGTTGATGCCGTCACCGACCACGGCGACGACCGAGCCGCGGCGCTTCCGTTCCTTCACGTAGGCGGCCTTGTCCTCGGGGAGCATCTCGCCGTGGGCCTCGTCGATGCCGACGGCGCGCGCGACCGCGTTCACCGCGTGCCGGCCGTCTCCCGACAGAAGGACGACGCGGCGCCCACCCGCCTTGAGGGCGCGCACGACGGCGGCGCTCTCGGCGCGCGGCCGGTCCGCGTAGGCGACGACGCCGCGAAGCCGGCGATCGACCGCGACGAGCAGCGACGACGCTCCCTTGCGGCGGTGGGCTTCGAGCGAATCGTCGGCGGCGACGATCTCGACGTGGTGCTCGATGAGCCACCGCGCGTTGCCGACGAGCACCTCGTGCCCGTCCACGCGCGCGACGATCCCGAGGCCAATGGCGTAGCGCGACGTCCCGAGCTCGGCGTGACGAACCGCGACGCCGTTGCGCTCGGCGTGGCGAACCACCGCCGCGGCCACGGGATGGGCGACGTGGGCCTCGGCGGCGGCGCAGAGGGCGAGGACGTCGCGCCAGTCCTCGCCTTCCATGGCGACGACGTCGACGACCTCGGGGGAGCCCTCGGTCAACGTGCCGGTCTTGTCGAAGACGACGACGTCGGTGCGCGCCAGCCGCTCGAGGTACTGCGCGCCCTTGACCAGGACCCCGGAGCGCGCGGCGAGCGCCATCGCCGTGAGCGCGCTCGCCGGAAGGCTGATGCGCACCCCGGTGCCGAAATCGGTGATGAGGACGCTGGCCATGCGCTCGATCTCGCCGGTCAAGAAGGCCGCGCCCGACGCGAGGCCGATGGTCGGCAAGGTCAGCCGGTCGGTGACTCGCTCGGCGTTCCGCTGGAGCGTCATCGGCTTCTGCCCTGCCCCCTCGAGCATCTTGACGATCTTGGCGGCGGTCGTGTCACCGCCGGCGCGCTCGACCTCGATCGTGAGCTCGCCGGCGAGGACGACGGTCGCGGCGAGGACACGGTCGCCGGGGCGGAGCTCGCGCGGCAAGGACTCGCCCGTCAGCGCCTTCTCGTCGACCGAGGCGACGCCGCGGACCACCTTGCCGTCGGCGGAGACCCGGTGACCGGTCGGGACGAGCACGTGATCGCCGCGCACAAGGCGGGCGGCGGGCACGCGCTCGACGCGCTTTCCGGCGACGCGGAGCGCGTCGGGCGCGTCGAGGCTGACGAGCCGCGAGATGGCGGCGCGCGCGCTGTCGGCCGAACGCGCGAGGAGGACATCGCCGACCGAGAGCAGCCAGGTGATGAACGCCGCCGTGCCTGGCTGCCCCATGCCGATCGAGATGCCGAGCGCCATGAGGTCGAGGACGTCGACGCTGAGGCGGCGCTCGCTCAGCGCCCGCAGGGCCCGGCGCATCGGCGGGATGGCAGTGACCGCGATGCCGGCCGCGAGCGCCACCGGCGGCACCGCGCCCGAGAGCGCCGCGCCGAGGAGCGCGCTCGACGCGACGGCGTTGGTCCACGGGGTCCGCGACGGCTCGGCGACGGCCGCGGGCCACGATTCGGGATCGCTGCGGGCGGCGACGTCGGCGAGCGCCGCGGCCTCGGCCTCGGGGAGCTCGTGCACGATGACGATCGAGCCGGCCGCCGGCGAGGCGCTCGCGCGGAGGATTCCCGGCCGCCGCGCCAGGGAGGCTGCCAGCCGGAGAAGGCCGTCATCATCGAGGCCGGTGACCTTCAGGCGGCAGCGGCCGGGCAGCGCGTGCGCGACCTCGACGCGGAGAAGCCGATCGACACGGTGGAGCTGGAAGATCTGGTCCTCGAGGCAGGAGAGGAGCGCGGGAGCCGCGATCTCGTCCCGAAGGCGGGCGTCGATGGCCCCGGTGCTGCGCGGCCTGACGTCGATGACCTCGGGCCGGCGCGCGAGCCAGGTCGCGATCCGCTTCACCGCGGAGGAGCCCGGCCGGCCGCCCTTGATCCGGACCTGGGCGCCGCCGATCCGGCTCACACTGAAGCTCTCGGCCATCACCTGCGTGGATCTTCCCCCTCGGGCTTGTCGTTCAAGTCGCGGAAGATGCTGTAGCTCCAGTACATGAGGTTGTCCCAGCGCGGCGGCTCCGGCCGGCGCACGAGGAAGTAGGCGGCGCTGGCAAAGAGCGCCGCCGGGATCAGCGTGCGGAGGTTCGTCCGGCCGCCACTGGCCTCGTTCAGCGCCCGGTCGATCGTGCGCAGCGTGTCGGCGACGACGACGGCGGCGCCGGGCCGCGTGCGCCGGGCGGTCTCGGCGTCGATCACGCCGGCGAGGCCGGCCGCCTGCGCGAGGGTCGCCAGGACGGCGCCAGGCTCCACCTCGCCGGGCCGGTACTCGATGAGGAGGCTTCCGGTGAACGGGTCGGCTGCGATCCGAGTGACCCATGCATTGTGCACGATCGATTCACGCGCACGGGCCAGCGGCGCCGGCTCGGGCTCGCCGCGCCCGCCGCCCCGGAAGGCCTCGGCGCGGACCCGCAAGCGGCCGGGATGGTGGTGGACGAGTACCAGAGGCTCGGTGGATCGGGGCTCGGGGTCAGACACTTCAGGCCCTCGCGGGGCCGGCCGTAACTGACGCCTCCGAACCGTTCCCCGCGGTCCGGCCGTCGCGGCGCGCGCGCCGGGATTCGAAGCGCGACCGCGCCTCGGCGAAGAGATCCTCGAAATACTCGCGCTCGACCGCCACGAAGCGCCGCACGCCGTCGTTCACACCATACCAGCCGCTCAGCCCCCGAACCGCCACATCGCGGAAGGAATCGAATGAGCTTCGGAGGACCCAGCCCGTCACGACCCCGGCCGTGAACACTGCAATGCTTCTCATCATCGCCTCGAAATTGTCATAAGATGGTTGCTTCGGCCGGCTGCCCGGTCAAGAGCTAAGATACGTCGCGATGCCCGCCGAGATCGGATTGAACGTCTCCGCCGCGAACCTCCGCGAGGTGCTAGAGTCGATCGGACGCGGCGAGGGCTCGACTCGAAGCGGCTGGTTCACGCGCCTGGTCACTGCCTACCTCCACTATCGCGACGCGCGCCACCCTTCGGCGACGGCCATGCCGGTCAGCGCCGCGCCTGAGGTCGCTCGCGCGCAGCAGGTGATCCGCAGCGCCTGCATCAAGTCGGCGATCGGTGGCGTCACGTCGGGAATCGTCACCACGGGCGCGACCCTCCTCACGGGAGAGGCGCCCGTCGCGGCGGTGATCACCCTCCCGGTCGCCGCGCTCGGCATCGGCGCCGAGATGATCCTTCGAGCCCTCATCCACCTCGACATGACCTGCGATCTCGCGGCGATCTTCGGCCAGCGCTTCGATCCGCATCAGCCGCTCGACTTCTGGCAACTCTACGGCCTCGCCTTCAAGACCCACGGTCACGAGGACGAGGATGACGGTGACCCAGGCAAGGGGCTCGTCCACCGTCTCGGCGAGGCGGAGGTGCACGACATCGGCGAGACCATCGGCGACACCCTCCTCGGCGAGAGCGTGCTGAAGAACATCATCCCTTTCCTCGGCATCGCGACGGCCTCGGTGACGAACTGGAAGCGCACCCGCGCGCTCGGCGACACGGTGCGCCGCTACCTCCGCTACCGGCGCGCGATCGGCGACTCGATCGAGGTCGCGCGCGACCTGTGCGAGCCGAACCTCGATGTCCTCATCGAGGGGCTGTGGTTCATCTTCATCGCCGACGGGCGGCTCGCGCCCGAGGAGGCGACCGTCCTCGCCGGCCTCCTGCGCCGCCTCGATCCGCCGATGAGACACGTGGTCGAGGGGCGCTTCATCCAGGACGAGGGCGCCTGGGTGGAGCGTCTCGGCGCGCTGCCCGCGGAGGAGCGGCCCGCGCTCCTGCACGCGCTCGAGGTCGGCGCCGCAGTCGACAAGAAGGTGTCGCTGCCGGAGCAGAAGCTCCTCGACCGCGCCGCGCGCGCGCTCGGGCTCGATCTCGACATGGGGCGCGTCGAAAAGATGATCCAGACCTTCGAGGAGGTCGGCGTGCTCGACACGCCGCCTCCCCCGCCATAGCAACGAGAAGGAGTTCGACATGAGCGACGTGGAACAGGGAAGTGGAACAGCAACCGCGGCCGTAGAGCCGCCATCGACGGTGGGGCGGGTCTTCCACTTCGTGACCGATCACCCGAAGACCTCGCTCCTCGTCGGCGCCGGGCTGAGCGCGGCGGTCGGCGCGGAGCTCATCGCCGCCGCGCTCCTCGGCGGCGCGATCACGCTCGTGCTGAAGCGAAATCGAGACAAGGGCGCCTGACCGGCGCGACGGCGTCCTCGAGCGCCTCGACCAGGAGGACCGCGTCCGGCGCCCGACGGCTGGCCCGCGACTCGAGCGTCGCGGTCGCGACGAGCCGGAGCGCGCGACCGACCCAGCGCGCGGCACGGAGCCCGATCCGGTCGCGGCGACCCGTCAGCTGGAGGGCGAGGCCGAGCAGCGCTCCGGCGGGGGTCGCGCCGGTGCTCCCGAGGGTCCGGGCGAGCAACCGGCCGAAGCCGACCGGCGAATCCTGACCGCGGAAGCGGGTCCACGCCGCGCCGGCCGCGACTCCCGCGATCGCCGCGCCGAGCACCAGGTCGACGAGCGGCGCCATCCCGGGGACCGCCAGGTCACCGAGGACGGTCGCGCCGCCGAGCAGACCGGCGACGGCCCCTTGGGGCGAGAGCGGGCGTGCCTCCATGGGCCGATCGTGCCTGGCCCGAGTTGCGTGCCCGCGACGCGCGCGTGAACTCTCCTGTCATAATGGGCGCGTCAGGCGCCAAGCGCGCGATCGGCCCACCAGCCTCGCTGATCCCGCTCGATCACCACCACCGAGGCATTGGCGGGATTCGGCTCCTCCTCGAACCAATCGGGTGAGCGGTCGAGCCAGGTCATCCGGAAGGCCCGCTGCGTGACCCCGTGGAGAAAGATGATGTGGTGCGGGTAGCGCGACCGGTGCATCTTGCCGATGAAGAGCGCGATCCGCTGCGTGACGTCGGCGCGGCTCTCGCCGCCCGGGTAGCGAAAGTAGAAACGGCCGAGGTTGTCCTCGAGGAGCTTGCGCTTGGCGAAGCGCACCGGGTCGCGCGCCGCGATCTCCTCCTCGTCGAGGGAGTCCCAGTCGCCGAACTCCTGCTCGCGGAGGAGAAAGGAGCTCCGCCGGCGCACCTTTTCTGCCGCGGCCCCGTAAGCGGCGCCGAGGATGAGCTTCTCGGTCTGGCGGCAGCGGAGATAGGTCGAGCACCAGCTGCACAGGTCGCCCGGCTCGAGGCCGAGGCGCGCGATCGCGGCGGCCGCGGCGAGAGCGGCCGGGTCGGCGGCGGGGTCGGCGAGCGGGATCGCGTGGTCGGGGATGATCCGGTAGAGCGACGGGTCGTCATTGGCCGTCGAGCGCGCGTGCCTCACGAGGATGACGCTGCGGAGGGTGCTGATCATCGTCGATCCTGGCAAAATACCACGCGCGTGAACCGCCTCTTCATCCTCTCGCCGGCCAACGTCGCCGGCCTCCGCGCCCGGTTGATCCTTCGCGAAGAGGCCGCCTTTCCGCTGGCGGTGCGATTGCGCGACGGCGGCGCCCCGATCGGCGAGGTCATGAGCTTCATGAGCGGCCTCTACTTTCGCGGCAAGCACAGCTACTCGCGGACCTTCGCGCGGCCGCCCGCGGGCGTCGCCGGGGCCTGGGTGGTGACGACGAACCGCGGCCTCTGGCCCGCCGAGGAGGTGGTGACCTCGCGCCAGCTCCGCGACTTCGCCACGGGAGACATCGACGCCGAAGATCCGCGCTACCGGCGGCCGCTCGTCGCCGACGTGAAGCGCCTCGCGCGGAGCGGCGCCGAGATCGTCCTCCTCGGCAGCATCGCCACCGGAAAGTACGTGGACGTCTTGACCGAGATCCTCGGCGAGCGGCTCCTCTTTCCCCCGGCATTCGTGGGGCGCGGCGACATGAGCCGCGGGGGTCTGTTGCTACGCTGTGTCGAGAGTGGGACCGAGCTCCCCTACGCGCCCGTCGTCGGGGCAATTCGCCACGGAAAGCGACCGGCGCGGCTCATGCAACCAACCAAGACGAGGAGACCCACATGCTGAAATGGACAAGCATTGCGGCCACGCTCGTCCTGAGCGTCGGCCTGTCGCTGAGCGCGGGCGCGCAAGAGACGACCACGGCGCCCGACGTGCAACCGGTTCCCGGTCAGTCCACGGCGCAGCCGCAGCAGGGCGCGCCGCCGTCGGGGACACCGTCGAGCACGATGGGGCCCGGCACCACGACCACCCCGGGCGTGACCGACTCGACCATGCAGCCGCAGCCCGACCAGACCGGCACGACCCCCACCGAGAGCGGCGCGACCGGATCGGCTCCGGCACCCGGCGCGGTCCCGGTGGTTATCCCGGTCGGACCTTCGGTCATCAACACCACGCCGTCGACCGGCACCGGATCGACGACCGTGCAGAACGCGCCGATCCCGGGGACGATCAACACTCCGAACCCGAACGTGATCAACAGCGGCACGCCCGCGAGCCCGAACCCGAA
>Ga0307508_10006774_pt1 | contig 10727 bp, 8 predicted proteins | sample 9_EM_MG_FD_203089 | JGI IMG/M metagenome (GOLD analysis project Ga0307508, IMG submission 203089) | Populus trichocarpa ectomycorrhiza microbial communities from riparian zone in the Pacific Northwest, United States - 9_EM | ecosystem: Host-associated > Plants > Roots > Unclassified | place...
CACAACATAAACAGCGAATCTCTCCTTTGCTCTTATTTTACTTGCTATCTTCAATGCCAACTCCATAGGAATTAAATTTTCAGCACCTAATCATACCAAAACATGATTAAAATAAAAGTAAAAGTGCTCTTTCATTAAAATTTCTGAGGCAGATATGAAAGTCAAATACATAATAGGAATTACTATGATCTAGACCCTAAATCATAAGCTAAAATGTTTTTAAAGCCAGGTTTATCAGTTTATGAAAGCAGACATATGCTTCTGTCAGAGTTTATATTCACAGTAGAGATGAGGTGATCTGTTTAAGCAACCATGTTTTTGTTCTTATGCGAAAAGTATCTTCAGACGATGAAATAACCTGCATTTTTATATTCTGACCACGCAAACGATGACCCAAGGAAATATTGATTCTCAATATATATGAAGTGCTGGGCCAATCTGATTGCCTGAACATATGCTGTCTGAATGCTCTTGTCAATGACCATATTTTTAGCACAAACAAGGTTCTGCAACAAAAGGATGAGATAGAATTAGTGAATTATGGTAATGTCAAAATTCAAATGTGTTAAAGATCATGCCCAATCAACAGAAAGGCCATGTACTCAATTTTTTTTCAGTCTACAGAAATTTAACCTGCTTTTCAGCTCGATAAACATCTTTGGGAAATCCTTTCAAAGATCCCGAATCTATAGATCGGAAAACCTGTCAATTCAGTAGAGCCACTGATGATTATTTAATTTGACATAGACTGTTTTAAATGTACAAAAGCTTTGCAAAGGAAAGTGCATGCTAATGAACCTGAACATGCCAGTTTTCAGGATCATCTTCATTGGACACCCATAATTTAGGATCATCACTGGGGACTGATGGGGAAGGACCATGTATCCATGAGATCCGTTCTAACTTTATTAATGAATCGTCGCGCCAAGGCGTTGACCTTTTAAAACTTCGTCCAAACTCTGACCATTTTGAGGCTTTCCTCCATCGCTGCTCAAAATTAGTAAGCACATCATATGCAGCAGGCCCTTCGATTTTGCAATGCAAATCATGCCATGGCTGCCTTGGGCCCATTGTTCCTGCCTATCATTTAAAAAACAAACAAGGTAAATAGATAGTTTACTCTGCAAGAGCCAGTGATCTGGAAGAGCATGCTAAACATAAACCCTGAACATGAATATTCATCGCAGTGTAAGAACATAGTTATTTTTGTCAGAGAAATTGAATACTCACGGGAAATGTTGGATTATGATAATCATCCTGAAATACAGTGTCGAGATCCTGAAATAACCGATGTTCAGGTGTATCATAGCGGCCATCACAAAGATCTAGACCCCCTATAAAAGCAGTTATCTTCCGGTTGTTTCCAGATGCCTGTGCATCCACAATTACACATTTCTGATGATGTGTATAGAGGGTCCCAACAACCTGAAAAGAGATGTCATGATAAAGCTGTCAGCAAAGATACTGTTTGATCAGAAGAAATAGACTGAAATCTATGGATGTTAAACTTATAGAGGCAGTTCCAGTTAATTTCACGCATCAACAACATCAAAGAAATATATGCTTGATTAGATAATGTTATGATAACATCCTTTCCCATTTTGCAGTAATATTGACAATGATAGACATTACATAGACAACAGATATCGGTCAAGAATCACCTGGCTAAAGAATGAACCAGGCTTTTATTGTATAGTCAAACAATTTAGACATTTTGATACTCTCTGTCTAAATTTGAAAATTTGTTAATAATTCACTCTGAATTGCACAATGAAAAAAAAAACAGGTATGCTCAAGTAAGTTTTCCATCTCTGGTAAACCTATTTTCCTTTGGGCCCTTAAAAAAAATTAAGAAACAAGAGAAAATAGCATGATCAAAGATGTGGCTAGAAATATTCCCGTCTAAGCCCAGAAACACAGCAAACCACCACACAGAGATGAGTAAGTAGTTCTAGCAATCAAAACAATCACAGTGTTTATAATTATTCATTGAAGAACAAAATGATGGAACAGTAAGTGGAACACTAAGCATGCCTGCTGCTTGAAAAAGCTGAGCTTACTGCCTGGATAACGCGGCGACAGTACACAATTCACTGAAGAATGCTTGAAAAACTTCCGCGTCTCTTCATCATGAGTTTGCATCACTCCAGTCTGCAAGCAACACCCTTTCAACATTAGATTAAGAATCTCAAATCTCAATTGAACCAACGATAACTGAATTATAGAATCACTTTAACCAAAACTTCAGCAATGCACTTAATAAAATTTACCAAACCAGGATTATATGACAAATCCACTATTCATCCAAAAAGAGAAACAAAGTCCACCACACCCCCTAAATAAACATGAAAAGCCAGTTGAACTACAAGCAATTAATGTCAAGTATACATCATGTGTCCAATTTAAGCAAGAATCCAGTAGGCACAAAGAGTACAGCAAACTGATAATTTACTTCCCATCAACAGCCCTATTATAAAACAATCAATTACAAACCAGAATCAAAGAGTATAAAACTTCAAACCTTTTTCCCATCAAACACCAACTATGAACAGACAAAAAGAAATCCAAACTCAAGAATGCCAGAACACGTATCAAATTCCAAATTTAGCAAGATTCTAGTAGTATTCAAATCCCAGTACCAAGTATCACTCTCACCAATTATTTCTGTCTTTTCCCATCAGGACCTCATCATAAACATCAATTAAAACGAGAATCCAAGAACACATTTTTCTCATTAAAATAAATAAATTAAACAGTCAATTAAAAACCCAAATCCAAGAATGAACACATACCGTGCGAATAAAAAACTTGTTATGAGAAGTCTTATCATCCCAAACCAGCAACAGAACTCTCACACCTTCTTGTGATTTATACTTGAGCAATTCTCCCAAATTCAAATCCCCACCTCTCGGCAATGGTTTTGAAGGCTCCCTCACCAATCTTACCTTATGATAAATCGACCAACCAACTATATAAACCAAATGATGTGCTTCTACTATAGCATGACATATATCCTCCCAGCATTTCTCATGCCTGAACAAATTCCCATTCTCTAATTCAATCTCCGGCAAGCTCGAATCCGGCACATGCGCGTCCTGATAAAGGGTAACATTCCCTCCATGCCTCACCGGAAAATAACAATTTTCAACCCCGAGTTTATTATCAATCTGCTCACATTTCGTAAATTTCATCTCGACGTGAAGGGCACATCCAGTTTTTGGCGGTTTTCCGTACAATCCGATTATGGGAAACCAATCCTTGATCGTTTCACCTGACAAGATCTTCTCTACTTCAACACTTGCTATCCCTATAAACTCAGCACCGAACATGTCATCATCTTTCACGTAAAATTCAATCTTTTCAGCCGGGTGAGCCAAAGGAATCTTGAAGTGTTCGTTCCATATCGGATTTTGATTGTTCGAAATCACGCGCGTGCGGGCGACTCTTGCGCCCGATACCCCAACCATAACGTATGGGTCACTTGTAATGATCTTGTGGCGGCGGTGTTGCTGTTCTTTTCTCTCTTTGGAGCATGGATCCCGACACGAGTCAAATACAGTAAAACATCGACGAAGACGGTCTGATACTAAATCCATGTTTGGTAACCTTCGAGCTTCGATTATTCTTAAATCAAGGTCTCCATGGAGAATCGATGTTGCTGTCTTCGGATTATCGTCTGCTGCTTCCATTCTGAAAGAACTGAAAAACCTTCCCGAGGAATGTTGGGCACTAAAGTAAATGTAACTATAGTAACCGTGTTATCGTGGAATATTCCTCGGTTTCTCCGGCGAAGCCAAACAGGGCTTAAACTGATGGCTTGTAGAGTGCAGAAAGAAACGGAGGAGAAAATTTGGGAGCAGGGTCAGTTGCCTTAGCAGATTGTGACACGTGGATGATATTAATCGCCGTGTTCGTGTTAAACTCTTTAAATAATAATCTAGCTTACAGTAGAAAGTTAATTAGATGGTGTCATGTCATGATTGAGTTCTATAAAGTTGGTGTTGAATGTTATCCGAAGACGGAAGCAATCAAGATAAAGAAAATATATTTCTAATTTTTTTTATCTTAAATAATAAAGATTTATTTTAAAAATAATTTTATTTATATTTTTTAATCATTCTATTAAAATACCATTATAGCCCTTTTATTTATACCAGCCTGATGTCTAATGCATACGGCTAAAGGAAAAATTGAATTCGGTTTGCTAAAAAATTAGTGATTCATCATTTCCTGTTGTCATTAGATATAATTGAATCGGAGGTGGATGATGCGTTCTTAAATTATAAATTTAATAATAAATATCTTTTAATTTGAATCTAAGAGAATCTTTTTTATAAATATATTGATGGGGTATAATTGATATTTTCAGTGTTTTATTTTATATTTTATAAAACAATATCTATCGGAATGGGTTTTTTTTCTAATAAAAAAATATTAAAGATAGATTTTATTTATTTTTTTTTAACTCGAGTTGTTTGGGTTAATTTACGCATATTACAACTAATTTTTAAATTCACTAAACATCCTGCAACCCAATAAATATATAAAGCAACGTAAAAATGAAGGCATGTACAATAAAACTTAACCCAATGCAGGAAAAGAAAACAAGTTTCTTCCACCAGACAACATCAAGTGCCGAAGATAGATTTTACTTGAAGCATGCAGTAGTGGGGGTGATAAATAAATGATGTGGGGACGCCAAGGGAAGCAGGGAGTGGAGGTGACCGTTTGGGTTGATTTTTTTAATTGTGTACATATATTAAAGTTATAAAAAATTTTAAAAAATAATTATTATTATATTTCCAAGCTTAATTGTTTTGTATTATATTTCTATCTGAGGTTGTATACGTTAAAAAAATATATTTGTTATAAAAAAATGAAAAATCCAGCTTTTAACAAAGATGGCCAACAATCGCTTACAGGGAACAAAACCAGCTTTTAACATGGTTTACACGTCTCCCTTACTTTTTCGTCATTATAATAATAATAGTAGTAGTAATACATTACATGCCGTCGGTTTGTTAATTTTTGGGTCACCAACATATAGATCGTGATACACACTACACTGTCATCACCTGTCACCAATGATTTCCAGGATGTAAGCTCCGGCATCGTGCTGTCTTCTCTTGTGAAGGTTCTTGTCTAGAGAAGAAGTGGTTTAGAGCATACATTTGGTCACTGGGCCAATGTAGCTAGACTAGACTCAGGGTTCCAGAACTTCTAATCTCGGTTTCTAGTGCTTAATTCCCAGCAAGCATGGGAGGTTTTGTAGATAAAAATAAATACTAGGGCTCAGCTTAAAACCAGAAAAGCCATGGCTTTCTTTTGAGTAACCATTTTCATGTCTAGGCATCCACGTAGTTGGAATTACAAACCTTCTCATTTGCAATGGGAGGAGCGATCCTTATCATGAGACTCTGGATGAAGGCTATCATCTACATAAAATTGTCAAGAAGCATGGAAATTGTCAGCAAATAATTAAGATTTTGTTTAATAGCAAAGATACAAAGCTAACAGGGTCCGGCGAGGATGCTTCGTTTTGGGAATGCTGGGGCCAACTGCGCGGTTGTCCACATTCCCAAACGGGTTCTGAATTGCATATAATCCTCTTACTGAAATGTATCAGCAGTTGAAAACAATGTAAAAGCTCTTACCGATGCAAATCCGACGCACATAATACTGAAACCAGGGAAGTGGAATGGTGCCCTTTCAGAGAGAAATAAAGCTGGAAAACAATTTGACTTTATTAGTTTCGATTTACTTGTAGGCCTGGTAATAATTTCTTAAGAAAATGAAATCCCACTCACCTGTTAAAGGAGAGAAAAGCAAGGGAGAAATGACATTAGCAAAGGAGCTTATACCAGAAATGCACCCTTGAGCCTTCCCCTAAAAAGAAAAGGACGATGATCAGCATCAGAGGCACTCCAGACAAGTGAGGCGACCTTGCAAACAGAATCTATATGCTAATAAGAGGACACTTGACGTGTCATGAACTGAAGGGTGCCTAATATGAACTGCAAGACGACTCCATTTGTTGCTTAACTCGCTTTCTCTCCTGTCAAGGCATAGCCTACCAACTAATATCTTGAAAGACCAGTAAGAATGGTACCTGCTCACAGGATCCAACTTGCTTAGACACAATGCTCCGCATCTGCAATTCGATTTTGAAACATTATTTAGAGAATTCTGTTACTTAAACGATGACAAACTTCATAAAAACAAACAAAGCTAGAACTTACACATGGTTGTGAAAAGACAATCAGAACGGAGAACATGGCAGCAACGTAAGGTACCTATAAGAATCGGCTAAGAAGTTAGCAATGTCAAGACATGTGACAAGCATTAGATAAAGCATATGCCAGAAACAATGAATGATATTGAAAAGCCTACTGAATCGTAAAAATAAAGAGCATCCGAAAACAAAAGGAAAGAAGCTTGCTCTTGCAAGTTAAGTTTCAAAAAAAAGTACCCAGAAGGTCCACGCAATGCTGTAAAGAAACACCTGCATCCAATGCCATAAGTGAATCAGTAACACGACCTGGCTTAAAGGTTGCTGTGACTAATAGACTGAACAACTAGTTAAGGACATTCTTCCGGTCCAAATAACAGTTGGGCTGAAGTTAAATTATATAGAATGGAAGGTGCTTACATGTACACATGTAAAAAAGAGCCCTACTGCAAGCAGCCTTGCTTCTCCTAGAGCAGGAGCCAGTATAGGCATAAGAACCAACTGCAAGTTGTTGAGCAATGACTTTTCAGATCAACAGAAAAGATATCAATATATACATACGCCCTATGCGAAACAAATGACAGAGAATGTCATAAAAACTGAAACTAAATAATGTAAGAAATACCTGTGAAAGAGTCCCTGCAATTCCAGTAATTACCATCAAGTCAGCAAATTGGTCCTTGTTAAAGTGAAATCGTGCCTTCAAATAATACTGCAAAGAAAAAGTCACCACTAACGAAGAGCAAAACAAACACGGTAAGCCTAATTCGTGTGTTTAGGAAGGTACCAGTAACGAAGCATGAAGACCAACTTCCGCGAGACTGTAGAAAAATGCGACAACGGCAGCTTGCGAAAGCGTCACGCTGCAAGTAAGCACTATACATATTAATATCTGCGACAATAGCAGCTCAGAAAAAAATGTCTGTTGTAGGTAAAGTTAAGCACTTGTTACAAATAGAAAGCCATATTCATCACAGAATTGAAGTATCAGTAGACAAAATTTCGACTCAGAGGGAAGGAACCACTAACCTGCTTTTAAGCAAGCAGAGCATATCCTCCAAGGAAGGCGCTGATTTAAAAATCTGCACATTTTTACTTGGAATCTCATTTGTAGCATAATCTTTTCCTTTTCCTTTTGGTTTCCCCTTAGAAGTTAATATTGGAGCCGTTAGTTGTTCATCAATGATGGAATCCTGGAGAAAAAATCTCATGTACACTAGAGATGCGATTGCTACCGAGGCAGAAACCTGATAAAAAAAATTGGATTGGTGATAAAAGAATGTTAAGAAACGAAAACGGAGGCGAGGAGGGAGAGAGGTTGCACGTTCCATATACCTGGAAGGTGGAGGCGGTGGAGAGGAAACGAGTGGAAAGGTTTCCGCATACGAAAGCGGAGGACGCAATGCCTGAAAGAATCCCAAACGCGGATGCTCGCCGACCCTCGGGAACATTGTCTGCCTGTAGTTTAAGATAAGTCTCGTTAAGACAGTATCCGGTGCTGATCATACCAGCAGATAAACTAATGCCATCCATCTCAAGTTTTCCGTATAGGATCAACCATTTGTTAGCCAGTGTCTATGACTGATTCCGACAAATAGCAGCACTGCCGTAGCAAATAATCGGAGCCCTTTTGCCTTGTAACATTGAGCCTTGAAATGAAAACACCATGGCAAATTGAGCAAAAATATTTATACTTTCTATTTTTTATATTTGAGCAAAAATATAAATGCTCAAATATAAAAAATAAAAAGTATAAATATTTCGAATTGTTGTTATCACAGGAAAGAAAAGAAAGGGTATTTACCACATAGGCGAGGGCAAGGCATGGGACGCTTCCCTCGCAGACCATGGCAATGAGAGTCTTGACGACATAGTACGCGTAAAAGAAGTTCCTCGTTCTGCTGTAGGCCAATATGGCTGCAATAAATATTTTAATATCTGGTGAAGTACAATTCCTGCAATATTTTCTACGAGAATTATTGAGGGAAGTTTATAGTTGTGTTACAAACCGGTGTTTTTTTAAAAAATATTTTTTATATATTTTTATACTGTTTTAACGTGCGGGTATAAAAATAATTTTAAAAAAAAAAAAAATATATATTTTAATATATCTTCACAAAAAAACAATTTAAAAAGGGCACAAGTAAACAGAGCTGAAAGTTACTACAGGGACTAAGTTTACTTATTGAAATTTGACAGTAGATAAACCCCTTCATCTTTCTGGTTGATGGGGGAAGAAAAACAGAGCAGGACATGCTTACCTGAGGGAACTATTACAAGACTCAATGGAACGGTAAGCAAAGCTTTCCGGCCATACTTGTCCGACATATTCCCTATTAAAGGCATCATCACCAACGTTCCAAGCCCTATGATCTGCATAAAACAAACCTTCTTTATTGATTACGACAGATTCTTTACTTCCACTCTGAATGCATGTTTTTCTCTTTATAGTTCATCAAACAAACATTCCGAGCACCCAATCTTGCTTCTTTCTTCGAAAAGATAAAAGAGATGTGCTGTCATAACCACGATGATCTTTAGTGGGCCAAAGTGGCCACCTAAGATCGTATGGTATGATAGTGTAAAAAAAGCAGACAAGGAGGAGTTGTAAATAAAAAGAAGTGAGTTTTTGTATGTAGACATGCGTCTCTGTTGACTCTTCTCAAGAACAGGGTCTAGTTGTTAAGAGTAGAATTTTACTATGAAGTTTCAAGTTTAGATTTTATAAATCTATATAAAAAAGGAAAAATGTTTCAATTTTACAAAGTTAAGATAAGATTTAAAAAAAAAACGAAGAAGGGTATTTATAGTCCACAGATATAGAATCTTTACAAAAAAATTTATTAAATATGAAGATATTTGCAGGGTCTTATAAAATATAAAATTTATTATAAAAACTATAGTCCACTTTGACTAGAGTGTGACCGTGTCGTCGGCGGTGATATTTGTGGATAAGAAGACACCTGTAACTTTTTTTTTCGATAACGACAACACTTACAATCTTGAAAGAGCTCAAAAGGCATTTCATAGTGACACCCAAAGGAAGTTTCGTTTCAAGAGGTTGGTGGAATTTAGTTTATGTCATAGACGATGCGGACCGAAGCCTGAAACTTTTTCATAATATTCTCTCGACACCCAAATGTACATTAACGGCTGGGGGTCACCATGGATGTGAGAAGGAGTAGAGAAAGTGAGTCAAGAACAGATGATTCAATGCCGACAGTCTTTCCATCTCTCTCTTCTTTGCTCTCAAAACATAAAGAAAGAACTACCTAAAGCAAAAGCTTCGTGACAAAACCTATAAAAAGCATGCTCTTAAAGCACGGCCAATATAACGCCTACATGTATATAACCTGGAAAAAAAGGTGTCTTGTGTTTAGGCTTTAGGGATCTGGCATTTAAAGCTCACTCTCGTAGCTAATTAACCGTTTGGGAGGTAGCGGGTGTCAAATTCACTGCTGTAAACACCAGCACTTGACAGCAAAACCATCACCATTCCAGAAATAATTAGTTCAAAGAAATCAGCAGCACTTTAAAGGCTCCATTATTTCTACCTCTTCTTGTCTTGATTTTGCCATAACTGAAGAGTGATGACCAGTGGCAGTCTAAAGACTTCATCATGCCTTACAACTTTTTAAGAGGCTGTTAATTTGGTACACCTTAAGATTTTTCTAGACATGGGAGTTTTGAGTGAGCCCATTTTAGATTTAGTTGCTGATGGTTCAGTCCAGCAAGATTTTTGCTTGGGCTTCTGGTCATCTTAAGTTAAGATGGTAACACTAAAGTTGACTGTATCAACCCAAATTAACAAAGAGAGTGAAAAAGTGGGGTGCAAGTAGCGGTTGGCAGTTTCTCCACATATTGTAGCAATTACATCCAAAATGCTTATCTGCTGAAACTGAAAGGAAATTTCCTATAGGATTGGGGGGACAGAGGACAGACAGTCCTCTGCCTGTTAAAGGTCTATACTCTACTGTGGCCTCGTGATACTGGATTTTGGATTAAAGAAGAATAATATATGCTTGACACCTCAACCACAATTTCAAGGTCTTAACTTGAACAAAGTACTAGTTATGCCTACAAGTGATTGATGGGCAAACAAATAAGATATTGTTTTCTAAGAGCCCAGGGTCACTTAATCCTGTTGCATATGTAACAAAGAACAGAATCATGCATGGTGACCTTGAACTGCAGAGAAACGATGAATGCATGTGGAATGCTGGGAGAAAACCGAAATATGGTGTAACAGAACATACCGCTTGTTGGAATCCTGTTAGGTAAATGGCCAGTGAACACTCATCTCTTCCGGGGCATAAGGCAGACATTGTAACATCAGTGATGGCAGGGATTACCATAACTGCTGAGAAATTATGCAGAAATATTGTAATGAAGAGATGACTTAAACCTGACAACGTTTTCATTTCTCACTCTCTGATCTCTCAACAACAACAACAACCGAAGTGAGACTAAGAAGGGAAGGAGCAAAAGAAAGAAACCC
>Ga0307508_10006776_pt1 | contig 10724 bp, 10 predicted proteins | sample 9_EM_MG_FD_203089 | JGI IMG/M metagenome (GOLD analysis project Ga0307508, IMG submission 203089) | Populus trichocarpa ectomycorrhiza microbial communities from riparian zone in the Pacific Northwest, United States - 9_EM | ecosystem: Host-associated > Plants > Roots > Unclassified | place...
GCCAGGCCGAGGAGGAGGAGCGCTGCCAGTGGCGCGATCGGAGCTGCGGCCTTCCGGCGCAGTGCTAGACTCCAGACCCCTCCCAGGCAGGCGAGCAGGACACCGGTGCCCGCCAGCGCCAGGCGGAGAGGCAGATGGGGGATGAGCACCAGCGCCGTCAGCCAGCCGCCCGCCAGACCGCCCAGTGTGTTGACCAGGAAGAGCTGGCCCGCTGCCGAGCCCGCGCCGGACTGCAACGCGTCCAGCCGGGAGATGATCAGCGGGCTCACCGCACCCAGGCATCCCAGGGGGACGCCGAACAGCAAAGCGGACGCGAGGAACGATCCCCCCGCGACTCCGAAGTGCGCCGCGGTGGCGCCGAGGATGCCGTTGCGCAGGAACGGATAGAGGCCAAGCCAGATTCCGGCCCCCCAGAACACCGCCGGCAGCTTCCACGCCGCCGGCCGCCGGCTGAACCAGCCGCCCAGGCCGTAGCCCAAGGCAAGAAAGAGCAGGGTGGCGGTGATCTGGGCCGTCCAGACGTGCAGCGACGAGCCGAAATAGGGCGCCAGGGCTCGCGCTCCTGCGATCTCGACGATGAGGACGCTCAAGCCTTCCAGGAAGGCGGTGGCGAGCAGGGCCTTTTTCATGGACGGGAGTCTAGCAGCGCCTGCCATACTCCCCGCCATGGTCGTCCTCCTCTGCCCGGTTCGTGGCTGCGGCGAGCCGCTCGCCCGCGGCGCCCGGGCGTTCGTCTGCGCGCGGGGACATTCCTTTGATAGAGCCCGCAGCGGCTACTGCAACCTGCTCCAGCCGCAGGACCGCCGTTCGAAGGAGCCCGGCGACCCGCGAGAAGCCGTCCTCGCCCGGCGGCGGTTTCTCGATGCGGGCCATGGTGGCCTCCTCCTCGGCGCTCTGCGGGAGCTGATCCCCATCGTCCCAATCGTCCCTGGCGGCCTGGCTGTCCTCGATCTGGGTTGCGGTGAAGGCTTCTACCTGGGGAATCTCTCCAGCGAGCGGCCGATCGAGGGATACGGTCTCGACATCTCCACCACCGCCGTCGACCTCGCGGCCCGGCGGTATCCGGATGTCTGTTGGCTGGTCGCCAACGCCGACCGCGTCCTGCCCTTCGCCGGTGCGTCCTTCGATCTTGTCCTTTCTCTCACGGCGCGGCGCAATGCGCCGGAAGCGCGGCGCGTGCTGCGGCCCGACGGACGCCTGATCGTGGCCGTTCCCGGCGAGGACGATCTCATCGAGGCACGGGAGGCCGTGCTGGGGGAGGGAGTGGTGCGGAGCCGGGTTGACGGAGTCCTGGCGGATTTCGCGCATTTCACGGTAGAGAGCCACCGCACCCTGCACCGCCGGGAGCTGCTGGACGCCGCCGCCATCCGCGACGCCCTGGCAGCCACCTACCGCGGCGTCCGGGACAGCGAGCGCCGCCGCCTCGATGAGATCACGGCCATGGACATCACCCTGAGCTACGATCTCCTCATCTTCCGGCTGCGCCGCTGAAACGTCTTTGAGACTTCCGGGCACTTGCCCATAGAGAAGTCTGCATATTTTGGTCTCGGAGGACCGATGAGAACGCACCTCGAAGCCCGGAAGGACCGCCGCGCTTTCGTGCGCCGCGGAATCGCTGTGATCTGCCTTTTGCTGGGAGGGGCCGCCACGGCGGCGGCACAGATTGCGAGAACGGAGCTCGTCGATCCGACCGCGAACATCGATTTTCCGAGCTACGGCCACAGGGTCGCCCTCTCGGGCGACGGCAGGACCGCGCTGGTCGGGGGGGACGACTCCTCTTGTGCCGGCGGAGCCGGCTGCGGTAAGGCCGACGTCTTCTCCCGACAGGGCGACGGCACCTGGGTATTGACGGCGACGCTCGTCTCCCCGGCCCCCGTGCAGTTCGAGCACTTCGGCTTTAGCCTGGCCCTGTCCCAGGACGGCACCATCGCGCTGATCGGCGGTCCCGGCCACAACTGTCCGGCGGTGAGCTCGTGCGGGGCGGCTTACGTGTTCGAGCTCCAGGGAGGTGTCTGGACGGCGCGCCCCACGGTGACCGCCGCCGATCCACAGCCCGGAGCGGGCTTCGGGACTGTCGTGTCTCTCTCGGCGGACGGAGGGACCGCGATGATCACGTCATCGGCCGCCGGCGTCGGCAGTGGCGGGGCCGTCTACGTCTTCACCGGCACCGGCTCCGCCTGGAGCCAGATGGCCAAGCTGACCTCCCCCGTGAGCACGGGGCACTATTTTGGGCTGCGGGCGACCCTGTCGCGAGATGGAACCACGATTCTTGCCGCAGCCCGGGAGTGCGACGACGTCTGCGCGGCCGGCTATGTCTTCGTCCGCAGCGGCGCCACCTGGGCGCAGCAGGCGCATCTCGACACTCAGGCAGCCTCGCCCATGTTCGACCCGATCACCGTCGCCCTCTCGGCAGACGGGAACACCGCCCTCCTCGGCGCCTCGCACGATTGCTCGTCTCCGCAAGCCTGTCCGGGTCTCTCGATGTTCGAGAGGAACGGGACGGCCTGGTCCACGGTCCAGGACATCCAGGTTCCAGGTGCCGTGCCGGGAGACCGCCTTGGGTACAGCTTCGCGTTGTCCGATGATGGCCAGACCCTCTGGCTGGGAGCTCCGGGCACTCTCTGCGATATCATCTTGCCAAATTGTGGGGTCGCCTATCTGCTCAAGCGCTCCGCGGCGGGATTCGACCTGCGGCAGGTCATCCCAAGCCCGTTCGCTCATCGACCGGTGGGCTTCCCGGAGTGGATCGCCACCTCCGCGGACGGAACCACGGCCGTCATGGGGATGATCGGCGGCCCTGAGACCGCCTTCGCCTACTCGACCGCCGGCCTCATCCCGGATGCCCCCACCCTGGGTGGCCCCGGGCTGGCCGCTCTCGCCGTTCTCCTCGCCGCCGCCGGAGCCATCGTCCTGCGCCGCCGCATCGCGGCCTGATTCCCGAACACCAAGATCCTGTACCCAGACATCGCAGCAAGGTAAGCTTACCTTGCTGCGATGTCACGGAACATTGCTGCGCTGTAAGGTCACATTGCTGCTCTGTAAGCTGACAACGACTTCGGGGAACCGGACATCGACAACCGGGAGCTTTGCAGAGCAGCAAGCTAAGGGAAGTCTGCTGCGTTGCAAGAGAGCATCGCAGCGATGTTGGCATACATTGCCGCGATGTTTCCCTGCGTTGCTGCGTTGTCACCTTACATTGCTGCTCTGTAAGCTTGCGTTGCTGCGGTGCAGAGTTGCAGAGAAGCACTGTCAGCTTACATTGCTGCGCTGTCTGCGTACATCGGAACGCTGTCAGGTTACAGGGAAGTCCGGTTCTCCGACGTCGCTGCGATCTAGATCGACGTTGCTGCTGGTTCTCGAAACATTGCAGCAAACTGGCGAAGCGTTGTGAGCCCGTCGGCTTCCTCTGAGTCCCGGTCTGCTGACATCATGACAATGTAAGCTTGAGCTCAGCTGCCGCCATCGGCCCGATGAAAAAACGAAAGCCCCGGTCTCGGCCGGATGTCTCCGCCGGGACCGGGGCTCTCTCGAGGTCTGTGTCGGTGGCGATGGGTTGCCCCCTTGTGGGGGACCCATCCAGCGGCAAACAGACGCCTGGAGGGATCCCCTTACGGGGTCGCCACCTCCGTCAAACCGGGTCTTTGATGCACTGGACCACCTCCTTTCTAGGCGAGTCCCTGAAGGCAGGTCCCAAACCTGCCCAGCTCCGTGGGCCGCCCATTGCCTCGTGAGAGCCGCCGCGCCTTCCCCGAGGTTTCGAGGCGCGCGGAACTGAGACAAAACAAAGTTTGGAGGATCGAGGACGGATTGTCAAACCCCTTCCTGTGGTAGTGTTTGCCGTCGACTTACGCGAGCGCTGTACCCTTCCTGGACGCTCATGCCTGGACGCTCATGAAAGAAGACTACGTCCGCTGGTACACCCCCCACCTGGAGCGGGACCTCGAAATGCTCGTCTTCGGGCATGCCGGCGTCCCCGTCATCGCCTTCCCGACCTCGGCCGGGCGGTACTACCAGGGCAAGGAGTGCCGGCTCATCGATTCCGTCGCCCCATTCATCGACGACGGCCGGATCAAAATCTACTGCCCCGACGGCATTGATGAGGAGAGCTGGAGCAACTATTGGGTGCCACCTGCCGAGCGCGTCAAGGCTCACCTGGCGTGGGAACGGGCGATCCTCGACCTGATCGACCGCGCCTGTGCGGAGACCGGCGCCTCCAAGGTGGCCGTCGCGGGGTGCAGCTTCGGCGGCTACCACGCCGCCAACCTCGCCTTCCGGCACCCCGAGCGTGTCTCCTTCATGATCAGCATGGGCGGCGCCTTCGACATCCGGCAGCTTCTGCACGGCTACTATGATCAGGACTGCTACTTCAACAACCCGGTCGACTACCTGCCGGGCCTGGACGACCCCAAGTTTCTCGACCCGATCCGCGCCATGGGCATCGTGCTCAGCACGGGCGAGTGGGACATCTGCCGCGAGGCCAATCTGCGCCTCTCCGGCATCCTGGAGCAGAAGGGGATCGCCCACTGGCTGGATGTGCGCCCCGGCGCCGTCCACGACTGGCCCGTCTGGCGGGAGACCTTTCCCATCTACATCTCCAAGATCGTGAGGCATTGAAGCGTGAAGAAAATCGGCATCCTTTTCGGCCAGGAAGACACCTTCCCGTGGGCGTTCATCGACCGGGTCAACGCCAAGAACGTCCCCGGCATCACCGCCGAGCCGGTCAAGATCGACCAGCTCAGGCAGGGCGAGCCGTCCGGCTATGCGGTCATCATCGACCGCATCTCCCAGGACATCGAGTTCTACCGCGGCTATCTGAAGAACGCGGCCTTGAACGGCACCGCCGTCATCAACAACCCGTTCTGGTGGAGCGCGGACGAGAAGTTCTTCAACAACTGCCTGGCCACCAAGATCGGCGTCGCCGTCCCCAAGACCGTGCTGCTGCCGTCCAAAGAGCGGCCGAACGACACCAACGAGCGGTCGATGCGCAACCTCGCCTATCCGCTCGACTGGGAAGGGATCTTCGAGTACGTCGGCTTCCCGGCCTTCTTCAAGCCGTTCTCCGGCGGCGGCTGGAAGAACGTCTACCGGGTCACCAGCCCGGAGGACTTCTTCGCCAAATACGCCGAGACCGGCCAGCTCGTCATGATGTTGCAGGAAGAGGTCGTCTTCAAGGAGTACTTCCGCTGCTACTCGATCGACTGCCGCGACGTGCGCATCATGCAGTACGATCCGCGCCAGCCGCACCACGCGCGCTACGTGCGCAACGGCCCGCCACTCGAGCAGGCGCTGCTCGACCGGGTGCATGAGGACGTGCTCAAGCTCAACCGCGCCCTCGGCTATGACTTCAACACCGTCGAGTTCGCCGTCCGCGACGGCGTGCCGTATGCCATCGACTTCTGCAACCCGGCGCCGGACGCCGACGTCCATTCGATCGGCGAGGACAACTTCGCCTGGATCGTCGAAGCGGCCGCCGCGATGGCCATCCGCAAGGCGCAGGCGCACGTCGAGGGGCGCAACAACCTGACCTGGGGAGAGTTCGTCCGCACCTACGCGGCCGAAGTGAGATAGGACGTCGACAGGACATCATGGCTGAAGCAAAGCTGTTCACGCTGGGGATCGAAGAAGAGTTCCAGCTCATCGACCCGACGACCCGCGCCCTGCGCTCTCATGTCCACGAGCTGCTGGAGGAGGGACAGGCCATCCTCAAGGACGAGCTCAAGCCCGAGCTCCACCAGTCCGTCATCGAGGTGGGCACCCCGATCTGCGAGGACATCCGGCACGCCCGGGTCGAAGTGACACGGCTGCGCAGCCAGCTCGCGGCGCTCGCCAAGCGCAACGGCCTCCTCATCGCCTCCGCCGGGACCCACCCCTTCTCCCACTGGCAGGACCAGAAGATCACCGCCAACCCGCGCTACAAGGAGATCATCGAGGATCTGCAACAGGTGGCGCGGGCCAACCTGATCTTCGGCCTGCACGTCCACGTCGGCATCGACGACCGCGAGACGGCGATCCACGTCATGAACGCCGCCCGCTACTTCCTGCCGCACATCTTCGCCCTGTCCACCAACTCGCCCTTCTGGCAGGGGCGGAACACCGGCTTCAAGTCCTATCGCAGCAAGGTCTTCGACCGCTTTCCGCGCACCGGCATCCCGGACCACTTCGGCAGCCTTTCCGAGTACGAGAACTACATCAAGCTGCTGATCAAGACGCGGTGCATCGACAACGGCAAGAAAATCTGGTGGGACATCCGCATGCACCCGTTCTTCAACACGCTCGAATTCCGCATCTGCGATGCGCAGATGCGGATCGAGGAGACCCTGGCGCTCGCGGCGCTCTGCCAGGCGGTGACGGTCAAGCTGTACAAGCTGATCAAGAAGAACCTCGGCTTCCGCCTCTACCGCCGGCTGCTCCTCACCGAGAACAAGTGGCGCGCCGCGCGCTACGGCATCTCCGGCAAGCTGATCGACTTCGGCAAGCAGGAAGAGGTGGAGGAGACCTCGCTCATCCACGAGCTGCTCGAATTCATCGACGACGTCGTCGACGAGCTGGGCAGCCGCGAGGCGCTCGCCTATGTCGACGAGATCCTCCTGAACGGCACCGGCGCCGACCGCCAGCTCGAAGTGTGGAACCAGTCGAACGACCTGAAGGCGGTGGTCGACTACATCGTGGAAGAGACCCACCGCGGTCTGTCGCCGGCCTGAGAGCTCATCGCTATGGATCGAGCAGAGAGACAGGCTTTCAACGCCGCGTTCAGTGAGGAACGCCACCGGCAGATGCTCGGCGTCATCGAGCGCGAGGCGGGTTTTCCGGCCGACTTCCGGATCAGCGAGACCCCGCTCTTCCTCGACGCGGAGACCACCCGCGATTTCGTGCGCGCCGCCTGGGAAGTCGCCGGCGCGGTCACCGATCCCGCCTACCTGGCGCACACCGACCGTGCCCTGCCGCCCGGCCTCAGCCTGCCGGCGCAGGACGCCCACACCACCTTCCTGCAAGTCGATTTCGCTCTCGCGCTCGATGAGAACGGAAGATTCGTTCCGCGTCTGATCGAGCTCCAGGGCTTCCCGTCGCTCTACGCCTTCCAGTGGCTCATCGAGCGTGCCTTCCGCGAGACCTACGGCATCCCGGAGCACCTGGCGCCCTATTTCGACGGATTGAACGAGAACACCTACCGCGACTGCCTGCGCGACGTCATCGTCGCCGATGCCGATCCGGAGACCGTCATCCTGCTGGAGGTCGAGCCCGAGAAGCAAAAGACGCGGGTCGACTTTTCCTGCACCGAGCGGCTGATCGGAGTCCCCACCGTCGGCCTCGCCGAGGTGATCGAGCGCGGCGACCGCCTCTACTACCAACGCGACGGCCGCGACGTGCCGATCACCCGCATCTACAACCGGGTGATCTTCGACGAGCTGGAGCGCAAGGGACTCCCGCTCGACCTCTTCCAGCGCCAGCACGCGGGGGTCACCTGGGTCGGCCACCCGGGCTGGTACTTCCGCATCAGCAAGTTCGCCCTGCCGTACGTCAAGAGCCGGTACGCGCCGCCCGCCTGGTTTCTCAACGAGCTCCTGAGCGACGGCAAGGAGCTGCCGGAGGACCTGGAGAGCTACGTCCTCAAGCCGCTCTTCTCCTTCGCCGGCCTGGGCGTCGAGCTGGGACCATCCGCCGAGCGCCTGCGCGGCATCCGCAACCCCGAAGACTTCATCCTCCAGCGCAAGGTCGAGTACGCCCCTGCCGTCGAGACCCTCGACGTCCCCGCCAAGGCCGAGGTCCGCATGATGTTCGTCTGGGACGATAAGCTCCGCCTCATCAACAACCTCGTCCGCATGAGCAAGGGGAAGATGATGGGCGTCGACTTCAACAAAGACCAGACCTGGATCGGGGCCAGCTTGGCCTACCACCCCGCCGTCGAGTAGGCCGCTCGGTTCGAGCGGGCGCGTGCGCCCGGACCGGGAGCGCGCACCCGGGAACCTGCTTCCCTCCCGCAGAAGAGGCGTGCAGAGTTTTCAGATGTTCGCACAGCCTGGCCTAGCCTTCTGAATATTCGAATCTGAACATATCTCTGGCATGCCGGTTGCGTAATCTATTTCGTAACAGCTCCAATGTCAATATGGCAGAACGAACCTGGAGTGGCCCCCCTGGGCTGGCTCCGAAAGGGAGGTTTTCGTAATGGCAGCCAAAAAAAAGTCAGAGTCCGGCGCAGGCGACGTCAAGATGGGAGGCGTTTTCCGCAGCCTCGGGGGTTTCATGGACCTTCTCTCCAACCTCTCCGATCTGGCCCAGGAAGGCGGCGGGGTGATCTCGCGCTCCGGTGAGATCAAGGACGACAAGGGCGTCAAGGCGGTCTACGGCTTCTCGGTGAAGATGGGGCTCGGGGGCAAACCCGTCGTCGAGCAGTTCGGCAACGTGAAGGACGACGGCCACGGCGCGGTCGTCGAGGAGACCCGCGAGCCGCTCGTCGACGTGTTCGACGAAGGCGACCACCTGCTCGTGCTCGCGGAGCTGCCGGGAGTCGACGCCGACGACATCACCTATGAGGTCGAGGGCGACGTGCTGAGCCTGAGCGCGGGCCGGGGTGAGCGCAAGTATCAGAAAGAGGTCGTCCTGCCGGTGCCGGTGCTGGCCAAGGGGGCGACTTCATCCCACCGCAACGGCGTCTTCGAGCTCACCCTTCAGAAAGTGCCGGCCACCAAGAAGAAAGCAGGATGAATGGTGGCCGCGATCGTCGAGGAGGGCCGGGTCTGGTACCTCTATGGCGTCATCCCGCAAGGGCAGTGCCTCCCGGCCGACGCCGGTGGAACGGTCGAGGCCATCGTGCATTCGTCGCTCGCGGCGCTGGTCGAGCCGGTCAGCGCCCAGGAGCTCTCGCCCGACACCTCGGCCGCGCAGCCCGAGCTTCCCGAGTGGGTCGTCCGCCGGGCGCGCCGGCACGAAGCCGTGCTGGCGGAGGCGGCGCGGCACGGAGCCGTGGTGCCCGCGCGCTTGTACACCCTGTTCAGCGATGCGCAAGCCGTGAGGCTCTCCCTCGCGACCCATGAAGAGAAATTTCTGGCCGCGCTCGATCGGGTCCGCGGCCGGGAGGAGTGGGGGCTCAAGCTGTTCTGCGCGGAGGACCGGCTGCGGGCCCTCCAGACCGCGGACCCCGAGGCACGGGAGCTGGAGGCGGCGCTGGAGGGGGCGAGCCCCGGATATGCGTACGTGTTGGGCAAGCAGCGGGATGCCCGGCTGGCCGCCCTCCTCGCTACGCGCATCGAGGACGCCGTCGGCGATGCGATCGACGTGCTGGAGCTCAAGACCGCCGACCTCCAACCGTTGCGGATCACTCTTCCGCTGGCGGCGGAGCCACCGAGCGGAGTCACCATGGTGCTCAATCTGGCCGCCCTGGTGGACCTGGCAGAGAGGCCGGCGTTTCACTCTGCCGTCAAGCGGTTGGCCCGGCGCTGGCGCGGCGAGGGGTTCACCTTCGAGGTGAGCGGCCCCTGGCCACCTTTCAATTTCTGTAATGGTGAGGAGGAGGCATAAAACATGGCACAGGCGCTCAAAGGCTCACTCCGGCTCTACGCCGTCGTTCCGGCCGCGGAGGCGTCCACCCTCAGCATGCGGCGCGGGTTTTCGCTCTTCACCTGCGGTCCCGTCACCGCTCTCTTCGGCTGGCCGCCGGATCCGGTCGATCCTCTGCGCGCCGCCTTGTGGCACGACCGCACCGTCGGATTGGCGGTCGCCAAATGCTCCTCGGTCGTCCCGTTCCGGCTGGGGACCGATTTCGCCTCCAAGTCCGAGCTGCGCGCCGCGGTCCGCGGCAAGGCCTCCCACCTCGCGGAGCAGCTCGAACGATTCCAGGGCCGGGTGGAAATGGGACTCAAGGTGAAGCTCCCCTCGGCGACCGTTGGCAGCTCCCCCGGCTTGATCCGCGGTCTCGATGGAGTCCGCGCTCTCGTCCCGGAGCCGTCCGACCGCTGCGAAGGCTTCAGTCTCGGCCTCGACGGCAAGATCTTCACCGGCTGCTATCTGGTCGCCCGCGGTGAGGTGGCCGACTTCTGGGCAGCCGTCCAGGAGATCCGCCGCCTCGCTCCCGAGCTGCCGACCCTCGGCAGCGGTCCTTGGGCGCCTTATAGCTTCTGCACCCCATCCGCATGATAGGAGTTGCCGCAATTAAAAAGTAGTGTACACTACAGAAAGCCGCACTAAAATACAGCCTCGATACCTCACAGGACGGAAGGACGGACGCTGTCGCAGCGGCGGACCAAGGATCGCCTTGAAAGTGGGTCATATGAGTCCAGATCTCCAAGCCAAATTGATGGTTGTGCACCATGAACCCAGTGTCTGCCAGTCCCTGACGGAGCTCTTGAACGCCGAAGGCTACCTGGTGACGTCCGCGACCAACTGCCCGCGCGCCCTTGCCCTGGCGGTCGAGACCCGGCCGGACCTGATCCTGCTCGATTGTGTAATGCCTCATCTCGACGGGCTGGCGGTGCTCCGCAGTCTGCGGCAGGGGGGGCACGAGGGCTCCGTCATCGTCTTCGCCGCCAACGAGACGCTCGCGGCCGCGCGCGAGGCGATGAGCCTGGGCGCCTACGACTACATTATCGAGCCGATCAATGTCGACCTGTTGAAGCAAATCGTGCGAGAGGGCCTGGAGAACGGTGTCCCGGGCAGCAGGGACCTGGCGTGCGTCTTCTGATCTATGTCCCCATCATCCACTCGGAAGCGGATCTGGGAGGCATCGGCAA
>Ga0307508_10006778_pt1 | contig 10722 bp, 15 predicted proteins | sample 9_EM_MG_FD_203089 | JGI IMG/M metagenome (GOLD analysis project Ga0307508, IMG submission 203089) | Populus trichocarpa ectomycorrhiza microbial communities from riparian zone in the Pacific Northwest, United States - 9_EM | ecosystem: Host-associated > Plants > Roots > Unclassified | place...
ACATGATCGGCTAGGTTGCAGCTCAGGTGCGGTACATCCACCATGCACATCATCAGCCTGATATGCGCGCATTTATCATAATGGAGGGTCTGGGATGGCGTCAGCCTGAGATAGGAGGCGGCAACCCTGAGTTGCCTCAGGTTGCCTCCGGTTGCCTCACAGGTTGCCTGTCACATGAGGGGTTGCCGGTTTCAAAAGACCCCCCAGCAGTCAAGAGGTGGATGGGCAAAAATGTCCTCACTTGATGCACAGTGCATAGAGCCGTCATCGTGGAGGAAAACCAGATGACAAATGACTACATGCTACACCCAGAATGCACTATTAATCACCTAATTTACATATGCAAACCAGGGTTCCATCATCGTTCGTGACTAGCTCCAACATTTTCCTTTCCACAATGGTTCTCTCCACACCCACCTCCCGCTGCTTCATCTCCGCGCATTTCTTGGGTACGTCCGAGTCCGCTACTGCGGCTGCCACCTCAACAAGTGTGAATGCCCCCCTCCCTTTTCTAAATTGTGCAGCGACAAATGCAACCGTGAGCGTTGCAAACAAAAATGTTGATGCAATCACATGGCCCAACGACGACGTAAAAACGAGCTGGTGATAAAGGATACCCCCTGGTACATTGGCTGTACCGACTACACCGGACAGGAATGTTTTAGCGGTTGACCGAATAACGCTCTTGTACGCGGCGGTGATGCTGGTGAGAGAAGATGGGGCGATGTTTATATATGGATCAGGTACCTGACCGAAAATGAGCCGCGCTTGCATTTCCGTCCCGAACCAATAGCTAGGTGGGCCCGAGGAGTCAGAAAAGCTAGACAAGGCGAAGGATAAGAGGAAATTTGTTTGTTCAGGGTCTAGGTTGCCATGTGGACGGTATCGTCTTTTCCCTAACATGATGGTGCCATTTCCGATGCTCCAAACATGACGTGTCTGGATGGAGGCACGAGGGGAGCACAAGAGAAAGGCAACGGACGTATTGACCACTCCATGGGTGAGTTTGAGAGTAGGGATACCGGACAAGTTCATTGACTGTCCTCCTAGGAAATCCCCTTGGGTGAGAACGAAAACTATGGACCCATCCGAAGGAGGGAGCCATGTTGAGTGATTGAGAATGGTGAGGCCTGCCTGACGAATTGTGATTTTCGCGTCCCCCAGTAAATCTGATAAAAAACCGTTAGTTGTGTATCGACGGAGCTGAGCATAACAGGAAACACATACCGAGGTCATAGTTGCTTAAAACAACGCGCAAGTTCGCCTGGGGTAGTGTTACGTTCATCACGAAATAGGAGGTGATTCTTCGGATGCGCCCCGTTGGGCTGGTCGGCTGCCAGCTGCATGACGGATTAAGGACAATGACGTCTGTCAGCCATTGCCGCTGCATTGTAGCTGTATAGTCCGGTGGGAATGGTACAAGGGATGCAGATGCGTCGGATTCGGTGGAGCTTATGACAGTGTAGGTATTTGTGATGTTGAGCGTGTTCTCAACCCAAGAGAGGGCTGAAGCGTAAGGGCATTGATCCAAAACAATTGTGTTTACGGAGTCGTAGCCTTCGGTGGGCCATGAAGTCGTGCTGTAAATTATCAAGAGAAGCATATGTAGGGAGTTTGGAGTGAAGAAGGGTATATATCACGCACTTTACAACAGATAAAGGCGGAACGGCACCTACTACAAACGAGGCGTTGGTATAGAGCGAGATTTTCTCGACGTTTACTGACAGAGGCAAGATCCGGCATATGTTAGTAAGACCTATAAGATAACAGTGATCGCTTACAAGCTGCTGGAGCAAGCGCGGAGGTGGCCACAATGAGAAACGCAACTAGAATGGTAGAAGCGAGAAAAGCCGAGCAATGGCGGCGGAAAGTGGCTTTTGCGATGTCATATACTCCAGTTGTCGGGTTGGAGATAGCATTGACACTATTAAGGGGAACCCCGTTCCGACGAGTGCAGAGCAGGCGAAAAAATTCTTCAGACTGTGTGGAGATGCAAAATAATTCGTGAGTAACTTGAGTGGATTCACATAACAGCGCTAGCGTTGAACAGCTACACATACTCTAATCTCGTCAATAAGGGAGCGCACAGGCCACAATCCGATGTTGATAATTATAATACTCAGAGTCGTAACACCAGCCTTGGTGGAAACTGAGAGTGAACCATTTATTCAGATGGAATGCAGAGTCAAGGATAGAACTACGAACAGTGGGCCAAGCTGGAAATGCCTCCGATGCTCTCCTGGATCTCCTGGATGGGGACGATGTGGAAGTGGACTACATAACAAAATGTGACATATGTTGTAGCCACGACTAGAAGGAGGGCTAATTTTAATGCTGATAGTAGCCGGGTTGATTCTTCGTTGGGCAAAGTTGGAGGAGAAAGGTTTTTTTCAGAAGTATTGGAGAGCTGTCTCTGTGTGGAAGATCCCTGGAGGAGTGGTTGGTAGAGCGCCATGGGTGCAGTCGATGAAGTGGACGATAGCCATCACCCAGCCAACGGTACAAAATTTGGAAATGATCCTGCTGATGGTGTCCCTGCGTCAAATCATTATTTATCTTTGCACCAAGCCATACTAGTGTGACATCTCATCTTTGTATATGCAAAGTTATAAACCAATAGGGCTGTTCAATTCTGGGGTTCGGGCCCTCAGTTCGACTCAGTCTCCACTTTCTTAAGCGAAGCTAAGCGAGGCGTGGGAGTTGAAAAAGTGGACGAAAATCGTGAACTCGAGCGACCTGAAAAAAAGGACCAAGTCGACTTTTCTTCTTTAGCCGACTGTATTGCCCATTGATCCAACCCTGCCTGGCGCATTAAAAGGGAACTCGCACGCCCGATCAGAGCGTGGCGGCAATCAGGACGGAATAAAGAATCGGGGGACAAATCCCGGAGCACAACATGTTCCTTCGGTGCCAATATAGAACCTCTGGCCAGGCACGAAGCATCCACGGCAGGAGCCGTGAATCTGACCTCGCCTCACTGGGCGCAGATGGTTCTCACCCAATTGGCCAAGTGAACATGCTATTTGGCTCGGCAGTAGTATCGCCCAATCTTACATTGAATTTGTGCGAGCGGTCGGGATTTTGCAAACTAGGGGATACGCAACACTGCTCCGCTGATCAAGGGCCGTGCAAATGTTAAATTGGCAGCAACTGAAAACCGAGGCACTGAGCGAGGTCGTTCTTTTAGCCTTGCAGCGGCGGGAAGCGCCGACTCACGCGGTCGGTCACGTGCGACGGACAAGGAAAAAATTCGATGTTTACTGAGTATCACATCTCCGTCGAGAATGACGCCAAGCCCAAGTTCAAGCCTTCGGTCGCCGGCCGCAAGGTCGGCGTGTCTAAGCGGTCCGAATACAACGAACTTGACAGTCGTGCCACTCTGTATGCCATGCTTATTCTCTTCGCGCGTTATTAGCTAACACATGATTGCGGAGCGCCACATTTTCTGAGGTGGCATCTACTCAGTGTGCGAGGGAAGGGATCCGAAAATTGTAGGATGTTTGAGCTATAACGGTTGTGAAAGCGCAGTGTAGCGCCCTGCACGTGGACGCGGCGACAAAAATTAGTCATTTGGTGAACGCCAGAGGGGGGGAATGGCAACTTACAAACACGCGCTTGCCAATCGCCACTTCCTGTAGCTAACAGACCACCAGCGGGGCTCAAGTCGAGTGAAATAACTATCAAGAACAAACAACAAAATCGTTCAAGTGAATGTGGAAGCTCCGAACGGTGGCGACGAGACTCACCTGAATTCTTGTGGCCTTGCAGCATAAGCTGAGCTTGGGCATCTTTCGGATTCCAGAATTGCACACCGCGATCTTTCGAGCCTGAGACCACCCATGCGCCATCAGGGGATATGGCAACAGAAAGCACATAGTCCTACGAATAACCAAGGACGCGTGAGCAAGCATCAAACACGCACATCGGAGAAAATTGCAATTGCACCCTATGCCCAGTAAACGCCATAGTGCATGTACTCCCCATCTCGCCTCCGCCATCCTTTTTCTCACCAGGCACAGGTCCGGAGTTGCTCGCCACAACACCATCTTGCTTAAGCTGCACACGATTCGAACCAGGTTGTGCCCCCGCCGAAACAGCTCGTATCATCGGCATGATGTCCCAGTATTTCAGGCTCTTATCCAGGCTCCCACTTACGAGCCCTCGGCCATCAGGGCTGAACACCACAGAATAAACACAATATTTGTGCCCTCGAAGACGCTCGACGAGCGCGCCGGTGTTCACGTCCCAAATCCGGACGACCATGTCGAGTGAGCCGGTAGCGACCCACCGGCCATCAGGTGAAAAAGCGACGGAAGTGACACCAACATCGATCGTTTCGGGCTCTAGGATTGCGAGCGTTTTGCATGCGCCGGTCTCCATGTCCCATATGCGCGGCGTCTTGTCGCCCGAGCCGGAAACGATGAGCTTGCCGTCACTCGAAAAATCGAGTGAGTAGACTTCCTGTGTGTGACCCTCGAGCAAGCGTCGGATCTTACGCTCCGCAATGTCCCAGATCTATTCAGATTCAATGCGCACGTTCTGCATGAGCATCGCCATACTGATAGATAACACATGGGCAAAGCAGAAATGCACGCACTTTTATCTGCTTATCTTCTGCGCCAGTGGCGAGGTACTTGCCATCCGGGCTAAAGCAGACGCTTCGAATGTACAAATCGCCTGTTTGCGTCGCCGCCTCGTCCACCAGAACACTGCAGATGCAAATATGATGCGGTCCCGGTTGCCATCGTCACAAGCCCATTTTGGATCCAGCCCAAGCAAGTTGGGGAGTGAATTGGACATTGTTTGTTGGGTTGTCGACATGACGATTCGAACGTGGAGAAAAAATGTGTAGTGTGGCAGCACCGAGGGATGAAGAAGTGCGACCGTTATCGCGAGGGTGATTGTGACCGCGGGTCAGAGCGAGAGAGTTAATCGAGCGCACAAGTGAAACACGAAGTTTAACACGTTAGCATCAAAGCATCCTCATTCAGCAATCAATTCAATCATAAGGAGTTTTGATGAAAATACACACCACATTCGAGAACCTGTTTTTGTATCGTATATTTGCGCCATGCGATTGCACCCTGTTGCAAGGTACTTGCCATCTGCTGAGAAACGAACACAGCACACAACACTGTACCAGGTGTTGGTGGATGAACATCGCGTAACACGTCAGTGGCGAAGACGGAGGGAAGCACGAAAAAGACGCACCTCTCATGCTGGAGCGTCAAACTCAGGCTAACATCAAGCACCCTTGGCACACGAGGGCTGAAGATCGCCCACCAATCGCTTCCTTCCTTCTTCAAATCAGGTCTCACCTGATCAGGGTCTAAACCAGCCAATGGACCAATTTGCATCATTTCGTCGCGGGCGCTGGGTACCGTAGGTCGACAATCTGGATCTTGTTTCCACATCCTCTCAATCAAAGACCACAAGTGCACAGTCTCTTCCGCTGCCAATCCCCCTAGGGAGTCACAAGGCGGCGGCCGCTCTCCTTCTTGTACAGCCCGGTACACGGCAAGGTCTCGATCAATGTGTCCAAATGGTAATGACATGGTGCCAAGGGCATAAATTGTCATTGCCAAAGAATAAACATCGGACTTGATCCGGGCCTCTAACCCGGAGGATATTTCAGGAGCGATGAATCTTTGACGACCACCCTGATGGATAGTAGTGTGGGTTCGACTGATTTCGTGTCTGATGCGACTGAGGCCAAAGTCACACAGCAAACAGTCTCCGGTACGCGATACCAACACATTTCGCTTTGAAAATGTGAATATAGAACCCAGAATGCGGGGGATCAGTACTGACATCATGGAGGTCACCGTGAATGATTGGTGGCAATTTTGTATGCAAGTAACATATTCCATCAAATAATCCCAAAACCTGTACTTAGAGTATGAATGAGGATTTGGGGGAATATGAGATAGAAACTAACGAGTTTAAGGAATGATCGAGAATCTGGATGCGATTCTAAGTACTTGATGGCCAATGAATACTCGGCACGCTGCAGAATCATGACCGGAAAGGATTCTTCCTCAAATTGATAAATCCCAATCAACGACACAATATTTGGATGCCGTAGCTGCCGATGAGCCACTATTTCGCGTATTACGATCTGACAGACACGTATCACCAATTGAAACAAATCATGCGAACAATAATGGGACTCACCTTCTTCATATGCTCAACGTCTGGCTCAGGTAACTCGCTCAACTCCATAGGATGAAACTCGCGGATTATTACGACTTCACCCTGGTGGTGGCCGAGGTACACAGTTGCCTCGCCCCCGACTGAGATCCTTTTGCCCTTGGAGACGCCAGAGACCCAATACGAGCTAGGGAAAAGGCTAGAGGACGAGCTAATATCTTGAAGGAGTTTGAGCCTCTGACTGGCTACTTCACGTATATTATCGAGTGTGCAATCGTCGATGCACTGAGACGTGATAATTTGGATTAGAGGGCTTTAATCATAAAGGGTAAGCAGTCCAATGCATCTCAGCGTACCGTCTGAATGGCTGTGATGTTCTTCACTATCTGACTCTTCGGAAGTTGAAGTATCTTTTCACGAAGGATCTTCAACTCATCCGCGCCATGGGGGAGAGCCCAATCATTAAAGCATGAGTGTTTATGGCGAAGGTGCCAAGTAAGGCTGGCGGGCCCTTGGGCATCTAAGTGTTTGCGTAAGGCTGCCCGTGTCTGAGGGGCCATGACACCCAACAGAAATTTGATGGCGCTAAACGGTCGGATTCGTCCTACACTCCCCAGATATGAGAACGAGCATTACCTAAATTCGTGGAAAAAAATAACCAGAGCGCAGGGTGTGGCACCGAATAAACTGTTGTTTGATTTCCTCGAGTGCACCTCGCGTTCTGGTGCTGTGAAAGCCGCCGGCTTACCTACCAATTAAGAGCGCCTGCTTTTACACTACTAGCTTTGGGCAGTCCCGCCCTTTTATCCCACCACCAGCCTCACGGATACTCAGCCAATGATACGTGGATCAGAAATCGGCGATGAATGGTGGAGGACAAGCGTGCTCGCTTCGAGGTGGATCGTCGGGATAGATAGACAACCACTCCTCTACGTTGCTCCGACAGCCCAAAGTGCGTTGATCTGTCGACGTATTGTTTACGGTGGTATGATGCCAGTTGGAGACGCTGAGTGTTGTTACACGTTGCGTGGACCGGCCCAGGCCGCAGGACCTCGCACATATTGTTTATTGTACATCGCATCGACTGACTCTGCACCTCTTAGCCTCCTCCACCTCACTGTACTATGCTTGAAATTCCATGTAAGAGCAATGGATGTGGGACAGAGACATCTACCCTTCTTTTCAGACGTCCTAGCGCTCGCCTGCCTAAAGCTCTGTCCGTTAACCACTGATTTGTGAAACAGTAGCGAAGGCCGCCACTTCTCTTCCGGGCCCAGGAATTTGAGCCTTTTTGTTAAGCTATATTGCTGTACGCATACTGTCTCTGACACTCGTCTGACACTCGAGCGCTCTCGCTTAGCGCAAGAGGTTTGCTACATGCTAGCATCCAGTATGATAGCCAAACATGCAAACCATGCTGTGGTTGAACGTCCCAAATTCCTGGTTGTTCGGGCTTGATTCACGCAAATAAAGTGACCCGCGATCGATTTCGATCCGATGCGCGGTGACAGGCAACGCAGTGTACCGAATGGTTCTATCTTTTACCTCATCACTGACACGACAGCACAATCCAGGTGATAAAGAAAATGTCTATGACGAGAACCGGGCCCGATCCGCGTGCACGGATTGTTCCAACGCCCAGTACATTGACGAAAGACAAGCTCCGCGCATCACTCCTAAGCAGCCCCCAACTATCCATTCGTGAGAAGGTAGTTTGACGTGGTCAAGGCATCAACTTCATTCCACTTCATTGAACAATGCTCAGGTCCACTATGCAGAGTGGGTCGCAAAGGCCGTCGAAGCAACAGCTAGATAGATTATGAGGAATGCTGGACATCGCCCAAGCATCCCAAGCTTTCAACCCGGGTACCCCGCGCGCCAGAGCGCATGGGGTTCGCCTCGGGGCATCTTCGTCTGTCACTTCCATAGTATCAGTATGACCGCCAGGGGAGCCGCGATATGGAGGGTTGAGACTGGTTGTGGGACACCAGGTGTCGCCTTTCCATTGGTGGCGGCCTTCTTGGCTTTGCGCGTGCCTTTCCAGCGGTTTTCTTGTTCGTTTACTCGAAAGAGGGTCCTGGCTCGGAGCTCGTTTCGAGTCCCTCAACAGATCTAGCCTCTTCAAACGCAATGGGGGTTTCAGCAGCAGGAGGGGCAGCGGGAGCTTGAGGGACAATGCATATAATTGGAGGCGGCGGCGGCGGATTGACATCAGCGCCAAATAAGTCATTATCAGTCTTTGCAACGGAATTGTTGCGTGAGCCCGATGCATCATCGACAGTTTTGCTCAGCGGCCATGGCTCAATCGCCCAACTTGAACCACGGGGAGGTTCGAGAGCGCGAATCCACTGTTTTTGCCATCCATCGAGGATAGCACGTTGGAGGGTTGGTGTAGATAAGGGCCCAAGAAGGCATGGCGAAATCGAAGATATCATGCGCTTCGACAAAAGATGCGGTTTGCGTGGGTCCTAGATTTTGTGCGGTTCTGGTGCAGCGGAAAATACGAGGCGCGAATGAGGACGAAGGAGCGGGCTATGGAAGCTGCGGAAGGGTTGCAATGTGACATCGTCAGTGAACGCTGGAGCGAGGAAAAAATAAGCTTTGATTTACGTACTTACTTCCGGAGACAATACTGCGTTGAGGCCGTCGCGACGACAACAGCCACACAAAAAGAGTGTACACGATCAACCGTACATGACAAAAGTCGGGCTTTGACGCAGGCGACTTCACTGTTTAGTGATTTTTGATGGACAGAACAGCCAGCAAATCAGATTTAGTTGCACCGCGCACAGGCGGTTCCGAAGCGTGTTCGAGGAAGATGACGAGTACGTGCTGATTCGAAGACTCGGAAGAGGGCAGACGCGAGTGAACTTAGGAAGTTCACGTGCCGCCAAGCCAGGAATATCAAAGACCGAATTCCCATCATCATAAATGTAAGATATGCGAGCCATTACAAGTTTCGAAACGACCGAAAACAGTTCTTCATTGTGTGAAAAAGCACTCACAGGTTGATATCGACAGGATCACCTTGCGACTCAGTTGCGAGTCACCTAACTGGCAAACTCCAGATCAGTCGACATGTCGCGCCTCGGAAGGAAGTTCAAGAATGCCCAGTTGTCTCGTAATATTCCTAGGAAACCCACAATCAGCACACCCACCACCTCACTTGCTTCGCGACGAGTTATGAGTATTCAGGATGTCAAGGCAGCCGGCACTTCTCGCCGGCCTTTGAATGGCAATTTCACGAGGGTGAAGCTCAAAGACCCCCGGAACAGGATGCCAACGATGATGACGGGATCTTTGAGTGCGATGAGGAGCCTCATATGCTCTCCCCCGAGTTGGGCTATGGCTACTACCCTATCACTCTCGGTGACCGATTGCACAACGGGAAATACGAGATCGTGCGCAAACTGGGTTGGGCTGATTACGCCAGCGTTTGGCTCGCCAAAATCTGCCAGTGAGTTAGCAATTTTAACCTGCAATCACGATATTCAATCGAGGCTTACATGCCAGCCCATCCTCAGTGCCTTTGAATTTTGTTGCAATCAAGATACTTACCGTCAACGCTACTGCAGGTGTCATAACGAACATGCTAGCCGAAGCGGATTGTTGGCAAGCTGTGACTTCATCCAACCCCAGCCATCCTGGCTACAAACACTGCCTTCATCTCCGGGAGAGGTTCCTTGCGATAAGCAAACACGGGCCCCATATCTGTTTTGTCGCCGACGTTCTTGGCACAGATCTCACAGACTTGCTCCTTTTGCAACCGGATGGAGTATTTCCTGTATCGGTTGTAAAGCGGATAGTCAAACAAACACTCCTCGCTCTCGATTATCTTCATCGCGACTGTCGCCTTATCCATACCGGTGCGAGTGAATGGTCTTCATTTCTTCAACTGACACCATCCAGTACCAGATGTAAAACTAGATAACGCAATGGTGTCATTCAATCAGGTAGATGCACTCATTGAGCGCCACCTCCAACTTAACCCATCGGAGATCTACGAACCTCGCATCGAGCCTGACCTATCACCCGACCCTATCATAACTGTCAAGACACAGCCGCTCCCCAACTTTGGCTTGAATCCTGACTTAAGCAATCTCCACATACGGCTGATTGATTTCGGGCATGGTACGGAGCCGAGTCATGTTCAACGAACCATTTGTTGACTGGGATGCACAGCAAACCCAATCGATAAGCACGTCCAGGACGAGGTCCAACCCCTTGTGCTGCGCGCACCGGAAGTGATTCTCGGTCACCCCTGGTCAACTCCCATTGACATCTGGTCTGTTGGCTGTCTGGTAATTATAATCCTATTACCTTCTGATATGCATCATAACGGACGGGCCCCGCAGATTTTCGAGTACCTAACTGGTGTCTCTTTTTTCGAACTACGCTCACCTGAATTTCTGGATGCCTCTGATACTCACCTGGGACGTATAATCGGGCAGTGTTGGGCTGACCGTGGTCAGACCCGGGTCAGACCGCAATTGACCGGTCAGCCCAATCAGACCGGGTCTTCTAGACCCTGGCAGTCGCAAAGGTCAGCAACGGCCGCGAGAATGTAGTGAT
>Ga0307508_10006779_pt1 | contig 10722 bp, 13 predicted proteins | sample 9_EM_MG_FD_203089 | JGI IMG/M metagenome (GOLD analysis project Ga0307508, IMG submission 203089) | Populus trichocarpa ectomycorrhiza microbial communities from riparian zone in the Pacific Northwest, United States - 9_EM | ecosystem: Host-associated > Plants > Roots > Unclassified | place...
TTGCGAGTTTCGTTTTTCGTAGTGTCGGTCGGATTTTCACGCTTGCATGACATCTTTTGCCTCTATTACAACCTCCGTGGACTCTTTCTGTCTGTCGTTACCGTGATCCCGCACTTTCAGTGTCTGACTACATCTGCGTCAATACAAATCTTCTTCGGTGACAATAGGCCACCAAGTTGGGCTCGGACTCGGAGCATAATGTTCGAGTTTATAGGGGCCCCCCCGGCAGTGGGTGGCGGACTGGTGCTGGAGCTTCGAGTAATTACAACTTCCGTCACATCACGAGAGTTGGATCCGTTCCGGTTTTTTTTTTGTTTATTCATACTCGCATGCGACCTATATAGATCATGGCGGCGTACATTTTACTCGGTTCCCTGTCCGCAGTCCGCACGGTGGCGGCACGTTGCAATCTCCCCTTCGCCCTCCGCCCAGGCCTGTCCCAAGAAGATACTGTGCGCACCAAGGAAATCACAAAGGAAAACGACATAGGAAAAGCGGCTGTCCCCTACTCCTCATCTGCCGATACCATGAAGGAGGGCGTGGGGAGGAACAGCGGCCGTTCCTCCCCTGCACCCGATCCTCCCGCAGCACCCAGCTCCTCCGCCTCCGCCTCCTGTTCCTCTTCCCGCTCCCAGCGCTCCCGGAGCTTCCACTCCGACACCTCACTCCCGGCGTCACCTTCTTTATCCAGTGGCGGCACCAGCCTCCCCACGTCTGTAGAGGAGAGGAAGTCCAGCACTGCCTGTCCACATCTCCCGTCGGCCAGTAGATCCCGGACCTTCCACCTGCTCTTCCACCTCTTGGTTTCCTTTAGCAGCAGAATAGAGTAGCCACATAGCACGTACCATGTCTAGTGTCCGTACATCCGCACTTGCTGGGGGCTCTCCTCGATTGGAAGGGCTTTGGAAAAGACGTCAATCGGTGCCGGCATCGTGTACGAGCGCTGGGTGTTGGATTCCTGCGCGCGACGATCGAAGGACTGTGGTGGTGGGGTAGCGATACAAGGTATTGCGGAAGAGCTCTCGTCGGACCTCTGCCCACAGAATCCTCTGCTGCACTCTCCATTTTGGACACACCTTGAAGAGGTGGTCTCTCGTTCGCAAGGGGCACTGGCACCACCAACACTGGGCGGTGGGGCGAACCTTAGCCCAGTTCAGATACTGCCCGGTGCGGGCGTGCCCTGTCTTCAGCTGGTAGTATCTTGAGGCGAGCCTTTTGGTACTCTCAGCAACCGTGCTGTCTGGCTTGTGGCTTTCTGGCATTTTGTACTTCTTCCTGGAGGTCCGGCCTCCTGCCCACCGTCGGGCTTCCGTCCTTTCTTCTCGGAGATCTCCCGCTTGAGGTTTGCGAGGGATCTCGGGAGGGGCGTCGAGCGCACCTCCGCCCGGCCGCCGTAATTGTAGTTCAGCCATTCCACCCCGTGGGTGTCAGGCTCCTCCGCCGCGAGCTTGGCCCATTTGTCGGCTTTCTCATTTCCTTCGATGCCTTTATGGGCTGGGCACCATCGGATCTCGATGATGATTCCCGGATTCTTCCTTCTCAGCTCTGCGATGTGTCTTCTGGCCTGGAGCGCATACATCTGGCCAGGGCCCGGCTCTTCTGATGCCATCCGTCTGATGGCTGCCTGTGCATCCGAGAAGATGGTGACCCTTTCCGGGGGCATGTTTCTTCTCGACGCCTCCTCCAGCGCGCGGGCAAGGGCTGCGCACTCTGCGTCGTAGGCTTCCTGATTGTACCCCATATGGGTCTTGATACCCTTCCAGGTTTGTCCATTCTTCCATGCCACTGCGTAGCCCGCCGCTCCATCCTCCATCCGGGACCCATCGGTAAACATGACGAGGCCTTGTCTCTCCTTCTCCGCCGCTTTCTTGGCCTCGTCCTCTTCTTGTTCAATCAATTCCGCATCGAGGGTCTCAGGATCCTCTAGCAGGACCGTTTCTTCCATCCGGCCAGAGTAAGCAAGGGCTGTGGCCAGTCTTCGCCCGACTGCAGTGCGAGCACCGGCTAGCTCGCGGGCTCGGTCCCCTCGTGGTAGGCTGAGGAGGCGCAGTCCGAACCTCCGTTGACGGTATTCCAGCTGTGCAACCGCCGGTCTCAGCCCGGACTCCATCGACAGCGCTCCCAGCTTGGTCGTCCGGAAGGCTCCTGTTGTGGCCCGTGCCTGTTGATTGACCAGCAGCTGCAGCTCTTCCGCTCTGCCCATGGTCCCTCGGACCTGATCTCCCTTCCACCAGAGCTCCGACCCGAACATGTTGACGGACTGGATGCAAGCCGTCATCACCCCCCTACAGTTGGCAGGGGACAGACCCATCTGTCCTGTGAGTCTGCGCAGCCGCATCATCGCATTCCTCCCATCTTTGAGGCGAGTGGCATGGTGTTCCTTCAGCGTGAGTTGTGAGTCCAGCCTGTCAAAGATATTCGAGTGATAGGGTGTGTAGGAATTCCGTTGCTTGATCTCCTTGAGTTAGACTGAAGCGCACTCTATATATACATACATAGCCAGAGAGAAACCCGCGACCTCCGTTCCCCATTACCGACACGTCTAGATCCCGTTGGTGGCGACTTGCCACCTCCGCCACCCAATGCCTTCCGGACGCAACTGAACGCCGCGGCCTCGTCAGGCCTAGGCTGGCCCTCGACCCATACATTTGACACAGCCGAACCCCAAGCCACCGTGTTGCTTGCTTGTTGAACGGGGCCGAGTTACTTCCGACTGTGACCGACGCCGTGGGGGCTGACTTTTTCCTGCAAAAGATTGCCGCCTCTGTTTTCCCATGGTCGAAGGCCCCTCCATTTTGTGCTGCCCAGTCAATAGATGCTGTTGCTGCCTCCGACAGCTTGGCCGCCACTGCTTCCTCGTCTTTACCTTCCGCCCACCATCCAATGTCATTCACAAATGACAGTCCACTAACGCCTTGGACTGACCGTTCTACGTCGTCGAAGATGGATCCGTTCCGGTATCCGCCTGAGACATCTGACGCGTAAACAAAAACGCTCAGCCTTCTTCGCTGAATGTGCATTGCCGCAATCGGCGACGCTCCCGGTCAACAGCAACTGCGGTACTCGTAGTAAATATGTGCAAAACGTAGGGACAGAGTAGGTTCTGTGCGCCGGGAGTTAGCACATGCTGTGATGTTGCGGTGGCAGAACCTGTTGCAATTATTGCGGTAGTGTCAGTAGATGCTCCTCCTTAAGGTAGAATCAGCAACCGGGCGTACCCCCCAACAGTGAGCTTCTTCCTGCAACTACAACACATCACTTGTCAAACTGCAGCGAGACCCTTTTCGGGTTCAGGGAGCACCCAAGATGTACGACGAAGTAATCATTCCAGCGAAGGCTGGTGTTGCAACGGCAGCCGAAATGTCATGGTCAACCTTCGGGCACAGAGATCAAGGTAGACGATCGGCAGATGACGACATACAACAAGGCACGTCAACTGTTGAGCTATACATAAGAGGGGATTCTTGTACATATGGGCCTGCGGTATTCTGCAACGCGCTGGATTTCCCATGAACGCGAGGGATGTTACTGGCCAGACAGAGGGGATACTACAGAAGTGGGACCCAACGGGAACTGTCATCCCTTGATGGATCAACCGTAGTTTTCGCAAACGGTGGAAACACGGTGGATTAGAGGCTAGAACAACACATGCAATAGATTTGGACTGTTTTTAATGTTTTTAAAGTTGTTGCAAATCCACTACCTATCTACACATAAACCGAATGACTTACCGCCCACCCCCTCCTACAGTCATCGCCGTCGCCATACCAGCCGCAACTGCTCTCGCTCTCCCATCCGCTCCTCCTCGCCCACTTGTTCGTCGGCGCCGACACTTGCAGCCCCGTCCCCCACGCCGTGGTAGACCTGTGGTGCGTCGGCTTCCGCGCTGCATGCCGTCCACCTCGTGGCTTAGCCGTGCTAACTTTTTCCTCAGGAACAGACGACCGGACCGTCCTCGGGCTTCGCGAGCGAGCTGACTGCCGTAGGTGTGGACTGGGGGATGCGAACTGTGAATTGATCCTCGCGGACACGGCGGGAACAGCACTTCGACCGCGGCGTGCGGCTGACCGGATCATCGTGGGATCGCGCGCACACGAACGCCCACACGCGACACTCGGCGGAGAAAACTGCCGAGACGCGTGCTTCGATCCGCATGGCAATCATGGACCTCATGTGACCTGCTGTAATGTGACGGGGGAACTTCGCACCCTCACACGATGTCCTGCCACCGGCTATATACGGATATCCTGAGAAATAAAGGCTGACACGACTAATGATTAAACAAAGAAAGAATCTCACTCTTTCGTCTACACTCGCTCGCCGACGGGTTGTAGTTGTGGTGGTGGCGATGGTATGGGCATAGAGCTGCTTGAAGTACCTATGTATCCAAGTACTGTATCCAAGTAGTTACTGTATTCAATGATTTCGTGATCAAGTGGGGGAGAGGAACCCCTGTCATTGCGGCTGACAAATCCGAATCACCAAGACTTTTGCTTAGGTACTGTACCTCCATAGATACATACAAAGTAAAATGTATTTAGGGTGGAAACATGGGTCATGGTCTCGACAACTCCCAGCTGGTAGAGTGATGGTTTGGAATTAGCCAATCACGTGCCTAAAAATAATATTCACTCTATTGTTGCCCGTGTAAGGTTGGGAATCTGGAAGGAAAAGTCTCCCTTATTATGTGCGTACAAAATTTTCCACACCCGACGCACCAACTTTCAAATCAACGCAACTTCACAGCCATCGGAAAATCGTTAAAGAACCCCGAATACCGCACATTTGTGCTGAGCAGACTTTGGCAAACTCGTCGGAGGGGTCCCGGGCCTAAGTGATTTTTCCCTTTCTAGTTCGGGGTTTGCGGGCTCTGACTTTTCCTCCCCGACCCTGAGTGAGAAATTTACTATTAAAGAGCGCTAGCATACTTAGTGGTGAGTGATGACGGACTTGGCGAAGGGTCAAGCAGGACTACCATGGAAGATAGGAAGTAAGTACTTACATATGTACATATGTACATCTTATGTAAACGCCGTTATTTTTGTTTATTAATAAATATCATGTGGCTGATTCGAAAGAGGTCTTAGTGCTGCAACACCGCAGGCGCTCCCAATTCGGTACATAAAAGTGCTTGTTCTCCAGCACCTGTTCGCCATCCATCCGCTTCCGTGTTTGAAATGTATTCGGCACGCAGCTTGATTGGCCCAGCACGTGCACTGCACACTTCATGCAGGCCGCAATGGCCGCTTACATGCCGCCAGAAGCAACCTCCATTCCATCATATCCAGTGATGGTACTTAACTCAGTGCAGTTAATTATCTCTGCGAGCGAACGGCCTGGGAATGGAGCCAGACCGGCGAAGCGACCGGGAAGGAGGGATCCCAATCCTCCCATGCAATTCCTCAATCTTTATTGGCGGCTATTTCCGCTCGAACCAGAGCTGGGCGCTGGAGATCAGCGGCGCGAAATCTTGATATCCGATGGTGGCATTGAAACGGTTCTTGCCCCACTCTCAGCGCTTTCCTTCTGATGTCCCTGCAATACTGATTGTCCCCAACAACATCTTTGCGCCCTCGATAGCTCTTGGACAAGCAAACACCTACCTATGGATTACTTCGGTTGTATCCTTCGAAACGGCCTGTGCGGTTTGCACCACAACCATGGGCCCCACCAAAACCTCCATACCATCATCTCGTCCCAGGCTTCACAGATAGGTACCTTATTGGACGACGAGGCTGTCCGAGCTGCGTTCCTCACCGGCTTCACCAAATATGCAAGCCATTTAGTGGAGTTTCTCGTGTTCAACGACAGGATGCAGTCCGACATCGGTCACCGCGCGGGGTCGAAAATGATATCGTGCGAGGCTCTCGTGCTGGTCTGCTCGATGCTTACGTACGACGAGTTTGATCTCACCGATGTGGATGCCATGGATAAACTGGTCATCGCGGCCATTAAACATGCGTTACCATTACAGCCCGCCACACTTAAGGTCATAGCCACGAGGTTGGCCGAGAAGCCTGGCCTCTTGGAACGCGTCGCTTCCTCGATGGAGGGTGCGGAAATCATATGCGACCTTTTCTCCGTGCATTTCGTCAGCGCTGTGCCGTCCATCTCCAACGTTTGGGCGCGGAAGTTGATCGGATTGTGTTCGGTCTGCGCCGGAAGTCCGATCTGCCACGGAGTCCCCGCAGAGGTCGACAAGTGGCGTGCATTGACGGAAACCATCGAGGCGCTCGAAAAACATCGTGAGAACTGTCAAGCCCCAGCACCCCAACACACTCGCTCTCCTGCCGATGCGGTGATGCGGAAACTCAATGCCGACGATAATAAACCCTCTTCCGCCGCCAGGAGACGCTCTTCGGTGCTCGAGCACAAAATCCCTCCCCTCCCGGACCATGTAGTGGCGATGCTGAATGGGCTGAATCTACAGCAACCAACGTCTTCGCGTGCCATATCGGTGCTGTTGGGGCAAATCCACGCCACTGAGATACCCGCTGTCCTTCGGGCGGTTCTCCCAACATTTCCGTGCCGTCCATGCCACGACCTATCTCAGAACCCGAAGGCTCTAGTGGAAAAAGTTAAGCAGATCACGAGACCCTGCACCGACCGTGGATTCTGCTCCGAGAAGGTTCCTGAAGAGGGAGAGCTGTTTGGCGCGAAGATCGGGCTATGGAAGGTACTGCTCTCCGCAGCAGCACTGAAAGATATTCAGAGAGAAATGCTCGGTGGTGTGTAATCCCCAGTTTATCCCCAATGCACTAGACCTGACCGAACGTTGGGTAGGATACAAAGAAGTGCTTGAAGATCGGCTACGTAGACTCGCCTCCGGAGAGTGGAAGGGCGGAAAGGTTTCGAGTCTGTCGGGGACCGCCGCTCAGAGAAAATACTTGGACCCGCCGCTTCTTGAGGCCGCGGTCGGGAGACAGCGTCGAATTCTCTGGCAATTGGGTGCTGGCCCAACCGAGGACGGAAGTTACAGACAGCACATCAAGAGTTCGTAACCCTCTACACCTGCACGTGCTTGACGGCAGGTTAGCTGATTGGTACATTAATTGTTTCTAGTCTGGAGGGTTGTAGAAACCGACGACGTAACCGTCCTGATTCCCAGCTCTCTGAAATCGAGTAACTGATGGCATCATTGCAGGTTCCTAAAGCCATCGACCATGTGGTTATGTTTTGGAGAACCAAGATCGTACAGCCTGAGGATGATCCAGCATTCTCGAGGTCCCCAAATTGGGATGAAGCGTCAGGAATTTACCATCCTAGAGATTTGGACAGCATGCAAATAAACCCACAGAGGAGAGCTTCCATCGATACCTCCCCACCGATCGCGATGGACGACCGGAGAGGTATCGAAGAATATAGTTAGTTCTGCACGATACCCGCCCTGAGTGTTTCTGTTGACACCCCATGAAAGATGGATTCTTCGAGTTCACGAAGCCGGCGATGGACAGTTTTCTGACGAGCAGCACGAACGCCGATTTCCCGTTTGGTGCATCTCCGGAGGTAATCGAGGCCATCAAGCACAGCGATTCCGGGACGCTCATCATGGGCCGAAGCGGGACTGGGAAAACGACTTGTCTGGTCCACAAGCTGGTTCGGAACTATACCTATCGGAAGCTCATCACCGGACAGCCCCCTCCTCGGCAGGTGGGTGGAACAGTTTTCCCCCAAGGTGTCCATTGCTAACTCCGATGCGTATGACACATAGATTCTGCTCACGCGCTCAAAACTTCTCGTCGAATCGCAGCTCTCCAGGGCCATCTCTACACGGACTCACTTCGATGATTTCACTTTGGACGAGAAGAACTTGATGTGTTCGAAGACAATTGGCAGCCTTCAGGATGACGATTTTCCTTTAGTGTGTACATTCGATCAACTGCTGAAACTGCTGTAAGCTAGTGTCTTTTGCTCCGGAGAGAATGGACTCATGCTAATGGTTACCTCACCGCAGCGAGAACACAGCAGAGTGGGTGTGCTCTACTCCTTTCGTGACTGGCCCATTGCTTACGTGGGTTGCACAGGTATTCCAGTCGTCAGAAATTCCGTGAAGAGAAGGCCAAACCAGCGATTTCCGAGGCGTCCGATCAATATATGCGGAGATCGCAAGTCGTCGACTTCGCTCTGTTCGAGTCCAAATACTGGAAGCAATTCCAATCCAGTCTGTCTCGACACTACGAACCTGGTCTTGTCTTCGCCGAGATACTGGGGGTGATCAAGGGCTCAGTATCAAATGACGGTGAACCCGGAACTCTTTCACGGGACGACTACCTGGCCCTGAGTTACAAGAGAGCGCCTACCTTCTTGTCCGAGGAACGGCAGGAAGTCTACGACATATACCTGCGCTACGAGAGCTGCAAAGCGCGGAACGGTGATTGGGACGGAGTCGACAGGGTGGCCTCCCTGCTCAACTTCATGCGGACGGCGGATCCGGAATTCTGCCGGTTGGTGGAAACTTTCTTCGGGGAGATCTACGTCGACGAAGTACAGGATCAACGATGCATAGATATCGCCCTGCTCCTGAAGCTAGTCCGGAGGCCATCCGGAGTCCACTTCGCGGGCGATTCGGCACAATGCATCTCGAGGGATTCGACGCTCCGCTTCAACGATATCAAGGCGATGTTCTACCATCAGTTCAAACCGCTCGCCGAAGCGACGGGTAATTACAACCTCGTCCACCCGAAGTTATTCTACCTCAATAAGAACTTCCGGTCCCATCAGGGAATCGTTTCCTTGGCTTCGTTCGTTATGGAACTGCTGTATAAAGGTACGTCACCCGCAACTGGGGATTTCCGTCGTGGGAGGCACGGCGTAATGCCGGCACTGATGTGTTTAGGCTTCCCTCAAACGGTCGACAAAATGGAAGAAGAGAAAGGTCAGTACGATGGTCCGATACCTACGATGTTCGTCGGATGGGACGCCCAGGTTCTCGCAGATCTGTTCGTCGGCCCGAGGGATGTGTCTGGGAGGGTGGCGGATTTCGGAGCGGAGCAGGTTATCCTCGTTCGAGACGAAATCGTGAAGAAGGAAGTCCAACGAGCGCTCGGAGAAGATACGGCGCTCGTGCTTAGCATTCTCGATAGTAAGGGCATGGAGTTTGATGATGTGTTCCTGCTCGACTTTTTCACTTCCAGCCCTACTCCTTCCGGCCTGAGAACTTTGAAGGGTATTCTGATTCCCGGCAGTACCCGAGCCAAAATTGAGAGGGATGCACTGCTTTGCTCCGAATTAAAGGTATTTATCGCTATGTTTTCCTTTCTCTCTCTTGCTCGAAAGAACCGGCGCTGATTCGTCACCTTTCAAAAGCATCTGTACGTTGCCATCACAAGACCTCGGATTCAGCTCTGGATCCTCGAGAGTTCTGTTGCATCTGCGGAGCCCATCGCCAAGCTTGCGGCAGGAAGTGGCTCAAAGCCACTGGTGGAGGTTGTGCGGAGAAACGATCCGGATGTGAAGGAGAAGTTGAAGAAGATGAAGCTTGCGGTTTTGAGTGATCCCAAAAAGTTTTCCGAGAGGGGTTACCAGTTTCTGCAGAGAGCACTGCACAAGGAGGTAACTGTGGAGCCGCTGACAATTTTAAAAATTTTTTGTATGTGTGTGTTCTTGACTGATGTGGTGGTCTGGTAGGCAAGCTTCTGTTTCCGTAGGGCAAAGGATTCACGAGGACAGACAATCTCCCAAGCGCATCTGAAGATGGAGGAGGGGCGCATGCATCGAAGAGAAGGCTCGACTAGAGAGTTTCTTCGCCTCTTCCGGGAGGCCGTGGAGCTTTTCCGAGAGGCCTCACAGTTCGGGAATGCCGCTTTTTGTCTTGAGGATATGAACTGCCTCGAGGAAGCTGGAGGTGAGTTCCTGTGATTACCGTATCTATGGTCTAGAGGGACTAAAGGACCGCTGCAGACGTTTGGGTTGGTATTGGACGCCACGACAAGGCGGCATCACTCTACAAGCAGTGCGAATCATGGTGGAAGGCGCATCAGTGCTACGATATGCTCGGATCCTACGCCGAAGCGGCGGCTGTGCTCCGTCAGGGACAGCTATTTGATGAACTCATTCCCTATCTCCAAACCGATAAGGGGCATCTGGAGCCATCGCAAGTGGCTGGGTACAGCAAAATATGCACTACCCTCCTGTCCCAAGACCAGATAAAGGAAGATCAAGAATTCGTCTTCGACTCACTCAATTCCGAACAAGAGAAAAAGGGATTCCCGCGTGGGTTCCGGCTCGGGAAGCAGCTGGTTAAAGTTCTTGTCAAGAAACACGATTACCGAGAGATGTTCCACGAGCACATATCGGACGGCAGGATCAGCGAGGCGTTGGAAATAGGATTGGAGCATCTCCACGACTACTCGAGTGTTGGATCAAAGGAGCTTTTGCTGCCTTTGCACTTCACAGAATTCGAACGGCTCCTGGAGACATTGGGTCGGACTCCTGGTGGAGACAAACAATCCCGGCCGTACGATTTGTTGCCAGGACTTCCCCTCAAGATTTCCAGGGCGCTGTCTGAATGGGCTTCCATTCGCGATCAGCTCTCTAGTAGCAACATATGGGATGTCTTCTTGTCTCTGCCCGAAGGCCTTCACAAGGATGTCCTAGCCATTCTGGTAGGCCGATTATCATCAGGATACATATAATTTCCAGCTACTAACCTGGTGTCGCTAGATGATTGTCAACTGGCGCGAACTGAACCTGTTGGAAGGCTGCGAATCTGTCGCTCTCACC
>Ga0307508_10006780_pt1 | contig 10721 bp, 8 predicted proteins | sample 9_EM_MG_FD_203089 | JGI IMG/M metagenome (GOLD analysis project Ga0307508, IMG submission 203089) | Populus trichocarpa ectomycorrhiza microbial communities from riparian zone in the Pacific Northwest, United States - 9_EM | ecosystem: Host-associated > Plants > Roots > Unclassified | place...
GCCGCGGTGCTGGCCGCCGTCGCGGGCACGGTCGCGATCGCCACGTACATGGCCAGCGCCGACCAGCAGAGCAGGGACAACTATGTCGCGACCCTGCCGAACGGCGCGGTCAGCCTGACCGTCGACACCGCGGGCAGCCGGGAACTGGGCGGGGTGAAGGCGGCGGTGAAGAAGAACTTCGCCACGTCGGGGGTCGCCGATGTCAGCCGGATCGTGGTGGGCCAGAAGACCTGCGACGTGTGGTCCGGCGACAAGGGCTGCGGCACCTCCCAGCTGATCACGCCCAAGGCCAACGAGTGCGCGCTGAACCTTGAGGACAGCGACAAGCTGACCGCTGCCCAGCGCCGCAAGTGGGCCGAGGACTGGCGCTGCGCCCAGGACCGGGGGCAGACCGCCATCGGCACCGAGAGCGGCATCCTGGTCGGCGGCGCCGGCATCCTCACCGGGCTCGGCATCCATGACCCGGCCGCCGAGAAGGCGCTCGCCGACGGCAAGGCCGTCGTCTTCGACAAGCGGCAGGTCGGCGAGGACGGCCGGATCACGCTCGCGCTGATCCAGGACTACGCCGCCAGCGACGAGAACACCGTCGCCACATCCCCGCACCGGAGCTTCGCCTCGTATCAGCCCAGTGCCGGGACCAAGGCCTACGGCGTGACCGCCGTCCTCCCGCCGGCCGCCGCGAAGGCCGCCGGGCTGCGGACCGTCCCGTACGGGCTGCTGGTCAGCACGGCCAGGACGCCCGGCAGCGGGGAGCGGCAGGCGCTCGACGGGGCGCTGGACAAGCTGGGCGTGCAGGCCGACATCCATGTCGAGGAGGGCTACGTCAGCCAGAACAGCGTCACCATGCTGGCTCTCGCCATCTTCGCCGGGCTGATCACGGTCGGCGCCGCCGGTATCGCCACGGGCCTCGCCCAGGCGGACGCCGAGCCGGATCTGCGGACGCTGGCGGCGGTGGGCGCGGCTCCGCGCGTACGGCGCACCCTCTCGGGCTTCCAGTGCGGTGTGGTGGCCGCGATGGGTGTGCTGCTGGGCTCCGCGGCCGGCGTCCTGCCGGCGGTGGGGCTGCGCAAGGCCGAGGCACGGCAGGAGTGGAAGTACTACCGCCAGTCCCTTACGGAGGGGTGGGCCGGTATGGACCTGCCGCATGTGCCGATCGTGGTGCCCTGGGGGACGCTGGCGGCGCTGATCGTGGTCGTGCCGCTGGGGGCGGCGCTGCTTGCCGCGCTGGTGACGCGGTCCCGGCCGGGGCTCGCGCGGCGGGCGGCGGAGTAGGGGCCATGGGGCGGCTGCACACCGCAGCCGCCCCCCGGCGTCGGGGAGTGCCTGAAGTCGGTAACAATGGCAGCATGGAGATGCCGATGAACGAACGGTCGCAGGAGAGCCCCCAGGTCCTGGTCGTCGGCCCGGACGGGATGGCCCTCGGCGGAGATTCGACGCGCGAGGTTCCCGTGACGGAGATGGTTGAGCAGCCGGCCAAGGTCATGCGGATCGGCAGCATGATCAAGCAGCTCCTGGAGGAGGTCCGGGCGGCGCCTCTCGACGAGGCCAGCCGGGTGCGGCTCAAGGAGATCCACCGCAGCTCCGTGAAGGAGCTGGAGGACGGGCTCGCGCCGGAACTGGTGGAGGAACTGGAGCGGCTCTCCCTCCCGTTCACCGACGAGACCATCCCCACCGAGGCCGAACTGCGCATCGCACAGGCGCAGTTGGTGGGCTGGCTGGAAGGCCTCTTCCACGGCATCCAGACCGCCCTGTTCGCCCAGCAGATGGCCGCCCGCGCCCAGTTGGAGCAGATGCGCCGCGCGCTGCCGCCCGGGGCCGGCGGTCACGAGGGAATGGAAGACGAGGCCGGTGCCCACCAGGGCCTCCGCTCGGGGCCGTATCTCTAGGACAGCCCGAGGGCCGGACGGGCTGAGGATTCAGCCCGTCCGGCCTGTCGACACCCAGATGGTGACGGTGTCGTTCTCCGGGTCCAGGTCGCTGATGGCGTCGGGGTCCTGCTTGACCACCGCGCCCTTGCCGAAGATCGTCTCGTCCAGGTACTCGACCGTGTAGTTCCAGCCGGCCTCGTCCATGCAGGACTTCACCGAGTCGACGTGGTCGGCGTAGAAGTCCGGCATCAGTACGCTGCCCTCGGTCAGGTAGCTGGCCGTGGCGTCCGTGCACTGTGCGGTGTCGATGGTGCGGGTCCGGTCGGCCTGCCTGACGCCGTCCTGCGACGTGGCGGCGATGGTGGACGCGGTTGTGCCGTCGGAGACGCGGGCGCCGTTGTCGGCGGTGCTGCCCGCGTGCGCGAGCAGGATGAGAACCACGATGACCGCGATCACGGCGACCACCGCGCCGATGGCGAGCACCACGGTGGAACCGCTGCCGCCGCGGCGCTGCGGCGGCATGGGTGCGGTCGGCCTCATCCCGTAGGGCGGCGGGGTCTGCTGGTGGGGGTAGGCGTACGCGGGGCCCGGGGGCGGCGTGTGGGCCGGGGCAGCGCCCCAGCGCTGGGGCGGCGGGTGCTGAGGAGCCGCGTAGGGCGGCGGGGTCTGCGGTGCCTGCTGGGGCAGGTGTGGCACCGGAGGCGTCTGTGGCACCGGAGGTGCTGCCTGCGGTGCCTGTGGGGCCTGCGGTGCCTGGTACGGCTGTTGCACCTGGGGCGGCGGGGTCTGCAGATCGCCCCGCACCGACGGGAAGACCGCAGACGAGACCTCCCCCCACGCGGCTCCCTCCCGCCCCCGTGCCCGCGGTCCCTCGCCGATGACCAGCGGAGTCGTGGCCGCGCCGCCCCCGGCCTGCTCGCCGCGGATCACCCGGTCGGACTCGTCGCGCATCGCGTCGGCATTGGGGAATCGTTCCGCCGGGTTCTTCCGCAGCGCCCGCGCGACCAGCGCGTCCACCGCGGGCAGCACCGCCCGGTTGAACTGCGACGGCGCGGGCGGGGCCTCCTGGACATGCTGGTAGGCGATCGACAGCGGCGAGTCCCCGTCGAAGGGCAGCCGGCCGGTCAGCAGCTCGAAGAGCAGGCAACCCACCGAATACAGGTCGGAACGCTCGTCCACGCCCCGCCCCAGCGCCTGCTCGGGCGACAGGTACTGCGGGGTGCCGACCACCATCCCGGTCTGCGTCATCGACGTGACGCCGGACTGCATGGCCCGCGCGATGCCGAAGTCCATGACCTTGACCACGCCGCGCTTGGTGAGCATGACGTTGCCCGGCTTGATGTCCCGGTGCACCAGGCCAACGCTGTGGCTCTCCGAGAGCGCCGCCAGCACGTCGCCGCAGATCTTGAGGGCCTTCTCGGCGGGCATCGCGCCGAACTGCGCGACATCCTCGTCGAGCACCGTGCGCAGCGGCTTCCCCTCGACGTACTCCATGACGATGTACGGCACCATCGCGCCGTCTATCGTGTCCTCGCCCGAGTCGAAGACCGAGACGATGTTGGTGTGATTCAGCTTGGCGACGGCCTGGGCCTCGCGCCGGAAGCGCTCGCGGAAGGATGCCTCGCGGCCGAGCTCGGAGTGCAGCGTCTTGACGGCCACCGGCCGGTCGAGCACGGTGTCGTGAGCCAGGTGGACCGCGGCCATGCCGCCCCGGCCGAGGAGGTCGCGCAGTACGTAACGACCGCCGCCGACCGAGCGTCCGGCGTAGCTCCCCCGCGCGTCTTCCCCGTTCATCGTGCCGCTTCCCCCTCGGGATCCAGGTCCGGTCGCCCAGTCTGCCCTAGGACCTACCGGGGTCAAGTTCGTTGACCTGTTCGTCACCGGATGCGTATGAAAGGGCCGCAAACCCCGTCCGTCACAGCATCGCCACAACGGAACGCGGTAGCGTGGCCAACCAGAGGTGTCGAGAGAGCGACGGCGAGGACTGATGGCACAGACAACAGCCGCCGGGGGCCCTAACGAGCCCTCCGCAGACGGCCAAGGCGTGCCCGGTTCGCACGATTCGCCTGAGCAGTGGGGCGCCAACGGAGTGGTCGGTGACGGCCGCTACCGGCTCACCCACCGTCTCGGGCGCGGCGGCATGGCCGAGGTCTTCGCCGCCGAGGATGTGCGCCTGGGCCGCATCGTGGCCGTCAAGCTGCTGCGCTCCGACCTCGCCGAGGACCCGGTCTCCAAGGCCCGCTTCACGCGCGAGGCCCAGTCCGTCGCCGGGCTCAACCACCACGCGGTCGTCGCCGTCTACGACTCCGGCGAGGACCGGGGGCCGTCCGGCGCCGTTCCGTACATCGTGATGGAGCTGGTCGAGGGCCGTACGATCCGCGAGCTGCTGGTCGAGTCCGACGAGCCGCCGACGGTCGACGAGGCGCTGGTCATCGTCTCCGGTGTGCTGGACGCGCTGGCCTACAGCCACCAGCACGGCATCGTCCACCGTGACATCAAGCCGGCCAACGTGATCATGACCCACGCCGGCCAGGTCAAGGTCATGGACTTCGGCATCGCCCGGGCCCTGCACGGCGCGTCCTCGACGATGACGCAGACCGGCATGGTCATGGGCACGCCGCAGTATCTGTCGCCCGAGCAGGCGCTCGGCAAGACCGTGGACACCCGCTCCGACCTCTACGCCACCGGTTGTCTGCTCTACGAACTGCTCGCGCTGCGGCCGCCCTTCGTCGGCGAGACGCCGCTCGCGGTGGTCTACCAGCACGTCCAGGACGAGGCCCATCCGCCGTCCACCCTCACCGACCGCGTCCCGCCCGAGCTCGACGGGCTCGTCATGCGGGCGCTCGCCAAGCACCCCGACGACCGCTTCCAGACCGCCGAGGAGATGCGCGGCGTCGTCCAGTACGCCCTGGCCATGCTGCGCGAGCAGGGCGGCTGGGCGGGCACCTGGAACACCGGCTACGTCGCCCAGCCCGGCCACACCGGGACCTCCACCCCCGCCACGGGCGTCCCCGGCCAGACCCAGGGCACCCGCCGCCTCCCCGAGCACGCCACCGCCGAGTTCGGCGCCCCGCTGCTGCTCGGCGCCCCCGGCGACACGATGCCGCCGGGCGGCGGTTACGGCGGGGGCGGCCACGGCGGCAACCGCTGGGTCAAGCCGGTGCTCTTCGTCCTGGCGGCCGCGCTGGCCGTCTCGCTCGGCGTCTACTTCGCGATCGCCGGCACGACGGGCAAGCCCGGCAACGGCAGCTCCGTCACGCCGACCCAGTCCCAGACCACGCGGGCGCAGACCACCGAGCCGACCAACCAGGACACGTCCACCGGCTCGGACGACACGACCCCCTCCTACTCGTACCGGCCGACACAGTCCGCGACGCCGTCCGCGACACCTTCCGCCACGCCGAGCGCGTCGGCGACGCAGTCCGCGTCGGCCTCCGCCTCGGCGAGCGCGTCGGCCTCGCAGAGTTCGCCGGCGGCTTCCGCGTCCGCCTCCGGTGAGTCGGACGCGGGCGCCGACGGCGGCGACGGCGGCAACGCGGGCGCTGCCGCCGCGGGGCTCACGCTGGGTACGAACGGCGGCTGAGCCCCCCCGGGGGCCTGCTCAGTCGGTGAACGCGTCCATCACCGCGTCGTACGCCCCGGTCCACCACACGGCCAGGGCCGACGAGGCCGGGAAGAGCGGATCCGCGCGGCGGTCGCGGCGCTGGTAGCGCCAGCGCAGCATCCAGAAATCGTTGAGCCGTTCCCACCAGACGCGGTGGACGGCGGCGGCGAGCTCGTCGGGGGGCGCGTCAGCGGCCTGGCGGTAGGCGCGGGCGTAGGCGGCGGTCTTGGCCAGGTCGAGGGTGCCGGAGGGCTGGACGAAGAAGATCGCGGCGGCGCGGACGGCCTCCTCGGCGCGGGGCTGGACGCCGAGGCGGTCCCAGTCGATGATCGCGACGGGTTCGTCCTCGCGGTAGAGCAGGTTGAGCGGGTGGAAGTCGCCGTGGACCCAGCCGGTCACGGCCTCGCGGGCGTCCGGGGGGCGGCGGTGCGCGTGCCGTTCGAGCAGCGCGCGGCGCTCCAGCAGGCGGTGCTCGGCCAGCTCGTCGAAGGTCTCCCGGGGGCGGTGCCCGCGCACCTGGTCCAGCAGCTCGTCGATCAGCTCGAACGTCCGCCGGGGATCCGCGCTCGCATGGCCCGGCCGGCCCTCGGCGGGCGGCGGCTGCGGCGGCTGGACCTGTTCCAGGCGGGTGTGTACGAGCCCCAGCAGCGCCCCCAGCCGCCGCGACTGCCCCGTGGTCAGCTCGGCGCCGTCGCGGTGCCGGCCGTCCACCCAGGGGTACAGCGCGAAGCAGCGGCCCCCGAGCACGGTGACCGTGCCGCCGTCGGCGTCCGGCAGCGGCGGGGCGACGGGCAGGCCCAGCTCGTCCAGGCGCTGCGTCGCCCGGTGCTGGCGGGCGATGACCGTGCGGTCGGCCGTCGCGCTGTCCACGTAGAGCTTGAGGAAGAACCGGCCCCGCGTGGTGGCGAGGCGGTAGCCGCGGTTCAGCAGACCCTCGGCGACGGGCTCACAGGACAGCGGCGAGCCGGCGTTCTCGTATCGGCGCAGCAGCGCGTGCAGCGTCTCGCCGGTGGGCGGCGCCGTCGCCGTACTCCCGATCACCAGGCCGATGCTAGATCACTGCGGCAGGCCCGATACGCGATATGACGTGGCATAGCCCGGTTCGATGCGTAGGTACACAGGTTCGAACGGCACCCCGTCGGCGGCGGCCGGCTGTTCGCCGAAACGCATCCGCTGCGCCCGGGTCGGGGTCATCGCGTACGCGGTGCCGGTGAGCTGGACGGCCCAGGCCTCCGGCTGGCCGCTGGCGGTGTTGTCGGCCACGTACGCCACGACGGCGCCGTCGGCGCTGCGGTGGATGTCCCAGCCCTTGTGCGTACGCAGGATCAGGTGGCCGTCGGGGGTCACGATGTGGCGGGTCACCGCCATGTGCGGGAGCGCTTCGCGGGTCAGGGCGAGGCGGCCGTACGGGACGGCGGCCAGGAGGGCGAGGGCGGCCTCGTGCTCCGCACGGGGTGTGGACATGCGTTCACTTTGCGGGGTCGGAGCGCTCGCGGGACAGGGGCTCCGGCCCCCTTGAGGTGGGCCATTGGTCCCGTCAGTGGCCGCGCTCCGCCTGTGCGCGGGCCACGTACGCCGCCGCCTGGGTGCGGCGTTCCATGCCGAGCTTGGCCAGGAGCGAGGAGACGTAGTTCTTGACGGTCTTCTCGGCGAGGTGGAGGCGCTCGCCGATCTGCCGGTTGGTGAGGCCCTCGCCGATGAGGTCGAGGATGCGGCCCTCCTGGTCGGTGAGGCCGGGGGTGGCGGGGGTGGGTTCGGAGGCGGAGCGCAGGCGTTCCAGGACCCGGGCGGTGGCGACGGGGTCGAGCAGGGAGCGGCCGGCGGCGACGTCGCGGACGGCGCCGATGAGGTCGCTGGCGCGGATGTCCTTGAGGACGTAGCCGGCGGCTCCGGCCATGATGGCGTCGAACAGCGCCTCGTCGTCGGCGTAGGAGGTGAGCATGAGGCACCGGGCCGACGGGAGCCGGGCGCGGATCTCCCGGCAGACCTCGACGCCGCTGCCGTCGGGCAGGCGTACATCCAGGACGGCGACATCGGGGTTGGCGGCCGGGAAGCGGGCCAGGGCCTCGGCGGCGGAGCCGGCCTCGCCGACGACGGTGATGTCGGGCTCGGAGGACAGCAGCTCGTGGACACCGCGGCGGACGACCTCGTGGTCGTCCAGTAGGAAAACCCTGATTTCGCCGTTTGTGCCGTTTTTTACGTTTTCGCTCACAACTTCAGCGTCGCACAGGATTGGATCTCCCGGCCTCTTACGCAGATTCCGTCCTCGGGATACCGTGCCGTTGTCCCGGCTACCCACTGCTGGCCTGCGAGAACACCGGTTTACTAGGAAATCCAAGCAAAACCGCAGGTAGGACACCCTTCGCACATATGCGGAAGGTGTGGGTAACGTTCGTTTTGCAAGGCTGACAGCCGGGGCACAATCAAGTCACTCCCGGCCCGGCCGAGCCGCACACACCCCGTGCGCCGTGTCGAGGCGGGTAGGAGCCGCACTGGCCACCGGCGGATCCCGGGGGCCGGACAGACGGAGGAGCGAAGCGTGAGCGTGAAGAGCACTGCCGCGAAGCCCCGTACGCCCCGCGCGGGCGCGGGCACGCGCGGCGGCGTGAAGCGCCGAGGCAGCGGTGGCGAGCCGGAGCTCGTACAGCTGCTGACCCCCGAGGGCGAGCGCGTACAGCACAGTGAGTACTCCATCGACCTGAGCCCCGACGAGCTGCGCGGCCTGTACCGCGACATGGTGCTGACGCGCCGGTTCGACGCCGAGGCGACCTCGCTGCAGAGGCAGGGGGAGCTCGGGCTGTGGGCGTCGCTGCTCGGCCAGGAAGCCGCCCAGATCGGCTCGGGACGGGCCACCCGACCCGACGACTACGTGTTCCCCACATACCGCGAGCACGGCGTCGCCTGGTGCCGGGGCGTGGACCCGGCCAACCTGCTGGGGATGTTCCGGGGGGTCAACCACGGAGGCTGGGACCCCAACGAGAACAACTTCCACCTCTACACGATCGTGATCGGCTCGCAGACGCTGCACGCGACCGGCTACGCGATGGGCTGCGCCAAGGACGGCACGGACTCCGCCGTCATCGCCTACTTCGGCGACGGGGCCAGCAGCCAGGGCGACGTGGCCGAGGCCTTCACCTTCGCCGCCGTCTACAACGCCCCGGTCGTGTTCTTCTGCCAGAACAACCAGTGGGCGATCTCCGAGCCCACCGAGAAGCAGTCCCGCGTCCCGATCTACCGCCGCTCCGAGGGCTACGGCTTCCCCGGCGTCCGGGTGGACGGCAACGACGTGCTGGCGGTGCTCGCCGTCACCAAGGCCGCCCTGGAGCACGCCCGCTCCGGCCAGGGCCCGATGCTGGTGGAAGCTTTCACCTACCGCATGGGCGCGCACACCACCTCCGACGACCCCACCCGCTACCGCCTCGACGAGGAGCGGGAGCAGTGGGAGGTCAAGGACCCGATCATCCGGCTCAAGACCTACCTGGAGAGGGAGGGCTTCGCCGACGCCGACTGGCTCGCGGAGATCGAGGCGGAGAGCGAGGCGCTGGGCAAGCGGGTCCGCGAGGCCGTACGGACCATGCCGGACCCGGACACCATGGCGATCTTCGAGAACGTCTACGCCGACGGGCACGCGCTCGTCGACGAGGAGCGCGCGCAGTTCGCCGAGTACCTCGCGGGTTTTGAGGGGGGCCACTGACATGGCTGACATGGCAACGATGACCATCGCCAAGGCCCTCAACGAGGCCCTGCGCAAGGCCCTGGAGACCGACCCCAAGGTGCTCCTCATGGGCGAGGACATCGGGAAACTGGGCGGCGTCTTCCGGATCACCGACGGGCTGCAGAAGGACTTCGGCGAGGGCCGGGTCATCGACACCCCGCTCGCCGAGTCCGGCATCGTCGGCACCGCCATCGGGCTCGCCCTGCGCGGGTACCGCCCGGTCGTGGAGATCCAGTTCGACGGCTTCGTCTTCCCGGCCTACGACCAGATCGTCACCCAGCTCGCCAAGATGCACGCCCGCGCGCTCGGCAAGATCAAGCTGCCGGTCGTCATCCGGATCCCCTACGCGGGCGGCATCGGGGCCGTGGAGCACCACTCCGAGTCCCCCGAGGCCCTCTTCGCGCACATCGCGGGCCTGAAGGTGGTGTCCCCGGCGACCCCGCAGGACGCCTACTGGATGCTTCAGCAGGCCATCGACTGCGACGACCCGGTGATCTTCTTCGAGCCCAAGCGGCGCTACTGGGACAAGGGCGAGGTGGCCGTGGACGCCATCCCGCACCCGCTGCACGCCGCCCGTACGGTCCGCGAGGGCACCGACCTCACGCTGGTCGCGTACGGGCCCATGGTGAAGGTCTGCCTGGAAGCCGCCGCAGCCGCCGCCGAGGAGGGACGTAGCCTGGAGGTGGTGGACCTGCGGTCACTGTCGCCGGTGGACTTCGACACCCTCCAGGCCTCGGTCGAGCGGACCGGGCGGCTGGTGGTGGTGCACGAGGCGCCGGTGTTCGTGGGTATGGGCGCGGAGATCGCGGCCCGGATCACCGAGCGGTGCTTCTACCGGCTTCAGGCCCCGGTGCTGCGCGTGGGCGGTTTCCACGCGCCGTATCCGCCGGCCCGGCTGGAGGAGGAGTACCTGCCCGGTCTGGACCGTGTGCTCGACGCCGTCGACCGCGCGCTGGCGTACTGAGGGAGAGGGTCGTGACAACTGTGACCGCACAGCGCTTCCGTGAGTTCAGGATGCCCGACGTGGGCGAAGGGCTCACCGAGGCCGAGATCCTCAAGTGGTACGTCAAGCCCGGCGACACCGTCACCGACGGCCAGGTCGTGTGCGAGGTCGAGACCGCGAAGGCGGCCGTCGAGCTGCCGATCCCCTTCGACGGCGTCGTGCACGAGCTGCACTTCGGCGAGGGCGAGACGGTGGACGTCGGCTCGGTGATCATTGCCGTGGACACGGAGCCGGGCGCCGGCGGCGAGCCGGAGGCCGTCAAGGCCCCCGAGCCGCAGCCGGAGCCGCAGCCGGAGGCTCCCGCTCCCAAGCGGCAGCCGGTGCTCGTCGGCTACGGCGTCGCCGCGTCCTCGACGAAGCGACGCCCGCGCAAGGCGCCTTCGCTGGTGCCCGCGCAGTCCGCCCAGTCCGCCCAGCCCGCGCCCGACCTCAACGGTCACGGCGTCGTGCACCCGCTCGCCAAACCGCCCGTGCGCAAGCTGGCCAAGGACCTGGGCGTCGACCTCGCCGCGGTCACCCCGACCGGGCCCG
>Ga0307508_10006781_pt1 | contig 10721 bp, 9 predicted proteins | sample 9_EM_MG_FD_203089 | JGI IMG/M metagenome (GOLD analysis project Ga0307508, IMG submission 203089) | Populus trichocarpa ectomycorrhiza microbial communities from riparian zone in the Pacific Northwest, United States - 9_EM | ecosystem: Host-associated > Plants > Roots > Unclassified | place...
CCGCGGCCGAACCGGCCGCGCTGCCCCGGCCGCGCTTGCCGCGCGCGGGATCTCCCGACCCGTGGTTCGCGCCCTGGCCCTGGCCCTTGCCCTGGCCTTGACCCGGGGGGGAGGGTCCGCCCCCGGCGGTGCCCGGCTCGACCCGTCCGCCGGGACGCACCTGGTTCTGGCCCTCGATGATCACCCGCTCGCCGCCGTCGAGCCCCTTGCCCACCACCGCGACGTCACCGGTGGTGAGCGCGGTCGTCACCGGCTTCATCTGCGCCGTCTTGTCGGCGCCGACCGCGTAGACATAGGTCCCCTGCGGGCCGCGCTGGATCGCGACCGTGGGGATCACGATCGCGTCCTTGCGGATCTCGACCAGCATGCGCGCCTTGACGAACGCGTTGGGCCACAGCAGGCGATCGGGGTTCGGCACCAGCGCCTTGAGCCGCAGCGTCGCCGTGGTCTGGTTGACCTGGTTGTCGAGCACCGCGAGCTTGCCGGTCGCGAGCTTGGTGCCGCCGTCGCGGCTGAAGATCTCGACCGGCACATCGCCGCGCGCCAGCGCCTGCGCCACGTTCGCCAGCTGATCCTGCGGCACGGTGAAGAACACCGCCGCCGGATCGATCGCGGTGATCACCACGATGCCGTTGGCATCGGTCTGGTGGATGATGTTGCCGGCGTCGACCTGGCGAACCCCGGCGATCCCGTCGAGCGGCGACTTGACCTGGGCATAGTCGAGCTGGAGCAGCGCGTTCTCGATCTGCGCCTGATCGATCTTGACCGAGCCCTCGAACTGGCCGACCGAACCGGCGATCTGCTCGACCTGCTGGCCCGCGACCAGGTTCTGCGCCTGCAAGCCCTGATAGCGCTTGAGGTTCGACTGGTTCATCTCGAGCTGCGCCTTGTCGCGCAGCAGCGCGCCCTGCGCCTGGTGCAGCGCGACCACGAGCGGCCGCGGATCGATCTGGACCAGCACGTCGCCGCGCTTGACCGGCTGGCCCTCGACGAACAGCACCTTGTCGATCTTGCCGTCGACCTGCGGCCTGACCGTGACCTGCTGGACCGCGGCGACGGTGCCCAGGCCCTCGAGCCAGATCGGCAGATCTTTGCGCTCGGCGGTGGCGACCTGGACCGGCACGACGCGGGCCTCGCCGCCGCCTGGGCCCCCGCGGCCGCCGCGGTCTCCCGCTCCGGCGCCGCTCGACGCCGCGCTGGCAGGCTCGCCCGATGGCACCGTGCGTTCCTGGTGCCGCGAGCGCAGGTACCACACGAGGAGGCCCACCACGGCAGCCGCGACGATCAGGCGGACCAGCCACGATCCATGTTTCGCCTTGGGGGCATGCGCAAGCGCTGGTACGGCGGGGTCCGACATCATTCGCTGATCCGGGGTAGCACGGGACGAGCCACCGGATTACGACGCTGCCGTGAAGCAATGTGAAGGTGACGGTGAGGCGGCCGCAGACCCGCGCGGTGGTCGCGGCGGCGCACGGCGTGCTGTGTGCGTCAACGCACGACACGGGCCAGGCTTGGTCAGCTTCGCCCGGCCGCGGCATGGTTCTCGCACCGGGTCGCTGCATGAAGATCTCCGATGACGAGTTGCGTGGGCGTGTCGTGATCTCCGGCGACGGGATCGCGATCGGCGAGGTCAGCCGGCTGTTCGTGGACTGCACGAGCTGGCGCGTCGAGTCGATCGGAGTGGCGCTGATCCAGTCGGTCGGCGATGCCGTGGTGCTCGCGGTCAAGCTCGACGCCCTGCGTGCGGCCGACCAGCCGGTGGCCACCGAGCCCGCGCCGCTCCACTGAGGCGAGCGAGCGCGCACGTCGTGCGGCCGTGGCCCGGGGCCGGGACTGCGCGAGCTCAGCCCGGCACGCCCGCGTCGGTCTGTCGCCGGACCTCGTCGGCCAGCGGGTGCAAGCGGTCCGCCGAGGCCTCGGCGACCACGCTGTAACCGACGCCTCGCCGCGCCCAGCTGAAGCCGCGAACCGAACCGCTCGCGTGGGCCGACATCGCGGTGTCGCGCTCGACGGCCATCGGCCGGACCAGCATCACCATGCGGGTGCCGCGATCGTCATCGTACATCAGCAACCCGGCCGGGCCGTGCGCGGTCACCACGACGCGGCCGCCCATGAACCGAAAGCCCGCCTTCGTCAGATCCGGCACCGACACCGGGTGGGCCAGGCGATCGGAGACCCAGGCGATCAGCGCGCCCTGGTCCACCGCCCGCAGCTCGACGGGATGGACGCGGTCCGGCGCGTAGACCCGGTAGCTGTCGGTCGCCTCCTGCGCGAGCGCGGCGATGCCGTTACCGGGCCGGGTGGCGCCGCGGGCGGCCCAGCCGCCGAGCCCACCGAGCCCGACGAGCACCACCGCCGCGATCGCGAGCTGCCACGCTGGCCGGCGTGGCCGGTAGTGCCCGTCGATCCCACGCGGGGCGTTGCCCCCCGCCCCGCCGGCAGCGCCGTCGGGGTCCCCACCCCCCACGATCCGGCTTCGCCGATCGATCAACTGCGCCAGGCTGAGCGTCGCCGGCACCGGCTCCTCGGCGATCGCCGCGAACGCCGCGCGCAGATCGCCGCGCTGGCGCGCCTCGGCCGCGACCCGGCGCGCGATCTCCGGATGCTGGTCGAGGTAGGCCTGGACCTCGGCGCGCCGGGGCGCATCCAGCGCCTGGTCGACGTAGGCGTGCAGGTCTGCTTCGGTGATCGGACGGCCGCTGGTCATGGGACACTCCGTAGCCGGTTCGGCCGGGCGGACGCGGGCAGGTCGTCCATCAGCCGGTGTAGTCGTTCGCGGGCGCGCGACAGCCGCGACATCACGGTGCCGATCGGCACGTCGAGCACGCGCGCGGCCTCGGCGTACGACAGGTCCTCCACCGCGACCAGCAGCAGCACGCTGCGCTGATCGGCCGGCAGCTCGGCCAGCGCGCGGACCAGATCGCCGTGGCGCAGCTGGTCCTCCTGGGCGGGTGGTCGGGCGAGCGCCGGGTCGTCCGCGTCGTCGAGCGCGACGTGCGCCCCGCGGCGGGCCCGCTGGCGCAGCCGGTTCATCGCGAGGTTGTGCAGGATGGCGAACACCCAGGCGCGCGCGTCGCCATCGCCGCGCCGCTGGTGCCAGCGGCTGATCGTGCGCTCCAGGCAATCATGGACCAGATCGTCGGCGGCCGCGCGGTCGCGCAGCAGCGCCCGCGCGTACCGCCGCAGCGCCGGGATCAGCGGCTCGACCGCCGCCTGGAGGTCATGCATCGGCCGGCACCCCGGCGCGCCGACACGTCACGGGGTCTGCACCTGCACCACCGCGCCGAGCTTACCCGGCGTGCCCGACGCGATCACCAGGTAGCGCCGCGCGGCCGGCTCGCCGGGCTGGACGACCTGGCGGATCGGACCGACCGCGTTGACGATCGCGGCGCCGGCCGGGTTGGTCGTGAACGCCGACAGCGGCTCGAGCGCCCCGCTGCCGTCGGGCGTTCCGGACAGCGCCAGCACGTAGGGCTGCTTCGCTACCAGGCCGGTGACCGAGGCCTGGAGGACCTGCAGCAGGCCCTGATCGAACAAGCTGACGCTGGTCGGCTGGGCGGCCCCGGCGACGCCGGCCCTGGCCGCGCTCGGGGCGCTCGGGGCGCTCGGGGCGAGCGAGAGGTGCACCGCCTGTCCGGCGACCCCGAGCGGCTGGAGCCCCTGGGCACCGTCTCCGGTCGGCACCGCGCCGGGCACGTAGACCACCGCCTGCGGCGCCTGCCCGATCGCGACGGTCGCGACGACGCGGTTGGTCCGGGTGTCGATCGCGATCAGCTGGTCGTCGTTCTCCAGGCCGACATAGATCCGCGTGCCATCGCCCGACGGCCACAGGCCGTGCGGCAGCTTGCCCACCGGGATCGTCGCGACCCGGGCGAAGTCGTCGGTGCGGAACACCTGCACCTCGTTGCGCCCGCCGACCGTGATGTACGCGAACGTGCCACGGCCGCTGGCCACGATGTTCACGTGGTTGGTGATCGGGCCGACGTCGATCGTCTTGCGCACCGTGAACGGCGGACGGGCATCGAACACCTGAGCCTTGCCCACGTCCTTGAGCGTGAGCCAGACCTGCTTGCCGTCCGGGGTCACCGCGAGGTTGGGGCAGAACGGGCTGGCCTGCGTCACCTTGCCCACCACCTGGTGATCCGCGACCGAGATCACGTCGGTCTCGGGGTTGAAGGACGAGCAGACGTAGCCGTAGCGGCCGTCGGGCGAGAACACGATCATCCCCGGACCGGCCGGGACCTTGATGCGGGTCTTCTCGACGTAGTCGGCCGCGCCGATCACCGAGACGTAGTCCTCGCCACGGACCGCGACCCAGACCTCCTGGCCGTCGGGCGTGAAGAACGCCTCGTGCGGCGACCGGCCGACGTAGCTCACGTGCTTGACCGCGTTGGTGGCGGTATCGATGAACGAGACCGAGTTGGAGCCGATCGACACCACCAGCAGCGTACGGTGATCGGGCGAGAAGCCCAGGCCGTGAACCAGCAGCTGGCCGCGATACAGCGGGCTCAGGTTCCCGGGCGCCGGGTCGCCCAGCCGGATCACGCCGAGCAGCTTGTGGTCGACCGGATCGGTCACCGAGACCGTGTTCGAGAACTGCTCGGCGGCGTACACCCGATCGCGGTGGCTGATCGCGACCGCGGCCGGCGCCGCCGCGACCACCACCGGGTGCGCCGGGTGCGCGGCGTGCGCCGGCGATGCCCCACCGGCGGGCTCGCCGAGCGCGAGCCGCATGACCGCGATCTCCTGCTGCTGATCGACGACGATCTCCTGGGCGAGCCGGCGGAGCAGCTCGTTGTGGCCGAACCGAAGCTCGGCCCTCGCCATGTCGATCGCGCCCTGGTGGTGCGGGATCATCATCGCGGCGAAGTCGCGATCCACGTCGCCGGATGGCGCGACCTCCATCCCCGCCATCATCTTCGTCATCGCGGCGGAGTTCTCGGCCAGGAACGGCGACTCGTCGGGCGCCGCGGCGAGCGGGCGCGCACGCCCGATCAGCGCGGCGGTGGCGCACAAGGCGGCCGGGAGGGCGATGCGAAGCGGTGAACCAGGCATGACGGGGCTCCTTGGGTGACCGGCCGTTCGGCCGCCGCGAGGTGGACCCCGGACGCGGCGATCTATTCCCGCCCGTCCCGCCCGCGCCATCCCCCGGGGCGCTTTGTCGCACAACGACCCGCCGTGCGCTGGCGTCACGGCACGGCGATGCCGAACGGGAACACGAACCCGGTGTGGTTGCCGCCGAGCACGCGGATCGGGGCGACGTCGCCGTCGGCGTGGAGCGGGAACACCAGCACGAGCCGCGCCGAGGTCTCGGTGACATAGAGCTCGTCCCCGGAGATCGCCAGCTCGACCGGCTGGCCCAGCCGGGTGCTGGGACCGGCGATCACGCGCACCGGATCGATCGCCCCCGCCGCGGTCTGCGGGACGACCACGATCCGGCCGCCGCACAGGTCGGCGATGTAGAGCTCGCCGCCCGCGACCGCGAGCCCGGACGGGCAGCCGTCCATGAAGGTGAGGCTACGCGCCGGGGATGACGCGCCGGACGCGGCGGCCGGGTACACCACGACGCCCTCGGGGTCCTGGGTGTCGAGGAAGATCTCGCCGTGGTCGACCGCGAGGTGGCCACCGAGGTGGAGCACGTCCAGGCTCCGGGCGGGCGCGACGTTGCCGCGGGCGCCGAGCGGGAACACCGCGAGGCCGTTGTGCCGGACCGCGTAGATCTCGCCACCCGAGACCGTGATCCCGAACGCGCCGGTCAGGGTGGTCGATGCCCCCGCGATCGTCCGGGTCGGCGCGACGTCGCCGCTCGCCCCCCGGGGGAAGACCTTGATGTCGCCCGCGACCGCGTCGGACACGATCAGCTCGTCGCCGACGCCGACCACGCCGAGCGGATCCCCCAGGCCGGTCGAGGGTCCGGAGATCGCACGGAGCGGAGCAACGTCGCCGGCGTCGTCCGCCGCGAACGTGGCGACGCTCGGGAACCCCGGGGTGCTCCCGGGGTCGCTGATCACCAGCACGTGCGGGAGGTCATCCACCGAGATCGTGAGGTCGTAGCCGCCGTCCATCGCGACCGTGTCACCATCGACGCGGAACCGCAGCACCACGCTGGTGCGGCGAGACGCCACGACCGAGAACGCCGCGGGGTTGTCGGACACCAGCCTCGCCGCGACCGAGGTCGCCGCCGTGCCGTTCAGCCGCTCGATCCGCCAGCCGTCGTGCAGCTGCACGCTGTAGTCGCCGGCGGCGACCTCGTCCGACAGCACGGTCTGGTCGGGATCGTCCTCGGTGTGCCAGTCCCGGGTCGACGCGGCGCCGGCCACGGTGATGGTCGCGTCGCGCAGCCGGTAGGTCACCCCGGTCGCGCCCTGGCCCGCCAGGCCGAGACTGAACGATCCGAGCGAGGGATCTCGCACCCCGTCACATCCGCCCCCAGCGACCACGAGACACAACCAGGCAGCACCAAGCGTCGCGCGTAGCGTCATGGCTTCCTCCTTCGTGGCCAACGAACCAGCCACCGGTTCTGGACCAACCGATCCGCCCCCGGCGTGGTGCGCGGCGTTGATGGTTGTGCTACTTGCTAACTATTGTCCGTTGCGCTAATCATCAGCCGATGATCGCCGAGGCATCGCTCGCCGAGACCGACGCCGTGTTCGCGGCGCTGGCCCACGAGGCCCGCCGCAACCTGCTGGTCATCCTCGGCCACCGCGGCGGTGAGCTGCCGTCCGGCTACCTCGCGGCCCGGTTCCAGCACAGCTGGCCGACGACGACGCGCCACCTCGCGGTGCTGCAGCACGCCGGGCTGGTCGAGGTTCGCCGCGAAGGCCGCGGCAGCTTCTATCGCCTGAACCGCGAGCGGCTTGGCCAGGTGGTGACGCGCTGGCTGCGCCACCTCGAGCCCACCGGCCCCGACAAGACCTGGAGCTCCCCCGGGCCGAAGTCGACCGAGGCGCTGCGCGCAGGCGGGGGCCGCCGCGCCGCGCCCGGGCGCGACGACGACCTGGCGATCCGCACCCCACGCAAGCGCACCCGCAGCGACGACAAGCGTAGCCGAGGAGCACCGAGCCCATGACCACCGAGCCCGCCAGCGACATCCCCAAGATCTTCCGCGTCACGCTCGAGGTCGGTGACCTCGACGCCGCGGCGACGTTCTACGCCGAGCTGCTCGGCGATCCGGGCAAGCGCCACCCGGGGTCCCGCCACTACTTCGACTGCGGCGGCGTGATCCTGGCGGTCATCGACCCGACCCGGGGCGGCCTGCCGCCGACGCCGGGCCCCAAGTCGCTGTACTTCGCGGTGCGCGATCTCGACGCCGTGCACGCGCGCGCCGCGCGGCTGCAGGCGCTCGCGCCGTACCAGGTCCACGGTGAGCCCGCGGGCGAGCCGATCAAGCGCCCGTGGGGCGAGCGCTCGTTCTACGTGACCGATGCCTGGGGCAACGACCTGTGCTTCGTCGAGGACGGCACGCTGTACACCTGAAGCTCGACGGCGCGCACCGGCCGCGCGCGCTGACCGAGCGCGACGCCGCGGGTCACGCGAACACGAACCGCCACAGCGCGCCGTCGGCACCCTGACCGGACGTGAACACGATCGCTCCGCCATCGGGAGACCACGCCGGATGCACGTTATCGACCTCCCGGGGCTGCGGGATCACCTGGACATCGCCGCCCGCCGCGTCCATCACGTAGATCCGAAACCGCGGCTCGTCGCGCTTCGCCGAGACCGCGATCCGCTGGCCATCGGGGCTCCAGTAGGGCTGCTGGTAGTTGCCTCCCGCGGTGATCGCCCGGGCGCCGGTGCCATCCGGCCGCATGAGCCAGACCTGGAACGCGCCGCTGCCGCCGTCGGCCGACAGCGCGAGCCTCTCGCCGTCCGGCGACCACCACGGCTGACGGCTCTCGCCGGGGCGATCGGTGATCTGCCGCGCGTCCGACCCGTCCGGGCGCGCGGTCCAGGTGTTGATCTGGTGGCCGCCCTTGCGCGAGAACCACGCGATCAGATCGCGCGAGGACCAGGTCGGCCCGAAGCTCCAGCAGCCAGGATCGGACACCAGCGTGACCTGGTCGCTGCTCCGGTCCAGCACGTACACCGCGCTCTCGCCGCTGCGGTCCGAGCTGAAGCACAGCCGCGTGCCATCGGGGCTCGGTGCGACCCGGCCTTGATCGTTGGCGTCACTGTGGTGGACCTGACGCACGCGCCGGCCATCGGGGTCCATCGCCCAGATCTGCGACCGCCCCGATCGGCTGGACGCGAACAGGATCGCGCTGCCGTCGGGGAGGTACGTGGCCCGGTTGTCTCCGTTGCCGGGCGGGGTGAGCGGGCTCGAGCCACCGGCGATCGCGGGGAGGCCACGCGCGGCCGTCCGCGGCGCGCGGCCGGGCGAACATCCCGAGGACGACAGGCACGCGGCACCTGACATGGACAGAAACCGTCGGCGATTCATACGCACCTCGGCGCGATCAGTCGCAGCTCGACCGTAGTCGGTCCGGGTGCGCCGCGCAAACTCGTGGGTCTTTCGAGCCCGAGGCGCGCTCCGCGCGCGCTGAGCGCTGGCGCAACTCCGGATGCCCTGGCACGATCATGTGTCGGCGTCATGCACGGCGTCGCTCGGCTCAGGATCAGTTGCCCATGCCCACGCTCGCCCGCTCGATCTGCCCGTTCGACTGCCCCGATAGCTGCGGCATCGTGGCCGAGGTCGCGGACGACCGCGTCGTCAAGGTCCGAGGTGACCAGGACCATCCGTACTCGCGAGGCTCGCTGTGTCCCAAGATGACTGGCTATGACCGCACGGTGCATTCCCCCGACCGGCTGACCCGGCCGCTGGTGCGCAGCGGCCCCAAGGGCACCGGGCAGTTCCGTCCGGTGAGCTGGGACGAGGCCATCGCCCTGGTGACCACGCGCTGGAAGGCCATCATCGCGAGCGACGGCGGCGAGGCGATCCTGCCCTACTCGTACGCCGGCTCGGTGGGGCTCGTGCAGCGCAACGCGGGCATGCCGCTGTTTCATCGCATGGCGGCGTCGCGGCTCGCGCGCACGATCTGCACGCCGGCGCAGGACGCCGGCTGGGAGGCCGTCATGGGCACCACGCCCGGCCCGAGCCCGGAGGTGGCGCGCGACAGCGATCTGATCGTGCTGTGGGGGATCAACGCGGTGGCCACGAACCTCCACTTCGTGCAGCGCGCCAAGGAGGCGCGGCGGCGCGGCGGCCGGATCGTCCTCATCGATACCTACGCGAATGACACCGCCGCGGTGGCCGACGAGGTCATCCTGGTCCGGCCGGGATCGGATGGCGCGCTCGCGCTCGCGATCGTGCATGTCCTGGCCCGCGATGGCACCGCCGACGACGGCTTCCTGGCGCGCGAGGCCGTCGGCTGGCCCGAGCTGCGCGCGCGGGCGCTGGCCGACTACGCGCCCACGGCGGTGGCGGCGCGCATCGGGCTGGCGCCGGACGCGATCGAGGCGCTGGCCCGGAGCCTGAGCCAGGCGCGCGCGCCGTTCCTCCGGGTCGGCGCCGGGCTGTCGCGCTACGGCAACGGCGCGATGACGATCCGCTGCATCGTCGCGCTCGCCGCCGTGCTCGGGGTCCACGACCGCAAGGGCGGCGGCTGCCTGCACTCGACCGGATCGTCACAGGCGTTCGATCTGTCGCCGGTGCTCCGCGAGGACCTGCTGGCGCGACCGACCCGCACGGTCAACATGAACCAGCTCGGCCGCGCCCTCGCCGAGCTCCGCGATCCACCGATCCGCAGCGTCTACGTGTGGTGCTCGAACCCGGCCGCGGTCGCGCCGGATCAGAACGCCGTGCTGCGCGGCCTGGCCCGCGAGGACGTGTTCCTGGTGGTCCACGAGCGGTTCATGACCGACACCGCGCGCCACGCCGACGTCGTGCTCCCCGCCACCACCTCGCTCGAGCACGCCGACCTGTACCGAGCCTACGGCCACTACACGGTGCAGCGCGTGCGCGCCGCGATCCCGCCGCTGGCCGAGGCGCGGCCGAACTGGGACGTGTTCTGCGCGCTCGCCCAGGCCATGGGCTACGACGATCCGATCTTCCGCAGCACCGCCGACGAGATCATCGAGCTGGTCATCGCGCGCATGCGGTCGGCGTGGCTGCCCGACGCCGACCGAGCCAGGCTCGCGGACGGCGGCGTGGTGGAGCTGGTCCCGCCCTCGGGCCCGCGCTGGGCCACGCGGTCGGGAAAGATCGAGCTCGTGAACCCGCAGCTTGCCGACCCGGTACCGCGGTTCCTGCCCACCCACGAGGAGGCCGGCGCGCTGCCGCTGTGCCTGGTCACCGCGCCCGCGCTGCAGACCCTGAACTCCACGTTCCAGGAGCGCCCCGAGCTTCGCGCGCGCGCCGGCGGCATGGTGCTCAAGCTCGGGCCCGCGGAGGCGGCCGCGCGCCGGCTGGTCGACGGCCAGCTCGTGATCGCGGCCAACGAGCGCGGCGAGGCGATGTTCACGCTGCGGATTCACGACGGGGTTCCGCCGGGGGTGGCCGTGGCCGAGGGCGTGTTCTGGCTCGCCCACGTCCCCGGCAGTCGCAACGTCAACGCGCTCACCGCCCAGCGCCTCACCGACGCGGGCGCCGGCTCCACCTTCTACGACAACCGGATCGACGTCCGCGCCGCGACGGCGTAGCCGCGGCCGGCGGCGGCGGGCACCGCGGTGGCCGGCCCGGTGATCGGCGCGGCGCGATCCTGCGCGGCCCGAGCGTCACCGGC
>Ga0307508_10006782_pt1 | contig 10721 bp, 9 predicted proteins | sample 9_EM_MG_FD_203089 | JGI IMG/M metagenome (GOLD analysis project Ga0307508, IMG submission 203089) | Populus trichocarpa ectomycorrhiza microbial communities from riparian zone in the Pacific Northwest, United States - 9_EM | ecosystem: Host-associated > Plants > Roots > Unclassified | place...
TCCTCATACCTCAGCGAGTGGGCGGCGCCCGGGCCATTAAGGAGGCATGTATGACGCTTCCCAGTGGCCAAATCTAGTCATCTCTTGTCTAGCTGGATGCGCAATCCTGCCCTCTTTCACATGGTGTGGCGCGTGTAGACAAATAATGGTTGGATTGTTGTTGATGATCGATTGTTTGTGTTTTTTTCTTTCTTTTCTCTCTCCTGACAACTAAAGTGCACAATTATCCTCTTTGTTTGTTATTTGTCAAATTAGGCATGTTTGCCTTACCCAAACACGTTGGGTCTGACATGGTTGTCAGTTCCACGCAACTTGGGCCTGGCATGGTTTGCTAGACCCCCGCGCCAGACCCAAATGTCTGAGTAAAAAAATTTAAAATTTTTAGAAAGCACGATTGGACTTCAAAAACAAACACTGCCTCATTCAAGCAAGCATATTTTTCATTCATATGCAGTAAAACTTAACTGCAAACTCTTTTTTGTTTTCGTAACTTATTTTATAAATTTGTTATATTCGAAGAGAAAAGAATGAAAAAAAATGTTGACTTCTAAGTCATTTTTTTTCAAATTTTCAAAAATAAACTTCATTTTTTTGTATGAATTGTGGATGAAAATATTAATTTTATGTTTTCATCCAAGTGTTAGACAATTTTATAAAGGGTTCATGCTTTTTTAAATTTAAGATGTTGTTGCATGTTCTAATTATCAAAGTTTGTTATAATGATATTTTATTCTACATTATAACTATTAGTATATATAAAAATTTGAAATATATGATCATAAGAGAAAACTTTTGAACTTTTGAATTGATACATTATGTTGTAGGAAAAGAAAATATTGTATATGTAAAAGACTTATTGTCTTTTTAACTATCTTAATTTATGCAATTTTGTAGATGATTTCTTCACTAAAATTAGAGATTAATAAAAAAACAAATTGAGTGAATTTTAGGGATACGTGTGGTTAATGTCTCAAAATAAAAGAAAGAAATATAAAAAAGATAAAAATATATTTGGTTAAAAAGACAAAGATGAAAATACAAAATAAATATATTTTTAGAATAATTATAAGTGAATTCTAATATTTTAAAAAAAAACAAAAAACAAAAAGGTCTAGCATGGTTGTCAGGCTCAGGCGCTTGAGTTAAGTCAGATGTAACAACCCCAAAATTTATGTTCAAAACAAAGAGCAAGGGCATAATAATTCAGTTAAAATTAGGGTAATTTTTTTCTTGCAATCAATTAAAAATCCGGCAGAGTTTCCTATGTATTTTTAAGTACCAAGTTATTGACTCTTCTTCCACAATTCTCAATAATCAAATTTCTTACTCGTCCTATCATCCAGGACTTCCTCCTTTCATTACATCATAAATTCTCAATAATCATATTCACACATATTTAAACAATTCAATATCACACATTTACATAGATGCAATTCAATGAATTATTCTACAAATTATAACTGAAGTACATTACACAATTCAAAGATTTACAAATAAGGACCATTAATGAAATTATAATTGAAATAAGTACATAATTAAAGAAGAAATTCATAATTAAAATTATACTGCAAAACAAAGGCTTTCGATAAACTATTGATACATTAAATTCTAAAATTTATATTAAATAACAAAATAATAAATTCATTCATTACAAAATGATACCCAACAAAATATAAGGAAACTAATCTACTGTTCAATCCGATATGAGGATGCACTTGAAAATTGATTAATACAATAATTTGATTAGACAAATAAAATAAAATATCAATAAATTCTTTCTTACTTTATATCTTTGTTTTTGAAAATTTACTCATAAGATCATTAAATTAATTTGCTCATCTAGTATTATATATTTCAATTAAATTTTAGAATAATCCTTAATTTTTTTGATCAACCAAAAATATAATTATTTCTATCTCCCATCAACCCAGGCATTAATTCCACTAATAGGTAATTAATTTATCACCCGTCCATTCAACAAGAACTAATTCTATTAATCTAGAAAATTAGTTCAACGATTCACCCATTCATCAGCGTACTAATCTCATTAACCAGATAATTAGTTCTTCATTATGCTCATTTGTCAGGGCACTAATTCCATTAAATTAGGAGTTAGTTCAACAATTTGCCAATTCACCAGGGTACTAATCCCATTACCAGGGAATTAATTCCTTATTATGCCCATTCATCAGGGCATTAATTCCATTAATACCAGAATTAGTTCAACGATTTGCCCATTCACCAAGGTATTAATCTCATTAACCAAGAAATTAATTTCTTATTATGCCATTCACTAGGGCACTAATTCCATTATTCCAGGAATTAGTTCATCACATCACATATCTTATTTCTCAAGTAAACAATATAACAATTACTAATCTATTGACCATAATTAATCAGCTAAAAATACATATTGACCAATAATAAATTTAGGTACCGTGTAATTACCTGACGATTAAGCTCGAGCTAAAGTTCCCTGCTGTGGTGTTGGCCTGGCAGCCCCTCCTAGATTGACAAGTATATCACATCATTTCTTTTCAAATATATAATAATATATATATACTCTTTCTCACTCAAAAATCTTAATCAAGTTTATTAATTTATATCAAATTTTAACTAATATCATTATTCTACTTCCCATATTGACACAATCAATAAATGAAATCCTTTCAATTATCCTTTCATTTGCCAAAAAAATAAATTTAAAGAGAAACATGAAAATTTCTTTCTTTCTTTTGTAAATTTTCTTCCCATTCTTCAAATTCCCACATTGTAACACAATTCATTTCATCATTCAAATCAAGACATATATGTTTCTTTAATTTTATTTGTTTTTGGCCGAAATTTAAACCAAAAGAAAACATAAAAATTTCATGTTCTATTCACTCTTTAACATTAATTTCATCTTTTTTCTATACAATCCCATTATCTTATCAAAATTCTTAAATTATTATTATTATTATTATTATTATTATTATTATTTTGTCAAAAATCCCTTTTTCAAGAACACTTAAAATTTTGCTTCAATTACCATAATTTCTTACTTTCTCTACTCATTTCCATAATCTTAACACAATTTCACAATCAATCGAAACTTTCCCCAAAAATTTATCAAGAACCCTAATTTTTAATTTCACAAAGTTCAATCAATTTAAAGCATAAATTCTTCAAGAATCTTTTTTAATAGAGTTAAAGCACCTTACCAAGCAATAGCCAAAGCTTTAACACTTTTAAATTGAGGAATTTTCCCTAACTTTGATTTCTTCCCTTTCTTTGGTCAAATGCTTCTCCTTCTCCTTTGAAACATAAGGTTTGTTTTGTTTTGTTTTTTTTCTCTTTCCTTCCGCGCGCGCACACACATATATACACTTAACCTTTTTACAAATTTCTTCTATGTCTCTCAATAGTAACTTTTATGATTTTCGGGTAAAATTTTTCAAATCCTGACGCTTGTTTATACCAAATTTTACCCGAGCTATTTCGAAGATCACTGGGTTACTCGCTGGTACTTTTAGTTTCGTGAAATTCACTTCCACAAAAATTTTATTCGTATTTTTGTGTTTATTTATTTATTTATTTTTATCTTTTAACACCCGTACAAAACATTTTATTTCTGATTCTCAAATCTATCATCATTCTTATAATTTAATTTATCTATTTCCCTCATTTTTCATAATCTTGACTTCTATTAATATCAATGATATTACCCAAGGTTTTACACCAGACCCAAGCACTTGGGTCTGGCATGGTTACCACGCCCAAGGCTTTTGGGTCTTGCTTGGCTGCCACACCCACGACGCCTGGGTCTGGCGTGGCTCTAGACCCAAGACGCTTGGGTCTGTACTTGGATCTAATATAGTTGTCAGACTCACGTTACTTGAGTCTAGCAAAGAGTTGAGTGAATGTTTAAAAATTAATTCATGTGGTTATGTTTAATAATATTATTAAAATATTCCTCATACTTTTAATATTTTTTTATATTTAAAAATTTTTAATATTGACCGAGCACGCTAATATATATATATCTTTCTTGTTGACTTAACGACATTTATTTCCTTTAAATCAAAAACTCACATCATCTAAATACACTATATTTTGATTAACTTTCCAAACCAAACTTTAAGAATTGAATAAAACATATCTCTATATAAATGACCTATCCATTCTTCTGTAATATCATTACTAATTCACTAGATAGTTACATATCCTTTTAATTTGGTTTCCTCGGCAGTTTGTCATCGTATTGGACAAATATTTACCTGTCCTAACCATCTCCTAACATTCCTTATAAATTGTTTTTAGTTTTAATTCTAAAATTATTATGAAATAAGAATCATCCTAACATTCCTTATAAATTAATTCCTATGAAAATCCATATAAAACAGAATCTCTAAAATATGAAATTATTGATCTACTTGAAAAGTCATTATTACATTAGTTTGCATCATTTTATATTATCTGTTTTTTTTTTACATGGTATTATTTTAAAGAAGTCGCAATCATAACCAATGAAAAGAAGTCTTATTGGCTTTCTCAGAAGAAAAAAAAATTAGGAATTAAATAAGAATAGCATACTGTGTGCTTTAAGAAAATAGGCTTCTCAAAGCTAGAGGCAGAGTAGGATTTGTCAAACTGTAGCCTCCATCAATCACCAAATTAATCCCACTTGTATACTTGGATTCATCACTTGCCAGATAAATTGCCGCATTTGCAAAATCTTCTGGTTCCAATAGTGTCTCTTTCAAGATGGCTGATGATGAAGAAAGAAACTCCTCGAACTTCCTCTTTTCTATACCCATAGATTCTATTACCATTGGGGTTGCAATGGTAAAAGGAGATATGCAATTGACCCTGATTCCGTGCTGTCCCAATTCTACAGCCAAGTTCTTGGTAAGCCCGACAACCGCGTGCTTTGATGCGGCATAAGCATGTGGAGATGAACAACAAGATACTGTAACCAAACTTCCAGTGAAGAGAATGCAACCTTTCTTTGCTGGTATCATGACCCTAGCTGCATGTTTAGCCCCCAAGAAAGCACCAAATAAATTGACATCAAGCACTCTCTTGAAATCTTCGATTTCTACAGCTAAGATCCTCGGAGCCTTGCAGGTTCCTACTATCCCTGCATTGTTGAACATGATGTCAAGCTTTCCATATTTGGAGACAGCCATGTCTACAGCATTTCTTACATCAGAATCACATGTAACATCGCAATGGATGTACGATATGGATTCTTGGGAACCAAGGCTCTTGCAAAGTGCTTCACCAAGGTCATCTTGAATATCTGCAATCAGAACCTTTGCACCATGTTGAACGAACAGCCTTGCACTGCACTCGCCTATGCCACTAGCACCACCAGTTATTAGTGCCACCTTCCCTTCCAAACTGTGATTCATAAGAAACAATATTAAGAAAAAAAATATAACTTAACTTTTAGTTGTACTGATTTCGTTGTAGGAAATTGAAAATAAATACGATAAACCGAGACAGAACCACTGATAATTTAATCCCCTTTTGGTGATCACAACCTTTATTTGCAGCATTTTTTATAGATAGCCATACAGATTGAATGAACTTTGAAGTACTTTACAAGTCATTTTACCTCTTGGTGGCTAGCGTCACTGAGGAATCCGAATTCATTTTCTCCTCATATGATTGGAAATGATAACAAAAATGAGAAAGTAAAAAACAATCCCTATCCTTCTCCTTGGTAGTTCATTGGATCTTTAAAGGGCAAAAACTATACCACACGATGAAACAAAAGTTCTGAAGATGCTTGTTGGAGACATCGAAACTTAGTAGCACAAACGTTCACAGCTTTTGCTGACAGTATTGCCATGTTGCAGGCCTGACCGCATTAGAATTTCTATGTAGCTACAGTCTTCCTACTACCAACAAGAAGGCAATAAAATACGTGTTAAGCACCTGCTTCAATTACATTAGGTGCTGTAAACGAGGTGACCTTTTTTGGATTGCAACACTAATGCCAGGGACAAAATCAGATATAATGTTGAAAATTTATTTCATAATAGATGAATGAAAAATTAATTTTAAAGAATTTTTAATTTTTTTAATTTTTAGCTTTTTTAGATTGAATTCTTGATTTATAGTGGCTAATCAATAATTGATAATGGTGAGAATTAGTTCTTATTAATTATTCAACCTTTTAACTTTTAAAATTTACTATAAAAAAAAGGATGGAGAAAGAGTTTAGTACTTCAGTTTTTTTATATTTTTACACATTCATCATCACCTCATATTTTAGTATTTTATTTTCATTTTATACTTTGGTTTTTCGTTTAAATTTAGAGTTTAGGTTCATATTGTTGAAATATATTAATTTGAGTTTCATATTTTTTGGTCCAAAAACCTTGGTTTAGAAGTACATATTAACCAAAGTGGTATTGCTGAAATATTGGGAGGCATATTGTATATATTCTAATTGCACAAATTAGAATCAATAAAGCTTTAAGGACACAATATTCATTACTTTAAAGTGTTTCAACAAGTAAATACATTTCTTGTTTTAATTTAAGCATAGTTGATTTAAGTTTTTTTTGTCTTGAGTTTATAGATTTAAACATATATAAACTCTAGTTTTTCCTACGACATCTTTTGTTTAGCATGCCTTTGTAATGATAAACTACCAATCAATACTAATTATTTTTTTAACTACAATCTTGTTATGATAAACTAAGCATATTTGTACAGTAGTCTAATATATTTACAAACTTTAATCTATAATCTTAAGGATTTATTTTTATATATATTAGACTATGTTTAGTTTATCATGTGGGAACAATTATAATATTAGTCATATAGATTTATTTCAATACTATATGTTTTAATTTATAACCTTTTAGTTTGCTTATAGCTTTATATTTTTTTATTTTCTTTATTTAATTTTAGAAGTTTTTTTATATATCTTTATTTTAAAGTTATAATTTATCTTCTAAAATTGTAATTCATGCAATTTATTTGAATTTCTTTGAGTTGTTGCATGATATATTTTATGAACTAAGCTTTTATAAACCCTGTTTATATCTTTGTTTAGTTTATACATGTTACTTGCAAACTTGTTGGTATAATCATGCATTTTATCATTCTTGTTTAACATAATATTTTGATATAATGCATGTTTAATTTGAACTATAATAAACAAAAGTGTTTATGTTTATCTTGTATAATTTAAATATTTTTATTTATCGAGTTGCTTAATTTCAAGTTTTATATTATTTTACTTGTTTGTTCTGGAGCTGAAATATTTATTTATAAGTATTATTAGCTATTGCTTTTATAATTTATATCATGTTTTTAACTTGAGAATTGGTTTTTCCAACCAATTATGTTTTGGCAAGTACTACTTTAGTAGTAAGGATTCCACCATCACTTTTTATGGTGCATAATAAAAACTTGAAAAGTTCAATGGATTGAACTTTAAATGGTGACAACATAAAATGTTGATTTATGTGCTCACCTCAAACTTGTTAAGTTCTTGTAGAAAAAATGTTAAAGTTGTCAAATAATAAAATTAATTTTATTATTATGTTAGCTTTGGACGTATAGAATCATAGTGATTTCACGAGTTAAAAAAATTACATTTGAATTGATTAAATAATACATAATATGATGTGTAAAGCTATCCAAAAAAATAAATGATTGTTGAAGACAATATCAATGAGGTTGATTACCTCATTGATGAAGGTTTAGAAATGAACATGTTTGTTATTTTTAAAGTCAACCTGATTATACAATCCTGAGCAGTGATGGGTTGATACTGGTGCTACAAGACATGTATGCGCTGAGAAGAGGAAGTTTTCTTCTTACAAAGAAATGGATGGAGAAAACCTATCATGGAAAACTCATCAACCTCCAAGGTACTAGGTGTTAAAAAGATCAAACTGAATATGACATCTGGAAAGCTTCTCACCCTCAACAATGTACAATATGTTGCTAACATTAGGAAGAACCACTACAAGATTTCATAGTTTTACCGACAAAAATATTATGTCGGTGTGTGATTCATTGTTCGTCGGTAATTTAATTTCAAACGACATCACCGACGGAAAATGTCCGTCGGCTTTCCTTTCATCGGTAATACCTCATTTCATCGTTAAAGCGGTCGGTAAAAAAAAACATTGCCGATGGTTTTACAGACAGAAATTGCGTGCCAAAAAAAAAAGTTCCTGCTTGAAATATACCGACGGATTTATTCCGTCAGTGAGTGTATGCAATACCGACAGACTATTGTTGTCGGTAAACTCGTCGGTGATTGTGAAATGCTATTGTGAAATGCCGACAGAATTATTCCATCGGTATATTCGTCACTAAGATCCCCGCTGTCTGTTAAATGCCGACAGATACATTCCGTCGGTAAAACCCTCGGTGAGTATTTTTTATATATTTTTTTATTCGCATAATTTGAAATATTTTTTAAAAAAATTATTTAGAATACATAATATAAAATTATATAAATCAATAGTAAAAAAACCAATTATGGAAATAAATTTTTTATTAAACATCAAAAAATAAAGTTAAATAATATTCATTACAAACTAAATGTATTTCAAAAAAAAATATTAAATTAACTATTAAAATTAAATAATATTCATTACAAATGAACTTAATGGTGGAGCTGGAGGAGGAGGAGGAGGAGGAGGCTGGTTGTTATACGGCCAAAAAGGAGGAGGCGCACATGGATCACCACTCTGTGAAGCCATGTTCATGACCATTTGGCGAAGTTGTTCATAATTCACCGATAGTTCCTTGTATTTCTCGGTGAGATGAGTCGTGTGTTGCTTCAAGGCCACAAACTCCTTAGATTGGGTGCTCGATACTGATTGGGAGCTTCCAACGGTTGAGACACTACGGGTCGCCCGCAAGTTCTCGGTCGTAGTGTTGGAGATCTTGTAAACCTAATTTTTATCGGGTCCACCGGACGATCCAACCTCCATTCACAAATCCGAATCGAATTCCGGATGGGTTGAAGGATCGTCCTCATACCTCTCCCTTAACCGGTTATTATAGGTCTCCTGAAAATGAAAAAAGTAATCATCATATTCAATTCAATGAAAATAATAACTTACAAAATAAAATGGTTGAACAAACATACCACAAAGTATTTAGCACGGTTGTCAACGAACTGTTGCGCCCCCTTTTGGCGGTCTTGACTCCGCACGTGCATCTCACGTTCAAGAGACGTAGCCTATAATGAAAAAAAATTAATTAACAACAAATTAATTTAACAATATATTTCATTTAAATTAATCTTACCATCTGTTTCGCATGTGCAGCAAACGAAACGAAGTCGCCGGTGTGCGTTGTCACCGAGCCATGAATTGGTCGATTCCGGTTGCCAGCACCGGACTGTGAGCGTCGTGTGAACTGCTCAGAGGTCACGTGCTCAAGATATAGCGGCCATATATCTGCCAGGATGTATATCGGTTTGAAATCCCTCCAAACTGTCACATCGTTCCAGCCTTGGAGACCATTATCTCTCGCGGTTTTTTTTTGCCTTTTTTTGTGCTTCATACCAAAAATCACACAACGTACTTCCATAGCGAGAAATTAAATTTTGAAACATAAATTTTTTTCTTAAAAAACATTGTATTGTTTTCGATGTTACCTAGTTGCCGCGTGATTTTCTCACACCCTCCTCACAATAGTGTCATGCGCACTATCCTAGTCGAATTTGTCATGTGTATAAATAATTAATTTTAAGTAAAAATAATAATTTATTTACAATTATATAAATAATTTATTATAAATAAGCTGGAAATTATAAATTAACACCAACCTCAAATCTGTCAAACCATGCATTGATTTGGTGTCCATTCAGGATGTCTGGATATCTGACTCCATTGAAATAATGGAATCTCCATCGGCGATTTAAACGCCGATGATATTACTCGGGCGGCCTCAATGTTTGTGAACCTAAAAATAAATGAAAATAATGAAATAGTGATTAGTTGTTCATAAATTATGTTATAATATATATATAAACTAAAACCTTAACAAACTTACATTGAAAGGTCGTCCTTTCACTGTGCCTCGTACTTGCGGGTGAATTGATTCCGCTGCGAAAGCACGCCGCCTTTGCGCTATGAACCAGTGCTGGAAGAGGCAACATCGGTTGACGGCGCAGGTGGCGTAGGTGCCTCTTCTTGAGAGGCATCTAAGGATATATCATCCTCGCTGCTAGAAGAACTAGCTGCGACCATACGTGAGCGACGAGCTGTGGATTTCGTTCTACGCATCTACACAATTTTATACGAGCAATTATATAATTAAATTCGAATGTTTAAAAAAAATTCGACAGCACCTCCTCTATACTAGATACAACCCAAATCCACAAACCTGTAAATATTGACAATAGCCACAACCAATTGACCCAATCTATACTAATTATTCCAACATATTCAATTACTAATTCTAAGGTAAATTCAACATTAACAATTACAATTCAACAAATTATTTAATAATTATGCCAATACAACAATAAAATATATTCAAAAAATTCAAAAAAAAACTCTAGACTAACAATTAAAATCAATGGAAATAATTAAACACAAATCATGCAATAATAGAGTAAAATTACTAATTATTCCAACATATTCAATTACTAATTCTAAGGTAAATTCAACATTAACAATTACAATTCAACAAATTATTCAATAATTATGCCAATACAACAATAAAATATATTCAAAAAATTCAAAAAA
>Ga0307508_10006783_pt1 | contig 10720 bp, 4 predicted proteins | sample 9_EM_MG_FD_203089 | JGI IMG/M metagenome (GOLD analysis project Ga0307508, IMG submission 203089) | Populus trichocarpa ectomycorrhiza microbial communities from riparian zone in the Pacific Northwest, United States - 9_EM | ecosystem: Host-associated > Plants > Roots > Unclassified | place...
GCATCCTTGTGGATTTGTATTCTGCTGACAGCAGAATGCCGGACATTTTTAGGACCTGCTGTGCTGTGAATTTATTCGTCACAGCAGCGTGCTCTTGCGCTGCTTTATGGATGATCTCCACAAAAGACTGGAAGAAATGCATGTCTTCGGGAAGGCAATCGTGTTCTTCGAAGTTGAATTCATCCTCTCGTTCATGTTGTACCTACAGGAGTTGTCAGTACATAGTGGTACTCCAGTAGGATATGTTAACAACCTGCTGTCAATACCGAAGATCTTTTGGATTGGCGTCCATCGGGGTGACCGGGCTTCTAATGTGAAGGAAAGTCGAAGTCTGGCGAATTGTACGATGGAGAATTTTGGTAAGAGTGGACAACCGTAATGGTAGGTGGGCTTTTTTTAGGTACTGTCGTAGGTGCAGCGTAGTTGAAGGTAAAGGGGCTGAGGAGAGGCTCTGCATGCTGTCGGCAATCACAGGACTAGATGAGTAAACAAGAAGCGGTTTTGCGTACTAACTACTGGTCAGGGGTCAGCCGCAAAGGGAAACAAAAACGCTGGAAAACCTCCAATGACGTGTTTGGCCGTGTGGGCTGGGTGAACAGAGGGCCCCAACCCAGTCCAGCCAAAAAATCACCCGGGGGCGCATCAGGAAGAAAACGAAACCGCCCCGGCACAGCTGTAGAACGCGGATGCTACAGAAGCTGCGATGTTTACTTCCTTAATAGCTGCCTCTGGACACCCTTGACAGTTCGTCCCCATGTGTTGTGCCTTGACAGCTGCATCCGAACGCGTTCTGCAGTGGCAATGCAGGTGGGTGCCTGTGACACTGGGGTTATGTCGTAACCGGCGTGGCGGGGGAATGAAAGGTAATCAGGCTACTTTCGATATTTCACAGTGGAATAATCTTAGATCTGGTGTGTGTGTGTTCGGTGGTAGTGTTGATGAGGGTGTTTCGTGCTGATGTCTTTTTCCCTCGCGGGATGCCCCCTCTTTTTATCTTCGAGGATACCCGAGTGAGACCGGGTGAGTCGGCCCTAGGTTCCCCCGAGGTTTTTGGCCACGAGGAGGATCCATTGGTCCTGGCTGGGGTACTGATAAGGGAGGTGGGGTTTTTCGTGCAGTTGGGCGGGGTAACCGGAGTAAGGTTTCCCGTTTTCCCTGCAATCTCCCCGCACCTCCGGGATTAAGGCCCTAAGTCCGTCTCTTACGGCCGTAACTCTTAATCCCGTTTCTTATCTCCCGCCTAGACTCTCTGAACCCGAGGTTTGCTTCCCAGCGGGTAGGACCGGAGTAAGGCCTCTTCCGCATTCCGCTCTCCTCTCCTGGGTGTCTCTCACCGAGGGGTCTTCTACGGGTTTTTGTCTCCATCCTCTCGATACCCAGGTGTAACACTACCTCCTCCCTCTCCTAGCCTCGTCCCGAGCGCTAACTTCTTCTGTATCTAAGTAGCCTGTCTCCTCCTTGCGATCGCGAGATCCCTTCGACGCTGAGTTCCGTTCAGCGCCATGGACTGCAGTCCTCCTCCCCTGCAGCCCTCCGGTTGAGCCAAGTCAAGCAAGAAACCCTCCTACGGGAAAAACTTGCTCCCCTGTCGTAGCACCTCTAATGGATGCGCTCAACCGGCCCTCAGATCTGGGTGGTCTCCCGACCGGTCCAGGATCCTACTGTTGGAGTTTTTGCAAAACGTGATGGGTCGCGGTTCAGTGATCTTGGCACATGGAAGGAGTGACCAAGCCCGAACAAGCCGATCGAGCCAGTGGTGTGCACACAGAGGTGTTTGATGTCTGATGTGCCCACCCGGCTTCGCAAATGTCGATACTGTCGTATGGCTTTTGGGATGATTCGTCGTTCGCCCTCGGCTGGAAACATGTGATTAGTGGGACGTAGGCCTCCTCCACTGCGTCCCCCTACTGCCGGGCCCTCTGCTGCTGAGCCTGGTAAAGCTATTCGGATAGCCGGTAGTCCCTCGGAGCGGCTGGATTTCTTCGATGAAACTCTCGGAGTTTCTCCAGGCCTCCTACTGAGAAGTTGTCGAAGGGCTCTTCCGTCCAATCCTTCTGTTCCGGGTAATCGAGCCACTTGACGAGGTACATGATTCGCTTCCTGTTTCCCCGGCCGCGTTCCGCCGATGCCATGACCTCATCGACGTCGTATTCTTCTGACTGCTCGATGTCGTCCGCCTCCCGTAGCACCTTTGACGGATCCGGGGCCGGCCGGTGCTCGCTCGTCCGGTAGGGCTCTAGCAGCGAAACATGAAAGACCTTGTGGATCCTCCACTTTCGAGGCAGCATGAGACGGACGGCCAACGGGGAGACTATTTTTTCGATTTGGAAAGGACCCTGGTTTTTGTGATCCAATTTTTTACAGGGGCGGCGCGTTTTGATGTTGCGGCTGCTGAGCATCACCAGATCCCCCACTTGGTAAGCCGGAGGGGTTTTTCGTTCCGGATCCGTGTACCGTCGCATCCGTTCCTGCGCCTCTTCCAACCCTTTCCGGGCTTCGTCGTGTATCGCTTGCATCCAGTGGGCGTATACCGTACTTGCCGGGTTGAGGGGTTCCGTCGACGCGGTCCCTACCGCCACCGGGTGGAACCCGTAGTTAGCATAAAATGGGGACATACCGTTCCCTGCGGTGGCCGAATTGTTGTAGGCGAATTCGGCCATCGGCAAGAGGCGCCGCCAGTCGTCCTGCTCTGTGTTGACGTACGCCCGTAAGTAGGCTTCAATCGTCTGGTTGAGACGCTCGGTTTGTCCGTCTGTTTGCGGGTGGAATGCCGTGGACATTCGGGGCCTGATTCCGGAGAGTCGCAGGAATTCCTTCCAGGTTTCCGAGGTGAAACGGGAGTCCCGGTCCGATACTATATCTGCGGGTAGTCGGTGGTGCTTCCATATTTCCTTGGCGACGATGACCGCGAGGTCGGCCGCACTTTTTCTTTCCTTCTTTAGCGGTAGGAAGTGCGCCATCTTTGTGAACCGGTCAATGATTACCCATAGTTGGTCGCATCCGTCCGACGTGGGAAGTTCTGTAATGAAGTCCATTGCTATGGATTGCCAGGGGGCGTATGGTGCTTCCAGTGGTGAGGATAGTCCATAGGGCTGGTGCCGGACCGTTTTATTCTGCTGACACTTGGGGCAGCTTCTGACAAAGTCGATTATTCGTTCGTTCATCTTTGGCCACCAGAAGTTTCGCCGGATTAGCTCGATGGTTTTGTCCTGCCCCATGCGACCGGCTATTTTCGTGTCGTGTTCCGATTCCAGTATCCCAGAGATTAGCCCCCTTGGTACCCATAGCAGATTCCGCCGGTCTAAGACCCCGTCTTCCCAGCTCAGTTCCTTGACCGTTCGGTCCTTAGGCAACAGTTCCCCTGCTGCCGCTGCCTGTTTCCTGGCCTGTTCGTAGGCTTCGTCCTTTCGACCTTCTTCCCTGACCTTCGTCAGGAAGTCCTCCGACCATCTCCTTGCGGGGAGGGACACCATTCTGGCCGAAGAGCATATGAAGGAGCGCTCCAGCCTTTCTTCGAGGTGATTTTTTCCCAAAACCGTTGTTATTGGCTGGTTTTCTATCCCCCCCTTTTCCGTGCGGTACTCCGGCCGCCTGGATAGTGCATCTGGTTTCCCGTTTTGGGCTCCTGGGCGGTAGTAGATTCTAAAATCGATTCCAGCCAGCTCCTGTGCCCACCGTGCTTGTCGACGGTTAAGTACTTTTGTCGTAGTGAAGTATTCCAGGTTCTGGTGATCCGAGTATACCTCCACTTGGTGCGCGGCTCCCTCGCAATACCGCCGCCAGTGCTTAAAGGCGTCCACTATTGCCAGGAGTTCTTTGTCGTGGATTTCATAGTTGATCTCCGCTGGGGTGAACTTCCTTGAGTGAAAGGCGACCGGGTGTAGGTGGTTTTCTGCGTCCCGTTGTGACAGGATTGCTCCTAGCGCGAAGTCCGATGCGTCTGATTTGACAATTACGGGCTTGGTTGCGTCGAAGTGTGCGAGAATCGGAGCCGTGGTGAACCGGGTTTTTAGTTCCCGGAATGCTGACTCCGCCTCGGAGGTCCATTTCCAATCCGGCCCGACCTCCTTTTTGGTCAGCTCCATGAGAGGCCTTGCTACTCGGGAATAGTCTTGGATAAATCGTCGGTAGAAGTTGGCGAATCCTAGAAACGACTGTACTTCCTTAAGCGATTTCGGTGCTTCCCATGACAGCACCGCCTCCACTTTTCCTTTTGACATTTTGATCCCTTCTTTCCCTATGATGTAGCCCAGGAATTCCACTTCCTGCGTTCTCCATACGCATTTTTCCGGAGAGACGGCGAGCCCGTTTTCCCGTAGTCTCCCCAGAACCTCTTTGACCAGTCGGTCGTGCTCTTCTATTGTTTTGGCGTATATCAGGATGTCGTCCATGTACGCCAGTACCCCTATATCGAGAACGTCGGACAGCACATGGTTCATCATGTCCTGGAAGGTGGAGGGGGCATTGGTCAGTCGAAAGGGCATTACTTTGAATTCGAACAGTCCGTATCTTGTTCGGAACGCCGTTTTCCACTCATCGCCCTGTCGGATTCGGATCAGGTTGAATCCGTTTTTGAGGTCCAGTTTCGTGAACCACTGAGCTCCCTGAACGCGGTCCTGTAATTCCTGCATGAGTGGCAAGGGGTATCGATTGGGAATAGTTATTTTGTTGAGACCCCGATAGTCCACGCACAGCCGTAGACCCTTACCGTTCGGTTTTGGGACGAACAGAATGGGGGATCCGGCCGGTGATGTTGAGCGTCGGATCTTACCCGTTCTTTCCATTTCCTTGAGCCATTCTCTGAGTGCTTGTAGTTCGGATTCCGATAGTGGGTATATCGGGCCCCATGGTGGCGTGCTTCCTTCTTTTAGGTCGATCTTGCAGTCATACTGTCGGTGTTCGGGTAGCGTGTCCGCTGCTTCCTTGCTCATGATCCCCATGAATTGCCGGAATTCAGGGGGTACTTGTTCCACGGTATCTTCCTGGACGGCCGAGACGTATCCGATTGTTCTTGCGTCGGGTTCTGTTAACACCGATTCGTCCCAGGTTCGGGAGAACTCGTTGGTTGCGACCTTGGTGCATTTCTCCAGGCATCGGGGGCTGTTGAACCGGACCTCCTCGTTCGTCCATGTACCCTGAGGGGGGTGGTCTGTGATCCAGCTGAAGGGTAGGAAAATGTCGATATTCGGGTCCATTACTGAGACCTCGAACTTTTCCCAGGAGTAGTGTTTTCGGTGCTGCAGTTTCATAACCTCCGTGTAGTAACGCCCGGCCCCGGGGACTTTTTCTCCTGTATAACTTTCGATGGTTCGTTGGTGTTGGTGCTCCCTTTTTCCCAGCTTTAGCTGCCTGACTGTCTTCTCATTGACCAGGGCTATGGAACAGCCAGTGTCCAGTAGTACCCGTACGAGGTGCTTCGTCCCACCCTGGTGTAAGAACATTGTGACAACGGGGCGAGTGTCCCGTCGTCCTTTTTTGTTGGAGGTTCCCGTACTTGGTTCCTCGTTTTTCCGTTTTTTGGTGGCCGCGTTTATTGTATCGGGTGCCTCCGGGAGCGGCCGTCCCGGGCTCCTTAAAAATCCGAGTCGGAGTCGTTCCAGGGGGCCGCTTCTAGCATTCGGGGTGGCTCGACTCCCTCTATCGCCATGGGTACCACAGCCGCCACCTTTTGCTGTTTGACCAGCCGTGCGGCCGGTGCTTCCATCGCCTTTCTTTTTCCTCCGACAGGGCCGACCCTGGTTGTTACGGCCGCTGTTTTCCATGGAGCCACCGGAAGGCTGGTCCCTTGGGAGGTGGTGAAGGCATAGCATTCAAACGTTTTATGCCCTGGTCTCCCGCATCTCCAGCAGCCGTCCGTGGCCTTGTATTCCTCTTGTTCCTTCGGCGGAACTCCCTTCAGGGCGGTTTCCAGGCTCACCCATGCCTTTTTCTTCCCTGCGAGGGCCTTCCCTGGCTCAGGGTGCTGCTGGGTCCTGGCCTCTTTTCCCTTCTCTTTTTCCTTCTCTTTTCTGGGATCCTTTCCTGTTGGCTGGCTCTTCGCTGCCTCTCGAGCGGTTTTAAGCGCCTTTTTCCTTTCCACCTGCAGGCCCGCTTGGTGGGTGGCCTGGAGGAATCCCTCGTCGTCCGCAAAGTCTCCCAAGTAATGAGCGAAACGCATGTCCAGGATTGCGTCTGGCATTGCTAGGTCGACCTTTTCTCGGAGGGCTTCGCCCGTTGCTTGCGCGAAGTTATTGAGCGCTCGGAGCTCTGTTAGGTAGGCCCGGATGGACCCGTGGTATTTGAGTTGGCCCAACTGGAGTTGGGCATCCGCGGCTTCTCGCTCGTTTCGGTATTCGGTTCGGATGGCTGCGGCGTAATTGGCCCACGTGTCTCGTTCGCCCAATTCTCGGTAGCGATGGAGGTGCCATACCAGAGCGGTGTCGGTCAGAAGGGTTCCGATCCAGGCGATCTTCTGCCGGTCCACGGTTTCCAGGTAGAACCCCAGATACATCGTGACCGATTCCCACCATTGGTTGAAGGCGGACTAGCTTTTTCCGTCGAATTTCCCCAGGTTCTCCATCTTTAGGCGGGAGGTCCGGATTTGGGCTTCAGCTGGTCGTCCTGGGAACTGGGCCGCCGCGATTCCCGCTCCTAGTAACCGGGCTATTTCTCGCGGGGTGAGCATCGTTGCTAGCTGCCCGGTCGTAGGTTTCCCGGTCTTCGGGGGGGGTCGTCCCGTGGGCAGGTTTTGTTCGTACAAGTCGTCGTCGCCTTCGCTCGGGGCCGGTGAGGGCGAGGGTGGTGCCGGCCTCCTCGGAGGCCCTCGTGGCGGCTGGCCTCCTCCTCCTCCTGCGGCCGGGGGGGCCGGGACCGCCGGGGGTCTTTGCCGCTTCCCCGTACCTCCGAGCATCGGGCTTCCCAACACGAGGCGGGTTGGGACTCCGGGTTGGACTTGTCCTTGCGGGGACGCCGGGAGGGGTACCGTGGTTGCTAACCTTGTCAGTTCTTCCCGGGCCCTGGCCAGCTGTTGTTCCAGCTCGGCCATCTTCCTACGGTCCTCGTTTCCTTGCCTTTCGAGGATGTCGACCTTCTGCTGATGGTTAGCCGACCATTTTTCAACGTTACCTTGAAATTCTGCCAGGTGGGTGTTCCTGGCCAGGTTCGCTTCCGACAGGAATGCTACCGCGTCGTGCATGCGGGTTACCTGGGTGGCCTGGTGCATTCGCTGCTCTTCCGCCTGTGCTGTTCGTTCGATGATGGCTTCCCAGACCTGTCGCGTGAATGCCTGGTATGCGTTAGCTGCCACCATTAACTCGTTTCTTACCCAGTCCCCCGAGATCAGCTCCTTGGCTTCCAGTTGCTCGTAGACGTATTGCGCGCCTTGAGCCAGGCGGTTGTAGGCTGCCTCAATCCGCCGAATGCGCCGATCCGTGCGGTCCATGGTGTTACCGCAGACGTCTAGTAGCTGGCGTAGGTCCAGTTCCGCCTGCTGCTGATGGTTGGCCATGGCCCACATCCAGCCCACCGGGTTGGTGATTTCCAGGGCTTCTTCCTGGGATTCTTCTTTGTTCGTGATCTGTAGGAGACCGCGGGGGGCCTCCAACCGGAGCATATTGTAGTCGGAAGTGGTAGACATTTCGAGTAGATGGAGGTGGTCTTTGGAGTAGGTAGCGTTTGAAGCAAGTTGTGAAAGTAGGGTGATTTTGAGATTTAAGATTATAGTGTGACACTGGGGTTATGTCGTAACCGGCGTGGCGGGGGAATCAAAGGTAATCAGGCTACTTTCGATATTTCACAGCGGAATAATCTTAGATCTGGTGTGTGTGTGTTCGCTGGTAGTGTTGATGAGGGTGTTTCGTGCTGATATCTTTTTCCCACGCGGGATGCCCCCTCTTTTTATCTTCGAGGATACCCGAGTGAGACCGGGTGAGTCGGCCCTAGGTTCCCCCGAGGTTTTTGGCCACGAGGAGGATCCATTGGTCCTGGCTGGGGTACTGATAAGGGAGGTGGGGTTTTTCGTGCAGTTGGGCGGGGTAACCGGAGTAAGGTTTCCCGTTTTCCCTGCAATCTCCCCGCACCTCCGGGATTAAGGCCCTAAGTCCGTCTCTTACGGCCGTAACTCTTAATCCCGTTTCTTATCTCCCGCCTAGACTCTCTGAACCCGAGGTTTGCTTCCCAGCGGGTAGGACCGGAGTAAGGCCTCTTCCGCATTCCGCTCTCCTCTCCTGGGTGTCTCTCACCGAGGGGTCTTCTACGGGTTTTTGTCTCCATCCTCTCGATACCCAGGTGTAACACTACCTCCTCCCTCTCCTAGCCTCGTCCCGAGCGCTAACTTCTTCTGTATCTAAGTAGCCTGTCTCCTCCTTGCGATCGCGAGATCCCTTCGACGCTGAGTTCCGTTCAGCGCCATGGACTGCAGTCCTCCTCCCCTGCAGCCCTCCGGTTGAGCCAAGTCAAGCAAGAAACCCTCCTACGGGAAAAACTTGCTCCCCTGTCGTAGCACCTCTAATGGATGCGCTCAACCGGCCCTCAGATCTGGGTGGTCTCCCGACCGGTCCAGGATCCTACTGTTGGAGTTTTTGCAAAACGTGATGGGTCGCGGTTCAGTGATCTTGGCACATGGAAGGAGTGACCAAGCCCGAACAAGCCGATCGAGCCAGTGGTGTGCACACAGAGGTGTTTGATGTCTGATGTGCCCACCCGGCTTCGCAAATGTCGATACTGTCGTATGGCTTTTGGGATGATTCGTCGTTCGCCCTCGGCTGGAAACATGTGATTAGTGGGACGTAGGCCTCCTCCACTGCGTCCCCCTACTGCCGGGCCCTCTGCTGCTGAGCCTGGTAAAGCTATTCGGATAGCCGGTAGTCCCTCGGAGCGGCTGGATTTCTTCGATGAAACTCTCGGAGTTTCTCCAGGCCTCCTACTGAGAAGTTGTCGAAGGGCTCTTCCGTCCAATCCTTCTGTTCCGGGTAATCGAGCCACTTGACGAGGTACATGATTCGCTTCCTGTTTCCCCGGCCGCGTTCCGCCGATGCCATGACCTCATCGACGTCGTATTCTTCTGACTGCTCGATGTCGTCCGCCTCCCGTAGCACCTTTGACGGATCCGGGGCCGGCCGGTGCTCGCTCGTCCGGTAGGGCTCTAGCAGCGAAACATGAAAGACCTTGTGGATCCTCCACTTTCGAGGCAGCATGAGACGGACGGCCAACGGGGAGACTATTTTTTCGATTTGGAAAGGACCCTGGTTTTTGTGATCCAATTTTTTACAGGGGCGGCGCGTTTTGATGTTGCGGCTGCTGAGCATCACCAGATCCCCCACTTGGTAAGCCGGAGGGGTTTTTCGTTCCGGATCCGTGTACCGTCGCATCCGTTCCTGCGCCTCTTCCAACCCTTTCCGGGCTTCGTCGTGTATCGCTTGCATCCAGTGGGCGTATACCGTACTTGCCGGGTTGAGGGGTTCCGTCGACGCGGTCCCTACCGCCACCGGGTGGAACCCGTAGTTAGCATAAAATGGGGACATACCGTTCCCTGCGGTGGCCGAATTGTTGTAGGCGAATTCGGCCATCGGCAAGAGGCGCCGCCAGTCGTCCTGCTCTGTGTTGACGTACGCCCGTAAGTAGGCTTCAATCGTCTGGTTGAGACGCTCGGTTTGTCCGTCTGTTTGCGGGTGGAATGCCGTGGACATTCGGGGCCTGATTCCGGAGAGTCGCAGGAATTCCTTCCAGGTTTCCGAGGTGAAACGGGAGTCCCGGTCCGATACTATATCTGCGGGTAGTCGGTGGTGCTTCCATATTTCCTTGGCGACGATGACCGCGAGGTCGGCCGCACTTTTTCTTTCCTTCTTTAGCGGTAGGAAGTGCGCCATCTTTGTGAACCGGTCAATGATTACCCATAGTTGGTCGCATCCGTCCGACGTGGGAAGTTCTGTAATGAAGTCCATTGCTATGGATTGCCAGGGGGCGTATGGTGCTTCCAGTGGTGAGGATAGTCCATAGGGCTGGTGCCGGACCGTTTTATTCTGCTGACACTTGGGGCAGCTTCTGACAAAGTCGATTATTCGTTCGTTCATCTTTGGCCACCAGAAGTTTCGCCGGATTAGCTCGATGGTTTTGTCCTGCCCCATGCGACCGGCTATTTTCGTGTCGTGTTCCGATTCCAGTATCCCAGAGATTAGCCCCCTTGGTACCCATAGCAGATTCCGCCGGTCTAAGACCCCGTCTTCCCAGCTCAGTTCCTTGACCGTTCGGTCCTTAGGCAACAGTTCCCCTGCTGCCGCTGCCTGTTTCCTGGCCTGTTCGTAGGCTTCGTCCTTTCGACCTTCTTCCCTGACCTTCGTCAGGAAGTCCTCCGACCATCTCCTTGCGGGGAGGGACACCATTCTGGCCGAAGAGCATATGAAGGAGCGCTCCAGCCTTTCTTCGAGGTGATTTTTTCCCAAAACCGTTGTTATTGGCTGGTTTTCTATCCCCCCCTTTTCCGTGCGGTACTCCGGCCGCCTGGATAGTGCATCTGGTTTCCCGTTTTGGGCTCCTGGGCGGTAGTAGATTCTAAAATCGATTCCAGCCAGCTCCTGTGCCCACCGTGCTTGTCGACGGTTAAGTACTTTTGTCGTAGTGAAGTATTCCAGGTTCTGGTGATCCGAGTATACCTCCACTTGGTGCGCGGCTCCCTCGCAATACCGCCGCCAGTGCTTAAAGGCGTCCACTATTGCCAGGAGTTCTTTGTCGTGGATTTCATAGT
>Ga0307508_10006786_pt1 | contig 10718 bp, 11 predicted proteins | sample 9_EM_MG_FD_203089 | JGI IMG/M metagenome (GOLD analysis project Ga0307508, IMG submission 203089) | Populus trichocarpa ectomycorrhiza microbial communities from riparian zone in the Pacific Northwest, United States - 9_EM | ecosystem: Host-associated > Plants > Roots > Unclassified | place...
TGTCATATTTTATGCTCAGTTTTTGAGAGAAATAAAAGAAACTGTCAGTTTCTTGTTGTTGGAAATGCTATTGCAGGTCTTTCGTACTGCTTTGGGAAGACTGCTTTACATGGCGTGCGGACTTTCCTACCCTTCCTAACTCATTGTATGACTGATTTGCTGATTTTTGTATTCTCTGAATGTGGCTCTATAGCATGTGGTTAGCGTGTTGCATCCCCCGCTTTATTATGTTGATTGAGGATACTGGCACTGTCACAACCCCTTTATATATATATATATATAAGTTTGCACCCCCTGCTTTATCTCTGAATGTGGATTCTTTGTTTAAATATTTTAGAATTTATGTTTGGTTTAGGGTTTTATATATTTTAATTGTGTTGTTGTTAATTTAAAGTGAAGGATGTAAACTGTTTTCTTTTCTTTTTTTTCAATGGTGAGGTATTGCTTGTAATAAGTTGTGGTACTGGAGCTGTATTTTTTTTTTCAGTCTGGACGTGTTGGAGTTATGGTACTGGAACTGTTTTTTCAGTACTGGAATTGTGAAAGTATGAATTACCACTGCTATAAGCTGTGGGACAAGGTTGTTAAAATCACGAGTTGTCTTGTAAAATCATACGATTTTACGAGTCAATATATATTATCGTGTTAAATCAGTTTATAAACTCGAAATTTGGTAAAATCGCAGTAAAATCGTACGAAAACATTGAAATCGGCTGAAATTGTTTAAAATCACGATTTTGAACCCTGTTTTACGTGTTTAAAAAGGCCCTTGGTCTTTAGGTGGATGCTTCTCTTCTTTCTTTCTCTGGTAGTGAGGCTTCTAGAACAACGACAACCGATTTTCCGGTAAGCGGATTGACTGCTTTCCCTTATTATATTCCATTTCCTAAGGCAGCACACACAAGGAACTATTCTGCTTCAGCTACTGTCTCTTAGTTCGGAGTTTAACTCTTTCTTTCCTCTGATGAATCTTTGGTTGATTCCCTCTTTTCAACCCCTATTGGGTTGGCCCAGGCTCAAAGGCCCTGTCATATTGTCAAGCCTGAGAAAGCCTAGCCCGCAAGCTTGCTTCACCTTCACTTCCTTCCGTATCTGATTCTTAGTCTGCTCTAAGGGCAGCCAGTGACTCGAGGTCTTCTGGAGTGACTCTCGGGTAATTTCAGTGGTTCAGCTCTGGTTCAAAAATTTATATATACTGGCAGTCTGCACTACAGTAAGCCAATAACAGCACCAAAAATTAAAAAACCTAGCGTCTCCTAGCGCCTCTCTTTCTCAAAGTCCTTCCAGTTCCAATTTCCAAATTCAAAACAAACCATCTCTGCAACATTTAAGTAACTTACCATCCAGTGTTCCATCTCTCCAATTTCCATTTCTCCGTAACTTACCAAATTCCACTTTTGTACAATCTACCTCTCTTTCCATCTCTCCAATTTCCATCTGGGTGGAAAAGAATTATATCTGCAAATTGCAACCTACTGGTAAGTGATCTGCAACCTTGAAGGATTTTTTTTGTGTATGGAGCTTCTGATTTCTGAATTAGTTTTCTTAGTTGGGAAACTAATTAGGAGGGAGCCGGGGAGTCAGTAATAAGTGATCTTGATTTCTTATAACATGCACAGCACAACAATTTCTTCCCTTGCTCATTTTAATGGCAAATAATTTTGCTAAATCTTGACAAAACCATGTGGAAAAATCCTTTGCACCTGGTAAAATAAAGCCATTGTAAGCAGCCGAGCTCAAGTTTTTTTCCTCTTGCAACTACTAATCTCAGAGTCAATTAATGAAATTTTGCTTAATCAAATTTTATTATGTTTTCTAACCTGAACTTATTTTTAAAGTGGCTGCTGTTTCTTTGGCTTTTCATATATCCCGTAGTCAATTAATGAGCATGTGGATTAAAGTTATCAAAAGGAAATCATTGTTGTGATGAACTCTGATGTTGCAGCTCTTTATTTGTATTTGATAGCCTTTGGTGCTCCTCTATATTATATTTCAGAGTTGCTCTTAGCTAATTGCTTTTCATTGTCTTGATGATACATGTGCTTAACATACCAAGTAAGACACCAGATTCTGACTTTTGAAATCAAAATGCCCTTGCCATATTCATATCTACTAGTGTAAGATTCTTTAATGTTGCCATGCTGCTGTGATCTTTAATGAATGAATTGATGCTCTGTGTGTACGCTTCTTATTAGTTTACCCACTGAGGGATGCTTTGTGCCTACCTAAAAGCGGTATGTGTCAGTTATGAGTGTTTGTCTGTTTTTCATAGGATATAGGATATTTTCCAATAACTGGTTGCTGTCGATACAGAAGATGACCATGCATTTATTGAAAAAAAGCCTAACCCATGCATTGCTACTGTATTTCAAAAAGTACTGTAATTCTTCACTCAAGTTTTATTCATTGTCTCCGTGTATCATGACTAGATGGGCAAGTGGAGCCCTTGATCCAAAGATCAGCACATCTGGTGATGTTGTTACATCAGTGAAAAGGTTTGTGCATGCTTGTTAATTCGGTACTTTTGCTTCGATACTATGAAATGCAAGCTTATGTTAAATACCTCGTGTGCTATTTCTCACAGGGGTGTATGGGCAGTGATTGCAGACTTGCAGTTTTTCTTGGTTATTGCTTGCAGGCCCCCTCGACGTAAGTTGCGGGATTCAGCTATCATGAAATTTGGTTTTATGCTGTTACTTGTTACTGAATGTTGAATTGTTAAGCATACCTTATGGTTTCTTTTGTCACTTGATATTTGAGAGTTTGAAGCTCTGATTGTAAGTGTTTGATTTATTTGTTGGGATTAGTGGACCAACAATATCTAATCATAGATGGTCACTTCTCTAGTACCTTTAGGTTTTAATATAACTTGGCTGTTGACATTCTAATTTTTATGGATAAACATCAAAAACAGAGAGGACCTAACTCATCTGGCTGGTTCTCGAACCTGGCAGCAAACTATTTAGGTTTGAAATTGTTCTCAAGTGAGCTCTTAACATATGCAGATTTTAGTGGAGCTGCTATCATCATTCATCAATTACTTTAGCTTTGTGAGTTCTTTATGCATGCTTTTGGATTATATGAATTGTTATGTATAACACATGTATTATGGTACATCTTTTTTAACAAAAAAATTAATTAGAATCATATTATGGTACTATTTAGTTTGTTAATTGTTAGTTAATGAAAAGTTAGTTAAATTTTGTATGAATTTTTATTTGGACCATGTGTTTTAAGATGCTTGAACTATGTATGAATTTTTATTTGAATAATGTATTTTAAGGTTTTAAGGTGCTTGAACTATGAATGAAAAAAAATTTTCCTTACGATTTTACGATCCGAGTTTATCCTACATTTTTCGTGTCGTGTCAAAAATGTGTTCTTAACAACCTTGCTGTGGGAAAGAGGTTCTGGAATTGTATTTTTGTTGTGGGAAATAATCACCACTGTTATAAGCTTCTTTTTTTTTTTTTTCAATTTTCCGGGTTGATCTAGATTAACTCCCGACCCGTGAACTGGTCATTGAGCCGGGTTTGGTTTGATAACTATGCTAATAATATTAATAACTAATATTAAAAGATTCATTTTTTACATTATTTCTCTTTCTTAATTTGGTGGTTTCTTTTCTCTTCTTCTTTTGCAGGTAGAACAACCCGCCAGTTGTTGCTGTTCCTTGGAGAGAGAGAGAGAGAGAGAGAGAAGATTTTTTTAGCGAGATGGTGACTTCTACTTAGATGGGTCTCATAGTCAGTGCTGCATGTACAGTTACTGCTGCTACTACTAATAACTGCAACAACTGTTTTCCCATTTTCTTCTCTCAGGTATATATCATAAGCACTTGTGTCTTTTCTACCCATTTTCCAATTAACCTTTTTGTCTTATTACTGCATTATTTCTCCCTATTGAACTCTTAATTTTGATGTTTTGCTTTTAGATCTTATGCAGTTTTTTTGTTGGTTTATTGACAATATTGAAATGGTTTTCTTTTTATTTCCTGATTTTGGGATATGGGATTTTTTTTTTTTATAAAATGTTGCTGTTATATCTGTTTTGTTGTCTTTTTGTTTGGACAACTTTAGATTTGGATCCTTGAGAGCCTGATAATTTGGATTGTTTTGGTGTGCTTTTGTAATGAATTGAATCAATGAATCAGATTCAATGGTTATCAAGGATTGAAGTTTTTTTCGTTTTGATGTTTTGTTCACCCAACATGCAAAAATTTATTGATTCATTGATTCAATTCATTACAAAAGCACACCAAAACGATCCAAATTATCAGGCTCTCAAGGATCCAACATGCAAAACAAAATCCTTGACTTGAAGTTTTTTTCGTTTTCATCTTTTGATCACACAACATGCAAAAATTTATTGAGTTTCTACAATGTGTGGAAATTTTATGAATTGTTCCCAATTAAAAACAAAGTATCATGTTTCATTGCTGGATATGTTTTCTAGATATCATTATAGCTACATTTATCAGCAAAACAAAAAACTGAATCTTTAATTTTTATGAGGGACCCCCCCCCCCTCCTCTCACTCGTCTTCTCAACAGTCAGAAATCTTGAGCACAAAACCCTAATCCAAGACGAATTCAACAAACTCTAAGGAGGAGGAGGAGTCAAAGCAAGCATGACTAACAAAATTGCTGAAAAAAGAAGACAGCAAGAAGAAGATGATGAAGAAGATGGTGATCTCGACGGTTGGGGAGAGAGAAATTATTCTGATGAGAGATCTTGGGAAGCTTTACAAGAGGATGAGTCTGGGCTCCTTCGTCCTTTGGATAACAAAGCGATGTACCATGCTCAGTATCGCCGTCGCCTTCGTTCTCTTTCTACTGCTTCTAATTCCCAGCGTATTCAGAAAGGGCTCATTCGCTTTCTCTACATTGTCCTAGATCTCTCAAGGGTAATCATAATTTTATTCTTTTTCTTCCTTTTTTCAATTTCTGACTACATTTTCAATATTTAATATTTAATTGTTAGGTGGATTTGCTCCCTGCATTAAGAAAATAATTTCTTATGAATGGGACAAAAGAAATGGAGTTATTATGTCCTCTCATTCATATTATGTGATAAAGGAATGAAAAAACATTTTCTGAACTATCACTTGGTCTTCAAATGGTATGAAAGTAACAAATTAGAAATGAATTTTGTAGGCTGCATCGGTGATGGATTTTCGACCAAGCAGAATGGCTGTGGTTGCGCAAAATGTTGAGGCGTTTATAAGGGAGTTTTTTGATCAGAATCCACTTAGTCAGATTGCTTTGGTTACTATAAAAGATGGGGTTGCTTATTCTTTAACGGAGCTTGGTGGGAGTCCTGAGTCTCATATTAAGGCTTTGATGGCTAAGCTGGAATGTTCAGGTGATTCGTCACTACAGAATGCATTGGAGCTTGTTCATGAGTATCTTGATAAAATTCCATCATATGGTAATCGTGAAGTTCTCATCTTATATTCTGCCCTTACGACCTGTGATCCGGGAGATATAATGGAGACAATCCAGAAATGCAAGAAGTCTAAAATGAGATGCTCAGTTATTGGCCTCTCTGCTGAAATGTTCATATGCAAGCATCTCTGCCAAGAAACTGGTGGATTGTACTCTGTTGCTTTGGATGAGGTGAGTTATATTAACTAAAAGGAATTTGAGAATAACTTGCCATGTTGTAAGCAATCTGGCTGTTATTGAAAACTAAAAGCTTAAAATAAATCTGAGTCTTTCAAAAATTCCAAGAAAAGAAAATCTTCTACAAAACGCAAGGGCATCTAATATTTTCTTACCAATCCTAAAGCTGAAAGCATATTTCATAAGCACTGCTGCTATGTTTTTCTTATGCAGAGCCACTTTAAAGAGTTAATATTGGAGCATGCACCCCCTCCTCCGGCAATAGCAGAATTTGCAATAGCTAACTTGATCAAGATGGGTTTCCCACAAAGAGCAGCAGAGGGTTCCATCTCGATATGTTCTTGTCATAAAGAATCGAAAGTTGGTGAGGGGTATATTTGTCCAAGATGTAAAGCGCGTGTGTGTGAGCTTCCTACCGAATGCCGTATTTGTGGGTTGACACTTGTTTCTTCACCCCATTTAGCAAGGTCGTACCATCATCTCTTTCCCATAGCACCATTTGATGAGGTGAAACCATCACGTCAAAATGAACCACATCGTAGATCACAGAAAACTTGTTTTGGTTGCCAACAAAGCCTTGTCAATCCTGGTGAGTTATATAGATGTGGAGGTTTTGCATTTGTACATGCTCCTTGTTATACGTCTCTATTCATGACCATGCATGCCTATGGAATACAGATATAATATCCAGATTCGGATGAATTATCTTCTCATGTTGCTATTATTATTGGGGCATCACACACAGAGATGTTTGAAATTTACTCTGCCTGCAAACCAAACTTTTTTGGAGTGTCATTGGTGCATCATGATAACCTAGATCCTTTGTTGCCTATCTCTGGTAAAATTATCAAGAAGAAATATATTTTAACTCTGGTGTCAAACTGCTGGACCAATGTTAGCTGGCAGATTTATTTGGGCTGAGACTCCGTTTACCTTTTTTCTCTGCTTAAAAGAAAACTTACTTACTACTGACTGGTCCACCTCATATTTTAGTTTTTTTCTTCTCTTTTGCTGATGGATTTGTGGTTAAGACTCTCATTATGTTTGGCAAGTTTTTGTTGCTCAGCTATTCTAATTGTTTTGTCACAGGCAATAAACCCAGCCTTCAAGTTGCTTGTCCAAAATGCAAACAGTACTTTTGCCTTGACTGTGACATTTACATTCATGAGAGCCTGCACAATTGCCCAGGTTGCGAGAGCCTTAGAGCTTCATAGTCAGGCACCGCTGCATCGGTAATGAAGAATGAAAAACTATTGCCACTTGAGTGTTCTACTTTTCTTCTGCCATATGGATATGGCATGCTCTTACTGCTATTCCTTCAAACACATCCAAGCAAGTTCAGATTTTTTTTTCCTTTTCATGTATGGCGTGGTCACCATTGCAACACGGACAGATACCTAACTTGACTGGTCAGGCAAGTATTGTCGCGATGCTTTCTTGAGCGCGGATACTTGGTTTTACAGATAGGGCTGTTGAGCGGAGCTTAGCTCACGTCCATTGAATATGTAATCAAAGAATTCATAGGCCACATGCGTCACGCGGATTGCAATCTTTCACATGACATGTGATTCCATCATGGTTGTAGCCATAATTGGTCACTTAAAAGTGCTTCTTAGGTGACTAGAACCCTCTCATGTTAGAACTTGTACGCCCCTTTTTCCCGAGGGTGCATTGGCTTTATTTGATTCACAGATATACCATGTCATAGAAACAGCACATACCTTTCAGGAGTTTTGGGTAATTTTTTTTGTATCCAATCAGTGACTCAAAAAGAACTAGGGTATTGTATCTTAATTCCTCAGAATTTTACTGATTGGTTGGAGTAAATGAAAATCTTACTCTTCTTTTCCGGGACATCACAAATATACACTCATGCTTTGTGATTGGTTGTTACTGCAGTTAATTTTATTGCACTGGAGGAGACCTCACTTCAGGTAGAGCAGTGCCTTCATTAATGTCACGCATCACAGCCACAGCGCCTCTGCTATCTGCACTTCCATTTTCTGTCGCAAGTAAAATGGCCGTGAATCTTGGTCTCTGGAAATTTAAGGTTTAATTTGATGGTTTTCAAGGCAGAATATGGACGCGTCGAGGGAGGGATGTGACTGGTAAAATAAAAGTTTTTGCCCTACAAATCAAATTTCAGATGATTAGCCAACGTCATGCCTTTATGTCCATTTACAGTGATTAATGCATTTAAGGCCTAAATAAAACTCGCAACTATACTATTTAGATTAAATATGATTTTGATTATTTTTTAATATTTTTTGTTTTAAAATCTATTAAAATAATATTTTTTTATTTTTTAAAATTATTTTTAATATTACCTAAAAATTATTAATTTAAAATTAAAAAAAATAAATAAAAATTTAATTTTTTTAAAAAACAAAAATAACTTAAAACACGCCAGGCTACCGCATCAAGGTCAGCTACAACATCTGAACGTGCTTTATCTCCTCATGCTCAAACATTGTCTACTCGCCATCCACCATTGAAATAAAACTTGCATGTATTAAATAAAAGCATGTTCCTTGGCCACTTGCCTTTAAAAAATTGGTCCCTCTATAGTGAAATATATAAATCTCTCAACATGGAGCAATGGTGCCCATGCTGCAGTAGATGAAGGAAGGGGTTCTTCCAGATGGGGGAACAGCTATAGACTCACAATCGAGAGCTTTCATACTGAACAATTGAAGGCCGCAACCTTCAATTTTAGAAATGACTAGTTTCTTGGCAAAATAATATTAAGTTTAAGAGAAGAGATGGCTTTAGATTTTCGTTCTCCCACCAAAAGGATGGATAACAGAGGATGTGAAGATGATGTTCCCGCCACCCAATCAATACAAAACTTGTCCACAGTACTAACAAACAGAGCGGTAAACAAAGAGAAATAAAAGCTACAATCATCTAGGAAAGATCCTCTCACTGTAACTCGTGTCCAAAGCCTCTAAAGTAGATGAGCTCAAGACATCCTTTGCGCAGCCTCCTTGGCTAAAACTCTCTCCTTAGCTTTGCTCTTGGCCAGAGATTTGGAACCCATGATGCCACCACCCCATTTCTTGCGGTGCTCATCAAACTTGTCGTTGAAGTTAGCCTGCAGTTGAAGAGAAAAAACGTGAGAAGCAAGAACAGAATTCAAGAAATAGGTAAACCATGCAAAGGTAAACCACATACAAAAGCAAGTTCGATGAGAAATCATTTCAGTAAACCGCATAAAAAAGCATCGCTGTTAGATAAAGACTTCATCGTGAAACGGGTTAAAAGGGACAAATTTCCCCTTTCTGAATTTTGCTATCTTCTAGGAGGGTTTCAAATAAATGTGCTGTTTTTTTTTTCTTTTCTTTTCTTTTTTTGAGATCAGACTTCAAAATAACATTTTGGGGTGATGGATAGGCCTAGCAACAGACATTCCTGAACAGAGCAAGCACATGATCATTATATTTAACGCCTGTCATGGTATAGGGTCGTTGCTCATTAAGATATTACCTTGACTGCCTCCAAAACCTTGCTAAATTCCAATTTGTCCTCATTCTTGACAGAAGTAAGGCACAAAACTGAAGCTGTTTTCTTGTGGACAATCTGGTTTTTAAAAAACAAATATCCTTCATTATCCATGAAAAATTAATTGAAAAAATTATTCTAAGCATAAGAAAAAGTTCAGAGAAATCACCGCTCCAAGTCGTGACTTGCCCTTCACAATGGCATAAGGAACCTCCATTTTCCGGCACAATGCAGGCAACCAAACAACAAGCTCAATTGGATCTACATCATGTGCAATAACGACCAGCTGGGCCTTGTTCTACACGCATCAAGAAAAAAACAATATTACCTAGACAAGAACACAAAAAATTGGCCTTGCAATTTCTCCCCACGGATCCCATAAAAGGTTGAAAGGAAGGTGTGTGTGTGTGTAAACAGAGGGATGAGAATCAATGTGTAAACCAGCCAAATAATTGACAGAAATGAGAGGAAAGAGGTTAAGAGATGAAACAAAGCAATCAATTCAGAAGTCATCTTCTCCTATAAAACCTTAATTACAACAGAACTCCCAAATGGGTCAATTAGAAAAGGTACACAATGCACCAGAACATATATTATCACTTTATTACCCAATTAGCAGCAGAGATAATAATAATAAAAAAAAAAAACTGTAGATGCTAACATCAATACCTGCTCAATGAGGTAAGTAACATGGTTAAGACCATATTTAATAACAATAGGCTTCTTTGTTTCCACAGTCTTCCCCTCAGCTTCAGCTTGTGCTCTCTTAAGAAGCCTTTCCTTCTTAGCAGCCTTGTCCTCAGGTCTATATTTTAGGAACAACTTGAAAAGTTGCGTAGCTGTAACACAAAATGACGAAAACAAAACAACAAATATTATCTGCAGCTTCAGTAATTTAAAAAAATGCATCAAAGCACTACAATATCTATAAGAATAATTGGCGTTACATTTAAGCACCAACATCCATGATCCTGGGAGCCAAAGTTTGTTAACTTTTCTAGATTGGGGATGGAAGATTTACCGAGGTTCTTGTCAAGTGTTTTTGTGAACTGGTTAACAGCAGGAGGGACCTTCAAACGCTGTTTCAGAATCCTTCTTTGCCTCTGAATACGAACAACATGTGGCCACTTGACAAATCTAGTCAAATCCTTCTTTGGTGGAAGTGCACCACCAATTCCAAACTGCTTTGGACGTTTTTCAAACAAAGGGTTCACTACCTTTTCCTGTAATTAATCAACATCGGTGCACTAAACCTTTAGTTGCAAAGGAGCAAAGTATAAACCCCAACTGTCAATAATGAAGCAGAATTATAATAATCACATGCAAGTTCTATGAATTGAGTATAAATCATAATCTCTTAGCATTTGTATTCTCGACTTTTAGAAGTATATGATTGCATGAGATTAAGGGGATAGTTGCAGGAAAAAATGGTTGGCTCTAGCTGGCTACAAATTCAAAATGGAAATAAACGACAACCACAGAAGAGAGAATGAGGGAGAGAGGGAGATCACGCACAGGTTTCTTCTTTGCTGCCAGTGGGCCCTTCACACCTCTTTTGGGAGCCTGTAGTAAACATAAAAATAAGCCAACGAAT
>Ga0307508_10006788_pt1 | contig 10716 bp, 2 predicted proteins | sample 9_EM_MG_FD_203089 | JGI IMG/M metagenome (GOLD analysis project Ga0307508, IMG submission 203089) | Populus trichocarpa ectomycorrhiza microbial communities from riparian zone in the Pacific Northwest, United States - 9_EM | ecosystem: Host-associated > Plants > Roots > Unclassified | place...
GAGCTGACCTGCATGATCTGTCTCTGTACGGCCGGTCCGCCGCGCTTCCTGCACTCCGTGGGCTGTCCGCACTGTCCCTGCCGGACGTGCGCGGGCATGACGGCCGATCACGGCTAGGGTCTAGCGCCGGACCCGCCGGGAGGTGTCGCCGTGCGCTCGGCGACACCTCCTGCCTGATCAAAGGTGCAGGCGGGTTACCATCTGAGCACCGCCTAGCTCGAAAGATGAACTTGTGACTGTCAACGAGGACTCGTTCACCAACTGGAACACCCGCGAGGAGATCGCGGAGTCGATGATCCCGATCATCGGGAAGCTGCACCGGGAGCGGGACGTCAACATCCTGCTCCACAGCCGCTCCCTGGTGAACAAGTCGGTGGTCAGCATCCTCAAGACCCACCGGTTCGCCCGGCAGATCGCCGGGGATGAACTGTCGGTCACCGAGACGCTGCCGTTCCTGCAGGCCCTCACCACGCTCGATCTCGGCCCGTCCCAGATCGACATCGGCATGCTCGCCGCCACGTACAGGACCGACGACCGCGGTCTGTCGGTGGAGGAGTTCACCGCCGACGCCGTGGCCGGTGCCACCGGCGCCAACAAGATCGAGCGCCGCGAGGGACGCGACGTCGTCCTCTACGGGTTCGGCCGCATCGGGCGGCTCGTGGCCCGTCTGCTCATCGAGAAGGCCGGGTCCGGCAACGGTCTGCGGCTGCGCGCCATCGTCGTCCGCGGAGGCGGCGGCCGGCCCGCCGACGATCTCGTCAAGCGCGCCTCGCTGCTGCGCCGTGACTCCATCCACGGCCAGTTCCAGGGCACGATCACCGTCGACGAGGCGAACAGCAAGATCGTCGCCAATGGCAACGAGATCAAGGTGATCTACGCCGACGACCCGACGGCGGTCGACTACACGGCGCACGGCATCAAGAACGCCATCCTCATCGACAACACCGGCAAGTGGCGCGACCGCGAGGGCCTGTCCAAGCACCTGCGCCCCGGCATCGACAAGGTCGTCCTGACCGCGCCGGGCAAGGGTGACGTTCCCAACATCGTCCACGGCGTCAACCACGACACGATCAAGCCGGACGAGCAGATCCTGTCCTGCGCGTCCTGCACCACCAACGCCATCGTGCCGCCGCTGAAGGCGATGGCGGACGAGTACGGCGTCGAGCGCGGCCACGTGGAGACCGTCCACTCGTTCACCAACGACCAGAACCTGCTGGACAACCACCACAGCTCCGACCGCCGCGGCCGCTCGGCGCCGCTGAACATGGTCATCACCGAGACCGGCGCCGCCTCCGCCGTCGCCAAGGCGCTGCCCGACCTCAAGGCGAAGATCACCGGCAGCTCGATCCGCGTCCCGGTGCCGAACGTCTCGATCGCGATCCTCAACCTCCAGCTCGCGCGCGAGACCACCCGCGAGGAGGTCCTCGACCACCTCCGCGATGTGTCGCTGACCTCGCCGCTCAAGCGCCAGATCGACTTCATCAGCGCCCCCGACGCGGTGTCGAGCGACTTCATCGGCTCGCGCCACGCCTCGATCATCGACGCTGGTGCCACCAAGGTCGAGGGCGACAACGCGATCCTCTACCTCTGGTACGACAACGAGTTCGGCTACTCCTGCCAGGTCATCCGCGTCGTCCAGCATGTGTCCGGCGTGGAGTACCCGACCTACCCGGCCCCGGTGGTCTGATCCCCGCGCCCCGCACGGGGCGCGGTACCGAGTGCGGTGAGCCACGCGCGGATGGCCTCGGCCGTCGTCCGCGCGTGGGTCTCGGTCATGCTCCAGTGGTCGCCGGGCACGTCCACGGTGTCGTACGGCTCCCGCCAGGAGGTGCGCCACGTACCGCCGTGGTGTGCCTCCCGCCCGCCGTGGGTCCGCATCTCCGGCACCCGCTCGGTGGCGCGGACCAGCAGGGTGGGGACACCGGTCGCCCCGGGGCGCCAGCCACGGGTCATGCGGGTGTAGGCCCCGAGCGCGGCCATGGACATGTCGTCCACGGCCAGATCGAACCGCTCTCCCATCTCCAGGGGGACGCGTGCGGGCATGGCCAGCAGCCAGGGCTCGTCCTCGCGGTCCGGGGTGACGTGGTACGTGTCCACGATGACGAGCCCTGACGGCGGTCTACCGGCCGACGCGAGCCGGGCCGCCACCGAGTGCGCGGGGTAGCCGCCCATCGAGTAGCCCAGAAGGACATACGGGCGGTCCCCGACGTGCTCTTCCACGGTGGCGGCGTGCAGATCCACGAGGGTCTCCCAGTCACGCGGGACGGCGTCCCCGTGGACGACGCCGGGGTGCTGGATCTCCAGGACGTCCCGCTCACCGCCGAAGAAGCGGGCCAGCGTCCGGTACCAGGGCCCGCCGGGGCCGGGGGAGAAGCCCGGGAAACAGACGAGGACGGCGTGCTCGGTACGTTCGTCACCGCCGGCCAGGGACAGCGGCGCGAGCGTGTGCCGGGCGCGGTCGGCGCGGTCGAAGACGGGCACGGCGAGCGAGGCGTTCATCAGCAGGTGCATCGCCTGGACCACCTCCCCGGTCTGGCATACCCGCCGGTAGAGAGAGGCGAGCGCCTGCGGCGGTCGGGCGGTCGGCGCGTGCGGTGCCGGTTCGGCGGCCATCGGCTCGTCGGGCAGCGTGGGCAGCGAGGGCAGGGCGGGGCCCAGCTCCGTGAGCAGGTGGTCGGCCAGCTCCGCGACGCTGGGCCGGTCGAAGGCCAGCGTCGCGGGCAACGGCAGACCGGTGAGCGTACTCACCCGGTTGCGCAGCAGGACACCGGTGAGGGAGTCGAAGCCCAGCTCGCCAAAGTGGGCGCCGGGGTCCACGTCGGTCGCGTCCGGGTGGCCGAGAACCAGGGCGGCCTCCTCGCGGACCAGCGCCAGCAGAGCCGATGCCCGGTCGGCCCCGGGCAGCGAGGCCAACTGGTCCCGCCAGTCGGCCGGGTGCGCCGCCGCCTCGGCGGTGTTCGCGCCGTCGGCCACGGACCGGGCGGCCGGGCGGGGGCTGCGGATCAGCCCGCGAAGCGGCGCCGGGACGGGCGGCCCGGCGGTGCCGGTGGCCCGGGCAGGGGCCAGCGGCAGCGGAGCCAACACCGCCTCGTCCATGCCCAGCGCGGTGTCGAACAGCGCGAGGCCCTGTTCGGCCGAGACCGGGCGGACCGGGCCGTATCCGGCCCCGGCGGTGCGGGCCGCCATGCCGCCGTCCCCCTCCCCGGCCCCGTCTTCAGTTTCCGCCCGTTCCGCCCAGGGCCCCCAGACGAGGGAGAGCGCGGGCAGGCCGAGAGCGGCGCGGTGGAGTGCGAGCCCGTCCAGGAAGGCGTTCGCGGCGGCGTAGTTGCCCTGGCCCGCGTTGCCCAGCAGCCCGGCCGCCGAGGAGAACAGCACGAAGTGCGACAGCGGCAGATCCCGCGTCAGCTCGTGGAGATGCCAGGCCGCGTCCGCCTTGGGACGGAGCACGGCCGCGAGCCGCTCGGGCGTCTGCGCCTCCAGTACGCCGTCGTCCAGCACTCCGGCGGCGTGGACGACCGCCGTCAGGTCCGGTGCGTACTTCCCCACCACGGCGGCGAGCCGGTCGCGGTCGGCGGCGTCACACGCGAGCACGTCCACCTGGGTTCCCGTCTCCTCCAGCGCGGCCCGCAGCCGCCGCGCGCCCGGTGCCGCCGGGCCACGGCGGCTGATCAGCACCAGACGGCCGACCTGGTGACGGGTGGCCAGGTGCCGGGCCAGCAGCCCGCCGAGAGCCCCGGTGCCGCCGGTGATCAGCACGGTGCCGTGGAGCGTGGCCGCGTCGGCGGGGGCCGGGGCGGCAGCCAGCCGGGGGACGCGCACGGTGCCTTTCCGGACGGCGAGCTGGGGTTCGCCCGTGGCGATGGCGGCGGGCAGCAGACGCAGCGACTCCGGCCGCCCGTCCACGTCCACGAGGGTGAGGCGGCCGGGAAACTCCGACTGGGCGGTGCGCAGCAGACCCCACACCGTGGCGGCGGCCAGGTCCGGCGACGGGGAGGCGGCGTCCCGCACCACCACGACCAGGTGCGGTCCGGGGGCGGACAGCCTGGTCCGCAGCACGTCCAGGGCGCGGACGGTCAGCGCGTGGGCGTCCGCGACCGGCCCCCCGGAGAAGGACGAAGACGAGAGCGGAGCCGGGGGCCCGGACGGGACGGCGAGGGAGACCACGATCGGGCCCTCGCCACCGGCGGGAAGGACCGAGCCCAGGCCCAGGTCGTCGGGTTCCGCCACGACCGGCGCGGGCGCGTCCGGTCCGGCGGCGGCCGGGATACCCGTCCACCGGGGGCGGTACAGGGTTCCTGCCGCCGCCTTCCCGGCGTCCCGGAGCGGCCGGGTGGTGAGCGACTCGATCCGGAGCACCGGACGGCCCGTACGGTCGGCGAGGTCGACCGTGACCGTGTCCTCGCCGGTGGCGCACATCCGCACCCGTACGGCCGTGGCGCCACCGGCGAACAGGGTCATGCCGCGCCAGGCGAAGGGCAGTCGGGCGCCGCCGCCCTCGGGCGGTGCGGCGAGCAGCCGGGTGTGCAGGGCGGCGTCCAGCAGGGCGGGATGGATACCGTACCGCCGGGCGTCCGCGTCCACCGGCTCCGCGAGCCTCACCTCGGCGAACAGCTCCTCGTCCCGCCGCCATACGGCCGTCACCCCCTGGAACGCCGGGCCGTAGGCGTAGCCGGTGTCCGCCAGCCGCCGGTAGGCGCCGGTGAGGTTCACGGGCACGGCGTCCGGGGGCGGCCACGCGGTGGCGTCGCGGGCGGGCCCACGGGACCCGGTGGCCGGGCCGAGCCGCCCGGTCGCGTGGTGGGTCCAGGCACTGAGCGCACCGGAGTCCGCGGGGCGGGAGTGCACTTCGGCGGAGCGGCGCCCGGCCGCGTCCGGCTCTCCGAGGATCACCCGCAGCCGCACCCGGTCGCCTTCGACGGGCAGCACCAGCGGGGCGAGCAGCGCGAGGTCCTCCAGCACCTCCGTACCGCACGTGTCGCCCGCGTGGACCACCAGCTCGGCGAACGCGGCACCGGGCAGCAGCACCTGGCCGGCGACGACGTGATCGAGCAGCCACGGCTGGTCCACCGTGGACAGTTGGCCGGTGCACAGCAGACGCTCGGTGCCGGGCACGGTGGTCATCCGGTCCAGCAGCGGATGGCCGTCCGGCGCGGGTACGGGTCCGGCGGTGTCCGGCGCCGAACCGGCGGTGTCGGCCAGCCAGTAGCGCTTCCGCTGGAAGGGGTACGTCGGCAGGTCCACCCGCCGGGCATCGCTGCCCGCGAACACCCGGCGCCAGTCCACCGGCAGGCCGCGCACATGCAGCCGGGCCACCGCGTCCAGAGCCGTCCGCGGTTCCGGCGCACCGGCCCGTACGGTGGCCGTGCACACTGGCTCTTCACCCGTTCCGGCCAGGCCCGCCAGGGCCGCCGCGGTGAGCTGCGCGCCGGGCCCGATCTCTACGAAGGCGGTCACCCGCTCGTCGTGGGCCAGCCGGTGCACGACGTCACCGAAGCGCACCGTCTCGCGGGCGTGCCGTACCCAGTAGGCGGCGGAGTGCGGTTCGTCCCCCATCTCCGCCCGCCCGGTGAGTGCCGGTACGACGGGGACGCGCGCAGGACGGTACGTCAACCGGGCGGCGACCCGGCCTAACGCGGCGAGCATCGGCTCCACCAGCGGGGAGTGGAAGGCGTGGGAGACCCGGAGCCGCGTGGTGCGGCGACCGCGCGCGGCGAACCGCGCCGCGACGGTGAGAACGGACGCCTCCGCTCCGGAGATGACGACCGACCGAGGTGCGTTCACGGCCGCGATGGCGACGCTGTGGGCGCTGTCTGTGCTGGCTACGCTGTCCGTGCCGTTCGCGAGATCCGCCAGCGCTTCCGCCACCTCCTCCTCGGCGGCGTCCAGGGCCACCATGGCACCACCCGAGGGCAGTTGGCGCATCAGCCGCCCCCGGGCGCCTACCAGCTCGACGGCGTCCGCTCCCGATAGGATGCCTGCGGCGTGGGCAGCCGCCAGTTCACCGACGGAGTGCCCCGCCAGGAAGTCCGGCCGCACCCCCCAGGACTCCAGCAGCCGGAACAGCGCCACCTCGAACGCGAACAGGCCCGCCTGCGAGAAGTCCGTCCGCTCCAGCAGACCGGCGTCCTCGGTGTCCGGCCCGGCCCACAGCACGCTGCGCAGCGGACGCTCCAGCCCGCCGACGTCGTCGAACCGCTCGCACAGGGCGTCGAAGGCCCGGGCGAAGACGGGGAAGGCCGCGTGCAACTCCCGTCCCATGCCGTGTCGTTGGGAGCCCTGCCCGCTGAACATCAGGGCCAGCCGCCCGGCGGACACGGGCGCCGGGAGGGGCCCGTCCGAGGCAAGCGCGTCCAGCGCGGTCAGCGGCACCGCACCGTCCCCGGTGGGCAAGGCCGCCCGGTGCGCGAGCGTGGCGCGCGTGGTGGCCAGGGAGAACGCGACGTCGGCCAGGCCCGCTCCGGGGTGTGCGCGCAAACACGCCGCGAGCTGCCGGGCCTGCGCGCGCAGCGCCCCCGGGCTCGCGGCGGAGAGCAGTAGCGGAGCGGCCGAGAGCGGCAAGCGAGGCGACGACGGCCTGCGGGCAGTTGCGTCCGGGAGCGGCCCCGGGGTGCCCCCAGGGGTGCCGACCGGAGTACCGACCGCCCCGGCCCGAGCCGCGTTTTCCGGGGCGGGCTCCTCCACGATGACGTGCGCGTTCGTCCCGCTGATGCCGAACGCCGAGACCCCGGCTCGGCGTGGGCTGCCGGGCGCCGGGCGCCACTCCTCCTCCCGCGTCAGCAGCCGTACGGCGCCCGACGACCAGTCCACCCGGGGCGACGGCTCGCCGGTGTGCAGGGTGCGGGGCAGCCGTCCGTGACGCATCGCCAGGACGGTCTTGATGACCCCCGCCACCCCGGCGGCGGCCTGGCTGTGCCCGATGTTCGACTTCAGCGCGCCCAGCCACAGCGCCCGGCCGCCGGTCCGGCCGGGACCGTACGCGGCCATCAGCGCCCGCGCTTCGATGGGATCGCCGAGCGCGGTACCCGTGCCGTGGGCCTCGACGCCGTCGATATCGGCCGGGGACAGCCCCGCGTCCGCCAGGGCGCCCAGGATCACCTGCTCCTGGGCCGGGCCGCTGGGCGCGGTCAGCCCGTTGGACGGACCGTCGGAATTGACGGCGGAGCCGCGGAGGAGGGCCAGTACGGGATGGCCGTTGCGGCGGGCGTCGGACAGCCGTTCCAGCAGCACAAGACCGACTCCCTCACCCCACCCCGTGCCGTCGGCGGCCGCCGAGAACGGCTTGCACCGGCCGTCCGGCGCCAGCCCCCGCAGCCTGCTGAACGCGACGAACGGGCCGGGAGTCGCCATGACGGTGACGCCTCCGGCCAGGGCCAGCGAGCACTCCTTCGACCGCAGCGCCCGCGCCGCCCAGTGCATCGCCACCAGCGACGAGGAGCATGCGGTGTCCACCGTCACGGCCGGTCCGCGCAGGCCCAGGGTGTAGGCGACGCGGCCGGACGCCACGCTGCCCGCCGAGCCCAGCGCGAGGTGGGCCTCCAGTTCGTGCCCACCGTGGTGGCTGAACCGGCCGCCGTAGTCACCGTGCATGATCCCGGCGAAGACGCCGGTGTCGCTGCCGCGCAGCTCTGCCGGGTCGATACCGGCCCGTTCCAGGAGCTCCCAGGCGGTCTCCAGCAGCAGCCGCTGCTGCGGGTCGGTGGCCAGGGCCTCCCGCGGGGACATGCCGAAGAAGGCCGCGTCGAAGTCGCCCGCCCGGTGCAGGAATCCGCCCCGCCGGGTGACGGAGGTGCCCAGCCGGTCCGGATCGGGGTCGAAGAGCCCCGGCAGGGCCCAGCCGCGGTCGGTGGGGAAGTCCGAGGTCGCGTCCGTCCCCTCGGTGACCAGCCGCCACAGATCCTCCGGCGAGTTCACGTCCCCGGGGTAACGGCAGGCCATGGAGACGATGACCACCGGGTCCTCGCGCTCCTCGGCGGAAGGGCGAGGCGTCACGGCCGTCGGCACCCTGGCCGGGCCCGCCGTAGCTCCGCCGAACAGCGCGGTGAGCAGATGATCCGCCACCTCGGCCGGGGTCGGCCGGTCGAACACCAGGGTCGCGGGCAGATCGAGGCCGGTCGCCGCGCCGAGCCGGTCCCGCAGCAGGACGCCCCCCAGGGAGGCGAGCCCGAACAGGGTGAAGGGCCGGTCCGGCTCCGGACCGGGTCCGGGTACGTCGCACACGCGGGCCGTGGCGTCGAGGACGAGGCGCAGCACGGCGTCGTACCGGCCGGACGCAGGCAGCTGCAGCAGCCGTTCGCGCAGTGCGGCCGAGGCGGACTCGCGCGCCGTGGTCAGGCGTTCGGTGAGCTGTCGCACCAGGTCCGCCCGGAGGAGCTTGCCGGAGGAGGTGCGGGGTACCGAACCGGTCTCGTACACCTCGTCGGGCACCTTGAACCCCGACAGCCGCTCCCGGCAGGCGGCCAGCGCCCGTCCGGTGTCGACACCGCCGGACCCGGAGCCGGGGACGACGAAGGCGATGGGCACCTCGCCGAGTACGTCGTGCGGCCTGCCGACGACGGCCGCGTCGGCGATGTCCGGGCAGCCGAGCAAAACCTGCTCCACCTCGGGCGGGTTGATGTTCTGGCCGCCGCGGATGATCAGTTCCTTGAGGCGGCCGGTGACCTGGATACCGGAGTGCGGCAGACGGCGGCCGAGGTCCCCGGTGCGGTACCAGCCGTCGTGGAAGGCCCGGGCGGTGGCGTCCGGGCGGTTGTGGTAGCCGAGCATCAGATTCGGGCCGCGGACCCGCAGCTCGCCCTCCTCGCCGTCGGCGACATCCTCTCCGGTCGTGGGATGGGCCACCCGCACCTCGACGCCCGGCAGCGGCAGGCCGTTGGAGTCGTCGGTGCGGAACTCGCCGAGCCCGTTGGCGGTGATCTTCCCGCAGGTCTCGGTGGAGCCGTAGGTGTCGAGCAGCGGCGCGCCCAGCAGTTTCTCGGTTTCCGCCCGCAACGCCGGGGGACACGGCGCGCCCCCGGTGGCGCACAGGCGCAGACCGGGCAGTGGCCGTACGCCCTTCCGTACCGAGTCCAACAGCAGATGGAAGGTGGCGGGCACTCCGGCCAGAACGGTGTACGGCCGTTCGGCGAGCGCCCGCGCGACGCTCGCGCCCCGGTCGAGGAGGTACGCGCTCGCTCCCACCGAGACCACCCCCAGCAGGCACATCGAGTGGGCCATGGCGTGGTGCAGCGGCAGCGGCCACAGCATCCGGTCCTGCCGCTGGAAGTCCCAGCGCGGCACGTAGGCCGCCGCCACCGACCACAGGGCGCCGCGCTGGCTGGAGACCACGCCCTTGCTCTCGCCGGTGGTGCCCGAGGTGTAGAGAATCCACGCCGGTTCGTCCAGGCCGAGATCGTCCCGGGGCGGGACGCCCGGGTCCGTTCCGGCCAGCGCCTCGAACAGGACCGCGCCTGCGGGGGCATGGCCGGGTAAGCGGTCCGTGACCGCCACCACGACCGTCCATCGCTCCGGGCCATTCGCGGGCCGGGCGATGCGCGGCAGCAGCGCCTCCTCGGTGATGACCGCCGTCGCGCCACTGTCGTCGAGGACGTACGACAGCTCCGCGTCCGTGGCCCGCGGATCGAGCGGCACCCCTACCGCCCCCGCCCGCAGCACCGCGAGGTAACTCTCCATCATCTCCACGCGGCTGCCCAGGCAGAGCGCCACCCGGTCGCCGTGCCGCACACCGAGCCGTGCCAGGTGGCCCGCCAGCCGCCGGGTACGTTCCTCCAGAGCCGCGTAGGTCACCGCACGCCGGGCGTCCTGGAAGGCCGTCCGGTCCCCCGCCCGCCTCGCATGCTCTTCCAGAACGCCGGGCAATGCGCGGATAAACTCCCCGCGAACCTCCGTCATCCCCACCCCTCCAGCCGAAACGGGCGAAACCCGATATACGCCCTTCCCGTGACTGGGGGTGTCCTAATCGTCCAGGACGTCGAATGTAGTGATCCGCTGGGCGCCCTTGGCCTCCCCGGGGTACCGGCTGACCAGGTCCAGGCGGAGCCGTGAGGTGCGGACCGCGTTGAAGGTGATGACGGTCGGGGTGTCGGAGGCCTCGGCCCAGGTGATGTCCGTTCCGCGGACCGGGGCATAGGCGTGGCCGTCCCAGGCGGAGACGGTGATCGAGGCGGGGAGGGTGTGGGTCGCGTCGAGGGTGAAGGACACCTCGACGCTGCGCACTCGGCGCTTCCTGGCCCAGGTCACCGAGACCCAGTCGGCCTCCCTGGCCCCGTCGAACGCGGGGAGCAGCGACGTGGCGACCTTGGCGACGGCGTTGGACCAGCCGGTGGCCGGGTCGCCGTCCAGCATGGCGGCGGGCGGCGTGGTGAGCGCGCCCGAGTAGCTGGCGTCGGCCAGCGGATAGACGGGCGCGGCCGATCCCGGATCGGGGGCGAACGGCGGGGTGGGGGTGACCTGTTCGGATGTTCCGCCGGTGGCGCGGACGGTGGCGGTGGCCTTGCGCAGCCCCTTCGCGCGGGCGGTGATGGTGAGGTGTCCGGGTGTGGTGCCGGAGCGGAGGATGGCCAGGGCTTTGCCGTGGTAGGCGGTGCGGGTGGTGGCCTGGTAGCGCTCGGCGCTTTCCTGTTGGCCGTTGTCGACGCCTGCCAGGGTGCCTCCGGTGACGTCGAAGGTGATGAGGTGGTCGGCGTCGGGGACCACTGTGCCGTGGGTGTCGACGACTTC
>Ga0307508_10006790_pt1 | contig 10713 bp, 6 predicted proteins | sample 9_EM_MG_FD_203089 | JGI IMG/M metagenome (GOLD analysis project Ga0307508, IMG submission 203089) | Populus trichocarpa ectomycorrhiza microbial communities from riparian zone in the Pacific Northwest, United States - 9_EM | ecosystem: Host-associated > Plants > Roots > Unclassified | place...
GCTGACTTTGGCGACGAGGACGTAGGCGATGACGCCGATCAAGACGCCAGCGATGATGCACAGGGCCCAGAACAGCGCGTCGGCCTGCTTGCGCTTCTTCCGACCGCGGGCGGCGAGCTGACCCGACTGCCGGGCACCGACTGGCGCCTGGCCGCCGCTATCGCCCATGAACACCGTGCGCGGCTGCTGGCCGCCCTGCGGTGTCGTCGGCGTGTGCGCCGGGATCTGCTGCGGCGGGATCGGCATCTGTTGCCGCTGGCCCGGCATCATGGGCGGGGGCATCCCTTGCCCCTGGGGCATGGCGATCACCGTCCGCGCCGGGTCGTTCATTTGACCCATGTTGGGAGGTCCGGCCATCTGACCACCGGCGATCATGGTCCGCTGCTGCATGTGAGGCGACTGCACCGGGACCGAGCCGGACATCGACATGCCGCCGGGACCGCTGAACTCGGCGAGCCCGTTCTGGCACTCGTTGTGGAACTGCTCGACGGTCTGCTGGCGATGCGCCGGATCCTTGTTCAGCGCCCGCATGACGATCTGCGCGGCGCGATCCGGGATGCCGATCATGGGCGGTACGGGCGTCCGCACGTGCATCGCCAGAACCTCCATGGGGTTCTGCGACGAGAACGGTGGGCGCCCCATCAGCATCTCGTACGCGACGATGCCGAGGGCATAGATGTCCGAGCGGGCGTCGAGCGGAAGGCCGCGACCCTGCTCGGGCGACATGTAGTTCGGGGTGCCGAAGACGACGCCAGCCTGGGTCTGCATCGCGCTGCCGGACTGCTGCTTCAGCTTGGCGACGGAAAAGTCGAGCACCTTCACGAAGTCCGGCTGCCCGCCCAGCGACACCAGGAAGAGGTTGTCGGGCTTGATGTCGCGGTGGATGATGCCGAGGTTGTGCGCCTCGGCCAGCGACTGGCAGCACTGGCTGATGATCTTGAGCACGCGGGCCGGCTGCATGCGGCCCCCGCGATCGATGGCCGTCCGGATCGACTGGCCGTCGAGGAACTCCATCGCCATGAAGAGGAGCCCCTCACGCGTCTGGCCGAAATCGATGAGCCGAACCGTGTTGGGATGCTGGAGCTTCGAGCAGGCCTTGGCCTCGTTGATGAAGCGGCCGACCCATTGCGGGTCCTGGGCCACCTGAGCGTTCAGGACCTTGATGGCGACGATGCGATCGACGGAGATCTGGCGCGCTCGGTAGACCACGCCCATGCCGCCCTCACCGATCCGATCGAGCATTTCGAACCGATCGGCAAGGACCTTACCGAGCAAGGGATCTTGTGGTCTGTTCATTTCGTCTACCGTTCTTCCATCTTCGGTTCCGTCTTCGGGTGCGCCGGGCAGCTACTTGGGCGGTGGCGAAGTGAGCTCCACGCGAGCGCCGTCACCCAAGGCATCCATCGGCACCTTCTTGAGTTTCGCATAGCTCTCGTTTTCCGTCACCTTGAAGATGACGAAGTCGCTGTTCGGCACCGTCGCCGTGCCACTCCTGCCCTTGAACACGACACCCGTGAATCCCTTCTGAATACCCTGATTTGCGCCCTTGTCGAGGGTGATCTGAATCTCCTGGCCCTGAACTTGCCGCTCGATGATCTTGGCCGCCTTCTTGACGATCACTTGCGGGCACGGGACACCCGGCATGAGCGGGCCCGCATCGGGGCAGGCAGGGTTTATGACCGGCTGCGGCGGGCAGGGCGACCCGACCGGCATCGGATCTGCTTGTGGGCACGCGGGGTTCACGTAGAGAGCGCCGGGTGCGCAGGCCTCACCGACCTGGCATGGATTCTCCTTGGAGCCCTTGGGCTTGCTCTTGTCCGCGGTGCCGTTCCCCGCGACCACTCCGGGCACGGCCGGAAGGCGCGGCGGGTTCGGCAGGGGGTCGGCGTTGACGACGATGGGACCGCGCGCCTCGGCCCAGTGCACCTTGACCTCGTACTCACCGGCATCACCGCGGGTGGAGGCGTAGATCTGGACATAGTACTTGCCGGGCTGGAGGTTCGTGAGCTCGGCCTTCTTCGAGGTCTTGCCGCTGTCCGGCGCCGGCGCGACGCGGCGGACGATGTGGAACGTGTCGTCGAGGACATTGAAGGACAGATCCTCGCCGACCCGCGGCGGCTCCCACTTGAGCGCGACCTCGACGTCACCCGACTTCGGGATCTCGAAGACCTTCCAGTCGACGCGGTCGCCGCCCGGGTAGGTCACGACACCCTTGGCGGTACCCTCACCGTCGTCGCCGATGCGGATCTTCTTGGCGCCCTTGGCCTTGGCGTCGGGCCCGCTCTTCACGTCCTGGACGACGTTCATCGAGCAGCCGGCCGCAAGGAGGAGCGCCGCGCTGAAGCGGAGAGAACGGTGCACGGTCCCTGTCGTCATCGAATACCTACCCCTGCATAAAGGAAAAAGTCAATTACTTGGGAACTTTGACGATTACCGCTCGATTGGCCTGGATCTGATCCATCGTCGCCTTGGGGACGACGGCATCGCACTCGTCCTGCTTGCATGTGCGGAGCTTGAAATGGCCCGACGGGAGGGGCTTGCCGCCCGAGAGCACCTCGCCTTCGAGACCTCCGTCGAGCGACGCGTTCTGACCCTTGTTCAAGATGATGCGGACGCCGTTTCCGGTATCGCTGAACTCGGTGATGGTCGCCTTGATGAGGTTGAATCCCGCGTTCGGATCCGGGGGCGGAGGCGGGGTCTCCCGCGTGACGACCGTGGATCCACCTCCGCCACCCTTGCCGATCTGCGGCAGCGCCGGCAGGTTCGGCACCGTCCACGGGAAGGTCGTGCGATCGGCGGTCGCGGGCTCCATGGGCGCCTCGACGCGCGCTTGCGGCTTGGGATCGAAGTGGACGCGCAGCGTGTAGCCGACGACATCGTCACGGCCGAGCGTGTAGATGTGGATGTAGCTCTTGCCCTGCCGCGCGTCCTTGTACTCGCGCGTCTTCTTCGGCTGGCCGACGTCGTCGTCGTTGATGCCCTCGGCGTTCACGTTGAATCCGGCGTCGAGGATCTCGAAGCCGACGTCGGAGCCCTTGACCGTGGGCTCGATGGAGATGCGGGCGGTCAGCTTGCCGGGTGCCGGGAGGTCGAGGGCATACCACTTGGCCCGCACGCGCTTGGGGAACGAGAGCTCGCCCTCCGCCGACGCCTCGAGACTGTCGTTCAGGTTGAGCTTCCCGGCCCTCTCCCACGGGCTCGCTTCACCCTCGGGATAGCCGGTGTGGACCGGTGCCGCTCCGCCGCACGCCCCGAGCGACAAAGGGAGCGATAGAGCGAGAAGCACACGAAGCGAACGGCGGTGGGTCGAGAGGGTCATCATGGTCACGGCAAGCATACCCCGGTTTGGGAATCGGCTGAACTGGATGCGAATGGGTGGCAGGTGCCCTCGGTCTTCGCGTCGCACCCACTACCGCTCGTTCGGTCGCACATCCTTGCACAGATCGCAGGAGAAGGGCCACTCGGGTCAATGCACGCAAAGCCGATGGCGCAATCGGATCCTCGGCTGCAGGTCGCGCCCTGAACGCCCACTCCCGGCTTCAGGCAAACGCCATGGTCAGCGTCGGGCGCACCGGCAAACGGATAGCAACCGAGGCTCGCCGGACAGTCCTCCGCGAGGAGCGAGCAGGTCGGCCCGCACAGCATTCCCGCGGGCTTTCCGGCGCGATCGGTCGAGGCGATGTAGCAGGCGCCGGTCTGGCAAGGGTGGACGTCGTCGCAGAACGCGTGGCAGGTCGTCGCGCCGGCGTAACTCACGCACGTCGTGCCGCGCCCGCACGCGGTGTCGTCGGCGCACGCTTCGCCGGAGAGCTTGGGCCCGGCCGTGTCGCAGGTGAGGCCCTGGTCGCCGGGCGCGCACTTTTGCTGGTCGCCGCAGCCGCACGAGAGAAACGGATCGCAGCCGGCGGTACCGGGGCCGCCGTCGTCGCAGGAGGTGCGCGCGTCGATGCGAATCGGCGCGTCGATGGTCCCTTCCGGCGTGATCCCGCTCTGGCTCGTCGTGCATGACAGGCACAGCCACAGCGACGAGATGACGGCCACGAAAACGAGCGGGGCGGGCGAGCGGGCCACGGCTCGCGTACTATACCCGGAATCGATGCGGACGATCGCGTGGGTTTCCCTGCTCCTTGCTTGCGTCGCTGCCTGCTCCCGCCCTGCCGGCGATCTGACCGACGGGAAGGCGCTCTTCAACCAGACCTGCGCCCGCTGCCACGGTCCCGACGGGCGCGGCGATCCGGTCGCCAAGGCTCAGCTCGGCGTCCCGGACATGCGCGACGCCGTCTGGCAGAAGGCGCACCCCGATGAGCTCATCAAGCGCACGGTGCACGAGGGCTCGAAGAGCAAGAAGATGCCGCCCTTCGGTGACCTTTACACTGACGCGCAGCTCGACGTGATCATCGCCTACGTCCGCTCATTGGAAACGGAGATCAAGTGAAGCCTGTCGACGCGGAGTCGAAGCGCCTCGCGGCCGACGCCCGCCGCGAGGCGAACTGGAAGCGCTGGGGGCCGTATCTGTCGGAGCGGCAGTGGGGCACGGTCCGCGAGGATTACTCTGAGGAATCGAATCCGTGGACCTACTTCCCCCACGACCAAGCGCGGAGCCGCGCCTACCGCTGGGGTGAGGATGGGCTCCTCGGGATCTGCGACCGCGAGGGGCGCATGTGCTTCGCGCTGGCGCTGTGGAACGGCCGCGATCCCATCCTCAAGGAGCGCCTCTTCGGCCTGAGCGGCCCCGAGGGCAACCACGGCGAGGACGTGAAGGAGATCTATCATTACCTCGACGCGACGCCGACGCACTCGTACCTCCGGGGCCTCTATCGCTACCCGCACGCCGAGTATCCGTACCACCGGCTCGTCGAGGAGAACGGCCGTCGCGGGCGGGGGCTCCCCGAGCTCGAGCTCATCGATACCGGCGTCTTCGACGGGGACCGCTACTGCGACGTGACCATCGAGTACGCCAAGGAGTCGGCCAACAGCCTCCTCGTGCGCATCGTCGCGGCGAACCGCGGGCCCGGACCGGCGACGCTGCACCTCTTGCCGACGATCTGGTTCAGGAACACCTGGTCGTGGGGCCGGACCGGCGAGGGCTACTGGCCCAAGCCGACGATCGAGCTCGCCGCGGGCAACGTCCTCGTCTCGTCGCACGCGTCGCTCGGCCGTTACCGCGTCGAATCCGAGCCCGGCGAGGGCGGCCCGATCGAATGGCTCTTCACCGAGAACGAGACGAACTTCGAGCGGCTCTGGGGCGCGCCGAGCGCGAGCCCGTACGTGAAGGATGCCTTCCATCGCTATCTCATCGGGCGCGAGGGCGGGGCGGTGAACCGCGCCAACGTGGGCACCAAGGCGTGCGCCCGCTACCAGCTCGACATCCCCGCGGGCGGAGAATCGACGGTGCGCCTGCGCCTCTACGCCGAGGACGAGATGCAGGGCGAGGCGCCGTTCGACGCCCGCTTCGACGCGATCGTCGACGCCCGTCGCGGCGAGGCGGACGCGTTCTACGAGCACCGGATCCCGCGAGATCTCCCCGCCGAGGAGAAACAGATCGCGCGCCAGGCCTACGCCGGCCTCCTCTGGTCCAAGCAGTTCTATCACTACATCGTCAAGGACTGGCGCGACGGCGACCCGGCGCAGCCGACGCCGCCGAAGGCCCGCCGCCAGGGTCGCAACCGCGACTGGAAGCACCTCTACAACCGCGACGTCCTGTCGATGCCCGACAAGTGGGAGTACCCGTGGTTCGCCGCCTGGGATCTGGCCTTCCACATGGTGCCGTTCTCGCGCATCGATCCCGAGTTCGCCAAGGAGCAGCTCCTTCTCCTCTGTCGCGAGTGGTACATGCACCCGAACGGCCAGCTGCCGGCCTACGAGTTCGCCTTCGGCGACGTGAATCCGCCCGTCCACGCCTGGGCCGCCTGGCGCGTCTACAAGCTCACCGGCGCGCGCGGTGGCCGCGACCGCCTGTTCCTCGAGCGCATCTTCCAGAAGCTCCTCCTCAACTTCACGTGGTGGGTGAACCGCAAGGACGTCGACGGCAAGAACCTCTTCTCGGGCGGCTTCCTGGGTCTCGACAACATCGGCGTCTTCGACCGGTCCAAGCCGTTGCCGATGGGCGGCACCCTCGAGCAGGCCGACGGCACGGCGTGGATGGCCTTCTACTGCACGACCATGCTCGCCATCGCCCTCGAGCTCGCCGCCGAGGAGCCCGAGTACGAGGACATGGCCTCGAAGTTCTTCGAGCACTTCGTCGCCATCGCCGACGCGATGAACACGCTCGGCGGCACCGGCCTCTGGGACGAGAACGACGGCTTCTACTACGATCAGCTCCGCGTCGGCGGCGCGTCGATCCCGCTGCGCGTCCGCTCGATGGTCGGCCTATTCCCGCTCATCGCCGTCGAGGTCCTGGATCAGGACGTCATCGACCGCTTGCCAGGATTCAAGAAACGGATGACCTGGTTCCTCGAGAACCGGAAGGACCTCGCCGATCACATCACGTACATGGGCGCCGCCGAGCACGATGGGCCGCGGCGGCTCCTCGCCATCCCGTCGCGGCCGCGGCTCGTGCGCGTCCTCCGCACGCTCCTCGACGAGAACGAGTTCCTGTCGCCGTTCGGGATCCGCTCGCTGTCGCGGGTCCACCGCGAGCGGCCCTTCGTCTTCCAGGGCGAGGTCGTCGAGTACGCGCCCGGCGACTCGAGCTCGGGCGTCTTCGGCGGGAACTCGAACTGGCGCGGCCCGGTCTGGTTCCCGGCGAACTGGCTCCTCATCGAGGCCCTCGAGCGCTACCACCACTTCTACGGCGCCGATCTCAAGGTGGAGTGCCCGACCGGCTCAGGACGACTCCTCGATTTGCGCGAGGTGGCCGACGAGCTGACACGCCGTCTGATCCGGATTTTTATGCCGGGAGCGGACGGAAGACGACCCTGCCACGGCGACGTTCGCGCCTATGCTGAGCACCCTGATTGGCGCGAAAAGCTCTTGTTCTATGAGTATTTCCATGGAGACGACGGTCGGGGTCTAGGCGCTAGCCACCAGACCGGCTGGACGGCGCTCGTGACCCGCTGTCTCGACAAGATCGCGCACGCCGGACGCCACCGTCACGTGCATGCCGAGGATCACTAACCGCGCCCCGCCGTGCCGTGTCAGAATGCGATCGCCATGGGGTCGCGGAAGGGATCTGGGCGGGCGGGCACGGACGATACGGAGCAGGGGATCACCGTTCACTCTCGAGCGGCGCGGTCCGATCATGTCGAGGAGACGGCCTTCACGCCCGGCGACGAGATCGCCGGGCGGTACTTCATCCGGCGCTTCATAGCTTTCGGCGGCATGGGCGAGGTCTACGAGGCCGACGACCGCGTCCTTCGCGAAACGGTGGCCTTGAAGACCATCCGTCCCGACGTCGCCGACGACGCGGCGATCCTCGAGCGCTTCAAGCGCGAGATCCTCCTCGCGCGCCGGGTCACCCACCCGAACGTCTGCCGCATCTTCGACCTCGGCGTCCACGCGCGCACCGGTCGCTCGACGCAGACCTTCCTCACCATGGAGCTCCTTTCCGGTCAGACGCTCGCCGACCGCCTGCGCATGGGCAAGACCTTCTCGATCGCAGAGGCCGCGGCGATCGTGCCGCAGATGACCGCCGCGCTCGACGCCGCGCACAGGGAGGGCATCGTCCACCGCGACTTCAAGAGCGGCAACGTGATGCTCTGTCCAAAGGGGCGCGCCGTCGTGACCGACTTCGGCTTGGCCCGCGGCGTGGAGGGCGATCCCTTCGCGTCGAACGCGACCGGGGGCGTCGGCATTCTTGGCAGCCCGGCGTACATGGCGCCCGAGCAGGTCGAGGGCACCGAGGTCGGGCCGGCGGCCGACATCTACGCGCTTGGCGTGGTCCTCTTCGAGATGGTGACCGGTTACGTGCCCTTCGCCGGCGAATCGGTCATGGCCTGCGCGGCCAAGCGGCTGAAGGGTCCGGCGCCGTCGCCGCGGATCTACGTGCCGGACCTCGATCGGCTGTGGGAGCGGGTCATCCTGCGCTGTCTCGAGCGCGACCCGGCCGACCGGTACGCGACGGCGGGGGACGTCGCGCGCGCGCTCGCCGGCGAGAACGTGGCGCTGGGACGCCGCGAGAGCGCCCAGCGCGAGGAGGCCTCGCCGAGCGGAGCGCGAAGCGCAGCGGAGCCCGGTCGACCGGAGGACGAGCGACGCCTCGCCGTGGCGGCGGCGCGGCGTCGGGGGCGCTGGCGCGTCCTCGTGGCGGCCGCGCTCGGCCTGGTCGTCGCCGGCACGGGCGGCTGGGTGCTCCTCCGGCGGAGCAGCGCCCAGGTGCGTCCGCCCCCGGCCGCCGCGGTGGCGTCGCGCCGGGCGGTCGCCGTCATGGGATTCAAGAACGTCGCCGGACGCGACGAGCTCGGTTGGCTGTCGACCGCCTTCGCCGAGATGCTGACCACCGAGCTCGGCGCTGGAAACGAGCTCCGCACCATCCCCGGCGAGACCCTGGCGCGGATGAAGCGCGACCTCGCGCTCCACGACGCCGAATCGTACGCCTCCGACACGCTGGCGCGCATCCACGAGAACGTCGACGCCGACTATGTCGTCGTCGGATCCTTCGTCCCCCTCGGAAACCAGATCCGCCTCGACGTCCGGCTCCAGGACACCGCTTCCGGGGAGACCTTGGTCCAGATCGCCGAGAGCGGGGGCGAGGACGAGCTGGCGAGCCTCGTCGGTCGCGCCGGCGCGCAGCTCCGCGAGCGGCTCAGCGTGGGGCCGCTGTCACCGTCGGAGCAAGCGATCGTCAACGCGGCCCTACCGCAGAACCCCGAGGCGGCGCGGCTCTATTCCGAGGGCCTCGCCAAGGCTCACCTGTACCTGATGGGGGCGGCGCGCGAGCTCCTCGAGCGCGCGCTCATCGTGACGCCGGGCTTCGCGCAGGGCCACATCGCGCTCGCCGAGGCGCTGGCCTACCTCGGCTACGAGGCGCGCGCGCGGGAGGAGGCCACGCGCGCCTACGAGCTCGCCGGCAAGCTGCCCGACGAGGAGCGGCTCGGCGTCGAGGCCCAGTACCACTTCCTCACGGGCAACCCGGGCCGCGCCGCCGAGACCTACGGCACGCTCTTCGCGCGCTTCCCCGACAGCCTCGAGTGGGGCATGCGCAAAGCGAGCGCGCAGTTCTCCGCAGGCAACGAGGCGGGGGGAAACGCGACCATCGCGGCCCTGCGCAAGCTCCCCAACGCCGAGGACGATCCGCGGATCTACGTCGTCCTTCAGCAAGCCGCGATGATGCGGCAGGACTACAAGGCGCTCCGCACCATCTCCGCCAAGCTGGCCCACAGCGGCGAGGCGCGCGGGGCGCTGTCGCTCGTCGGTGAGGCGCGTCAGGCCGAGGCGCTCGCCCTGTGGTTCGAGGGCGACGTCGACGGTGCCATCGCCAGCGCCGAGCAGGCGCGCGAGCTCGCCTTCACCATCGGCGATCGCGACGGCGTGGCCGCGGCGCTGACGACCAAGGGCTGGGTCCTGACCGAGAAGGGCGGCTACGCCGCCGCGCGCACCGCCGCCGAGCAGGCGCTCGAGGTCGCGGCAGAGGTGGGCAGCCGCCGGCGCATCTGGGCGGCGGAGCACGTCCTCGCGCGCGCGGCCTTCTTCACCGGGGATCTCGCCCTGGGTCGGCGGCGCTTCGAGGCGTCGCGCCGCGCCGCCGCCTTGGTCTCGAGCCAGTACGGCGAGGCGCTGGCCAAGCTCGGCCTGGCCGTCGTCTGCGGCCTCGCCGGCGATCTCGACGAGGCGCGCCCGCTCTACGCCGAGCTGACCCTGGGTTTCCGGCTGTTCGCTCCCAAGCACAACATGGCCTACTTGCTCCACTACTACGGCGATCTACAGCTCGGTCTCGGTGACATGGTGGGCGCCCGGAAGTCGTACGACGAGGCGCTCGCCTTGCGTCGCGCCATCGGCGAGGAGCTCCAGGGGCAGCGCGATCAGATCGCCCTGGCGCAGCTCGCGCTCGCCCTGGGCAACGCCGCCGACGCCGAGCGGATCGTGCGCTCGATCCTGCCCATCCTCGACGGTCGCAAGCTGCACGACGACGCCGCCACGGCGCGCGCCATCCTCGCGCGCGCGCTCCGCGCCCAGGGCCTCCGCTCTGAGGCCCAGGCCGCGCTCGCCGAGGCCGTCAAGGAGGCCGAGGGCTCGGAGGGCTTCATGGTCGCGCTCGAGATCGCGCTGGCGCGCGGCGAGGTCATCGGCGCCGAGGCGGCGCGGCTCGACGAGGCGCTCCAGATCCTCGACGACGCGGTCGCGCAGGCGACGGCGAAGGGATACCTCGGATACGCCTACGAGCTTCGGCTCGCGCGCGCGCGGGTCCTCGTCCAGGCCGGCCGTCGGGCCGCCGCCCAGGTAGGGCTTGGCAAGCTCGCCGCCGAGGCGTCGCAGCGAGGCTACCTGCGCATCGCCCGGCTGGCGACCGCGCTCGAGCAGTAGTCGGGAGTGTCCGAGGTTCGGACGTTCTGTCCGGCTGCCGGACGGCGCTGTCCGGCTGCCGGACGACGGTCATACGATTTCGCGCAGTTGCTTCTGGCACACCGCGTGTACACGCCGCCCGCGCATGTTCGCCTCGTTCCCGTCCGCAGCTCTCCACGCAATCGACGCCTTTCGCGTCGACGTCCAGGTCGACGTCTCCGGCGGCCTGCCCGGTTATCACGTCGTCGGTCTCCCCGCCGCCTCGGTCAGGGA
>Ga0307508_10006791_pt1 | contig 10713 bp, 15 predicted proteins | sample 9_EM_MG_FD_203089 | JGI IMG/M metagenome (GOLD analysis project Ga0307508, IMG submission 203089) | Populus trichocarpa ectomycorrhiza microbial communities from riparian zone in the Pacific Northwest, United States - 9_EM | ecosystem: Host-associated > Plants > Roots > Unclassified | place...
GCTGGAGGACACGGCGAGGTACCGCCAGGCGTCCAGGGGGATGAGGGCGCCGAGCTCGACGAGCTCTTCGGCCTTGGCCTGCGCGCTGCGGGCGTCGGTGAACGCGGCGAGCTGGGCGGCCACGGTGCGGCGGGACAGCGCGATGCGGTGGCGCAGGGAGCCGGTGTCGATGACCCACCGGCCGGAGACTTTGACGGCGGTGACGGCGCCCATGCGGGCCCAGGTGCGGATGGTGCGGGGGGTGACGCCGGCGGTGTGTGCGGCCTGGGCGGTGGTCTGCGTCGTCATGCCTACAGACTATGCCTACGGACTGAGCGTGTCAACACTCCATGCACCTAGAGACGGCCAACTATCTATGCCATACTAGGCCCATGACCAACCCCGTGCCCACTGACGAACAGCGCCTCGCGCGCATCGCCGAACTCAAGACACGCATCGACGCAGACCGCGCCGAACTGTTCGCGCTCATTCCCGCCGTCTTTCCCGAGAATCGCGGCGCAGAGTCCGTACGCGGACGCCTCACCGAAGTCGTCCGCGCCACCGGATGGACTCGCGCCTACATCGCGGACATCCGCGACGGCAAGGTGAAGTCCGCATGACGCTACCCACGGCTCTTTACCGCCTCTACGACGCAGACGGTGAATTGCTCTATATCGGCACAAGCTGTGATCCCCGCGCGCGCATGGTGAATCACCGCACCCGGGCATGGTGGCCGCTTGTCTCCGAACGCCGCGATGAATGGCACCAGGATCGCGACTCCGCCAGGGCTGCCGAACGTGCAGCGATCCAGGCCGAGCGCCCCCGCTACAACGTCGCGGACACTCCCCTAGTGCATGCCATATGCAACGCGCCGCGCCGGGCTCCCATGACCGCAGCAGAAGAAGTCCAATGGCTTGCTGCGGATACGGCGGCAGGCCGGGTCAGGCTGCGTGAACTCTCTGCCGCCCGAGGACGCATGTCCACGGGGCGCGTCAAGGCCGAACCGAAGGAGTCGTGACGTGGGCACCCCCCTCACCGCCCTCCAGGAACGCATCCTGCTCGAACTCTCCGGACAAGGCCGCGCGGTCAGCCTGCACGACCTGTGCGACGTCATCGGCGCAGACCCCTCCGACTGCAAGAAGGCCGGCGCGCGCCTCTGGCTCGACGACATGATCAAGCGGCAGTACGGCTACGACGACGGACTTGAGAATCCCCGCTACTCGATCACGTGGATCGGTGAGAGGTGGCTCGCCGACCGGCCGAAGCCCACCGTCGCCGCTGCGCCCGCGACCCGTCCGCGCCGTTGGTGGTTCGGGCTGGCACGCACAACGAAAGCAGGCGACTGACATGGCCGAGACCATCGTCCCGCGCGGCATCACCATCGCCGACCGATGGATCGACCAGGTCCGCGCCACCGGCCACGAACCCGACACCGCCAACATTCAGCGCATCATCGACGAATGCCACTGGAACCGGCCCTGCACCGACTGCGGCGCCGAACTCATGCACGCGCACGAAGAAGGCTGCGACGTCGCCCGCTGCACCTGGACCGGCATGCAGCGCATCGGCTGCGGCGAGACCCACAACCACGGCGCCGACATCTGGGACGGCGTTTGGCCGGGCACCTCCGCAGCGGTCGAGTACGGCTGGTACTCGTACTTCGCCAACGGCTGGCACCGGTGCGGCCCCGGCCATCCGCAGGCAACCCCGGATCTGAACCGGGTACCGCTCGAATGCGACTGGGACCCGTGGCGCAAGGCGTGGGCCGAGCACAAGCGGCAGACGGGCGGGGAGTGACGTGGGCTACTTCGACCAGTGGAGGCCCCGCAAGCCCACCGTCCGCGAGGTCTTCCAGGCTGCCCGGGACTACGAGCAGGAACACGCTATCTGCGGTCTGCGCATCGAAGCACCCGACGGGACGCCGGTCTTCATCTGCACGGATGAGCGCGACCACGGCGGCAGACTGCACCATAACGCGGGCGCGGTGTGGGATGACGTGGCCAAGGAACTGCGACGCGGAACGCACGACCCGCGTCTGACCGCAAGGAGCAGCGAATGACCCAACCGATCTACCGCCTCCAGTGCGCCGTGATCACCCACGGCTGCCACTCCGCCCTCGTCATCGATGGACCGCTCGGCATCGACCTGGACAACCTCGACCGCGCCGTGAAGGAAGACCGGCGCGTCAGCGACCTGCTCCAGATGTCCGGATGGGCTAAGCAGCACGGCCGATGGGTGTGCGGCAACCACCAGACGACGCATGTGGTGCGCACGTTGAAAACCCACGGCGAGATCCTGACGCGCGCACTCGACGCGGAGCAGGTCCCCGCAGAGCTCGCGTCCCGCATCTTCAACCGCTTCTTCTTCGGTGACCCACGAGGACTCGACGCAGGGCCGTTGCCGCACCCGGACCTCGAAGAGCAGCGGTTCAAGAGCCGGACGCCCGCGGGTGGCCGTCCGCTCGCGTACGACCCCGACCGGGTACTCGGGCTGGAGGGGACGTGATCGAGCTCGCCGTCATCTTCGCCATCTCGGTCGCCACCGGTGCCATAGGAACTATCGTGCCTACCCGGATCAGCCTGCACCGGACCAGGAACGCATGCCGCCGGGCCGCTACCGCGCGCGTCGCCCGGTTCGACGAATTCGTACGCCACCTCGACGAAGGGAGTGACCGCCCGTGAGCCCGCGCCCACCCGGCGCGGTCGCACAACACCGCCAACGCGAAGCACAAGAAGCCGCATGGCCCGTGTATCGCCTCTGCTGGCGCTGGCGGCTGAAACTCTGGCTCGGCTGGGCACGCCCGAACTGGACCCGCAACTACAGGAGACCGTCATGACCGACCTGGTCGCTTTCTTGCTGGCGCGTCTCGACGAAGACCAAGCGATCGCCCTCGGCGTGAGCATCGGCCCGCGAAAGCCCGAGTTGTGGATCGCCAAGCTGTGGCCATTCGGGAAAGCGCCCCGCAACTGGGCGGTGGACTGCCCGTTCGGCGCGGTAGTGGTCGATGGGGCGTTCGAGGCGAGCGCCGCGCACATCGCCCGCCACAATCCGGCCCGTGTGCTCGCCGAGATCGCGGCGAAACGGGCGATCATCGACGCGCACCCCAACGTCAACGACGGCGACTGCGGAACCTGCGTACGTGCCGGATGGGGATACCCCACCCACGGCGGCTCGACCATCGAACACTGGCCATGCCCCACCCTGCGGCTGCTGGCCGCCCCATTCGCCGACCACGAGGACTTCGATCCCGCCTGGAGCACAACATGACCGACGACAACACCAAGACCTACCGCGCATGGTGCGCCACCTGCCACAACAACTTCGGCAACTACAGCCGCCCCCAGGACGCCGCCAACGCCGAACTCCAACACCAGATCGCCGCCCACCCCGCGCAACTGAGCCCCGCACCCGGAACCGCGGCAGGCACCGACAACCCGGGAGGACGCAACTCCCAGTCCAAGCGGCTCACCCACGACCAGAAGCGCAACAACTTCAGGAAACCAGGCACACGGCCATGACCGAGCTGCTCGGCTTCGACGACTTCACCGCCGAACACTTCCCGGACCGCCGCGTCATCCAATGCAACCTCACTCGCGGCCAGTCCACCGCCTCGGCCGGAGCGCGCGCCTACGTCGTGCTCACCAACCCGGGCGGCGGCTCAGACCGCATCGTGGTCCTACTGCGCTCCCGCTCCGGCCGCTGGATCGAGAAGTGGCAGGACATCCGCACGCTGGAGAACTTCCGGGTCAAGACGATCCCCGTCGAGCACCAGATGTACGGAAACGACCGCATTACTGGTATCTACGACCCCCAGGGGACGGCAGCCAAACTCAACGACGCTCACGAGCGGGAAGTGAACCGCTGATGCCTAGGAATGCGAACCTTAAGCGCGCCGTGCGTGCCCGTATGGCCGCCACCGGGGTTATGTGATCTGTCAAGGTGTCCGCGGCGCCCGTGTCTCAGATGGGGTCGCGGCTAAGCGGACTGTCAGAGTCCTTGGGTACGTCTACTAACTCTGGCACAGATCGCCGACGCCTACCAGCTGCCCACCGCGCTACGCGACGCGTGGGACGAGATCAAGGAAGGAGAAAAGGGCACATGACCGCGCTCGCCATCTTCGCCGCCGTCACCACCACCCTGGCGCCCCTGCTACGCCTACGCGCCCACCTGCGCCCCCACCCCTACGACGCCCCCGTCTGGTGCTGGCGCCTGCGCCTCGCCTGGCGCGCGCACCGTAGGGCGCATGGACGCACCCATCCCCGCCAAGCTCCCCGACGTGCGCGCCGTCCCGCTCGCCCGGCTCGCCGCCCGAACTACGTCCGCCGACACCCGGGCCCCCGCACCGGTCGCCGCCTTCCAGTCCTCGATCTGACCGTGGCCCAGCAGAGCGCCGACCGGGAGCGCTGGTGAGCCGCTACGAATCCTGCTCGGCCGCGCTCACCGCCGCCCACACCTGGTGCGCACTCGACGCAGGACACCCCGGCGACCACGCCGACGTCGATGGCCGCACATGGCCCCGAACCGTCCCGCCTACACTCGAACCACCAACCGACCACCGAGGAGTACCCATGTCCACACTGCGCGCCGAAGCCGAAGCCTTCCTCGCCAAGCTCGGGGCCGACGCCGGCCACCTGGTCGCCGAGGGCCGGGCGCTGTTCGCGAAGCTGCTCGGCGAGGGTGAGGCCGACGTGGCGGACGTGGCGAAGCAGGCCGAGGCCGCTGCGGGGCCCGTCGCGGCCGCGGTGGAGGCTGACGCTTCGGTGCTGGCCTCGGAGGCTGTGGCCGGAGTCGAGCAGGCCGTGACGCCCCCGACCGCCTGACCGCTAGCGCGTCCTACCCACAGAAAGTGAGAGCGGCCCCCCAGCTCCAAGGGGCCGCTCTCACTCATCCACACCACCCTGCACACGCCCGCTAGAACGTGCCAGCAGCATAGCCGCACAAGGTGAGGGCCGCACCCGTGTCGAGTCGGGTACAGCCCCCTGTCAGCCCGGCGGGGCTCGAACCCGCGACCCGCTGATTAAAAGTCAGCTGCTCTACCGACTGAGCTACAGGCCGAAGCTCTCCCGCGAGGATTCGAACCTCGATCACGTCGCCCAGAACGAAGTGTGCTGCCAGTTGCACTACGGGAGATCGAGTGGACCTGGCCGGAGTCGAACCGGCGGCCTCTCGGGCTTCAACCGAGCGCTCTCCCACCTGAGCTACAAGTCCTCTGAGCCTGTGACCCGAATCGAACTGGCATCGCCACGTTGGAAGCGTGGAATCCTGCCTTTGGACCACACAGGCGCGCTCGCTACCGGGATTGAACCGGCGACCCCTCGCTCGACAGGCGAGTGCTCTGACCACTGAGCTAAGCGAGCTGGACTGCGGGTGGCGTACGACCTTCCCCCATCGACTTCACCCGGCCGAGCGAAGGCGATTGACGGAGTGTTGTATCCCTCACGGGACCCGCAGCCTCCGATCCTACCGAGCCGGGCGGCCGGGTGGTAGCGGGTTGTCGTGTCGGCGCGGCGCTACCCTGCACCCATGCGTTGAGCTACTCTCACAATGGAAACTCGCGAACAGTGAGCTAGGCTCTTAGTGAGGGGAGGCGGTCCGATGGCGATCGACACCGCAACCCCCACGCGCACCGCCCCCCGCACGCACCGCAGGTGGCGCACCGCGCGCAGCGACCTCGCACAGGCATACGCGAGCGTCGTCAAGGTGGCTGGCGAGGCGCGGCGCCGCTACCGGCGCCCCTCGCTGGTCATCGGCGGCTTCGGCTGCATCGACGCCGCCGCCTACCAGCTCGGCCTGGGCTGGGGCCTGCTCGTCACCGGCCTGTCGTTCCTCGCGTTCGAAGCCATCGGCAACGACGAATGAGCGATCCAGACCGCGAATACGTCGACATCGGCCACGACCACGCGATCCAGTTCGCAAGCTGGTCGCCGGACCGGACACTGAATCCCCAGTACGCCGACATCCCAGACATCCCGCGCGTCTGCGTGATGGTCAAGCACAACAGGCCAGACGGCACGCCGTGTATCGGATCGGCCGCGCACCTTGACCTGCCCGGCGTTCGCGAGATCTTCGGCGAAAGAGCAGTCTGGCAGGTGGTCTCCATGGAACCCCTGCACCTCGAACCCTCCCTGTTGTGCATGAGTTGCGGCGATCACGGTTTCATTCGCGGCGGCCTATGGATGTCGGCGTGAAGTCGCCATTCGGCGCGCTCGCCCAAGCCATCGCCAAGGCAGGCAACAGCGAACCCCCCATCTCCTACGCCCGCGCCGGATACACCACCAACAGCCTCATGCAGAGCGGCACCGACCCAGCCGCCTACATGCGCGCCTACGGAGCCTCCGGAACCGTCTTCGCCATCGTCTCCATCCTCGCCCGGCAGACCGCCAAAAAGAACTGGCACCTCTACCGCGAACAGCCCCAGGACGGACGGCGCCGCTACACCACCGCCGACAAAGGCTCCGACCAGCGCACCGAAGTACTCAAACACCAGGCCATGTCGGTGTGGAACAAACCCAACCCGTTCATGACCGGGTTCATGCTGCGGGAACTCTCACAGACATACCTGGATTTGACCGGCGAGTCCTATCTGATCGTCAAGCGCGACGCCCGCGCCTCGTTCCCCACCGGGCTGTGGCCCGTGCGGCCCGACCGCATGGAGCCCGTCCCGCACGCCGAGAAGTTCCTGGCCGGCTACATCTACACCGGGCCCTCCGGCGAGGCCGTCCCGCTGCAGCCCGACGAAGTCATCATGACGAAGTACCCCAACCCGTACGACATCTACCACGGCCTCGGCCCCGTCCAGGCGATCCTCGTGGACATCGACGCGGGCAAGTACTCCGCCCAGTGGAACCGCAACTTCTTCCTCAACAGTGCGACCCCCGGCGGCGTCATACAGGTCGACAAGCGCCTCTCGGACGAGGAATGGAACGAGTTCACCGACCGGTGGCGCGAATCCCACCGCGGCGTCGGCGCCGCGCACCGGGTCGCCGTCCTGGAGCAGGGCGCGACGTGGGTGTCCAACGCGCACTCGCAGCGGGACATGGACTACATGAACCTGCGCAACGTCTCCCGGGACGTGATCCGCGAGGCGTTCACCATGCACAAGGCGATCCTGGGCACCACCGACGACGTGAACCGCGCGAACTCCGTCACGGCGCAGGAGCACTTCGAATCGTTCCTGCTCACCGACCGCCTTGACCGGTGGCGCGACGTCCTGAACTGCTTCTACCTGCCGCTGTTCGGCTCGACCGGGGACGGCGTGGAGATGGATCACGACGACGCCGTCACCTCCAACCGCGAAGCCGACGCCCTGGAGCTCAAGGAGAAGGCCGCCTCCGCGCAGCTGCTCATCGACGCCGGGTTCGACCCGCACGACGTCCTTGAGATCGTCGGGCTGCCCGACATGGGCGTCGTGGAGAAGGCCACCCAGGTCCCGGCGCTACCCCCGGGCTGGGTGCCCGGCACCCCTCCGGACGCGGCGCCCGAGCCCGACGCGACCCCCGCCGTGAAGCCCGCCAACCGCGCCCGCGCGCTGCCCCGCGCAGCCGCACCCGCAACCAGCATCGACCTGTCCGAGATGGACGCCCAGCACGCCGCGGCCTCCGACCAGCTCGCCGCCGACTACGCCGCCCAGATCACCCCTCAGCAGCGCGAACAGGTCTTGGCGCAGATCCGCCAGCTCGTAGCCGCCGGGGCGATCGGCGCGCTGGGCGCCATCGTCCTGAACCACGCTGCCGCGAAACTGCTGCTGCTCGGCGCGATGACGAAGTTCGGCGCCGCCTCCGCGCAGCAGGCGTCGAAGGAGGCCCAGCGCCAGGGCGCCACCGCGCCGCCGGTCGCGCCGCAGCAGGCGAACCTGGACGCGGTCGCCGAGGCCGCCGCCGCGATGCTCGCCGCGGAACTCGCCCTCACCGCCGGACGGGAAGCCGCGCGCGCCGCCGGAGGCTCGGCCACACCGGACCCCGATCAGGTCGCGGAGCATGTCGGCCGGTTCCTCGACGGGCTCTCGGAGGCCGGGCGCCGCTCCCAGCTCGCCGGGGCCCTGGCGGCAGCGCAGAACCAGGCGCGGCACGCGACATTCACCGCCGGACCGCGCTGCGAGCTCGTAGCCAGCGAGGTCAACGACCAGGCGACCTGCGCCCCGTGCGAGCTGATCGACGGCCACTCGTTCGGTTACAGCGACAACGCGGACGCCGTCGCCTCGGCCGCCGCGGCCTACCCGACCTCGGGGTACATCGCCTGCGAAGGGCGCGACCGGTGCCGCGGAGCACTCGCGGCCGACTACACCGGCGCGGGCGAAGGTCCGAGCGACGCCATCCCGCTACCCGCATGGCTGCACCCCCGCGCCCAGCTCGACGCCGGACGTGCTGCGCTACACGACCTGATCGCCGACCAATACGCGTGGAACAAGGCGGACGCCTGATGGACACACAGCAAGGGGCGCCGGTGAACGTGGTGCAGCGCACGCGCCGCCGCATGAACAACCTCATGGCGCAGCCCACGGGCAACGCCTGGTTCCGGCTGCACCCGCGCAACGACGCCGCGCTCCCGGCGCGCGTAGACATCTACGCCGAGATCGGGGGCGGCGGCTGGATGAACGAGGGAGTGAGCGCGGTGGACTTCATCGCGCAGCTCGCCGTCATCCCCGGCGACCTGGAGATCCATCTCAACAGTCCCGGCGGCGACGTCTTCGACGGGCTGGCAATCTACAACGCGCTCGCGCAGCGCCAGGGCAACGTGACCACGGTCGTGGACGGCCTCGCCGCGTCGGCCGCCTCGTTCATCGCGATGGCCGGCAAGACGCGCCTGGCATGCCCGGGATCGATGATGATGATCCACGACGCGGCCGGGCTGTGCATGGGCAACTCCGCGGACATGCGGGATCTCGCCGACCTGCTGGACAAGGTCTCGGACAACATCGCCGCCATCTACGCCGAGCGCTCCGGACGCCCGGAGGGCTGGCGGGCGGCCATGGAGAAGGAGAGCTGGTACACGGCCGACGAGGCGGTCGCCGCGGGCCTCGTGCACCGCCTCGCGCAGCGCCCCGAGCAGGCCGCCCTGGCGGCGGCGGCGAAGTTCGACCTCTCGGCGTATCTGCACGCGCCGCGCATCGCGGATGCCCCCCCGTCGGCCGGTACCGCAATGGCGGACGCCTACCAGCCGCAGCCCTACGAGCGCGAGTCGTGGGAGAACGTGCTGTGCCCCGTGTGCGGCAAGTACAACGACGACGACGCGATCTACTGCGGGCAGTGCGGCATCGAGCTCGCCGGCCGCGACGACGTACACGGCGCACCGTCCGAACCGGACGACGACGACATGAGCGCCAAGCGCACGGGCGCCGTCGTGATGAACGGCCCGGAAGGTTCAACGATCACGGTCGACCTCAGTAGCGCGCTCGACCCGGAGCCCATTCTCGTCACTCTGCGGCAGGCGCTGCGCAACGCTGCGGTGGACGAATCCGACTGGGACGGCCCCCACGCCATGTCCCTCGCCGCCAAGTCCGACGACCCGGCCGCCACCTACAAGCAGATCTGCGCCGGCCGCCGCGAAGGCGACCCGTCCAAGCAGGAGTCGTGGGCGCTGCCCTACAAGTACCCCGGCAAAGGCCCGAACGCCGACGGGGTGAAAGCCGCACTCGGACGGCTCACCCAAACCCAGGGCCTGACCAACGAGGCCGAAGCCAAGGCGCTGCTCCAGCGGCTCATGAAGCAGATCAACCCCGACTACGAGCCCTCAGACCGGGCCGCACTGCCCGCATGGCTCGCCCACGACCCTTCCACCGCCGCCCCGGCGTGGATGCAACCCGCCCAGGAGGCGCGATGACAATCACGATCCCGGACTCCCCGGCGGGACTCGCCGACGTCCTGAACGACGGCAACAAGCTCAAGGAGCTCTGGGACTCCAAGGACGTCCTCGGCAACTTCATCCAGGGCTACGCCGAACTCTCCGACAAGGCCAACAAGGGCGAGATCAAGGCCCAAGCCCGCGAGCAGATGCAGCTCGTGCTGGCCGAGTACCTGAAGAACAACGGATCCGACGCCAAGCCCCCGGTGGACTTCGCCGGCAAGCAGGCGCACAAGCTCGCCCCGCACATCAAGGACCTGCCGTCCGGGTGGCGCAAGTCCCTGTACAACAAGCGCGCCCCGGGCGTCCCCGCAGACGGCATCTTCGATGACGCCTCCGAGTTCTTCCGGGCGACCTGGCACAAGGCCGACCGCGCCCGAGACTGGAACGAGCTCGCCCCGAAGCTCGCGAAGCTCCAGGAGATCCAGAACTCGTACGGCAGCGAGGTCCCCGGCGACGGCGGATTCCTGATCCCGGAGGAGCTGCGCTCCGAGATCCTGCAGGTCGCCCTGGAGACCGCGGTGGTGCGGCCTCGCGCGACGGTGATCCCGATGTCGTCGCTGCGCGTCCCGATCCCGATGATCGACGACACCTCGCACTCCAGCTCCATCCTCGGCGGCGTCGTGGGCTACTGGACCGAGGAGGCAGCGGCCCTCACCGAGTCGCAGGCCAGCTTCGGCCGCGTCGTGCTGGATGCCAAGAAGTTGACGGCGTATGCGGAGGTCCCCAACGAGCTGCTCATGGACGCCCCCGCGTTCGAGGGCTTCTTCTCCGGGACGTTCCCGAAGGCGATCTCCTGGTTCGAGGACGTCGCGTTCCTCGTCGGCACCGGCGTCGGCGAACCGCAGGGGTTCATCAACAGCCAGGTCTCGATCCAGCAGGCCATCGAGGTCG
>Ga0307508_10006792_pt1 | contig 10712 bp, 11 predicted proteins | sample 9_EM_MG_FD_203089 | JGI IMG/M metagenome (GOLD analysis project Ga0307508, IMG submission 203089) | Populus trichocarpa ectomycorrhiza microbial communities from riparian zone in the Pacific Northwest, United States - 9_EM | ecosystem: Host-associated > Plants > Roots > Unclassified | place...
CCGCAACTCAGCCGATCAGCCCTGCCATACGGACGCCACAGCGATAAAAAAGTCCCAAAGCGGAATATAACGAACCAAAGAGTTTAGCTTTGCGCCATGAATGCTCACTCTCTGCCCGTCGCGTCGGTCGAGACACGGTCACGACGCCTCCGGCTGCCCCGGCGCCGTTCGCTGACCTCGGCACTCGCCGCGCTGGTCGTCGGCCTCGGCGGCACCTCGGCCGCCGCCATGCCCGGCGCCACCCACCACGGCGCCTTCCTGGACCCGTTGCACAAGGTCACCACGATCGCGTCCACCGTCCCCGCCAACGGGGACCTCAACCCGTACGGCACGGTCGTCGTCCCGAAGAGCATCGGCGCTCTGCACAAGAACAACGTGCTGGTCAGCAACTTCAACAACGCCGCCAACGAGCAGGGCACCGGCACCACCATCGTCCAGGTGAACCCGAACGGCAGCGTCAGCCAGTTCGCCCGGATCAACCCGAGCCGGCTCCCGAGCCCCTGCACCGGCGGCATCGGCCTCACCACCGCGCTGTCCATCCTGCCCGGCGGCTGGGTCGTGGTCGGCAGCCTGCCCACCGGCGACGGGGACGTCGCGAACGCCGAGGCCGGATGTCTGCTGGTGCTGGACAGCCACGGCACCGTCCGTGAGACGTTCACCGGACACGGCATCAACGGCCCCTGGGACATGACCGCGGTCAGCCACGGCGACCGCGCCGACCTGTTCGTCACCAACGTGCTCAACGGCACGGTCGCGGGCGGCGGCAATGTGGTCAACCGGGGCACCGTGCTCCGCATCGCCCTCAAGCTGCACGGCGACCAGCCGCCGACCCGCGAGAAGACCACGAAGATCGGCTCCGGCTTCGCCGAGCGGACCGACCCGGACGCCCTCGTCGTCGGCCCCACCGGCGTCGGCCTCGGCCGCGACGGCACCCTCTACGTGGCCGACACCGTCAACAGCCGCATCGCGGCCATCCCGGACGCCCTCAAGCGCAAGACCAGCGCGGGCACCGGCCGCACCGTCAGCGCCGGCGGTGCGCTCAACGGCCCGCTCGGGCTCGCCATCGCGCCGAACGGCAACATCCTCACCGTCAACGGCGGTGACGGGAACATCGTCGAGACCACCCCGGCCGGCCGCCAGGTGGCCCTCCGCCAGCTGGACTCCACCGGCACCCCGCCGGGCGCGGGCGCGCTGTTCGGACTGGCGGTCGCACCGGACCGCCGCTCGGTGTACTTCGTCGACGACGCCACCAACACCCTGAACCTGCTCCACTGACCCGCGGCTGATCCGCGACCACCCATGACGTGGGGTGGGGCCCGCCACCCGGCGAGCCCCACCCCACGCCGCGTTCGGCGGCCGGGGGGCTCAGCGCCGCAGCGTCGACCCGAAGCCCGCCGCCAGCGGCATCCGCAGGCCCAGCGGGGGCGGCGCGGCCAGCGCGTCGGCCACCGGGCGGGAGAAGCCGGTGGCGAAGAGGGAGCCGAGCAGGAAGTCGATGGCCAGCTCCTGGACCTCGGCCCGGTGCTGGTGCAGCCCGTGGCCGTCGCTGTGCACCTCGAAGCGGCACACATCGCGGTTGACCTTCTTGGCCCGCTCGGCGAACCGGTACGACAGCTCGGGGTCGACGCGCTCGTCGTTCGTCCCGTGGGCGATCAGCACCTGTCGCCCCACCAGGTGCTTCACCGGTTCCGGCTCCAGCGCGTCCGCCTCCGGCAGCCAGGGCGCCAGGGCCACCACCGAGCTGACGGCGGGATGCCCGGCGGCGCGCAGCGCGGCGCGGGCGCCCAGGCCGTGGCCCGCGAGGCACACCGGTACGTCGCCGTAGCGCCGTACGACCTCCTGGGTGGCCCATTCGGCGTCGGCGGCCGTGGCCGCGTCGGGCCCGTTCCAGCCGCGGCAGCGGTAGTGGACGACGTGAGCGGTCAGCCCCTCCTCCTGGCCCGCCCGGACCAGTCGGCGGGCCAGCGGCAGCACGGCCGCGGCGGACATCCGGGTGGGCCGCCGGGTGCCGCCGTCCGGATCACCGTCCGGAAGCAGCAACACCACACCGTGCACGGTCCTCCGCGAGGCGGCCGCGCCCATCGGCCGCCCCAGCCGGGCGCCCCGTTCGGGCAACGCTTGCTGAGCCATGTGCAAAACGATCGCAGAACGGCGGGTGGAGTCCACTACCCGTGCGGGTCACTGTTCCGTATCTATCCGCGACGGTCTACGCGCGTAGGGGCTATGGTGCGCAGATGACGAGCGAGCACACCCACCAGCCCACCCCCGAACAGATCCGCCGTGCGCCCAAGGTGCTGCTGCACGACCACCTCGACGGTGGGCTGCGCCCCGGCACGATCATCGACCTCGCCCGGGAGACCGGGTACGAGGCGCTGCCGGAGAGCGAACCGGACAAGCTCGGCCTCTGGTTCCGCGAGGCCGCCGACTCCGGCTCGCTCGAACGCTACCTGGAGACCTTCTCCCACACCTGCGCCGTCATGCAGACCCGGGACGCGCTGGTCAGGGTCGCCGCCGAATGCGTCGAGGACCTGGCCGAGGACGGCGTCGTCTACGCCGAGATCCGCTACGCCCCCGAGCAGCACCTCACCGAGGGGCTCACCCTGGAGCAGGTGGTCGAGGCGGTGAACGAAGGCTTCCGCGAGGGTGAGCTGCGGGCCCGCGAGAACGGTCACCGCATCCGCGTCGGCGCCCTCCTCACCGCGATGCGGCACGCCGCCCGCGCCCTGGAGATCGCCGAACTCGCCAACCGCTACCGCGACCTCGGCGTCGTCGGCTTCGACATCGCGGGCGCCGAGGCGGGCTTCCCGCCCACCCGCCACCTGGACGCCTTCGAATACCTCAAGCGGGAGAACAACCACTTCACGATCCACGCGGGCGAGGCGTTCGGGCTGCCCTCCATCTGGCAGGCGCTCCAGTGGTGCGGCGCCGACCGGCTGGGTCACGGGGTGCGCATCATCGACGACATCGAGGTGGCCGATGACGGCTCCCTCACCCTGGGCCGCCTCGCCTCGTACGTCCGGGACAAGCGCATCCCGCTGGAGCTGTGCCCGACCTCCAACCTCCAGACGGGCGCGGCCACTTCGTACGCCGACCACCCCATCGGGCTGCTGCGCCGCCTGCATTTCCGGGCCACCGTAAATACGGATAATCGTCTGATGAGCGGTACGAGCATGAGTGCCGAATTCCAGCACCTCGTCTCGACGTTCCGGTACACGCTGGACGACATGCAGTGGTTCACCGTTAATGCGATGAAGTCGGCCTTCATTCCTTTCGGTGAACGTCTGGCGATGATCAGTGACGTGATCAAGCCTGGGTATGCTGAATTGAAGTCCGAATGGCTGTTCCGGCAGGTGGGCTCAACCACCGCTGTGACCAGGGAATCTATGGTCGAGGGCAGCTGATCGTACGGACGGAAGAAAAGGTCGGAGAAAGGGCTTGGCGGTTGTTCGGCCGCCCCTTTTCCCTGCTTGCGGGCGACTTCCCTGTTTGCGGGCGTCTGAAAACGAGGGCTACGTTTCCGTATCGGTCAAGCCCCCCGTCTGCAAGGACAGATTTCTGATGAAGCAGGGAACCCTCAAGACCCTCGGCGTGATGGCCCTCGGTGCTGCCGCCCTCGTCGCCGGAGGCGGCGTCGCGTCCGCGGCCGGTGCCCCCGGCCCCCACGGCCCCTCCGCCGGGCTCGGCGGTGTCGGCGTCTCCGCCCCGCAGGGGCAGCTCCCCGGCCAGGCCCCCGGCCGCCCCGCCGCCAACCGGCCCGGTCAGCCCGACGCCCAGGGCCTCCTGGGCAACCTCGGCGGACTCGGCGGGCTCAAGAACAGCCTGCCGACCAACGGCCTCACGCGACTGGGCTGATCCTCCGCCCGGCACATCCGGCCGGGCCGCACCTCCGGGCCGCACACCCGCCCGGGTGTGCGGCCCGGCCGCGTCGTCACCAGGCCTGCTGGTGGGCGTCCTCCGCCGGGAGCAGGAACCACAGCGCGATGTAGAGCAGGAACTGCGGGCCCGGCAGCAGGCAGGAGATCAGGAAGATCACCCGCATCGTGGTCGTGGTCGTTCCGAAGCGGCGGGCGAGGCCGGCACAGACACCGGCGATCATCTTCTCGTTGCGGGGTCGTACCAGTGCGGCGGCCATGATGACGGCTCCTCGTCGTGTCGTGCGTGCACGTGATCAGGTCGTACGTGCACATACCTGAGGTGTCCGGGCGGGCCCAGCAAGATCGCCTTCGCAGGCCCTCCCGATACCGTCAAAGCTAGGGCCGCGAGCCGGACGAGGCGTCCGTCCACGGTGTCAGGCCGACCCTGGTCATCGTGGGGGTCACCGCCCGGCCGCTCTCCTCCCGGGGGACGGCGGCGCCCCCGGCCCGCTCCGCCCGGCGGCGGAGGAGCCCCCTTACGGCGGGCACCACCAGCAGATGCGCGAGCGCGACCCCGACGCTGTTCAGCAGCAGTGCGTCCACGCTCACGATCTGGCCGGTCACCTCGCTGCGCAGCAGCGCGATCGCCATGGCCGCCATCGCCCCGGTGAAGACCGTCCGGACGAACGAGGCGCACGGGTACGCGTCCACCCGGCCCCCGGCCAGCGGCAGCAGCACCCCCAGCGGCGCGAGCAGCAGCAGCCCCCCGCCGATCGAACGGGCCGCGGCCCACGGGGTCAGCGCCAGATCGGCGCGGATGGCGCCCAGCGGTTCCAGGGTCTCGGCCGTCACCCAGGGCACGGTCAGCGGGCGCAGGGTCAGCCAGCAGACGAATGCGAGGTGGGCGACGAGGAGAACGGAACCCGCGGCGCGGTAGCGGAAGGCGGCCCGGCGGCCGAAACGACCCTGCACGTATCTCAGGACGCGACCGGCCCGGCTCCCGGTTCCGGTGCGCACCGCGCTGGTCAGTCACGGGTTACCGACTGGTCGGTCACCGGATCGTCACGGCGAACGGCGCGGGAACCCACGGCGAACCGCAGGGAATCGGTCAGTCCGCCGGTCAGCTGACCGATCCTTCACCGATCAGCTCGCCGGTCAGCGTAGGGGCGCCCTGCCGGGGGCACAAGCGCCGCGTCAGGACACCAGCACCCCGGAGTTCACCGCGACCTCCGGACGGCTCATGGTCTCGTCGGTGCACTCGTACCGCTTCAGCGGGTCGCGGTCACTGTCCGGACCGCCGAGCACCACCCTGTGCTCCTCGTCCGCCGCGGCCGACCCGGCGAACGTGCAGATGATCTGCGCCAGCGCGTTGGGCGGCAGCTCCTCCGGCGGCTGGCTCAGCCGCAGTGACCCGGCCGGATCGCCCTTCGCCGGACCGGAGACCGTGATCCAGTCCTCCACCGCGGTGGAGAACCCGGCCGAGGACTCGGCCGCCGTGGGCGGCTGCCGCAGCTGTTCCAGCAGCGCCCGGGCCGCCTCCACCCCCTCGATCGGCGCCTTCTTCTCCGACAGCTGCGCGTTCCGGTTCACCGACAGGATGCGCGAGGTGCACAGCAGATAGATCCGTACGGAGACCCGGCCCGCCCCCTCGGCGACCCGCCCCGCCTCCGGCGCCCGGCACGAGGCGCGCGAGGGCGCGGCCCCGGCGTCCACCGGCACCGAGGTGCCGCGTATGCCGCAGCCTGCCGCCAGCAGCGCGACCACGACGGTCAGCAGCAGGGCGGCGGGCCGCCGGGTACCCCGGGTACCGCGCGGGCTCATGGCGTGCCCCCTTCGTTCGTGCCGCCCTCGTCGCTCTTGCGCGGGCCGTCCGGCTTGCGGGAGCTGTCCGGCTTACGTGAGCTGTCCGGGCCGTCGCCCTTCCGGTCCGTGCCGCTCTTCCGGTCCTCGATCGAGGCGAGGCGCGAGGCGTCCATGGGCAGCCGCAGCGTGAAGACGGCCCCGCCCTCCGGCGAGTTCGCCGCGCTGATGTCGCCGCCGTGGATGTGCGCGTTCTCCATCGCGATCGACAGCCCCAGCCCGCTGCCCTCCGAGCGGGGCCGGGAGGCGCTCGCCTTGTAGAAGCGGTCGAAGACATGCGGCAGCACGTCCTCCGGAATGCCCGGACCATGGTCCCGCACCTTGATCACGAGGTCACCCGCTTGATTGCGGTCCGGCAGCACCGACACCCGTACGGGGGAGCCGCCGTGCTTGAGCGCGTTCCCGATCAGGTTCGCCAGGATGACGTCCAGCCGCCGCGGGTCCAGCCGGGCCATGATCCCGCGCGCCGCGTCCAGGTCCACCGCGTCCAGCCAGGCCCGTGCGTCGATGCACGCCGTCACCTGGTCCGCGACGTCGACGTCGTCGAGCACCAGCCGGGCCGTGCCCGCGTCGAAGCGGGTCACCTCCATCAGGTTCTCGACCAGGTCGTTCAGCCGCCGGGTCTCGCTGACCACCAGCTGCACCGCCGGGGCGATCATCGGGTCGAGGGAGTCGGCCTCCTCCTCCAGCACATCGCTGACAGCCGTGATCGCGGTGAGCGGGGTCCGCAGCTCATGCGACATGTCCGCGACGAAGCGACGGCTGGACGCCTCCCGCGCGCTCAGCTCGTCCACCCGCTTCTGCAGCCGCTCCGCGGCCCGGTTGAAGGTGTGCGACAGATTGGCCAGCTCGTCCGAGCCGGAGACCTGGAGCCGGGTGTCGAGATGCCCCTCGCCCAGCCGGTTCGCCGCCTCGCCCAGCCGCTGCACCGGCCGCAGCACGGTGGCCGCGGCCGCCTGCGCGAGCAGCGCGGAGCCGATCAGCGCCAGCGCGGTGGCGATGCCCAGCGACCAGGCGAGCGAGTTCAGGTCCTGGCGCTCGGTGTCCAGGGACTTGAGCATGTAGCCGGTCGGCCCGCCCCCGTTCACCTTCGCCCCGCCCACCAGGTACGGGGTGCCGTTCAGCGTGATCCGCTGCCAGTAGAGGTGGTACGGGGCGGCGTGCGGCCCCTCGGCGGCGCGCCGCTCGTCCACCGCGCGCCGCAGCACCCCCGGCACGGCCTTCATGGTGAACAGCTTCGGCGCGGAGGCCGCCGTGCAGCCGCCGCTGCCCCGGGTCCGGGTGACCAGCAGCACCTCGTACTTCTGGGTGTTGTCCGCCATGCGGTCCGCCGCGTCCTGCAATTCGGGACAGGTGGGCATGCCGGGCAGCGGGTCGGTGTCGTCCTTGAGGGATTTGCGGAACTCGTCCAGCGCCGCGTCCTGGGTGCGCGTCAGCACCGCGTCCCGGTTCAGCCAGTAGGCGATCGCCGACGCGGACACCGCGGCCACCAGCGCCACCAGACCGAAGACCAGCATCAGCCGCAGCCTCAGGCTGAGCCACCGCAGAATGCCCGCCGCCCAGCCCCGCGCCCGACCCGGTTCCTCGCTCACACCGCTCAATTCCCTACGTCTCCGCCCCAGCCATGCGCACCGGCGTACGCGACCCCATCCCTCACGCCGGAACGTCCAACCGGTACCCGACCCCACGCACGGTGCGGATCAGCGTCGGCGACGACGGCACGTCCTCCACCTTGGCGCGCAGCCGCTGGACACACGCGTCCACCAGCCGGGAGTCACCCAGATAGTCGTGTTCCCACACCAGCCGCAGCAGCTGCTGCCGGGACAGCGCCTGCCCCGGCCGACGGCTCAGCTCCAGCAGAAGCCGCAGCTCGGTGGGGGTGAGCTGGAGATCCTCACCGTTCTTGGTCACCGTCATGGCCGCCCGGTCGATCACCAGGCTGCCGAAGGACGCGGCGTCGTTCGCCTCCCGCTCGCCGCGGCGCAGCACCGCGCGGATACGGGCGTCCAGCACCCGCCCCTGCACGGGTTTGACCACATAGTCGTCCGCGCCCGACTCCAGCCCCACGACCACGTCGATGTCGTCGTTGCGGGCCGTCAGCAAAATGATCGGCAACTGGTCGGTGCGGCGGATACGGCGGCACACCTCGAAGCCGTCGATCCCGGGCAGCATCACATCCAGCACGATCAGATCCGGCCGCTGCTCGCGCAGCAGCTTCAGGCCGTCCTCGCCCGTGGCCGCCGTCGCCACACGGTGGCCCTGGCGGGACAGGGAGAGTTCGAGGGCCGTGCGGATGGCGTCGTCGTCCTCGATCAGCAACAGGAAAGGCACGTTGGTCATTCTGGCCTACAAGGGGCCTGTAGTTCGACCGTCGGGGGCGCATGAGCTTGATCGCCTGTGACGAGCCTGTGACAGTCGGCAGACAGCGCCATGAAACTGGTTCGGCAAAGTCTTCTGTGCACCGGCCGGAACGAGCGGCCGGGCAACCAGCAGACGACCGAGCAGGCTCCACCGACGGGGGGCGCGACATGAGCACACTGCACTTCACCCACAACAGCGCAGTCATTCGCACGCGTCTCCACGACGCCGTCCGGAGCGCGGAGAAGTCCGGTGCCGTGAGCGGGCGGGGGTGCGCTCGCGGCACCGGGCGTCAGCGGCCGCCGTACATGGTGGCCATTGACGCGAACCCGGGGGCCGGGGAGGGCCTCGGGGAGAACGGGGGCCACGGGGGTCCCGAGGGTCCTGGGGGGGACCACAGGGACAACGACGGGGGCAGCTCGTACAGGGAGGCAGAGGGGGAGCGGCGCACGCAGAGCCTGGCGGAAGCGGAATTCACCGCCTACGTCCAGGAGCGCCGCGCCTCCCTGTACGCAACCGCCTACCACCTGACCGGCGACCGGTTCGAGGCCGAGGACCTGCTGCAGAGCGCGCTGTTCTCGACCTACCGCGCCTGGGACCGGATCAGCGACAAGGCCGCGGTCGGCGGCTACCTGCGCCGCACCATGACCAACCTGCACATCAGCGCCTGGCGCCGGCGCAAGCTCAACGAGTACCCGACGGAGGAGCTGCCGGAGACGCCGGGCGACCAGGACGCGATGCGCGGCACCGAGCTGCGCGCCGTGCTCTGGCAGGCCCTGGCCCGCCTTCCCGAGCTACAGCGCACGATGCTGGTGCTGCGGTACTACGAGGGCCGGACAGACCCGGAGATCGCGGACATACTCAACATAAGTGTCGGCACGGTCAAGAGCAGTATCTGGCGCTCGCTGCGCCGGATGCGCGAGGACGACGCCCTCAGCTTCGGCCGTGACGAGGAAGAGTCCTTCGGCGAACTCGTCGCCTGAGGGCAGGGGGAAAACGGGGAACAGAGGGAAACGGGGATAACGGGGAACAGGGGGAGTACGGGGAAAATCGGGGGAAACGGGATCGGGGGATCCCAACGGGGGAATGCGGGTCCGGACGGCCGGGGGGTCTGTCTGGGCCCGCTTCACGTGTGTGGTCGTACGCAGTGCTTTGAGTACGGATACTCATGCCCGCGTATCGCCCGTTTCGGCAGTGTGATCCGCATGAAAACACGCGACGTCCTGCGACGCGTCCTCGATGTGGTCGCGGGGGACTGGCTGTCCCGCGGTTATCTCGCTGTGGTCTGTGCCCTGCTGGCCTGGGCCTGGGCGGACGCCAGCTTCTTCCCGTACGACGCCTCGTTCGCGGCGGTCGTGCCCGCCCTGTTCACGGCACCGGCCAGCTTGCTCTTCGTTCTCCTCCCGGAGGGCACCGAGGGCTCCTACTTCGGCCTGGTCACGGCGGCGGCCGTGCTCAACGCCACCGCGATCACGCTCCTGGCCCGCGCGGCGCGCAACGCCTGAGCCGTCCTGCGGGTCTACGGGGTGAGCCGGAGCGCCTCGCGCACGCCCGGGCTCAGGGCCACGCCGTTGTCCTTCCCGGCGACCGGCGCGCCGTCCTTCACCGCGTACCAGCCCTGAGTGGTGTTCACCAGGAAATACCGTCCGTCCTCGCCCTTTTCGAGCAGGAGGACGTACTCCCGCCCGGCGCTGAGCGGAGCGGTCTCGGGCCCGGAACCGGGGGTCGGGTAGGACACCCGCAACGTATCGCCCGAGGTCCCGCCCTTGGCGGCCGCCAACACCGTCGCCGTGGCCACCGTCGTGGGGATGTCGTCGACGGTCTCCTCGCGCCCGGCGCCGAGCCGCGCCCGCACGATCACGTCCGCCGCCCGTTCCAGCGTGGCCGTGCTGCCGTAGAAGGGCTCATCGGCGACGCGAGGCCCGGCCGGTCCGCCGGTCTGCCCAGGCTGATCGCTCCCGCGGCTGACGAGGGCGACCCCGCCGATGCCCACGGCGACGGTCGTGGCGACAGCGGCCACCAGAAAACCCCGCCGCGACGGGCGACGAGCGACTGCGGGAGGCGCCGCGCCGCCGGGTCCGACCAGCGCGGCGAGCTCGTCGGCGGCGCGCGCCGACAGACCCTCGTACGCCGTGTCCGGGATCGGATCGGCGTTCTTGATCAGAGACTTGACGCGCATCACACGGGCTCCCGAGGCAGGTCGTAGGCGGCGCGGAACGCTTTGCGCGCGGTGCAGCCGGACCCAGACCGCGGACGCGCCGCAGCCGAGGACTTCACCGGCCTCCGCGGCGCTGAGCCCGTCCCAGTAGCTCAGCAGCAGCACCTCGCGGTGAGCGGACGGCAGCCGGTCGAGGGCGTCGAGTACGGCGTCGTCCCGGCCCGGCGCTGTAGCGCGGCCCAGCGCGTCGGCGAGGGTGCGGTGCATCTCCGTCAGGCGCGCCATCGAGCGGTAGTGGTTGCTCAGCAGGTTGCGCGCGGCGACGAAAAGCCAGCCCGTCCCCACGTCATGACCGGCCGTCATGCGCTCCCACGCGGTACGGAACACCTCGGCGGTCAGCTCCTCCGCCGCCGCCCGGTCGCCCGTTCGCCGGTGCACATAGGCGCACACCCGCGGGTGGTCGCGGACGTACAGGGCCGTGA
>Ga0307508_10006793_pt1 | contig 10712 bp, 9 predicted proteins | sample 9_EM_MG_FD_203089 | JGI IMG/M metagenome (GOLD analysis project Ga0307508, IMG submission 203089) | Populus trichocarpa ectomycorrhiza microbial communities from riparian zone in the Pacific Northwest, United States - 9_EM | ecosystem: Host-associated > Plants > Roots > Unclassified | place...
CCGATGCTCACGTACTCAAGTACGCTCCGCTTCGGTGCTCGCGAAAACCTCGCCAAAACCCAAGCTTGCGAGGCGGCCGGCTGAAATGTGATGGATGATGAGCGCGCAGCTGTCGACCTAGAAACGGTGACGAAACGCCGCCGACGCAGCGGCCTCCTAGCGTGGCACTGGGAGGACTTTCGTTCTCCCCTCGAGCCTGCGGGAGAAGACGCATGCAAAACGCGGTTGCCATACCCGAACGGGCCGCCAAGCCCGGGCTGGTCTCGTCGTACCTTCAGCATCATCGGCGCGAGCTCGTGGCGCTGCTCGACCAAAGCGACCAGGCTGGCGTCGCCTTCGCGCGCCGTCACGCCCAGGTGATGGACGGCCTCGTCGATTCTCTGTTCAAGGCGGCGCAGAGTATTTTGCCGGCGCGAGCGCAGGTGCCGGTCGTGCTCGGCGCCGTCGGCGGTTACGGGCGCGGCCTGCTCGGCTGGAAGAGCGATCTCGATTTGTGGTTCATCACCGACGAGGCGCCCGAGCGCGTGCGCCCGCTGGCCGAGGCCATGCTGTATCCGCTGTGGGATGCCGGCGTCAGCGTGGGGCACCAGGTTGCGAGCATCAACGACATCATCGAGGCGGCGCGCGTCGACCTGCCGACCGCGACGTCGCTGCTCGACTTTCGCCGCTTGGGGGGTCAGCCGGAGCTCGAGCGGCAGCTCGAGGCTCGCGCTTTCGCCGGTATCTTCGGCGAGCGCGAGCTGCCCGGTTTTTTGCGGCGACTCGAGGCCGAGGTGGGTGAGCGCTACAAGCGTTTCGGCGATTCCGTGTACCTGCTGGAGCCCGACGTGAAGTGTGGCGCGGGCGGACTGCGCGATCTCAGTATCGCGATGTGGGCGGCCCGGGCGCGCTTTCGGACTGCGGGCATCAACGACCTGCTGCGGGTCGGCTTCTTGACCGCGAACGAGACGAACGAGATCGCGCGCGCCGAGGATTTTCTGTGGAAGCTGCGCAATCAGCTGCATCGCCACGCCAACCGGCGCAGCGACCGGCTGACCTTCGACGAGCAAGAATCGCTGGCCGAGCTGATGGGCTACCGGGCGGGGCTCGACCCGCTGCTGACCGAAGAAGAAGAGGCTTCGGGCGCTATGGTCGAGGCGTTCATGTCGGACTACTACCGACACGCCCGGGTGGTGCTCCGCGTGCGCGACCAGATCACGGCGCGCGCCATGCCGCTCTTGGAACGACGCCGGCCGCGCGTGGAGGAGCTCGGCAACGGGCTGCAATCCTTCAACGATCAGCTGACGTTCTCGAAGCTGGCGGATCTGGAGGGCACGCCGGCCCTGGCCTTCCGCTTGTATGCGGCGGCCATCGAACGTGGAAAAACCGTGCTGCCGTTCGCGCGCGACGCGATCATCCGCGCGACTTCGACGCCGGAGTTTTGCGCGTCGCTGCGGCAAAGCCCCGAAGCGGCGAAGCTATTCGTAGAGCTGGTTTCGCACCCCGAAAAATCGGCCTTCAGAAGCGGCTCCATTTTGACGGAGCTTCACGACGTCGGCCTGCTAATCGCGATGATTCCGGAGTTTTTGCCGGTCGTGGGGCGGGTGCATCACGACGTTTACCACGTGTACACGGTGGACGTGCACTCGGTCGCGGCAGTCGACCGCCTGCGCAGCCTCGCGCGCGGTGAGCTGGTGAGCGAGCAGCCGCTGGCGTCGCGGCTGGCGGCCGAGGTGACACGCCCCAACGTGCTGTACCTGGCAACCCTGCTTCACGACGTCGGCAAAGCCATCGGCGGGCGCGACCACTCGCAGCGCGGCGCGGAAATGGCCAAGAGCATTTTGGCTCGGCTCGGCTTCTCGGAACCGGACATCGCGGACGCTTGTCATCTAATCCTGCAGCACCTCGAGATGTACCGCATCGCTGCGCGACGCAACCTCGAAGATCCGGAAACCGTTTCGGAGTTCGCGCGCGCGGTGCACGGGCAAGAAGGTTTACGGCATCTGTTCTTGCTGACCGTGGTCGACTTGTCCACCACCAGCCCGACTTCGCTGACCAAATGGAAGTCGCACATGATGGACGACTTGTTTTTGATCACCGATCGGCTGCTGACGGGCTCGCCGACCTCGAACGCCGCGCGGCTTTCGGCGATCAAAGCGGCGGTCACCAAGTATTGGACGTCGGGCGAAGACGACGCCTTCCTGGCCGAATACCTGAACTCCATGCCTGAGGGTTACTTGCTCTCGAACGGCGCGGAGGAAATTGCCTGCCACGCCCGCGTGGCGCTGCGTGGTCGAGAGAGCACGGTCACGGCCGCCATGGTGCCCTCGCGCCAGACGGAAGTCGCCGAGCTGTGCGTCGTCACCGGCGATCGCTTCAGCGATCCGCTGTGCGTCATCACGCCCGACCGCCCGGGTTTATTGGCTTCCATCTCTGCGGCCATCGCCGCCAACGGCTTCGAGATTCATGCCGCGCAGGTGCACTCGCGCCGGCTAAGCGACGGCAGCGTGCAGGCCGTCGATCTGTTTTGGATCACCGACCGCGCGCAGATCGGCGACAGTTTCGACACGGCGCTGCAAAAGCTGGAGCGCGACTTGCGAAACGTGATCACCGGCACGGTCACGCCCGAAGCGCTGATGCGTACGCGCAGCTCTGGGCGCCACAGCGAGCGTCCGGCACCCGCCGTGGCGACCCAGGTCGTGATCGACAATCGCGGCACGGCCGGCCAAACCTTGGTCGAGGTGGTGACGCGCGACAGGCCGGGCCTGCTGTTCATGCTTTCGCGCGAGTTCCACGCGCTCGGCCTGACGATTCGCGTGGCCAAGATCAACACCGAAGGCACGCGCGCCATCGACGTCTTCTACGTCACCGAGCTCGACGGCCGCAAAGTCGACGAGCCCGAGCGCATGGAGCAGCTTCGGCAAGCGCTGCTCACGGTGCTGAACGGCAGCGGGCGGAGCTGACTAGTGCAGCGCATGTGAGATAGAGACAATTTTGGTGACGGCGCTGCACTAGGCGCTTGCGAAGCAAGCGGGGGTCTGGGGCGCAGCCCCAGGGGAAAAGATGCTAGTGCCCCGCATACCGCGAAGCGGACAATCGCGGAGCGATTGGTGACGTCAAGTCACATGCGGTGCACTAGGTTGCTGCGGAGGGCCGCGGAGATCACACGCCGCAGGTCTTCCGGCTCGACGGGCTTGGACAGAAACTGATAGATGCCGCCCTTGATCGCGCGCACCGAGGCCTCGAGGCTTGCCTCACCGGTGAGCATGATGCGTGTCGCGTCGGGGTAGTCCCGCTGCACCACCGCCAACAGCTCGGTGCCCGTCATCCCAGGCATGCGCTCGTCAGCAACCACGATGTCCACCTGATTCTTCCTCAGGATCTGCAGCGCCTGCTCCCCCGAGCCGGCCGTCAGAATGTCGTAGGCTTCGCGGCGCAACAAGGAACGGTAGGCGTGCAAAGTCTGAGGTTCGTCGTCGACGAACAGCACGACGGGGTTCGAGTGCGCCGGCATGGGTCCCACCAGGTACAACGGCCAGGCTAAGCCGGCCTTCAGCTCAGACTCCGAACGCGCCCCAATTTGCGCAGAAACTCAGCCCGCGGCGCGAAATTGCCGCATGTAGGGCCCCAAACAGGCTTACGAAACGCGATTCCGGCCGGCGTGCTTCGAGGCGTACAAACGCCGGTCGGCGCGTTGGTAGAGCGCGGCTGAGGTTTCGCCGGGGTCGAGCTGGGCGACGCCGAGGCTAGTGGTGAGCGGCACCCGACGGCCTTCGTGCTCGACGCGCTGGTCAGCCACGAGCTTGCGAATCTGTTCGGCTTGAGCCAGCGCGGCGGCGTGCTCGGTGTTCTGCAGCAAGACGGCGAACTCTTCACCGCCCACGCGATACAGCTGCGCCGAGGCGGGCAACGCGGCCGAAATCGAGCGCGCGGTACGGGTCAACACCAGATCACCGGCCGCGTGACCAAAGCTATCGTTGATCAACTTGAAGTGATCGATGTCGAACAAAACCAGGCTGAGTGGATGGCCTGACCTGTGGGCAAAATGCAGTGACTTCTCCAACGTTACGTCGAATTGCTGCTTGTTCGCGATGCCGGTGAGCGCGTCGGTGGTCGCCAGATCGAGCGACCGTTTGGCGTGCTCCACCTCGAGATGATTGGTGACGAATTTCAACACCGCTTCGCCCACGCGCAGCTGATCGCCGTCGTTCAGTTGGGCCATCGACACGCGCTGGTCGTTGACGAAGGTGCCGTTGGTCGACGCCAGGTCCGTCACGAAATAGAGCGCGAAAATCAGCTGCACACGCGCGTGCCTGCGGCTGACGCCGTCGCTCGTCAGCGTCACGCTGCAGTCCGGATCGCGGCCGAGCTCGAGCGGCGTGTCGCCGAGCTCGACGGCTGTTCCAAGCTCCGGACCGGACAGCACGAGCAGGTGCGGTCTCGCAGCTCCCGCCGCCCGCTCGGGCGGAAAAGAGAGGGCGGTGGGTGGTCCCTGACTCGGCGAAGCCATGCGCTGTTCGCGTGACGAGGTCAGACTATTTGCACAGCGAGAAGAGATCAACCGCCAGCGTTGGTCGCAGGCGGTGCGACCTGTGCGCTGTGGTGGGTGCTACTCGCGAAGCTCCGGCGGAGCTCGCGGCGCATAGCGCGAAACGCGCCGATAAACGCGTGACGCCAGAGCCCGAGGCGCGGCCGCGCCGTCTCACGTCGGGAAAGCGCTGCGCGCCGATTTTCGGGCCGTGCTGCGAGCCGCGAGCTCACTTCGACTTGAAGGCGATGCCGCTGACGCCGAGGCGGCGTTCAATGCTGCCCGCGACCGAGCGCATGATGGTGTCGGGATTGAGACCAAGCATCACCTTGTCCGATGGCCCCGCTCGAGACTAGTAAGATTGATAGCAAGAGCCCGCCCAGCACCCAGGTCGGGTAGGCCCGCGGCGGCCGCATGCTCTCGCTACGGCACAGCGCACATTGTCCAGTTGGCCCTGCCGCCAGCCCATGCCTAGCGCAACGCCGACCCGGCCCCATCGAAGGAGCAACTTCCGACCCCATTTCGGCAGCATCCTGGTAGGAGTAAGGGCGCGCTAGGTTGCGCGTGGTTCGCTCGAGTGGGTGAGTGTAGGACCGTGATCGATTTGTCGCACGTCGCCATCAATGCTCGTAACTGGCGAGAAACTGAGGGTTTCAGAGCAAATCACTAAGCTTCGCGCCTTGACGCAGGCGCCCTGGGTGCGTTACCGCTCAAAGTAACGCGCGGGGGGTGCCTTTAGGGGTGGTCGGAGCGGCCGTTGATACCCGAGCGCGTCCACTAACGATGTCCGAACGATCACTTGTTCACGAAACTTTGGGGCGCTACCAGCTGCTGGTAGCCGTTGCTCGCGGTGGCATGGGCCAAGTGTGGCTCGCGCGCCTCAAAGGTGCGCGCGGCTTCAACAAGCTGGTCGCGGTCAAGACGCTGCTGCCTGGCGGCCAGGATCTGGCACGCTTTGAAAGCATGCTGGCGGAGGAGGCGCGCATCGCCGCGCTGATTCAGCACGCCAACGTCGTGCACACCATGGAGCTCGGAGAGCATGACGGCATGCTCTACCTGGCCATGGAATGGGTCGACGGCGAGCCGCTCGGTTTCTTGCTCGAACGCGCCCGCGAGCGGGGCGGCATGCCGCACGCGGTAGCAGTGGCGCTGGTCAGCCAGGTCCTTTCGGGGCTGCACGCCGCGCACGAGCTAGCGGACGAGTCGGGACCGCTGGGCGTCGTGCACCGCGACGTTTCGCCACACAATATCTTGGTCACGTACGAAGGCGTCGCCAAGCTGCTCGACTTCGGGATCGCGAAGGCCACGCACCAAACCTCGTCGACCACCGAGACGGGTGAGGTCAAAGGCAAGTTTTCGTACATGGCTCCAGAACAGATTCTGGGCAACGACGTGGATCGGCGCGCGGACGTCTTCGCAGCCGGCATCGTCCTGTACCTGCTCACGACCGGTCGCCATCCGTTCAAGCACCACAACACCGCAGCCGTCATTCACTCCATCACCACCGATCAGCCCGTCGCGCCGCCCTCGAGCATTTGTGACGACTATCCAGCAGAGCTCGAGCAGGTATTGTTGAAGGCGCTCGAAAAAGACGTAAACGACCGTTGGTCTAGCGCGGAAGAGATGCGCGCGGCGCTCGAACGTGTCATGCCGGAGGCGTTTGACGACGTCGGGCGCTCGGCGCTGCGCGCATTCATGGAGCAGACGGTCGGTGATCGCAAGCTCGCGCGGCGGGAAGCCGTGCGGCGCGCTCAGCTATCCGCAGACAGCAGCGACATCGAGACTGGCTCGAGGAGGGTGCTGCAGACGGCCGCGCAAAGTGCCTCGTCGCTGCGCGCGATTTCGATTTCCGAGCCCGCGCCGGAAGACGCCGCGGGGCAGGTAAGCGCTGAGACCGGCCGACGCACTTTGCCGGCGCCGCGAGCCAAGCCCGCGGCGAACGCGCCGTGGCTCGTGGCCGCCACCGGCCTGCTGCTGGCGCTCGGCGTCACGCTGCCGCGCCTGCTTCATCCAGCTAGCAGCGTCGTTGCGACGAGCCCGCGCGGTGTCGTCGCGGGCACGCCGCTCGCCGTGAGCGCAGCGCCCGTCGTGAACGAGCCTCCGCCTAGCGCAGCGCCGCCGCTCACTGCGCCGGCAGCGCCGCCGTCGCCCAGCACGTCGGTTTTGAAGTCGAGCGTGCCGGCATCTGCGCCGCTGCGTCCGCCCGCCAAGAGCAAGAGCTTGCCGACCAAGAAGCTCAGCCCCAAGGGCACGAGCAGCAGCGGCAACGACGACCTGCTAGCCCCCGACTACGCCCACTAGAAGTGCGGCGCCAGTTTGACTTGGCGGCGGAGCCTGGGGCGCTGCGCTACTTCTCACGGCTGGCCAGGCCGAGCTAGAGTTCGGCATCGCTTGGCCATCAAAGCCGTCATCTTCGATTGCGATGGAGTGCTGGTGGAGAGCGTTGGCTTGGCGGGTGAGGTGCTGGCCGAATATCTGCGCGACCTTGGCTTCGCGGTCACACGCCAAGAAGCCACGCGCCGCTTCGGCAGCGGAAAAATGGCCGACTACGTCGCGCGCTTCGAGCGCGAAACCGGCCGGCACTTGCCCGAGAAATTCGAGCAAGAGCTGCGCCTTCGCCGCGACCAAACCTTTCGCGAGCGGCTGCGCCCCGTCGACGGCGCGGTCGAGCTCGTCAAAGCATTGCGTGTTCCGAGCTGCGTCGCGTCCAACGGTCCCCTGCCGCAGATCGAGCTATCGCTGCGCATCGTGGGCCTGCGCGAGCACTTTCAGAGCCGCATCTTCAGTGCTTACTCGCTGCGCGCGTGGAAGCCAGAGCCGCAGCTGTTCTTGCACGCCGGCTGCGCGCTCGGTGTGCAGCCGGCGGAGTGCGCGGTGGTCGAAGATTCGGAGCTCGGCATTCAGGCTGGGCTGGCTGCGGGCATGCAGGTCTTCGCGTTTCTACCCGGCGGCGCGCCGTCGACCCGCGCCGGTGTACGCACGCTGCGGCAATTGAATGACCTCAAGGCGTGGCTAGAAGCCGACTGAGCCCGACGCGCAGCGCCAGACGGCGCGCTCTGTCCTACAGCCAGCGCGCGGCGTAGTGCTCGCGATCGACCGACCAGGCGCGGAACTGTGCCGGCGCGTAAGCCGCGGCGAGCAAGTTGTGCAGCGCAGTCGCCACATCCTCGAGACCCCACACGTCGGCGCATAGCGCAGGCGCGCGCGCGCGCAGCGCTTCACCGACTTTGGTAATCACTACGCCCGACATCGGCGGCACCAAACAACCGAACGACACCAGCACACCTTGCAGTCGAAACAACACGGATTGAGCGCCGACCTGGTGCGCCGTAACCAACGCAGCCGCGGGCTTGCCCAGCCAGAGCGATTCACCTTCGCTCGGCGTCAGCTGTTCGAACAGTTGCTGCAGCAGGCTCGAGAACCCACCCCAATAGGTTCCGGTCACGAACACCAGGCGCTCGGCGCGCGCGAGCGCGGCCGGCACGTCGGCTGCTGCCGCATCACGCAGCACCAGGCTTTCGTGTGCCACGCCCAGCGCGCCGAGCAGCTCCGCGCAGCGGCTCGCCACTACTTGGGAATTGCCGGTGCTTCCGCCGAGACCGGCGTTGACGATCAGCACGCTCACCCGCGTTTCAGCCTTTCGGCGCGGGCCTCGGCGGCGCCGTCGGCCGCCACTTCCGCCTGCTCTTCGAGCACGCGCCAGCGCCGCTCTTCGCCTTCGAAATCGTAGACGACGTGCCCGTCGGCATCGACGTCGAGCGTCACGGCGGTGGCTTTTTCGCGTGCCAGCTGGCTGAGCAGCGCGTCGACTTGCGGCTCCGGCAGCTCGAGCGACCGCGCGATTTCGAAGGCGCTGATCGGCCCGCGGCGGTGCCGCACCATGGAGCTTACGGCTTGTAGCTCTACTGCGCGCCGTCGAGCGGCGCCGCTTCGCCGCAGCTTCGTGCCGCCGATCAAGAGCAGCAAGCCGACCAGCATCGACACGCCGAACACCGGCACGGCCAGCGCCCAGCTCCAGGTGCTGGTGGGCGACAGCGCATGACCCAAAAACCAAAGCCCCGCGGACAGCGAGAGCCCGAGCCCCAGCACCCCGACGCCAGCCAGCGACGCGGCCAGCCCACCGACGCGCGATGGCTGCCCGGCGAGCGACACGTTCGGCGCCGCCAGCAAGAACCGCGGGGCCGCGCAGGCGGCGCAGCGCGAGTCGAGCCCCTTGAGTACGATCGGGGCGCGCTGCCCGCACTTGGGACATTCGGAGGACATGGGCAAGCGGGCTCGGGCCCGCCTACCTTATCGCCTACTTTTGCGGGGCGCGAAGCCAAGCTGTACCGATGCGGCCCGCGGCGCTAGAACCCGCCTCGAAAGCAGCTGCGCCCTTGAACGAGAACGAGACCGAGGCCGAGGCCGAGACCGAGAACCAGGCGCCCGATCTCGACCGCGCCGTGGCCGCACTGCGGCAGGGCAAGCTCGTCGCCTTCCCCACCGAGACCGTGTACGGCCTCGGCGCGGACGCGGAGAACGTCTCCGCCGTCGCGCGGATTTTCGCGGTCAAGGGACGACCGGACAATCATCCTTTGATCGTGCACTTGGCCTCCGCCGACGAGCTTCCGCGTTGGGCCGAACAGGTGCCCGAAGCAGCTCGGCGACTCGCCGCAGCGTGCTGGCCGGGTCCGCTCACCTTACTGCTTCGCAAAAGTGCGCGCGTGCCGGACGCGACGACTGGCGGCCTGCCCAGCGTCGGGCTCCGCGTGCCGGCGCATCCCCTGGCGCTCGAGCTGCTGCGACGCTTCGGCGGCGGCGTCGCCGCGCCGTCTGCCAACCGCTTTGGGCGCGTGAGCCCAACCTCGGCCGCACATGTTCGCGCAGATCTCGGCGACGACGTGGATGAGCTGCTCGACGGTGGCGACTGTCAGGTCGGCGTCGAGTCTACGATCTTGGATCTTTCGCGCGGCGCGCCGGTGCTGCTCAGGCCAGGCGGCGTAACGATCGAACGCATTGAATCAATCTTGGGGGTGACAGTAAGCCGCAAGTCGGGCGACGTGCGTGCGCCAGGCATGCTCGCCTCGCACTACGCGCCGCGCGCGCGCGTTGAGATCGTCAATGGCGACGCGCTCGCCTCGCGAGCTCGCGAGCTTCGACTGCAAGGCGAGCGCGTCGCGCTACTGGTCTCGAGCCACGACGACGCCCGCGCGCTCGCCAAAGTCGAAGGCGCGACGCTGCTCGATTTGGGAGCCAGCGACGCCCAGGCGGCGCAGCGCCTGTACGCGGCATTGCGTCAAGCAGACGTTGACAACGCAGATGTCGTGCTAGCGAGCCCGCCGGCCGCGCACGGCCTCGGTGAGGCGTTGGCCGACCGGCTCACGAAGGCCGCGGGGCCGAGGCTCAACGCGACCAACACGCCCGACGTCACTGGCGCGAAACACTAAGCGTCGCGAAGCGCCACAGCTAGTGACAGACGTTGTCAGCAAGCAGGCGCCGTCTCAGCGGCCCGTCGGTGGGGTTGGGGCCCCACCGACCCACGAGACAGATTCTCCCTCCAAACCCCAAAACCGGCCCCCGGACCCGCCGTCTTGCTCTGGAAGGCCCGTTGCGGTTATGGCCATTTTTTCAGATCCATATGACGCAAGCTTGCGGAGCCCCAGAACTCCGTGTACCCACAGATAGGACCTACATTGGCACACTCCTACCTCTATAGGGGCGGGGGCCAGGCGTGACTCGGCTGGGCGACTAACTCGTGCAACCACTCGCAACAGGACTCGTCGTCGCGGAGCGCTACCGCCTCGAGCGCAAGCTCGGTGCCGGCGGCATGGGCTCGGTTTGGCTCGCGACCGATCTCTCGCTCGACAGCACCTGCGCCATCAAACTGGTCGATCCGGACAAGGTCGGCAACGCGGAGGTGCGGGTTCGGTTCCAGCGCGAGGCGCGCGCGGCCGCGCAGATCCGCTCGGCCAACGTCGTCGACGTGTTCGATCACGGCTTGTGGCAAGACGTGCCCTTCATCGTGATGGAGCATCTGGAGGGCGAAGACCTAGGTGCTCGGCTCGACCGACAGGGTCGTTTGGATTTGCGTCAGACCTACGACATCGTCTCGCAGGTCGCGCGCGCGTTGGTGCGGGCCCACGCCATGGGCATCGTGCACCGCGATCTGAAACCCGAGAACATCTTCTTGGTGCCCGGCGACGATCACGAAGTGGCCAAGGTGCTC
>Ga0307508_10006796_pt1 | contig 10706 bp, 7 predicted proteins | sample 9_EM_MG_FD_203089 | JGI IMG/M metagenome (GOLD analysis project Ga0307508, IMG submission 203089) | Populus trichocarpa ectomycorrhiza microbial communities from riparian zone in the Pacific Northwest, United States - 9_EM | ecosystem: Host-associated > Plants > Roots > Unclassified | place...
AGCAGGGGAGTCCACCTTGGACTAACCTTCGCACCACCCAAGACCGAACTGCTCTACTGCCTCCCTCTCACCAGCAAAGATAAGAACAGGAGCCTTAGCACACACCCCCCCCTCAGAATCAACAACAGCACCATTGCGGCCTCACGACAAATCAAGTTAGGAGTGCATATCGATGAATCACTCAGCTTCCTACACCATGCCACCATGGCAGCGGCCAAGGGCAACCGGGCCCTCGGCAGCCTCAACTTCCTGCGACACCGCTCACGGGGCATCCCCGTGCATGTCGCCCACCACCTGGCAATGACGGCAATCCTCCCCACAATGTTCTGGGTATCACCAGCATGGTGGACGGGCACTCCGATGATCACTGCAACCTTACACACCACCTACAACTCAGTCGCCCGATGGATTACAGGACTCCCCCTGAATACCAGGACGACGAACCTCATCACACTATCACAATTCCCACCAATGGAGGCGTACCTGGACTACCTATCCCTGCGATACGCCATTCGACTTCACTTCCTTCCCCAACACCACGCTCTGGGCCCGCCACAAGCCCTATCAGAAACCCACCCCAACCTCCCAGGACTCCACCGCCTTTACGCACTCAGCAAGCACCTAGTACAAGGCAAACTGAAGAACCGCACTACCACCTCGACAGCAGACGGAACCAACGTGCTCCCCTCCCCAAACCCAGATAAAACAACAACACCCCAACAGCTCCATGAAGAATGGCTCCACATGCTACCAAACCACACCGTCGTCATCTACACGGACGGCTCCAAACTCGAGAATGGGTCCGTCGGGTGTGGTTGGGCAACCTTCCACTGCAGCGACCAACAACTCTACCGGCTGGGGGAAGGCAGCTGCCACCTAGGCAACCGGGTCGAGGTGTACGATGCCGAACTCCACGCAATCCAAGAAGCAGTCACATCCCTCCTCACTACCACCGCACCACGAGCCACAGCAATTATCTGCGTGGACAACCGGGCGGCACTCGAAACACTACAATTCAACAAACACAACCACGAATATGCCCGCCGAGCCCTGGACGTGATTAGCGACCTCAGCCTACTGGGCTGGGAGATCTCTACCACCTGGTGCCCCTCCCACTGCAACATCAGGGGGAACGAGCGAGCCGACACACTCGCCAAATGGGGAGCCACCTTGGCTGTCCCCTGCCGCTTCGCACTCACCACCAAGACATGGCTACTGGCTCAAGCACGAGCAGAGCTCCTCCGTCGGTGGAAAACAGAACTACCACTCTCAAAGCCCTCATTCAAGTTTCCCAACCACCTCCACGGAGCGAACTGGGCCGATACACGAGCAATATGGAGAGTCTTCTGCAACCGATCACCCTCCAACCCACCCCCCAACATCACAGCAGACCCATGCCCCTGTGGCACGGACCTTACCTCCTCCCACCACCTACTACAAGACTGCCCGCTGCTGACACCACAGCGGGCACTCCTCCGCAAAGCCACCACAGGAGACATACAGTCCCTGGAATTCATCACCTCACCCAAAAACACAAATCCGCTGTGCCACTTCCTACGAACAACAGGCCTGGGCCACTCCGCGCTTATCCGGTTCGACGGAAAACACAACACACCAGACTGCACCGACGTTAGCGACCCGGAATCCCCCGAGCCGGACTTCGGCGCTTTCGAACCATAAACGATATCACGACCGACATGATGAATGGGAGGAAGGACAGGGGCGATGGGTTTCCTTTGTACTGTCAGAGCGTTTCCTGGTTTTCCTATTCTATGTCATGCGTTGCGATCCTTGACTCCTGTCCTGTTTGTTCCTTTCCTTAGTGCGTATACTTCTTCGGCGGTCGGAAAAGATGGAAACCCCACGGGGGCGGTATGGCGAGGAGGAGCGCACAAAACCTGTAGTGTTAAAGCGCGATAGATCGAAATCGAATATTATCTCTCCCCACCAACTCCTACTTCTACCTTCCCGTCAAACCGGCGCTGCGACCGAAACCCCAAACCGAACGACCGTGCTACAGTAAAGCCCATCGAGTGGCAGTAGAGGACGACAACGAAAGACTGGGAGTTAGAGTCTTGCCAGCATAGACAGGGCTACGCCGAGGGACATCCTCAGACTTCACCGAAACCGGACAGGGAAGTACTTGCCCGCGCCAGGGAGCTGAACGAACACAGCCCAAGAGCCGAACGACAGGAAAGATCTACCGTGTAGGCACGCCGAGGAACTACGTTACCTGTCGAGCCCCAGACAGTGCGAAGAAGTCAGGATCTTGACAATACCATCCATTCGCGGTATACTCACAAGGAGGACTAGTGGAGTATGCCGTACAGCAGCTCTAATATCACTCTGTAATTAATTGGAAAATTGAATAGGTAGGGGGGTACTGGTTAACCCTTACCGATTCTAACCATTGGTTAGATTATCAGAAATTGATTCATCTGTTGAGCACACTGGTATACCCTATATAGCTTATGTATTTGGAAGCTCTCTTCGTAAGAAAAAAGGCAGTAAAAAGCTTCGCTGCCACTATTTTCCATATTATGACTGTAATGCAGGTCCCTGGAGTGAAAGAACTCAACAAAAAGGACTAACGTACTGTATTATCTCACGTAAGAGGTACGCCTGTAACCGCCAATATTATAGGTACTAGCGTGCTCGGCACACGCTACAGCGCATAGACTTAGCACGCCGATCGTTTTTGAGATGTCAGGTGATCAGCTCAAGTACGCGAAATAGGGGATACAGTGCGCTGAGCAGTATTACCAACTACCCAATATCTCCACGGCTTTGAAGAAATGCAGCTACCATTCATTGATGACCAAGCATCAGGCTCTATGTAGTCGGTGGAAATCTTCACGACGATCCTCTCGCTAGCTTCCTTACACCTGGCTGCCAATACACCTCAAACCCCTAGCGGCAAGCGTTCACCAGTTAAATTCAAACAGCGGCCAGGACCTTGCAAACAGCCAATTGCTGTGGTTCCTCGCTGGGTTCCTCCAGCAGCGGCCACTCCTTCTCGAGCCAAGAAATGCAGAACAGTTGAATTTAAGCTTTAAGTATTGTCCTGGGCAGAACACACGCAGGTGGACAATGGGAATGGTGGGCAACGGAAACCTACACGTGAAGAAGTACAAGTATGATTCGGACTGAAGCAAAAGAATCAGGTTACCAAATGGAAGAAGGTACGTTGTGAGATGGTAAGGCTGTTACTTGATATTACTAATTATTGAGGTCTTCACAGAACGAGGCATTGCTGCTTCAAGCAAGTCAATACACCATACGTATACTGCGCAGCAACCCATGGTGAAAGGAACTTTAGAAATAACTATGCGATGAGTTTAAGGAGCGGCGAAAACTGGGACGTGTTGTACGCTGCAAGTGGTTCGAGCGTACCTCGAAGCCATTGTTCACCGAGATCTATCCTCATTCCACTGTTGAATTTCGCTTCTCCGATGGCTGGTTCTCTCGGTTCCTTCACCGCAACGATATTACACTTCGGATCATCACAAACCAAGCTCAGGCCACACTGGCACAGCATTATGAGATGATCATCAACTTTCTATATTTCAATCGACGGAATTCGCAACTACGAGATGGTAGTGAAGATGCAGTTTACGCAGTCGGCCGGTATCTCACCTCCAACATCATCAATATAGATCAAACGCCACTACCCTGGGAGTATCTGGAGGGAAAAACAATGAGATGAAAGGTAACAAAACTGTGTGGGTCAAGAGCCAGAAATCCGGATGGGGAAAGTGGTAGGCAACGATGCAGTTTACCATATTTGCCGATGGAGTAGCTCGTGTCTTGCCACTCTTGATTTTCTGGGGTATAGAGGCAAGTAAAATGACAGTTAGACGGCAGGAAGCATCACGGTACAATACGCGAGTCGAGGTTGTATTTAACGGCAAAGCTTATACAACTACTGCAACCATTTTCCGTTGGCTGTCAAAACAGCTTCTACCAGAGCTCGGAGGGCTGCCTTCTCTTCTTATCATAGATCTTCTCCGCTCACATAAAACCAAGCTGGTAAAAAAACTCCTGAAAAAGAATGATGTTACTTTGTCATTGGTTCCCGCTGGGTGTACTGGTATTGTTCAGCCTGTCGATATCTCATTCAACAGGCCGTTCAAGGATATCCTGAAGGAAGAGATCGACAAGGCGTTCGAACAAGCAGACAATAATATCGATCCAGATGACATCACCGGAAGTAGCGCAGTGGGAGAGATGAGGGTTATGATTACTAAATGTGTTGGTGCAACTTGGGAAAGATTCTGTCAGGAGAAGAAGCAGGTTATTATCCAAAGCTTTCGTTGCATTGGTGCCTCTCTACCTATCGATGGGATATCCGACGGCGAGATATCCATCAAAGGGCTACCAACTCCCCACTTGATGACTGCTCTTCAGAACTGGAAGACTCGAGAAGCACCTACTGCACAGAAAGATACAGCGAGTAGCAGCAACGACACCTTGGAAGACTCATCATCATCAGAAGACGAGCAAGATAATGAAACCCAGCCCAAAGCATCTGATGCAACTCGCAGTAAGCCCAGGGTGCGTGGTGTGTCTGGCCATGGCAGAGCAGGCAGAGCAGGCAGAGGTCGGGGACGTGGCTGTGGCAAGAACAAAGCACCCGCTCACCTAACAGCTTCCACCACTCTGGCCATAGGTGGCGACTCACTCAGAGACCCATGTCACCCATCTGCACCTCAATCCACTGCACCAGCCCCACGCCGCGTTGCACTGGCCACAGGCCGCCCCGTAGTATCGGCTACACGTCGCGACGCAGTACCAGCCACAGAACCTGCAGCTGCACTGGCCGACATGCCAGTTGGACCCTCAGACGTAGGCACCAATTCGTTATCAGCGTTCCTCTCGGTGGCTGCACATAAAGCTCGTGACTCTCTTTCTGCATCAATATCGGCACACTTGACATCAAATCGTACAGCCCCGCCAGCAGTAGGAACTCAGCAAAGTGCCAGGCTAGTAGGGAAACCTCAATGCTGTCATGTCATATCTTTTCCACAGATTACCGACATGGAGGGTGATGAGGATAACGATGAGGATGGTCTTGAGTATGACTTTCATTGGCATGCAGATGAGTTTTAGTTACATTTGTAGATCTGTATGTAGTCAATTTGATGCAGAGTGCTGTGCTCCTGAAAATTCAAACTTTGTACACAAGCATGTTTTTATATCGCGCTAGTCCTTAAGCGCACTAGCGCGCGCTAGTCCCTATAATAGTGGCGGTTATAGGGGTACCTCTTACATGAGATAATACGGTAAGCAATATGTTACCCGGCCATCATAGGGAATGCAGACGCCATTGATGATCAAGGCCGTGGCCGGATTTCCTACAGATCAGCAACCACAGTCAGCTAGAGCCACAGAGAACGTATAGGAGGACCTTCTGTATAAGCGGTCCCAGCATGAATTGCTTCTAAGACTTTAATCGCCAACTGGATATGTAACAGAAAGACGTCCACTACACCCTTGCCTTTGTTCCGCAATTGCAACTGCTTCGACGCACTGGCAGGTACGGGGAAAAAGAATCATGACAATTCCACGAGCTCACACCACCATAACAAGAGTTCAGCACCTGACGACACAGCCTATTCATGGTCGAGGGATTTGCATTCCATTAATGGGGCACGAAATGGAAGATTCAATGCCCTCACACGACCGCCACGGCTTCTTGTTGCCTGAGGGTCGTAAAAGTAGGCCACCATTCCCAGTTAGTGAATACACGGGTGCATACATAGTGGCGACATCATAGACAATAAACTTATTCAATCATTCTCATTTTATTTGTTTTTTGATCGTTGATTGCGTGTGACCTATCTAAAACATGGCCATTCACATGCTAGTCCAGCTCCCGCACACTTTAAAACCAGACTGCTTGTATTCGATTCCCACATCTGTTGCCAGATGCTCGCTGTTAAGTTCTGAGCGAGACCTCAAGCCCATATCTCCGTAGGTGCCAGGTCATTCGCAGCTTCACGCTTTGTAGAGTAAGAGGTAGTGGACGGAGGTTGAGATATTCCAGTCCATCCACCCTGAGCGTTGGATTGGACTAGACCACATCATGGCTGTCCTCCCAGTCCAGACCATCAAATGCTGGTAGCAGAGCGGCCAGAACTCCGTGCGTACATACGTGCCATCACTCCGCGAGTGCCCTCATTCCAGTTGGGTGCACTCTCCGCTGCGCTACTGTATACCCCACCCATAGTGCCGCCTCCACTACCCTGTGGGGCCTCCGCGCGCCCGTATGGCTGTGGACGTTTACAACCGACCAAACAGTAAGCCGTAGTTACATTGAACGCCTACTCCTCCACCACTAGCATTAAACTGAATAAATGCTCTCATGAGACGATAGAAAAAGGGGAGAATTGATTTTTCAAATTCTCCAATTAATTTTAGAGGGAGTAGTTAATTTTACTTAGGAGTTCAAAAATATATCATTTTGATGCGAAAGGTTGGGAATGTCCTGCACGCCATGCCACAATAGTTATTGCCATTGTGGGACGTATTAGTGCAGATTAATATTATATAATATCCTAATATGGTAATTAACTACCATTTTGTTTTATCCGCTACTTGCCGGTGACCCCTGTATACCTTCTCCTTAAACTCCTTCGGACTGTATGTTTGCATTCATGACAGAATCCAACGTTCGCATCATCTTCCATTGGGTTAATGGTTGCTGGCGTGACAGAATCCAGTGCTTCAGGGAGAACTCGGCGTAGCCCTTTAAGTGAGTATTCACAATTTTCCCACGTATACCATTTCGCAACACAAAAAGTGCTCAATGAAATTGAGTTCACAGTGAAATTTGGGATAAGAAATTACCCCTTGATGAGCACTCTCGAGTTCCTCTTGCAGCCTGCCTTTCTGCGTACGGAAATCCTGTTAGTGGGCTAGAATTGACCGCGCACAGTATTTGTTTTCAAGTTTGGCCTATGGATTGAACGAGTGTGCAGTCACGATCCCAATGCGCCTCCCCCCATGTGATTTGGTGTAGAACTGATTGCGTTATGAGCGCAAAAGACATGCAGATAGGCAAGTACTGTTGGAATATATGGATCGATAAACATGAAGATTGTCTATCAGTATTATGTTGGCACAAGATCTCTCTATATAGAGGAAGGCACACAGGACAACGGACGGAAGACTGCCCTCCGAGCCGGTGCTCGGGGGATCAGTCATGTCCGGACGCCTCCTCATCTCTGGATGCCTCCTCATCTCCGGACGCCTCCCTATCTCTGGACACCTCCTCATCTCTGGATGCCTCCTCATCTCCGGACGCCACCTTATTCTGACGCTTCCCCTCATATGGAAGATGCAAAGGAACACAGGAGAGTACGAGAGAAACAGAATCCTCAGATGCCTCGTTAAAACTCGTAACCGTGTAAAAAACCCTTTACGGGGGAAACCACGGACATAGGTGAAAGAGTGCATCCTCCAAAGAAAGAACAGGAAGATTAGAGAAAAACTATTTCAACCGCTTAACGCGTGGTCTGCAGCCACTTCCCCTGAGTCCCGGCTTACAAGTCCAAGCCCGTGAGCGTACTTCCAGTCAGTGTCTCGAGGGAGGTTCTTCGTCATGATGTCGGCGAACATGTCGGATGTCAGAAGGTATTTGGTTTTGATGGTGTTCTGTTTGCAGGCATCACGGACGAAGTGGAAGCGGACACTGATGTGCTTGGTACGCTCATTGAACTTCGGGTTCTTTGCAAGTTGGATTGCACCTTGGTTATCGACAAAGATTTGCTGGGGCTTGGTAGCCTTAGAGTCGTTGTCTGAGCATAAGCAGTGGGGACCTTGCTCGGTATGCTTGTACAGGATCTTGCAATATAATATGCGAGCGTATAAAGAGCGAACCCATATGGCTTCTTTTACGGCGTCGGAAGCACCTATGTATTCGGCTTCCACTGTTGAGAAGGTGACAAGCGGCTGCTTATGAGCACGCCAGGTAATAGCGCCTCCGGCAAGCATGAATACATAGTCGGATGTTGATTTTCGGTCATTGGGATCTCCGGCGAAATCTGAGTCGGTGTAGCCGATGGGCATGGTGGCTTCAGAGTCTGATGTTTTGTACTAGATAGCGAGGTTGGCTGTGTTTCGCAGATATCGTAACGTGTAGGTGGCTGCTGACAAGTGCTCAGTAGTCGGGGTGGAGGAAAATTTGCTGAGCATGGAGACGGTAAATGCGAGGTCTGGCCGTGTGCATAGCATTAGCCACATCAGACTGCCAACAAATGACTGATACCGTTGTTTACCATCTGAGTCAAGAGTCCTTGGTGTGCTGTTTGCCGGATTTAACTCTAGATCTAATCTTTGGAGCTTGCTTCCCGTAGGCTGTGGTGTCCAGTGGCCATTGCAGTCGGAAAAACTATTTGTCGCAAGCAGCTTCCGGACAGCACGCTGTTGGTGGATATGCAGTATCCGTCATGATCGGTCACGCTCAATCTCTATACCAAGGAAGCAGCGAACTGGACTGAGGTCGGTCACCTTGTACTTGGCGCGGAGGAGGTGTTTGATTGTGGTGACTTGGTAGGCCGATAGAGAGAAGAGCAGCATGTCATCAACGTACAGCAACGGAATTATTGGTACGTTGTTCTGAGCCGATTGCTTGGAGTTCCAAATGGCCAGTGGGGGATTGGTTTGATCGGTTAAGGTGGTGCTTGCCGAGAGGTAGAGGTTCGGATCATACTCACATCGTTGGAGACCGAGAGATCTGCGAAAGTGGTCAATATGCTCATACCAGAGACGGGGGGCCTGCTTAAGTCCGTAAAGCGACTTTCTCAGCTTGCAGACTTGAGGTTTGTCCGCCTCAATACCCTGCGGCAGAGCCATATAGACGTCACTGTCAACTTTGGGATTCAGGAAGGCGGTGACAACATCCATTTGTTCAATTTCCCAGTTGTGGACCGCAGCGAGGGCTAGCATCATGCATAGGCTTTGCAACTTTCCTACCAGGGCGAAAGTTTCATCGAAGTCGACCCCCATCTGCTGTTCAAAACCTCGGATAACAAGCCTGGCCTTATACCAAATGCCATCTCCTGGCAACTCCTTGGTCTTGAAGACCCACTTGGAGCTGATGGGTGTGACACCGGCTGGAACGTCTTCCAGCCTGACGTAGTTCCAGGTTGAGTTTTCAGCCAAAGATCTGAGTTCCTCATCAACCGCATCAGACCATTTCTGGCCAAACCTCGGGTGTACAATGGCTTCCCGGTAGGATACTGGATCTGCAGAATCCATTGGTTCCTCTTCCACCCAGATCTGGTGGGCGACCGCGCTGGGTCTCTTCCGAAGATCATACCGGCTGGTGTTTCCTTCCAAATTCCCAAGACTTCCACTTGAGGCGCCGAGTCTGAGTCTGACCGCTGAGGCGTCAAGTCCAAGTCCGCCCGAGAAATTGAGTTCGCTCGAGGTGGCAAGTCCGAGTCTGACCGCCGAGACGTCGAGTCCGAGTCTGCCCCAGGAATTCAGTTCGCCCGAGGAATTGAGTTTGCTTGAGGCGCCGAGTCTGAGTCCAACCGCCAAGGCGTCGAGTTCGAGTCCGCCCATGGAATTGAGTTCGCTCGAGACGCCGAGTCCAAGTCTGACCGCGGAGGCATCGAGTCCGATTCCGTCTGAGGAATTGAGTTTGCCCGAGGAATTGAGTTCACTCGAGGCGCCGAGTCCAAGTCTGACCGCCGAGGCATCGAGTTCGAGTCTGCCTGAGGAATTGAGTTCGCTTGAGGAATTGAGTTCGCTTGAGGAATTGAGTTCGCTTGAGGAATTGAGTTCGCTCGAGGCGCTGAGTCCGAGTTCGACCGATTCTAAGTAGGTGACGTTTGATGCCTGGATTACCTGCCTCCTGTGGGGATCCCAAAAACGCCAGATAGTGGTACTGTCGTGGACATAGCCGAGCATAAATAGAGGGTGAGCACGTATGCCGAACTTGCTGCGCTGGGAGGCTGGGAGTGATTTGAAAGCTTTGCATCCAAAAAAACGTCGTAGATGGCTAACTCCCGGTTTTCTTCTGAAGAGCTTTTCATAAGGAGTCATGCCATTGTTTGATGAGGTTGGGCTCCGAGTGTGCAAGTAGTTCGCTGTGGAAATGGCTTCTGCCCACATGCTTGGTGGGAGAGTACAGTCCAGTAGCATTGCGCGAGCCTTTGCATTGTGGGTCTGAATCATCCTTTCGGAGACCCCATTTTATGCTGCATGTATGGTGATGATGACTCAAAGGTAATACCGTATTCTGTAAGGATTGATCGAAATGCTTCGTTGTCGTATTTTCCTTTGCCATGGTCGCATCGGAACCGAGTGATGCGATGCTTTAGTTGTAAAGTACCGGGCCAAAAGTTTCCGTACACCCGCCCCGACAATGCCACCCCACCACACACATATACCTCTCTAACTCAGCAACAACACAATAGAAAGTAATAAAAACTTGCATACATAGTCTTTAGATACAAGTGCAGCTTCTAACAATTTTACAGCCAAAAAATATTAGTACTTTGTGTACCAGCACTTCGCTTCCAGCAAAGCAGCCACCCTCCTAGGCATCGACTCCCTCAGTGTCTCCAGAAAGTCCCCCTCAATCTCTTCCCTCCAAGTGTCAGTGAGAGCCTCTGCAAGGGCCCTTCTCACTCTGTCCGGACCGCCGGGTGTCTTGTGAATTTCTGGAAACCTCTTATGCATCCTCTCCTTCAGCC
>Ga0307508_10006798_pt1 | contig 10705 bp, 8 predicted proteins | sample 9_EM_MG_FD_203089 | JGI IMG/M metagenome (GOLD analysis project Ga0307508, IMG submission 203089) | Populus trichocarpa ectomycorrhiza microbial communities from riparian zone in the Pacific Northwest, United States - 9_EM | ecosystem: Host-associated > Plants > Roots > Unclassified | place...
TTCCACCGATTTACTGTTTGTTTTCACTTCACGACCCGCGGCCGCGGCCGCCTGGTCTTTAATCACACACACATTCCATTGGCAAGGCATTTCCGCATCGAATAACTCCGAATTCTGTAGCTTCCTTAGTCACATATCTTACTGCCACCGACGGCCCAGCTTCTCTCAGTACCTATTGTTGCTTCGTACATGGTACGCAGTACCTGATATGTGCGACTTACATACTACTAGTACCTGCATGTCCGAATTCAAAGTCCGTTGATAATGCCCGACGCGTCATTATCCCATAACAAACAAATAGACCCGGATTAGTCAGGCTGGCTTATTCTATCAACACTCAAGCCCAAAGTTCTTGGGTAAGAATCCTATCCATAATGCTTTGGTTCGTCTTCTTATTTTGGGAGTCAGATCCTGACGATGACGCTACACTTGGTAACAGGAGTATACTCTTGGCTTCTGGCAAGCCAATCTCTGTCAACAATCTGCATTGCATACGTATCAAAAATGCTGCTTTAAGTGATAATATCGTGGATTTTGGTAGAACCACTATCAGACTGGATTATAAGACCTCACCAAACATGAAGGGTGGAACTAAATGTACAAACAAAATGACACTGTTGTGTAGCCTCATCCCTGGAAAGGTACGTTTATTCTCGTATTATTGATTTGTCAAACAAATCCCAAGTAGATTGAACATGCACTTCTGGATCTTGAAATATTCCCCGGAGAAGAGTGTATCTTTAGCATCATTGGAAATAAGTATGAATTTCATTCCCGCCACTATCATATGCTGGATCGTACTTGCAGTGACATATTCCTGACCGGCATTATTGGTGCGCTACCTAAATAATGTATTTGGATAATTGAAAGGAATCACTTTTCTTTACAGAGAGCAGTATTTCACCGATTGAGAAACCATCGATTCTAAGCCTGAAGAATTCCAATAGCCCTTCGGCAACAAACTCACTATCAGATCCGGGCTTCTCTCATAGCACCCCGGCTTTGGGTCATCAAGATAGGCAAATAGGATCCGTTGGTCGACCAGTGGAGCATAATGACAAGGTGTCAATCTGGTTCATCGGAAGAGTACAGAATGCAATGGGTAGAATCTTTGGTAAAAGCGAATCCCAACTGGTGAGCATTATTGCGTTGAGCCCAATGAAAGGATGGTAGCCTAATAAGTTCAGTACACGTTCACAGTGGGTTCACCGAATTCTATGCAAGGTAGGCAATTATTTAGCTATATTTAAATTTCCCGTATGTATACCTTTCGTTTGACGGAACAGGATTATCAAGAGGTATCATCGGAATGCGGGTTGGTGGCGAGCGCCGCATATTCATTTCTGCAGTGGAGGGTTTCGGGGAGAAAGGCGCTTCTGGCGTACCTCCAAATACTGATCTGGTCATTGGTCTGTGGTCTAATTTCCACTCACGCCGGGATTCATGTTTCTACCCCCTGTAGATGTCAAGCTAGAACAAATTGATACCGACGATTTAAATCCAGTTCACGTACACGGACTCGGAGCCGATTCGTGTAGTGACGAACCGTCCGAGTCACAACTGGAGATTTCTGGTCAAGGTGAAGATGACGGACACATGGAACGTGATTCATGACCAAGACTACCATGATTTTGAGGAATGTGTAAAAATTGCTACGGGACCAATTCTATTTGCATCCTGTCAACGTACAAATGGAGTGTTTCAGACTTCATCTTTCAACACCGTCCTTCTGCGATTCGGTGATGTTCACGGTTGGAATTGGGCTCCTGATTAGTGGTTCGGCTGCTTGGGCTCGTAATTCTTCTGCACCCGTCTGTAGCCCAACAAAAGTGTACGATGCCTGCCCAGCTGAGTCCAAAAGCGACCAAGGATCTTGCTGAGTCCTTGGTTGACAAAACAAGAACCACATCGTAGATGAGGAGATGGGGAAGATCGTCGAGGGTGTCGAACATATCAACAGTGTTGAGAAAAAATGCCTGGAGTCATTGAGGCTTTTCGGGTTACCTTCAATAGGATGGACAAATCGTCATTTCCCGCCCATACACTGATGTCGACTTTGCCAGCAGATGCGACGTGGCCACCTTCATTGGCAGTTTAGATGCGAGCAGGGCAGATTGCTTACGCGACAAGGGCCTGTCGAGGGGGCTCTGCCCTTGCGTCGAAAATTTCTAGATCCACCGCCGTAAAGAGAGTTTTGACCCTCTTGTAACTATGGAAGTGGAACTTTTCAACTTTTTTTTGATGCGGTGAGGAGGCTACGCCCTGTCCTGTCACCATATCTAGCAGCAAAGCAGATCTATAATGGGCATGTTTCGATAACGACATTCCGGGATTGTGGTCCAAGAATAAATCTATTCTACATCTTTCCTAATCCAATCAAGATATTTTAGGAGAGGTTGTGAGATGCGAGTCGAGTTGAGATCGTAGTTGACAGGGAAGTCCAGGGTAATTTCCTCGTTATTGCTAATGATGGAAAGGGACTTCAAGTACGGCAATGTCATCAAATGGCAGAGGCCTTTGGTGGTCGGCTGTTGACGTGAATCTTGACCGGATGCTGACAAAAGGGATGTAGGTAGTTGGAGGTGTGTTAGATGGGGCCAGGATGTCGCCATCATTGCAAGACATGCATCGTCAATAACAATGTTCAAGTTTTGTTGCGTGTGAATGACGCGGAGAGTTCGAAGGGCATGGGCCATTAACAATGGTTGCAAGCATTGAAAGGCGGGGAAATCGTGTCTTTCAAAGGTGTCAGAGACGATGATCACGGATTCTAAGCTGGTGGAAGAACTCTGAGCCAGTGCCTCGAAGCACGCATGATACGAGCTGATGGTTTCCCTATTGTCAAAACAGAGGACGACACGGGTGAACGACCCAGCCACTACAATATTCATGCGAGACGATGCTCGACCCGTCAGTTCTATATGCTTGAGATTACAATGCCATTTTCTCGTTAAAGCGAATGAAACCGTCGCAGTGCAAACGAAATGTTGCAGATCGGCGAAGTGATGTAGGTTGTTGAAGAAGTTGTAGAGAGGATTGGAAGGCTGCCGTGTGAAGGGATGAATCTCGAGTCACAATAGGTTACGAAATCGCAAAAGGTCCTGAAGTACGTGTTCAAGGAAGGAGCCGTGCAGAATTAGCCTCCTTATAGTACGAGAAAGAGGGAGCAGATCTGCGATATATTCATCAAAAAACGCATGCGAATTGAGTCGAATATCGACTAAGGATGGGGTGGAGAAGCATTTGACCATGGAATGTCCATTTGGCAGTTCTAGAGTCCGCAGACGAGGAAAAATTGCAGCCTTTGTGCGTCTAGCCTGATAAATCATCCGGAAATTTTCAGGATCGATGTCTTTTTCGCCCGTAACGGTCGACGACAGGAGACTGATGAATTCGCAGATGTTGGGTGCGTAGACATCAAAGCGTGTTAACTCCCATGGAGGCAACTCTGTATTGGCCAGGCACTGAAAATGCTTTAAGTCTATGCAATGTTAGGTAGACAAAACATAGTAACTAACCCACAAGTTATCTTTAAAAATCAGAGATGGTAGCAGGCGGAGCACATAAAATGCAGAGGGAAGGACAGCCCACAGGTACCTAATAGCCGAGTGGAATGCGGAAGAGGACACTCGGATCAGTGAAATTAGGGATCGTTTGGTTGCATAGCTGGCAATAATGTCCATGATGACGGCATTTCCAAAAATCTGTAGTAAGTGATAAGAAATCAATAAAGAAGCGGGACGTTCAACTACTTACATCGTGGGATTGCACAAGGATGGCGCTTGCAGCCTCTGTGCGCGCGAATGCGGAAAATTCAGTGTTGCAGCGAGTTATACGCATCCGCACACAAATTGGGGACTACTACATTGAACAGGTCCTGGAGACTCGGACTTGATATATTGTAGATCTAAAAGTACAACAACAACAGTTGAAACAAATGCAGTTGTTTCGTAAATACAATGTATTTCAGGTTCAACTTGAAAAGTCCTTTCAACAGGTGACATTTGTGTCGGCGGGCCTTTGTCCCTGACCATCATTGATGAAAAGGATTGCACAAGGCACGAACGCACATTTCCATGTTTTCAAGTGACAGACTGGTCACAGCTTGTGTTTCGGGTCGTGCACTGCGGGAGTTCAAGAAGTAGTGGATTCGTATGTACAGACCACGCGAACATTGAATATCAGTAAGTAACTGGTGCAAAGACCTAGGCCATAATGTAATTTTGACCAGTCAAGTAACTGAAAAAGTAACTAAAATCAGCGCTGCTATCTGCAAGAAGCCAAACGAATACAAGTGAAACGAGCAGAACAGAGCACTTCAATAACCAGGTGATAGACGCTAGGATGAGACCACGTCTGATGTATTTTCAATGAGTTCAAGTTGCAGCTCTATGAAGCAGGGTATATGTACATACTTTGTGGTGGAATCTGGTTCTCCAGGTTTATCATCATATGCCTCCCAGACCTCAATAATGTCTCCATCGACTCGGCCAGCAGTCCCACAAGCAATGAGAGAAATGGGAGAAAGATGGTTGTTGTATTGCTGAACAAAATGGTGGGTTAAACGGTTACAGCCGGACCCAGAACAATTATAAGACTCACAGCAAGGGATATAACGATACTTTTCTCTGCAACAAAGCCTCAGAAATGAGCTGGGATCAATGGAGGGAACTATACCTTGATGGTCAAGATAATACACTGCGGAAGGCAGGATCGAACCAAGGTGAAAAATGGGAGACTCGCCAAAGGAACTACCGCCTAAGATGAACTCGCCTCCCCGAATGAAAATTACAGGCAAACATGTCCGCTTTGACTTGACCCCAATTTCGCAATGAAACATTCTCCTTAATCTGCCTGTCTCGACATCGTATACATCAAATCCAGTCGACAGGTTTGACACAACCAGGAATCGTTGATCAACCGAAAGCGATGCATTGCCGCTATACCACCAAGTAAGACAGACCACATTCTACGACAAGGAAAGTCTTACATTAATGTATCAATGGTAAATGTCTGTAAAATGCTCGATGTTTCCATATCCCATATCCTGAGGGAAAGGGGGTCAGTTTCGGTTTGAGTCCGCTTTTTTGAGTGGACTTACAATACACCATGATGCAAGTAACACACGAGGAGTCCATTAGGAGAGATTGAGTTAGCCCAATGTACTGCCGTTGCCACCACGGGCTTTGAGGTATGATGGGGAGTATACTCCAGGTATCTCTCTGTGATGGGGAGTATACTCCAGGTATCTCTCTGTTTGAATTGTGACTTTACACCACATTAGATTTTATGCTGGAATTGGAGTCGAGTTCGGACATACTACTTTTCTCTGCTGGAATGCAGAAAACCAATACATTGGAACCAGCACCAGATGCAACAAATCCTCCGCGGTGAGGTGCCAAGCATTCAATGGCTGTGTCACTATGAAGAGAAAATCTGTACGCATTGTATGGGTTCTAGAAGCAGTTGGTCAAGGACTGAGAAGCACTGGCACGAGAACCACGAACCTGGCCATGCCTTGTCAATAAAACAAGCACACCGTCTTCCATGCCAGCAATGACTCTCGTATCATCAAGCCACACAACAGAGGAAAATCCGCGACTGAAACACGCATCCGAGTCGTATCGGAAGAGCTCTTGTCCAGAAGACATTGACCAGACGAATAACCATCCATCAATCCCTACGCTCACAAGCTTTGAGCCGCTAGGACTAAAGTCCAAGGCCATAACAGAATCTTTATGTCCATCGAGTCGAAACTTGGGTCTATATGGCCGATGCATGAATATGGGAGAGAAATAGACAAAGTCGCTCATCCGTAAATGTTGTTATTCGGGGATAGTGAGAACGCCTGAGAATATTATAATATGGGAGCAAACCTAGAACGAATGATGGTTTGTTTCATTCCTTTGTTCCGTCGCAAATATTCCATCGCATTTATTCTTTGTTTCGTTTGTCATGCTACGACGATAAAATGGCTGCACTCCTCTAGATAGACAATTAGGAGATGTCTCTCAGAGTTTGTCAATTCGTCTTGCCCGTCAAGGTTTGTCATGTGTGTTCCGCCAGACAGCGGGACGGGCTCCGTCTCAAAGCTTGCGGCGGATGCTTTTCGATCTATTATTGTGTAAGTAGGTTACAGGTCTCCTCATATTTCATGTTTTTCTGACAGAACGTTAGGGTTCTGATTGTCAAACGCAAAATTGGTCAAGCCATAAGCCGATTTGCAAGTTCAATCGCAGAGTCCGAGTGAATATAGTTACTCTTCAGCAAGGTTATGGCCAAGCCGACTTTGGTGTACAGAATTGGTGTCGGGTAAGAAGACCTTTCAATCCAATTCTGACAGAATTGACACTTTACTAGGTACATACAGATCTTTTAGAAGGTCTTTGTTGCGAGATCACAGTAGAACCATCTGAAATGATCTGGGTGACCCTCAGAGAGTTGGTGAATCATGTACCTCCTCTGTTCGAGTTTGCTTCTGCAAAACAGTTGCCAATTGCCGAGTTGTGGGGGATCACCGAGATGCTTATTGATGGGGAAAGCCTCTTCAGGGATTACATTTCCCGGGCCATGGCACTGAGGGACCAGTGGCAAGTCGATGGAGAACAGGTAGTTCTATTGGCCATCAATTCACCAGAATCCAGTGTGCTGACGGTTGTTCTGCTTGAAATGCGAGGCACTTTGTAGATTAATCTCATATGAATCTTATAACCACAGACAGTCAATCGATCGTGTTCAGAATCTCTGAGACTTGGAAGATCTGTGGTACTACCAGGCACGTTCTATGTACATACCCGAACCCCTTTACGCCTAGAACATTGGTACTTGAGAAACTCCAGCTCTAAAATGCAGGATTCCAGACACGAGGTGCTGCGTTGGAAAGAAAAGGTGATTTCAGGCCTCTCACCAACACGTACGGACGCGGACTGGGACAGCAGGTGGCTATTGTCACATACTAGGAGGACAGGCAACAGCCGTTCATTGTGATTTAACCTTTCCTTTCGGCTGACGAATTGTAACCGACTTAGTATTCACGCCACGCAACTCAAAGCTGTCAAACAAGTGCCATCGGAAGTCTGGGGTGAACATTTTGGACATAAATTTTTTGCCATATATGAAATCTGGTACAAGCAAAATAATGACCTAAATGTGACTGACGTTTGTCGATAAAGCCGTGTTTGACAGATGAATTTCATTTAGGAGGTAAAGTACTGGCGATTGAGGGAAGGCGTACTACTACTACATGGAAACACTGCTGTTTATTGATTCTTGGATAGTGCTATGCCAGGCGTACCACAGCAATGTATCCAGATGGACTTGATCCTTATGCTGCAGCTTTTTAGATGTAATGTTTCCGTGTCGTAGCATTGGTTGAAGTTTTTGAAGCAATGGAACATCAGTAATCGGAAGGACATTCTTGATGAGATTTACACAATTTGACAGGTTTGAGACCTTCGCGCAAGAGTATTAACCCAAGATTATTACCACATCAAAGGAGGATATACATACCTGGTGTGGGCATCCAGGGGGGATAAAAAGAGCGTCCCCCGGATATTGAATGCATGTCCAAGGGATTGCTCCGGCTGTCGCAGCATCCGTAAGAAGATCCCTTCCAAGGTAGTAAGTTGCCCTGGATATGGGGCCACCCAAATCACAGTCAGAAAGTGGGGCATTATGGTCTAGAAGCTTTGCCAACAACGGAATGCTTGAATGTGGCCAGATATCCCACCAGGAGCCACATCTTGCATCGGACGTGACGGCCTGGGAATAAAGGAGAACGTTGACCATCCCTGTGAAACTCACTTGTAGAAATTGTGAGCCAGTCGACATAGAATCCTTCTCCGAGATTCTAAGTAATGGCCCTGGGATGATTCAATATTCTACCCAGCCTTATGGAATAGGAGCGGGCGGCTTACCTAGCTTAGGAGCAATGTGATTCTTGGGCAGGTGAGAAGTCAAGTTCAGAGGGCCTTGGGACGAAAAATATTGAGGGGACACCCTTTGCAGAAAACGCTCAAAACTTTCAGCAACTTCTGGATTTGGGTTTGGATGAATCTAAATCATCGAGATAGTATATTTGGAAGTTGGAAAGCAAAAATACGATTTACCCTGAGATGCCGAGGCCATGCATGTTCTTGTAGCCACTCCCGAAAGTAAGCTTCGATGGTAGTCTTTGTGTTGTGCCAGAGAAAGCCGTCGAAGTGCTCAACTGTGCATTCATCGTCCTTGGCCAGGTCAAAAAGTTGACTTGGAGTGGTACAAAGTTCAGCAGTCTTGCTGATAATAAACGGGGTACGTTCATTCCATAAGCCAATGAGAATTTTTTCTGTTAGCTCGCTCAATTTGTATCGAGGGATGACATGGTGTCGATTACCAATATCGTCATCCTCCGAGTCCTTGGGTGGAAATTGTACACGGTCAGGGACTGCACGGGTGGAATGAATAGGCATTACTATCGTGCATGTGGTTTTCTTCAAGTCAACCAGAATGCCCTGAATCTGCCGCTCTGTGAAGTACGATACTGGGAATACCCAGGTCTGAGCGTGTGCCTTAGGGCACGGAGAAAGCGAACTTGATCTTTCCTGAGCTGATACCATCGCCGAATAGCATGGAGTGCAGACTTCGAATCCGCAATAACTACAATACCAAACTCCAAAAAAGAGTGCCATATAACACATATCTGTAATGGCGATCTGTCAACTGAGTCCTTATTAGGATGGCCGCACCTACCACATGTAGAATAGACATCTAAAGACAGGTTGCGAACATGGAGGTGATCTTGTTGTGTGTGCCAGAGCTCAGATTCGAGACTTGATTCAAGGGGATTTGCTACTGCTCGCTGTCAAAATATCAAAATCTTGAGCCCAGCCGTTGACGAGAAAGTTGAAGCACAGATTGACCTTCACGACAGCAAAATGTTTTTCATTTCGGATTGGGAGCCAGTGGTTGTATTCCAAAAGTTCATACCATGCCCTTCCTGCAAAAAGTGGCAGTGCCATATCTCTGAAACATTCTGGTGCACGAGGATTGGAAGGCTGGAAAAGCCTGAAATTGATGAACCTACAGCCCTCCACTGTCGGCGTTCCACCAGGGTTTATCAAAGCATCCTGGAAACATGTCAGACAGGAACGATGTGTCGGGTTCCTCTGACATGTGGAGATCTGAATACCTGCTTAAGTGGGCCATTAAATGGCATGTACGAGTCCCACCCTCTGTCCTCTAGTCATCTACTAATTGTGTAGGCAGTGGTAATCAGCAAATGCCAAAGTGTTAATGCAAGCGAAGTAACCTGCTACTTTTGTACAGCCAAAATAGGTAGTCCAAATTTGCGTATTTTTATTATTCCTCTTGTAAAAAGCTTTGTTTTGACAATACAAAGAAATCCACAAGAGGGATTGTAGATAAGTTCAAAATTTGCCATTACCTGATATTAATAAGACATCTCTTATCACCAAATCTCTACCAGATATGGTATATCTAATCAAACACATGTTGATTATTTTGATGAACCCCAATCTTTGCCTGATTTGAGCTTCTTTTGTTACTTTCTCAATTTAAAATGTATATTTAGTGTTGATTATAGTCTAAAAACTGATTTTTTTTATAACTTTGAAAATTTTGGCAAACCAATTTGCTGCTGCACAGCCACTGTACAAAAGCAGCAGTGAGTTAGTCCAGATGATTTACACTGATTGAATGCTGATTTGCACACTGCTGATCGCATCAGCTGGCATGATCACATGATGGCCATGCCCGTCCTGCCCCCCTTTGTCATCCTCTCATGTCCACTTCACAGGGAGGGGCTCTCCCCTTCCTAAAATCTGTAGATATTCTAGATAATGCCCTGGTATACATATACATGACATAGAATATAGTTATTTTTGTCCCAATCTGATACAATCAAGTAGTTAGTGATGTGCACCGAGGCCTCCACTCCCATTGCATTGGATGGGGGCTATCAAGTCCATAAGAAACTGCTTAATTTAAGGCTACTATACAGTAATTACATAAATATGTGATTTGATCTGGGAAAAACAGTGGAGTTTAAAGTGCAATCAGATCTTATCTTAAGTGCTAAGTAGTCACTAAGTGCCTGTTTTGGCAGACTAAGTACTTAGTGCCAGATTATGAGTTCCATTTATGGAAATCGTTCTTATAACCCCTGCAAACGTGGGGTCCTGTAACGGTGCCATAGCCAGCAAAGCCTGAATCATGTATCCAGGGTCCATCTCCCACGCCTGGTAAATGTGGGTCTTCCATTTAGAACTGAATTCCAACCAGTACTCATGAACTTGACATCCTCCAGAGCAAAAGGTACGTTCTGTCAAACTACTTTCCATGCCACCATAATTTTGAGATCTACTCCAGTTTTTCCTGGCCAAGAGCCGCAATCATGAATGGGAAGTCTCCCAACATGTCAATCTATGCACAGAAGTGGAAGAGTCGCTTGGCTCCTTACGCCACTTCATGAACTATTGCACCGAGATTGGTTTAGAGGAGTGGAACATTCACTCTTCATCATGGTACCAAAAGTACGTGAGGCACCCTTAACTGAAATTGAGTGTCTAGCCTGACACAACACCACAATGAGGCTGATCAACCCACAACAGTGGCAACCACCGCCACGACAACTAACCCTCGATAACCGGCCACCACACCACAGTGCGAGTCTGTGCAACCACAGCCTTATAGCAATGAGATAGAC
>Ga0307508_10006799_pt1 | contig 10703 bp, 7 predicted proteins | sample 9_EM_MG_FD_203089 | JGI IMG/M metagenome (GOLD analysis project Ga0307508, IMG submission 203089) | Populus trichocarpa ectomycorrhiza microbial communities from riparian zone in the Pacific Northwest, United States - 9_EM | ecosystem: Host-associated > Plants > Roots > Unclassified | place...
CAGTGTATTTTTTCGGCCATTGATAATGCCTGCTGGTAATACGCCTTTTGGGAATAGAACAGCAGGCTATTAAGCCGCACAGTGTCAGGCACCTTCCTCTAATTTCGACAAAACCGGTGATGCTACAGGGGGTGATATGCGCCTTATTTCCTTCCTTTTGGCACGATTTAGGCATTATCACAAAAGACATATGCCATTGTGATCGTTTAGACGTTCAGCGTAATAGTATTGGGCATACGACTACCCTTGTATATAACCTTCAGAAATTATTTTTATACCAGCGTCGTATATTATGCACCAACCCAGACAAACCAAATGCGTTGTATTGTATGCGGATGACGACCAGGACGACAGGGAATTAATAAGCGCCGGATTTGCACCCTATCATGATTCTATTGAAATTAAAACCTTTTCGAACGGATCGGACCTCCTTATTCATATCAACAGCTTATCCTCGCCGGGACCTGCGCCCTGCCTGGTGATTCTCGATATCAATATGCCCCTGCTAAACGGTTTGCAAACATTGAAACTGATACGCGAACAAAATGGATTTGAATCCACTCCCATTGTATTATTTACTACTTATGTGTCGGGAGGCGACAAGCAGTTTATAAACCAGTACAACGGCGAGATACTTTTAAAGCCTATCGACTCCTCTCAATTTCATGCAATCATTGAACAATTTGTTTCCCATTGTATAAAAAAAGCCTGAACAGCCGGCTACGCCCTGTTCACGTTATGCAGTCAATGCGGCATCGGTTTTCATCAAAGGGCCGGGTCCCGACCATAGCTCGAGCGCAATATGATAGCCGATATCGATGTATTTGATGATTTTTCGATCTATCAGCTCTCCTGCGCCTGCGAGGCCTGTTTGGATGACGACTTCAAAATAGTGCAGATCTGCTTTTACTACCTGGTAGATATTGTCCCTGTATGGGAAATTGGGGGAAGATGGCTGATACCTGATAGTATCGCCTGGAGCGAGTTTTTCACCGGGAATAATGGCTTTCCACATAAAATATTGGGTACGGATTAAAAATAAGCCTGGAAATCAATCGACTGATTTTTAAGGCATTCGTTTAGATAGGAGACAAATATTATACCATAGTCCCCCGGAGCAGGGCTTATTTACTAACAATAACCAATGTCAGGTAGCTGGCAGGTGAAAGGTTAAGAATACAGGGATTCGATTTATTGCTTACCTTAAAGAATTGGTATTCAAGCTAAAAACATGTGTTCACTATGAGCTGGCTCGAGATCTATGAGATCATTTATTTCCCTATTTTGATCCTCGTTGGCATACGCGTTATTTATGACACCCGCAATACCACTAAAGCATTGGCCTACCTGCTGCTTGTTATCTTTCTTCCCCTGGTAGGTAGTTTCATTTATTTCTCCTTTGGCGTCAACTACCGGAAAAGAAAGATCTACAGTAAAAAACTATTTGAGGACGATGCGCTGGCAGAGAAGCTGCGCAAAACGGTGTACAGCAACTCGAAGCAGGTTTTCGATAAAGGCAGTAAGGCCGTACGGCATAATAAGGAGCTATCACACATGCTGCTAAAAGACAGCGAAAGTCCCTTAACGGGTAATAATGCAGTCAAGCTTCTTATTAACGGCGAAAACAAATTTCCTGCAGTGATACAGGCTTTGAAAACGGCGAAGCATCATATTCACATTGAATATTACATCTACGAGGATGATGAAATAGGCCGGACGATTGAAACCCTATTGATAGAAAAAGCGAAAGAAGGCGTGGATGTGCGCTTTATTTACGATGATTTTGGCAGCCGTTCCATTCGAAAAAAAATGATTCGCCGCCTGCGGGCGGCAGGTGTAAAAGCTTTCCCGTTTCATAAAATACATTTCATCCTGCTGGCCAACCGGCTCAATTACCGTAACCACCGCAAAATAATCGTCATAGACGGGCATACCGCCTTTGTAGGCGGCATTAATGTGAGCGACCGGTATATTAACCACGATAAAGATGCGGGAAAGGCCTTCTGGCGCGATACCCATTTATACATCCAGGGACCGGGCGCCAACTACCTGCAGTATCTTTTTTTATGTGATTGGAATTTTTGCGCAGACGAGCACCTGCAGCCAAACGACAGTTTCTTCCCTCCTGCCGGCCAACTGCCTGTATATGGTAATAAGGTGGTACAGATAGCGGCCAGCGGTCCCGACTCGGATACGCCCATCATCCTGTTTTCTTTACTACAAGCCATTAACCTGGCTACGAAAGAAATACTGATTACCACGCCCTATTTTATTCCCGGTGAAAGCATTATCGACGCGTTGATGGTATCCGCTCTTGGCGGCGTTGATGTAAAGCTCCTGGTGCCGTATCATTCCGATTCAATGGTCGTTAATGCGGCTGCCCGGTCAAACTACGACGACCTGCTGAAAGCAGGGGTGAAAATTTTCTGTTACAAAAAAGGATTCATTCATGCCAAGACCCTCGTGGCCGACAGGAATATAGCGATGGTGGGTACCGCCAATATGGATGTGCGGAGCTTTGACCTGAATTTTGAAGTGAACGCCATCGTATACGACGAGGCTGTGGCCAATGAGCTTGCCCACGTTTTTTACGAAGACCTGAAAGATGCAGAGCAAATAGACCCCGAACGCTGGTACGGCCGCCCGGCTTACCGGCAGCTGCTGGAAAGAACCGCCAGCCTGCTGTCGCCGCTTTTATAGTATTTATGGCATGACCCCTAAAAAAATCCCGCTTTAACTGAGTTGGAAGCCGAATCTGCGTGTCTTAGATATACATACAGACCAAACTTAATATGCTTATGGGGGTACATTATTCAATCATTCGATGGAGGCATTTTTTTGTCTTGTCGGTACTGCTCGCCGTATCAGGCGTCAATGCCACGGTGCAGGCACAAAATAACAACAACAATAAGGTGGAGCTGGCGAAGGTAATCGACCGGCTGGCGGATGGGATGCAGTGGAAGCTGCTGTATAACCCGGACGACCTGGCCAACAAGTATGCCGATACCAGCGCCCTTTCTGCCGGCAAATGGAGTATCGAAAAGCTATCAGGGTTTCTGAAAACATATAACCTTGTGTTGCAGCCGGTGGGTAACAATTCGTATGCGATAAAAAAAGGCAGCGCGGCCGCCATTCATACCGATACCAGCGGTACTGAACCGCCAAACGAAATCATGGTACGGGGAACGGTGCGGTCCGATTCGGCCGTCGTGGAAGGCGCTACCATCGCCTTAAAATCGAATCCCGGGCGGGCGGTCACCTCAGATCAAAATGGCAGGTATGCGTTAAAAGTCCCTTCCAACGGCACGCTGGTCATTACCTCTGTTGGATTTAAGGAAGAAGAGGTAGACATTAAGGGCGAAAGCGTTCTCAATGTCCTGTTAAAAAGCAACAACAATGCCCTCGAAGAGGTAGCCGTTGTTGCCTATGGCACCCAGAAAAAAACGACCATGGTGGGGTCTGTAACCACCATCAATCCCAAAGAATTAAAAGGTCCCGTCAGCAATCTTACCACCATGCTGGCCGGCCGGCTTTCGGGCGTTATTTCCTACCAGCGAACGGGCGAGCCGGGCAAGGACAACGCCAGCTTCTTTATACGCGGCATTACCACGTTTGGTACGGGCAAGGTCGACCCCCTGATTCTTATCGACGGCATGGAATCTTCGCCCACCGATCTGGCGCGTCTTCAGCCGGATGATATTGCCGGTTTTTCCATTCTCAAGGATGCCACCGCCTCTTCGCTGTATGGGGCGCGGGGCGCCAACGGCGTAGTGCTGGTAACGACCAAATCAGGCACGGAAGGCAAAATAAAGTTTAATGTTCGCGGCGAAAACTCCTTGTCGACCAATACGCGCAATTTTAAGCTGGCGGATAACGTCACCTATATGGAATTGGCCAATGAGGCCGTGCTGACGAGAAATGCGCTGGAAAGCGTGCCTTATTCGCAAAGCAAAATCGATCATACCGCGGCGAATGACGATCCCTACCTGTATCCCAGCAATAACTGGATCAAACAGCTGGTAAAAGATTATACCAACAACCAGCGTTTTGATATGAATGTGAGCGGCGGCGGAAAAGCGGCCCGGTATTATATAGCGGGGACCTATAATATCGATAACGGGATATTGAAGGTAAATGGGGCCAACAATTTCAACAGCAATATCAAGCTAAAAGGTTACTCGATCCGGTCGAACGTCAATTTCAATTTTACCCCCACCACGCAGGCGGTGGTACGCACGTATGGACAATTTGACGATTACAACGGCCCGGTAGGCGGCGGCGGCACTGTTTTCAACCAGGCGGTCTGGGCCAACCCGGTGAAGTTTGCGGCGGTTTATCCCGCAGGTTATTTGCCGGGCATCACCCACCCGTTATTTGGCAGCGCCTTTCGCCCCAATTTAGCCAATCCGGCTCCCGGCGACGGCAGCAACCTGTATTCGAATCCTTATGCCGCCATGGTATCGGGCTACCAGCAATACAATACCTCCACCTTGCTGGCGCAGCTGGAGCTGAAACAGGATTTTGCCTTTCTTACGCCGGGGCTGTCGGCGCGGCTGATGGCCTATACCCAGCGCTACTCCTATTTTGACGTAAGCCGGCAATACACGCCTTTTTATTACCAGCTGTCGTTTGATCTGCAAACCCATAAGCCCGGCCTGGCGCCCCTGAATACCAATGGCACTGAATACCTCAGCTACAGCGAGGGCACAAAAACGGTGAACACGACCAGCTATCTCGAAGCCGCCGTGAATTACAACCGGCAATTGGGTAAAAAACATAGTATCTCGGGCATGCTCATCAGCTTATTCAGAAATTACCTGACGGCCAATGCCGGCAGCCTGCAATTGTCTTTACCCCATCGCAACCATGGTGTTTCGGGTCGCTTTACCTACGGTTATGACAACCGGTATATGACGGAGCTCAATTTCGGCTACAACGGGTCGGAAAGGTTTGCGCAGGACCACCGGTTTGGGTTCTTTCCTTCTGTTGGCGCGGCCTGGAATGTTTCCAACGAGCGGTTTATGGAGCAGGTATCGGCTGTTACCAAGCTAAAACTAAGGGCCACGTACGGGCTTGTAGGCAATGACCAGATTGGAGCGGATGACGAGCGTTTCTTTTACCTGTCCGACGTGAACATGAATGCTACCGCGAACGGGTACACGTTTGGTCAAACCTATAACCATGTCAACAACGGAATTATTGTAAACCGGTATGCGAACAACAATATCACCTGGGAAAAATCCTACAAAACAAATATTGGCCTGGAGCTCGGCTTATGGAAGGAGCTAAACATACAGGTAGACTTTTATAAGGAGCGTCGGAAGAATATACTGATGACAAGAACCACTATTCCCAGCATGGTGGGGCTCAGCGCTCCCATCCAGGCAAACGTAGGCGAGGCCGAAGGCAAGGGGGTGGATGTATCATTAGATTATAACAGGACGTTGGGCCGGAATGCCTGGGTGCAGGCACGTGGCACGTTTACGTACGCCACCAGCAAACTCCTGGTAAATGAGGAACCCAATTATCCCGAAGACTATCGCCACCGGGTAGGCCATTCGCTGTCGCAAACATACGGGTATATCGCCGAGCGGTTATTTGTAGACGATTACGAAGTAGCTAATTCGCCCACACAAAATTTTGGGCAGGACAACGTTGCGGAGAATGGCAAGTATCGTGTAAGAGGCGGCGATATCAAGTACAGGGATGTAAACGGCGACGGGCAGATTACCGATGCGGATATGGTGCCCATCGGGCTGCCCACCACACCGGAAATCACCTATGGCTTTGGCGCCTCTTTTGGCTATAAGCAGTGGGACATCAGCTGCTTCTTCCAGGGCTCGGCCCGATCGTCTTTCTGGATAGACTCGTATGTCTCGTCGCCGTTTGTGCTCAATGGCGGCGGGCAGCATGGATTGCTGGAAAACATCGCGCGCGACCATTGGAGCGAAAGCGACCGGAACCCCTATGCTTTCTGGCCGCGGCTGAGCAATTTTTTTGCGGCTAATAATAATCAGACTTCCACCTGGTGGATGCGCAACGGCGATTTTTTACGGCTTAAAACGGCGGAGCTGGGCTATACCTTCCCCAAACGCCTGCTGGGCAAGCTGCACCTGGATAACACACGTATTTATGCCAATGCGCTCAATCTCTTTGTGATCAGCAAGTTCAAAATGTGGGACCCGGAGATGGGTGGCAACGGACTGGGCTACCCGGTACAACGTGTGTATAACATCGGCGTAAACTTCGGATTTTAGTAACCCTTAACATCCACTACATGAAAATAAGCAAACTATATGCATGCTGGCCGTTGTTGTGTCTCCTCGTTATGACCGGGTGTAAAAAATACCTGGACGTGGTGCCCGACAATGTAGCCACTATCGACAACGCCTTTAAGCTGAAGCAGGAGGCCATCAAATATTTGTCTACCTGCTATTCGTACCTGCCCGCGAGCGGCGATTTGGAAACCAACCCGGCGCTGTGCGCCGGCGACGAATTTTGGATGGTGGCGCCCTTTGCCCTCAACGATGCGTCCTGGAAAATAGCCACGGGATACCAAAGCGCCAGCACCATTTACCTGCCCGGCTGGAGCAATATGTTCAAAGCGCTTCGCGATTGCAATATCTTCCTGGAAAACATTCACCAGGTGGTGGACATGACCGAGGCCGACAAGAAAAAATGGAGCGCAGAAGTAACCTTTTTAAAAGCGTATTACCACTGGAGCCTGTTAAGAATGTATGGTCCGGTGCCGGTGACCGATAAAAACCTGCCTGTTTCCGCCAGCTCCGACGAAGTGCAAAGACCGCGTCAGCCGGTAGACTCGGTGGTGAATTATATTTCCGGCCTGCTCGATGAAGCTGCTGCCGGTTTGCCACTCACCATTGCAGACCCCGCCAACGACCTCGGGCATGTTACCCGGCCTGTTGCCCTGGCCATAAAAGCCCGGGTGCTGGTGGCCGCGGCCAGCCCTTTATTCAATGGCAACAGCGATTACGCCGGTTTCAAAAATTATGATGGAGAGCCACTGTTTGGCGCCGCCTATGACGCTTCCAAATGGGTAAGGGCAGCCGCTGCCTGCAAGGCGGCCATAAAGGTGTGCGAAGCGGCGGGATTAAAGCTATACAGCTTTAACCAGCTGGGACTGTCGCTATCGGCTGATATGGTAACCCAAATGAGCATCCGCAACAGCGTTACCGAGGCATGGAACAGCGAGATTATCTGGAACAATCCCAAGGGCCGCAGCGCTACGGGCGACCGTACCTATACGCTACAGCGCTTTGCCATGCCGCGGCTCGACCCGGCCAGGATTACCAACGAAATGAACATCGGCAGCCTGGCGCCATCGCTCAAAATAGCCGAAATGTTTTATTCAGCCAACGGCGTTCCCATCAATGAAGACAAGACATATGATTATGCCAACCGCTATACGCTGCGTACCGGTATGCATGCCGAAAATGAGCTCATTACCGAGGGGTACGAAACGGCCGTGCTGAACTTTAGCCGCGAGCCACGCTTTTATGCCGACCTGGCTTTTGACGGGGCCGTATGGTTTATGAGAAACGGCACCTTTCATGTACAGGCAAAAAACGGGCAATGGCAATCGCGGAAAGGGAAATATGATTACAACGCCACGGGGTATTTTTCTAAAAAGCTGGTGAACTGGAAATATGAGATCAAAGGCGGGGAGGAGCTGGTTATAGAAGATTATGCCTGGCCCGAAATGCGCCTTGCCGATCTGTACCTGTTGTATGCCGAGGCGCTGAACGAGGCCGAAGGGCCGGTGCCGGAAGCATTCGACTATATCGATAAAGTACGGGCGCGGGCGGGATTAAAGACCGTACAACAGTCGTGGGCGGCCTTTTCGCTGCAGCCCGGCAAATACCAAACAAAGGACGGCTTCCGGCAAATCATCCAGCAGGAACGGCTGATAGAGCTGGCGCTGGAAGGCAGCCGTTTCTGGGATTTGCGGCGCTGGAAAAAATCATTTGAAGAATTGAACAAACCTGTGATGGGCTGGGATGTAGACCAGGATAATGCGGCTTATTATTACCGTCCGCACCTGCTGTACAAGCAAATTTTTAAGACGCGCGAATATTTTTGGCCGTTGGACTACTGGGACCTGCTGGGTAATAAGCGACTGGTACAAAACCCCGGCTGGTAAACAGGCATACTATTTTGATAAATACATAATCTTACAATACATGAAATCATATACGCCAGCGATCATCCACCTGTGCATGTTGGTTATTTTGCTGCATTCCTGTAAACAGGAGGTACACCGGCCCTTGTCGGACGGTGATGGATCGATACCCGGACCTTTACAAAATGTAAGCGTTGTTAATTTGCCCGGTGCAGCGGCGCTCACTTACAGCTTTCCGGCAAGTTCCAATATTTTGTATGTAAAGGCGGTCTACGAAAACCGGCCGGGCGTTACGCGCGAAATAAGGGCATCCTATTATAACCCTTCTATGACAGTAGATGGTTTTGCGGATACCCTGCCGCACCCCGTAAAACTGTACGTGGTAACCCGCGATGAAAAACTGTCGGCGCCGGTTACGGTTACGGTAACGCCCAAAACGCCGCCTTATATCCTGGCCTACCGCAGCCTGTTGGTACATGCCGATTTTGGCGGGGTGAATATTGAATATAAAAACCCGGCAGCTGCAGAATTGTCTATCGTTGCGCTTACGCCCGATTCGCTGGGCGCCTACGATCAGTTTGACGCTTACCATACCAGCGCCGGCAGCGGCAGCTATTCGCTGCGGGGTTTCAAAGCAGAAAACAGGAAGTTCGGCTTTTTTGTAAAAGACCGGTGGGGCAATGCCTCCGATACGCTGACGGGCGTATACCTGCCGCTGTATGAAGAGCTGCTTGATAAGGGCCGCTTCCAGGAAGTAGATCTACCCACAGACATACCCTATGCCTGGGGAATGCCTATACCTAATTTATGGGATGGCATATTCAGCGGGTACAATATGTGGCATTCGGCAGACAAGCTGGACGGAATGCCTATGTGGATTACGTTCGACCTGGGTGTAACGGCCCAGCTAAGCCGGATTGGCTTATGGCAGCGCAACCAGGATGGCTTTATCTATGCGCAAAACAACTTACGCGAATTCGAGATCTATGGCTCCGCCGCGCCCAATCCCGATGGCAGCTGGGGCAGCTGGACCTTGCTGGCGCACCACACTGTTGTAAAGCCTTCGGGCCTGCCGGTGGGACAAACGACCACCGCTGATGTGGCCGCCATAGAAGCAGGCGAATTGATGAGCGTGTCGCTCAGCACACCTAAGGTGCGGTATATACGGGTCAAGGTACTAAGAACCTGGACCGACGGCGGGTACGCCGCCAATATAGCCGAAATGTCGTTCTGGGGCGACACGCGTTAGTTCATCTTTTTACCAACCAAAGCCGATTCACGAATAATAACCTTCATATGCAATTACCGAAAATTATCCTTTGCGTGTTTGTAGCTTTTACGGCTATATTATCCTGTAAAAAAGCAGACGAGTTTAAAAAATATACCGCAGGAGGCGAGATTATCTATACCGGCAGGCCAGACTCGGTGCAGGTGTACCCCGGTAAAAACAGGGTAGCGTTGTCATGGCTGCTGATATCCGATCCTACCATTGTAAAATCAAAAGTGTACTGGAATAACCACAAGGATTCTGCCGAGCTGGCCGTGGTCCGTGGTTCGGGTACCGATACCATACGCATGTTTATAAACCACCTGCCCGAAGACAATTATGATTTTGAAATATATAACTATGACAAGCAGGGGCATTCATCGGTTAAGGTGCAGGTGCCGGGAACGGTATATGGCGACATCTATACTGCGTCGCTGCTGAACAGGGCCATAACAGATGCCGGGGTGGAAAATAATACCGCCACCGTTACCTGGGGCAATGTTGCCGCATCGGCCGGAGTTATTGCCATGCAGCTATCCTATACAGATACGCTCAATTTATCGCGCGATACGGTGATACCCGCCGTTTACGAAGGGCAGGTAACGTTATTACCCCGTTTTCAGCCCGGCTCCACGATCCGGTACCGGACGCTTTTCAAACCTGCCGTGCTGGCCATCGATACTTTTTACAGCCGTTACGATACCATACCGGTAAAGGCCGATGTAACGGCCCTGTATCTTAAGAACCCCGGCGCGCCATTTTTGCGCGATGACACCCAATATTATGACTGGCGCTGGGGCCAGCTGCTGAACTGGCAATATAATGCTGCTGCCGGCAACAACCATACCTATGATGCCATCAATGGCTCTGCCAATGCCTGTTTTACTATATGGATTTGGGGTAACGGCCCGCTGGTCAACGGCAAAATATACCAGACAGTGGCGTTACCGGCGGGTGATTATGTATTTAATGCCACGGTGTCGAACATCGATAATTGGCTGGAGAGCACTTACCTGACGGTTGCTTACGGCAGCGCACTGCCCAATGTAGAAGATATTTCAACGGCCCTGGCCTATGGCCAGTTTACTGATAATTCAAAAACGCTGGTGTCGGCATCATTTACATTGCCCGCATCTGCTACTGTTACGCTGGGCGTGGTAGGCAGCCTGGCCAACCCAACAGCACAAACATTGCGCATCAGCAAAGTAACCCTCGTAAAGTATAAATGACGACACCAGCCTATTTTTTAATTGCTCGTCCCGGAATGGGTAGCAGCCGCTGCCACCGGGATGAGCA
>Ga0307508_10006801_pt1 | contig 10698 bp, 9 predicted proteins | sample 9_EM_MG_FD_203089 | JGI IMG/M metagenome (GOLD analysis project Ga0307508, IMG submission 203089) | Populus trichocarpa ectomycorrhiza microbial communities from riparian zone in the Pacific Northwest, United States - 9_EM | ecosystem: Host-associated > Plants > Roots > Unclassified | place...
TCCAGGTCGTCGGCGCCCGCCGCGGAGTGCACCCAGGTCTGCAGCAGGGTGAGGTCGTGGGCGGCCAGGATCGCCGCGCGGAGTTGGCCGTCGATCAGCCGGCGCAGCTTGGCGACGCCGGGGGCGTCCGAGGCGGGCAAGAGCGGTCCCGCGTACGCGGCCAGGGCGTCGGCCACCCGGCCCCGCTCGAGCAGCCGGATCACCGCCAGGAAGTCGGCGTCGACCCCGGCGCATAGCCGGTAGGGGCGCGAATCCAGCAGCTCCGGCCCGAGGATCCGGCGGAGCCGGGACAACTCGGCGCGCACGGTCACCGGATTCAGCTCGTCGGCATAAAGATCAAGACCGAGCTGATCCCCGGTCCGCCCCTGCGGGTGCACCAGGAGCAGGGTCAACAGCTCGGAGTGCCGCCGGCCGAGCCGGATCCGCTTGCCGCCGATGGTCAGCAGCGCCTCGTCGCGCCCGAGCGCCGCCACCGTCGCCCGGCCCAGCGCCGCCGGCTGGTGACTGCTCAGGTACGCCTCCGCGGCCAGCGCGGTCGCCCGTACCAGAGCCAGGCTGTGCGGGTTTGCCAGGTGATCGCCGCCGGTGACGTCGATCGCGCCGAGCAGCAGCCCGGTGGCCGGGTCGTGGATCGGGGCGGCGGCACAGGTCCAGCCCTGCACGCCGCGGCTGAAATGCTCGGTGGCGAAGATCTGCAGCGGGTGGTCCACGGCCAGCGCGGTGCCCGGCGCGTTCGTCCCGGCATGCGCCTCGTCCCAGCGGGCGCCCGGCACGAAGTTCATCGACTCGGCGCCGCGCAACACCGACGCGGTGCCCTCCACCCAGAGCAGCCGGCCGTGCGCGTCGCAGACCGCCATCAGATGGTCGCCGTCGTCGGCCAGCCCGCCGAGCAGATCCCGGAACAGCGGCAGGACCCGGGCCAGCGGATGGGCGGCCCGATACGCCTCCAGGTCGCCGTCGGCCAGGTCGATCGGCGCGGTGCTGTCGGCGCTGAGCTGGGCGCCCGCGGAGCGCCGCCAGGAGTCGGCCACCACGGCGCGCACCGGCGTCGACTGCCGGAGATCGCCGGTCACGAAGCGCTCATGGGCGAGCCGGACCTGGCGGATCCGTTCCGCGGGGTCCGTTCCCTGGTCGAGGGCGAGCCACGGGTTTGCCATGCGCACCTCCGTATCCGCACCATCGTGACCCGGATCACGCCCGGGCGCCAATACTTCCCGGGCGCGCGGCCCGGTGAGACATAGGCTGAGCAGCGTGGAGACGACTGCTTTCTATGTCGCTGGGCGGGCCGCCACCGGCGACGACGAGGTGACGGTGACGCATCCGTACGACGGCCGGGTGGTCGGGCGTACGACATGGGCCCGGCCCGACCAGGTCGAGGCCGCCGTCGCGGCAGCCGCCCGGGTGGCCGACGAGGCCGCGGCCCTGCCCGCGCACGTGCGGGCCGCCGCGCTCGACCACGTGTCGCGCCGGCTCGCCGAGCGCCGCGTGGAGATCGCCGAGCTGATCACGGCCGAGAACGGCAAGCCGATCAAGTGGGCGCTGACCGAGGCCGACCGGGCCGTGTCGGTGTTCCGCTGGGGCGCCGAGGAGGCCCGGCGGTTCGCGGGCTCGCTGCAGCGGCTCGACACCGACCCCGCCGGGACCGGCCGGCTGGCCCTGGTCACCCGGGTGCCGCGCGGGCCGGTGCTGGGCATCTCGCCGTTCAACTTCCCGCTCAACCTGGTCGCGCACAAGGTCGCGCCGGCCCTCGCGGTGGGCGCGCCGATCGTGCTCAAGCCGGCCCCGGCCACCCCGCTGACGGCCCTGCTGCTCGGTTCGATCCTGGCCGAGACGGAGCTGCCCGAGGGCATCTTCTCCGTCCTGCCGATCCCCAACGACCGCGCGTCCGCCCTGGTCACCGATCCGCGGCTGCCGGTCGTGTCGTTCACCGGCTCCGGCCCGGTCGGCGCGGCGATCCAGCGCAGTGTGCCCGGCAAGCACGTCACGCTGGAGCTCGGCGGCAACGCGGCGGTGCTGGTCTGCGCCGACTACGGCAGCGAAAAGGACCTGGAGTGGGCGGCCAAGCGGATCGCCACGTTCGGGACTTATCAGGCGGGGCAGAGCTGCATCGCCGTGCAGCGGGTCTATGTGAATGAGGGCCTGGATCTGGCGCCGAGGCTGCTCGCCGCCGTCGAAGCACTGCAGACCGGCGACCCCACCGACCCGGCCGTCGAGGTCGGGCCGATGATCAGCGAGGAGGCCGCCAAGCGCGTCGAGGAGTGGGTCGACGAGGCGGTCGCCGCGGGCGCGCAGGTGCTGGTCGGCGGCAAGCGCGACGGCGCGACCTATCCGCCGACCGTGCTCACCGGGGTGCCGGCCGGCGCCAAGGTGGTCGCCGAGGAGGTCTTCGGGCCCGTGCTCGTGCTCGAGCAGGTGCCCGACGACGCGACCGGACTGCGGCGGATCAACGATTCCGCGTACGGGCTGCAGGCGGGCGTTTTCACCCACGATCTGCAGAAGGCGTTCGCCGCGCACCGGCAGCTCAAGGTCGGCGGGGTGATCGTCGGGGACGTGCCGTCCTACCGGGCCGACCAGATGCCGTACGGCGGAGTCAAGGGCAGTGGCGTCGGGCGCGAGGGCGTGGCCAGCGCGATGGAGGACTACACAGAGCCGCGGGTGATGGTGCTGACGGGCATCGACCTCTGACCCGCGGCGACGGACAAAGTGTGCCGATCTGCCCGGCGTAACACCCCCGTCATGGTGGTGCTGCGCTGTTGCGACCTTTCGGCTACCCCGGCTCGGTTAGTCTCGGCGACAAAGGTAGACGTGGCTGAGGAGTGAGCATTGTCTGATCTGTCCCAGATCGTCAAGGCGTACGACGTGCGTGGCATCGTTCCGGACCAGTTCAACGAGACCGTGGCCCGGGCTCTCGGCACGGCCTTCGTGGAGATGCTGCGCGAGTCCGGCGACGACGCGGACCGGATCGTGATCGCTCACGACATGCGCGCCTCCGGGCCCGCGCTGGCCGACGCGTTCGCCAAGGGCGCCAACGCCGCCGGGGCCGCGGTCGTGCACATCGGGCTCGGCTCGACCGACCAGCTCTACTACGCCTCCGGCACGCTCGGCCTGCCCGGCGCCATGTTCACCGCCAGCCACAACCCGGCCCAGTACAACGGCATCAAGCTGTGCCGCTCGGGCGCCCGCCCGGTGGGCCAGGAGAGTGGGCTGGCCATCGTCCGGCAGCGCGCCCAGGAGCAGCTCGACGACGTGGCCGCGGTCGCCGACGGCCCGGCCCGGATCGAGCATCAGGACCTGCTGCGCGGATATGCGGAGCACCTCCGCAAGCTCGTCGACCTGTCCGGCATCCGGCCGCTCAAGGTGGTCGTCGACGCGGGCAACGGGATGGGCGGCCACACGGTTCCGGCGGTGCTCGGCGACCAGGTGCTGCCCGCCCTGCCGCTGGAGATCGTGCCGCTCTATTTCGAGCTCGACGGCACGTTCCCCAACCACGAGGCCAACCCGCTCGACCCGGACAACCTGGTCGACCTGCAGGCCGCCGTCCGCGCGCACGGTGCCGACCTCGGCCTCGCCTTCGACGGCGACGCCGACCGCTGCTTCGTCATCGACGAGAACGGCGAGCCCGTCTCGCCGTCGGCGGTCACCGCGCTGGTGGCGACCCGCGAGCTGACCAAGTTCCCGGGCAGCACGATCATCTACAACCTGATCACCTCGGCGGCGGTCCCCGAGATCGTCACCGAGCACGGCGGCAAGGCCGTCCGCAGCCGGGTCGGCCACTCGTTCATCAAGGCCCAGATGGCGGAGACGAACGCGGTCTTCGGCGGCGAGCACTCGGCGCACTACTACTTCCGCGACTTCTGGTTCGCCGACACCGGCATGCTCGCCGCGATGCACGTGCTCGCCGCGCTGGGCGGCCAGGACGAGCCGTTGTCGGGCTACGCGGCCGAGTACGAGCGGTACTGCGCGTCCGGCGAGATCAACTCCACGGTCGACCACGCCGCAGCCAAGGTTGCCGAGGTCAAGGCCGCTTTCCCGGACGCCACATTCGACGATCTCGACGGGATGACCGCGCAGTTCAGCGACGGTGCCTGGTTCAACCTGCGCGCCTCGAACACGGAGCCGCTGCTGCGTCTCAATGTGGAGGCCGCCAAGCCGGACCGGATGGCCGCCCTCCGCGACGAAGTGCTCGCCATCGTCCGAGGATAGGATCACCCAATCCGGGTTCGCCTTCGGTTCGCGCCGCGGGTGAGTTCAGTCTGACTTTGCACCCAAGCACTGAAGGAGCCGTTCGGTGGCCCTCGATCCGCAGTTGCTGGAGATTCTCGCCTGCCCGGACACGCATCATGCGCCGCTCGACTATGACGCCGAGGCACAGACGCTGACCTGCACCGAGTGTGGCCGGATCTTCGAGGTCCGCGACGACATCCCGGTCCTGCTGCTCGACGAGGCGCGCCGGCCGGGGTCAGGAGACGCGTCCTGATGGCCGGTCCGATGGACGGCGCGACCGGCGTGAACGGGCACCGGATCGCCGACGAGTCGCTGCTCGATGACGAGAAGACGATGCTGGCCAACGACCCGGGCGGCATGCTCCGGGCCACCGCCTCGGCCGGCGCCCAGGTCCGGGAGTCGGCCGCGCTGGCAGCCGAGGCCGACCTGAGCATGCTGGAGGACGAGGGCCGCCCGCGCGCGGTCGTCGTCGCCGGCATCGGCACGGCCGGCCTGACCGGCAACATCCTGGCCACCGTCGCGGGCCACCGGTGCCCGGTGCCGATCATCGGGCACCGCAGCGCCGGCGTGCCCGGCTGGGTCGGCGCGGCCGACGTGGTGATCGCCGTCTCGGCTAGCGGCCGCAGCCCCGAGGCGCTCGCGGCCGCCGACGCCGCCGCCCGGCGCGGCGCCCGCCTGGTCGCGATCGGCAACCCCGACTCCGAGTTGCAGGCCATGGCCGAGCGGGCCCGGGCGCCGTTCATCCCGGTGCCGCGCCGCGCGCCGGCCCGGGCCAGCCTCTGGGGCCTGACGGTCCCGGTGCTGCTCGCCGCGCGCGCCCTCGGCCTGGTCAAGGTCAACGAGGCCGACTTCGCCGAGACGGCCACCCGGCTGGACGCCGACGCCGAGCGCTGCCGCCCGGGCGCCGAGTCCTTCGTCAACCCGGCGAAGTCGCTGGCCCTCGGCCTGGCCGGCTCGATCCCGATCGTCTGGGGCTCGTCGCCGCTGGCCACCGTCGCGGCCCGCCGGTTCGCCGACACGCTCGCCGCGAACGCCCGCTATCCGGTGATGGCCGGCGCGCTGGGCGAGGCCGGTCGCGGCCGGGTCGGCCTGCTCGACGGCGTCTTCGGCGGCCTGGCCGAGTCGCAGCGGGACATCTTCGCCGACCCCGACGAGGCCGACGACGACTCGCGGACCCGGCTGCGGCTGGTCGTGATGCGCGACGGCGGGCTCAACCCCGAGGACGAGGCCGACGAGCCGGTGGCGGTCGAGGAGCGCCGCGCCGACGCGGTCGTCACCCTCGCCGAACGCCGCGGCGTGCGCTGCGACGTCATCACCGCCGAGGGCGGCTCCGCGCTGGAGCGGCTCGCGTCGCTGGTGGCGGTGCCCGACTTCGCGTCGCTCTATCTGGCGCTGGCGCACGGGCTCGACCCGATGGCCGTGCCGGCCATCAACGAGATGAAGGAACTGAGCAATCCGATGCCCGAGGGGATCCAGTGAGCCAGCTCAGCGCGGTCGTGCTGATATCGGCAGGGAGCGAAGCGGAGTGCCGGAATGAGTGCTGAAGGCGGCGGCACCAGGGCGATCATCGCGGCGCTCGCGGCGAACCTCGGCATCGCGGTGACGAAGTTCATCGCCTGGGCGCTCACCGGCTCGTCGTCGATGCTCGCCGAGTCGATCCACTCGGTGGCCGACTCCGGCAACCAGGTGCTGCTGCTGCTCGGCGGCCGGCAGTCGAAGAAACAAGCCACCCCGGAACACCCGTTCGGGTACGGGCGGGAGCGCTACATCTACGCGTTCATCGTCTCGATCGTGCTGTTCAGCGTCGGCGGCCTGTTCGCACTGTACGAGGCGTACCACAAGATCCAGCACCCCGAGCCGATCCACACCTGGCAGTGGGTGCCGGTGACGGTGCTGATCGTCGCGATCGGCCTCGAGAGCTACTCGTTCCGGACCGCGATCAAGGAGTCCAACCACACCCGTGGCAAGGTCTCCTGGGTCAACTTCGTGCGCCGTGCCAAGGCCCCTGAGCTGCCCGTGGTGCTGCTCGAGGACGCCGGCGCGCTGATCGGCCTGGTGCTCGCGCTGTTCGGTGTCGCGCTCACCCTGGCCACCGGCGACGGCGTCTGGGACGGCATCGGCACGGCGGCGATCGGCGTGCTGCTGGTGGCCATCGCGGTCATCCTGGCGGTCGAGACGAAGAGCCTGCTGATCGGCGAGGGCGCCAACCCCGAGGTGCTGGCGCAAATCGAAAAGGCGGTCCTGGCCGGCGACGGCATCGAGCGGATCATCCACATGAAGACGCTGCACCTCGGCCCGGAAGAGCTGCTGGTCGCGGCGAAGATCGCGGTACCGCGGCTCGAACTGGCCGACGACCTGGCCCGGCACATCAACGAGACGGAGGCGCGCATCCGCGAGGCCGTCCCGATCGCCCGGGTGATCTACATCGAGCCGGACATCTATCACCCCGAGGCGGCGTCGGCGGGTTCGGCGAGCCCGGCCGGGGCCGCCAACGGTGCCATGCCGCCCGCGATCGCATGATCGTTCACCAGTCATGAGCGGAGTGCACCCACTGACCGGCGTCGTCCGGCCGTACGCCTGGGGGTCCCGGACCGCCCTGGCAGAGTTGCAGGGCCGGCCCGCGCCCAGCGCGGGCCCCGAGGCCGAGTTGTGGCTCGGCGCCCATCCGGACGACCCGTCGACGCTCGCCGGCCACGACGGCCCGATCAGCCTGGCCGAGGTGATCGCCGACGACCCGAAGGGCCAACTCGGCATCCCGGTGGCCGAGGAGTTCGGCCCCCGCCTGCCGTATCTGATGAAGGTCCTGGCCGCGGCGGCCCCGCTGTCCCTGCAGGCGCACCCGGACGCGGAGTACGCGCGGCGCGCCTTCGCGGCCCAGGAGGCCGACCCGGCGCTGCCCCGCAACTACACGGACGCGTTCCACAAGCCGGAGATGCTGGTCGCGCTGACGCCGTTCGCGGCGCTGTGCGGTTTCCGCGCCCCCGAGGTCTCCGCCGCGGTGCTCGAAGCGCTGGCGGTGCCGAGCCTGGAGCCGGTGACCGCAGCCCTGCGCGCCGGCGTGAGTGGCCTGCGCGAGGCGGTCCGGCTCCTGCTCAACTGGCCGGCCGAGGACCGCCCGGCGCTGATCGCGGCGGTGCTGGCCGGGGCGCGCGCCAACCAGTCCCCGGATCCGGCCAGCTTCGCCCTGGCGATCGACCTGGCCGGCTACTACCCGGGCGACCCGGGCGTGCTGGTGGCCCTGCTGCTGAACGAGGTCCACCTGGCGCCGGGCGAGGCGATCTGGATGCCGGCGGGCAACCTGCACGCGTATCTGAACGGCACCGGCGTCGAAATCATGGCGGCGAGCGACAACGTCCTGCGCGGCGGCCTGACCCCGAAGCGGGTGGACGTCGACGAACTGCTGAAGGTGCTGCGCTTCGAGGTCCTGCACGACCCGGTCCTGCCGGCCACGGAGGTGGCGCCGGGCATCGTGACATGGCGGGTCCCGGTGCGCGAGTTCGCCCTGTACAAGGTGGAGCTGGACGGCACCCGCCCGCCGACGCCGGTGCCGGCCGAGGGGCCCCGGATCGTGCTGGGCACCAGGGGAGACGTCTACGTCGCCGAGGACCACGGCACGCCGGTCGAGGTACGGCCGGGCCGGGCGGCGTTCGCAGCGGCGGAAGCGGGCCCCATCACGGTGGCCGGCGTCGGCGAAACGTTCATCGCCGCAGTCCCGTCCTGACCCACCGCCCGCACCGCGCCCGTTGTGCCGAGAAGTGAGTACCGATACGATCACGCTTCGTGGCTGGGAATTCGGGCAGCTCACTGCGTGCCGCGTCGATGGCACCGTTCCACGAACCAGTGCAGGCGAGCCTCATCGCCGCGCTGGCCGCCGCCGGGCAGCAGGGCCAAGCGCTGTCGGTGTTCGGGGCGGTTCGCGCCCGGCTCGCCGAGGAACTCGGCATCAGCCCCGGGCCGGCCCTGCAGGCCGCACATCAGCGGGTGCTGAGTCCGGTCCGGCCGACGAGAGCCGTTCCCGATCCGGCCGACGATGTGGACGCCGAGCCGGCCGACGGCCCGGTCGGCCGCGTCGACGAGCTCAGGATTCTGCGAGAGGGCTTGGAGTCCGCGTTCGCCGGCGGCCTCGGATTCGTACTCGTCGAGGGCGAACCCGGCGTGGGCAAGTCGCGCTTGCTCGAGGAGACCACCACGATCGCGGGCCGGAAGGGCGCGCTGGTCGTCTGGGGCCGCTGCCTCGAAGGCGACGGGACGCCGACGATGTGGCCATGGATGCAGGCCATCGGCACCCTGCTCGAAAGCCTGCCGTCCGCGGAGCGGCAGCAACGGCTCGCCGGTGAACTGGGCCGCCTCGCGCAGCCGCGGCACGGCGTGCCGGGTTGCCAAAGCGGCAGGCCTGGCGGAATTGGAGCTTTCCGCTCTGAAGCAGCTTGCCGCGGTGGTGGGGATGCGATCGATCTACGGCGGCACCGCAGCGCTCGACCTGCTGGAACGCAGCGAATACCTCGCCCGCAGTCTCGGCCGGCACCGAGAGGCCACCGACTTCCTCTTCTCCCGCTGGGCCGGACACGCACAGAGCATCGAGCTCGACCGTGCCGCACCGCTGGCGCGCCAGCTGTTCGAGAATGGCCAGGCTTCCGCCGACCCGACCATCAGGGCCTACGGCCTGAACGCCTGGGGGATCCATCAGTGGGCCATCGGCAACATCGGGCAGGGCGTCCGGTATCTGAGCCAGGCCGGCCAAGCTTTGAGCGATGACGCGGCCCGGCGCGAGGACGACACGCTGCGACACGACCTACAGATGCTCCCGGCCTCGATCTTCGCGGAGATGACAGCGCAGCACGGTGACATCCATACGGCGCAGGTGCTGTTCGACGCGCTGGAGGTCACTGCCGGGGACGACCCGTACATGGTCACGGTCTGGGCCTCTATGGCGGCGAGGACCGCGGCGAACACCGGTGACCCCGCCCGGGCGCTGCGTGCGGCGGAGCGGGGCATCGCGGTGGACCCCGAGTTCACGTTCGTCTTCCAGGGCACGTATCAGCGGCTGGCCCGTGGCTGGGCGCGAGCGATGACCGGCCAGAATCCGGCCGGCGCCGCAGCCGAAATGGCGAGACTGATCACCACGAATCTGCTCGACCCGCCACGCTCGTGTGTCGCCACCTGGTTCGGGCTGCTCGGCGAGGCGTGGCTTGCGGCCGGGCAGCCGGATGAGGCTGCCGCGGCCCTGGACCGCGCCGACTGGGCGCTCGACGCGTTCGGCCAGCGCTACCCCGAGGGACTGATCCTCCTTATCCGGGCGCGGTTGCTGCAGGCCTGCGGCGAGCCCGTCGCTGTCGTCCGAGTTGCCGCCGAACGAGCGCGCTCGTTGTCCGTTGAACGGGAAGCCCATTTGTACGCGCACCGCGCCGAGGAACTGTTGCGGGAGCTTGACGGCTAAGAGACCGGGCGGGACACGGAACGGTCCACCCAGATGTGCGCCTTCTTCGCATTCTCGCTCTTATACATTTTCGTTCACCGCTTTCTCGATGAAGGCCACCGTGGCGCCGGGGCGAGAGACGAACACCATGTGCGAGGCGCCCTCGACCATCTGGACCGTCGCGCCGGATCGCTGGGCCATGAATTCCTGGGCCGCCGGCGGAATGATCCGGTCGGCGCCGCTGATCAGGCTGTAGTTCGGGATCGTCTGCCAGGCCTGCGGCCCGGCGGCCGGCTCGCCGAGCGCTTCGCCGGTGGCCGGACGTTGGGTGATGGCGAAGAGGGCGGCTTCCTCCGCGGGCACATCGGCCGCGAAATGGGGATGGAACACCCCGGGGTCGATGTAAAGATCGACCTGTCCGCCGGGCAGCGGAACGGGTTTCAGGGACTCGCCTACGGTGCTGCCCGGGAATTTCTCGACCAGTGCCTGCGCGCTCTCGCCGGCCTCCGGCACGAAGGCCGCCAGGTAGACCAGTGCCTTCACCGCACGGTTTCCGGTGGCGGCGGCGGAGATAGCGGCGCCACCGTACGAATGACCGACCAGCACGATCGGTCCCTCGATGGCGGCCAGCAGCGCCTTGACCTGCGCCGCGTCGGAGGCGAGCCCGCGGAGCGGGTTCGGCGCCGCGATCACCGGAAAACCGTCGGCGACCAGCCGCTTGGTGATCGCGTTGAAACCGCTGCTGTCGGCGAAGGCTCCGTGTACGAGCACGATCGTCGCATTATCTCGTATCATTCTCGTCCTTTCGTCCAGCGCAGGCTAGGTCGGTGCGCTTGATAACGACGGAAGTGTTTGTGAATCGTGCGCCCGGCTTTCGTTCAGTGGTCGTCAAGAACCCGGCTCTACGCTGACCGCGATCACGGCCGAGCCCATACTTGAGGAGCCCTAGATGCCAACCCGAGTGAACCGGCAGACCGTCGACTTGTCCGCCTACCCGGACCTCCTGGTCCTCTACCTCGGCATGCGGGTGAACCGCCTGTACGGGCTCCGGACCTTCT
>Ga0307508_10006802_pt1 | contig 10698 bp, 9 predicted proteins | sample 9_EM_MG_FD_203089 | JGI IMG/M metagenome (GOLD analysis project Ga0307508, IMG submission 203089) | Populus trichocarpa ectomycorrhiza microbial communities from riparian zone in the Pacific Northwest, United States - 9_EM | ecosystem: Host-associated > Plants > Roots > Unclassified | place...
AACCACCTTAGACACACCCGTAACGGAGCCACAGGAAGTGGTGCCTGCCGCATTCACCGTTAATGAAAAACTACAGCTTTGCCCGCCAAAAGTAATGGCAAATGCTGCTGTGCCTGACGAAGCCGGTGTACCCGTAATATTATAAGTTAAGCTACCTGCACCACTTGCCAGGGTGCCTGCAGCAAGTGTTGCTGTTAAACCGGTAACGCCGGTAGAGGCAATAGCAGAACCGGCACTGTAAGCTACCGCGTTACCGCCGGTGTAAGGAACGCTGGCCGTACCGGTATAGGCGGTGCTGGCAGTAGCGGTGGCCGACAAAGTGGCGCTTACACAGGTTAATGTAGTGACGGTTGCGCTTGAAGTGGTGGTGGTACTGGAATCTTTCCGGCAGGCAATAAAACCTGCCAGCGATGTTGCCGATAAAATGGTCATCAAAAGGATTGTTCGAGTTTTCATATTGTTGTTTTTAGTGCTGATGGAATTAAAATGTAAGTAGTTGCTTTATAATTGTTTAACCTTTTTGCTCCTCCCGCGTTCTGGTTATTGATACGCTAAATTACCTTCGGCGTTGGGTGAGGTTTTGCCAAAAGGGGTGAATAGCCGGAATGTAGTGGTAAACTTTACATTTATTATCGGTAAAATGGTAGTAAGATATGGCCACCCCAACATTTTATGTTTTCGCCACAGCAGCGGGGACCTGCTACTCAATAATTACAGATATTTGGTGTATAAATGAAAATCACAAGAAAGAGACTCCTGGTTTTTAATATTATTGGCTGTATATTATTTTTAAGCCAGCCCATATGGCTGCCTACTGCTCCCCCCGAAGAGAAGCACTGGGTATTGTCTAATCCTACCATCAGGGATTTTATCGCCAATACCATGATGCTGGGCTTCTTTTACCTGAATTATTTTGTACTAATTCCGGCGCTTTATTTCAGGCGTAAGCATGTTTTATACGTGCTGGTTATTATAACCGGGCTCTTATTGATCTGTTTTCTGCCGTCTATCTTCACGGGGCGTGACCCATTGGGAATGTCTGCCCATCAGTTTCCCCCGGCGCCCGGCGGGTCTGCCATGAAAAATCAATATGGACCCAACAGCATTCCACCCCAGGGGTTCAATAATGGTGGGTTTTATCACGAAATAAAACACCATGTTTTTCTTTTTACAGCGGTCATATTTTTTTCCCTGATGTTGCAGATCCGCAACCGCCTGTTAAAGGCAGAATCGGCCAGGCACCAGGCAGAGCTGGCCATTTTGAAAGCGCAGATCAACCCGCATTTTCTTTTTAATACCCTGAACAGCATTTATGCGCTCGCGGTAAGAAAGGACGATAAAGCGGCCGATGCTATCATTCACCTGTCGGAATTAATGCGCTACGTGATTAAAGATGCGAAGGGTAATAAAATTCCGCTTGCCAAAGAGCTGGATTACATCAGGAATTATATCGAGCTGCAAAAAAACAGGCTGGGTAACACCGCTATTATTCATTTCTGCATGCCCGATGAAACGGGAACGGCGGAAATAGTGCCGCTTATACTAATCAGTTTTATTGAAAATGCCTTTAAATATGGCGTGAACCCGGATAGAACGTCTGTAATAAACATTAGTATCCGGAAAGAAAACAACCTGCTTGAATTAACGGTGCAAAACAATAAAGTGGCCATATCACGGGATGTTTTTTCAAGTGGGATAGGCATAGATAATACACAGGAAAGATTACATTTATTATACCCCGGGAAACACCTGCTGAAAATAACGGAAGATGACAAAAGTTACGGGATACACCTTTCAATTGAGCTGATATGATAAGCGTTATAGCACTCGACGATGAACCGCCTGCGCTGGAAATCATCCAAACCTTTTGCAGCAGGATCGCGAATATTGAATTAAAAAAAGCATTTACCAAAACGGCGGAGGCGTTTGACTATGTTGAAAACAACCCGGTCGACTTGATATTGCTTGACATTAATATGCCCACTGTAAACGGCATAGCATTTTATAAAAAGCTATCCCACCGGGCGATGGTGATTTTTACAACCTCTTATAGCGAATATGCGGTGGAAAGCTATGAGCTTAACGCACTGGATTACCTGGTAAAACCTTTTTCCTTTAGCCGTTTTCAACAGGCTATCCGGAAAGCAGCTGACTATCATAAGCTACATCAGCAGGCTTCAACGGCGCGCCAGGAACACCTTGTGCTGCGGCTGGACTATGGCCTGGTAAAGGTTCCGCTGGATACGATCGAATTTATTGAAGGACTCGATAATTATTGTAAGATCCATTCCAAAGCCGATAAGCCAATCGTCGTCAGGATGACGATGAAGGCGCTGCTTGAAATGCTTCCTTTGGCAGATTTTGTCAGGGTACACCGGTCCTATATTGTGCCGCTGGCGCAGGTGAAGGCCATACGCAATAAAATCATTTTTTTGCTGAATGGAGAAGAAATTCCCCTGGGCAATAGTTATGAAGCAACATTCATGGCGCTTTTCAGCAAATAGTATCAGGTGGGTTGCAGGCACGTCATTGTTTCAAAAGCTTCAAATACCTGCTCCGGACCAGGAACAGGTATGTTGTCTGCCATGATGTGTTCCCTGACATAGCTCACCACGTCGTTATTGCTGGCAAGCTGTTCTTTGATGCTAAAGGGTAGCACTTTAGCGGTTCCCTTCCAGGGCGTATGCTGTGGGTTGGTAAGCGCGTACAGGACAATGACCGGTGTTCCCGTGGCACAGGCAATATGTGCAGTACCGGTATTGACGGAGATAACCAGCGGTGTTGCTTGTATAAAAGCAATGAATTCTTCTATGTTCAAAAGGCCAGCCGCATTGAATGCATCTGCACCGATGCCTTGGCGTATGTTTTCTGCCAACGCTCTTTCGGCCGATACGCCCGAAATGACTACCTGTATACCCGTTCTTTGCACAATGAGCTTTCCCGCTTCCGCCCAGTGTTCTGCGGGATACATTCTTTTGAGCTCACTTACACCCGGATGCAGCAGTACCCATTTTTTACCCGGGTCAAAGCCGGTCGGCTTCAGCTTATCGAAAGCGGGGGAAAGGGCATGCTTATTACAATTTAAATGCAGCCGGTCGTCGTGGATGGTTGCTCCAATGGCGGCTACCAGGTCCAAATCCCTTTCTACCTGGTGCCGGGTGAACCGGTATGGTTCTTTTTCGGGTACCCAATCGGTTAAAAGCTGGTAGGGATTCTCCCGGCAATAGGCAAGCCTTTTAGGAATGCCGGCCAGGCAGGCGAGCATAGCCGCCGGCAGGGGATTCTGGCTGTATACGGTAAATATCACTGCCGCATCAAATTGCCTGTTCCGCAATGCGGCTGCCAGCTGCAGCAGGTCATCGGGCCGGCATACGCCATTTGTTTTTACCCAGGGAAGATCGCAGGCAATTGTTTCATCTATTTCTTCAATAAATGGACTGATAACGCTTCCCATGGAAGACGTGAGCACGGTAATCCGGCAATGAAAGCTGTTTTTCAAAGCCCTGATAGCTGGCCCTGTCATGATCAGGTCTCCCATATTGTCTGCGCGGATGCACAGGATATGCCTGCAATTCTTCCAGTTATTCATACGCTTTGCTGTTTCATAACGGGTATTTCCATAGAGGCTATGATATTGGCAGCCTCCCGGAGATGCTTCACAATAAAAGAAGGCATATTCTGTTTTGTCAGCTTCCATTCCGTTTCGCCGCCATTGTCCAGCAGGATAGTACGGCATTCCGCAGCATTGCCTGCTTCTGTATCGGAAAGAATATCTCCTATCATCCAGGAAGCATGTAAATCGATATCCCAGTCCGCTGCAGCCTTCAGCAGCAAACCAGGTTTAGGCTTCCTGCATTCACAGGTAATGGTATATTCCGGCACGGTCCCCTCTTCATGGTGTGGACAATAATAAAACCCATCGATGTATACCTGCTGTGCCTGTAATAGTTCGTTGATTTTATCATTTACCGGCAGCAGATCTATTTCGCTGAAATAACCTTTGGCCACGCCTGCCTGGTTGGATATGCAAAAAATGTGGTAACCAAGCCCCGACAACGTTTGCAGGCAACCGATAATGCCTTCGTGTAAAACAATCCTGCCGGGGTTTATATTATAAGAGACATTTTCAATCAGCGTTCCGTCTTTATCAAAAAACACGGCCCTGTTCATTATCGTATATTTAGATAGGGATACCGGTATATCGAAGCGCGCTCTGCATCCCGGAAGGAAAACGTCTCCGGAATAAGCGGTAATTTTTCTGCCATTGACTGCTTATTAGCGGCTATTACCTTCTTATACAGTTTATCGACGGCGTCCGCCACTTTGGCCCAGGTAAATAAGCGGTTTACGCGGTGAAGCGCCAGCTTGCTCATCGTTTGCAGTAATTTGGCGTCGGTGATAAGTTCACCGATTTTAGCGCCCAGCGCCGCAGGGTTGTGTGGTGGTACCAGGAAGCCGGTTTTGCCATCGGCTACGCTGTACTTGATGCCGCCTACCGCCGCGCCGATAACAGGTGTTCCGCAGGCCATTGCTTCCAGGGGCGTAATGCCAAATGGCTCATACCAGGGCGTTGTGATGAAAATATCGGCGGCATTATAATAATATTTAAGCAGATCGCGTTGCTTGCGGCCGGTAAAAGTGATGGCATCCAACACGCCTTCTTCTTTTGCTATCTGCCGCAATCGCAGCAGCTCCGGTTCGTTCAGGTGGGGAGCATCCGTTTCTCCGCCTACAATGACAAGCCGCAGATTCGTGATGGCGCCTTTCAGGCATCCCATCGCCCTGATTACGTTATCCACGCCTTTGCGGGGCACCATCCTTCCCAGCTGAAGCAAAATCTTTTCATCTTCCCGCAGGCCCAACAGTTTCCTTGCATACGCTTTGTTGAGCGGGTAGAACTCTTCTGCGCTGAAACCGCAGGGTATAATGCAAATTTTTTCTTCGGGCGCCTGGTAATATTGTATGAGGTCTTGTTTGTCCTGCGGACATTCGGCAATGATGCTGTCAGCTTCCTGTACGATATTCTTCTCGATGGTTATCCTTTCCGGCGGAAACCGGTCCATTTCTTTCTGGTGCACCTGGCGCACCAGGCCCAGCGCATGGAATGTGATGACGTAGGGAATATGCAATACCCTTTTAATGTTGGAAGCCACCAGTCCCGACATAAAGAAATTGGCATGCCCCAGGGCATAGTTCAATTTTTCTTTACGGATGAATGAAATGGTATTGGCGGAAAATTCATACATGTGGCACAGCAAATCCTCCTTGGCCACAAATTTTTCCGGGCCGGCGTTGACATGTATCACACGTATGCCCGGTTGCCAGTTGACGATATCTTCCATATCCGGGCTGTCTTTACGTGTAAAAATGTCTACAAAATAACCGGCCTTCGCCAACTGCCTGGTTACCTCGGCTACATATACGTTCTGCCCACCATTGTCAACACTTCCCAACAGGGCGAGCGGGGAAGCATGCTCACTGATAAATGCAATTCTCTTTTTCATAGAGTTATGCGTTAATTGTTGAATAAAATAGTTTCTCCCAATCTTTGGTAAACCGCCTGATGTTAAACCGTTGTTCCGCCGTTTCCCTTGCTTTAGCGCCCATGCCTGCGGCCACCTCCCTGTTTTCCAGCAGGTACGTCATCCTGTCTGCCAGGTAATCGGGGTCGGTATGTATATATCCCGAAATCCCGTCCTTAATCACGGTAACATATTCCGTACTGGCCAGCGCTACGATGGGCATTCCTATCATCATCGCTTCCAAAACGGCCAGTCCCAGGCTGGTATAGCGGATGGGATTGAAGAAGAAACGGTAGCGGCTAATGAAGGCAGGTAGTTCAGGATGCAGCACCTCACCCAGTCCCCCGTATTCTGCCGTTCCCATCCCCACTAAGTCCAGTGGGACGCTTTTCTTTAAGGTGTCGAAAATATCGGAGCCCAGTTTCCAGCCCCGCTGGTGCAGGTGGTTCACCACCACGATGCCTTTGTTCAACCGGCCGTCGTATAAAGAGGGTTGTGCAGTAATGCCGTGGTCTATAACGCAAACAGGCGATGCATTACGCCACATCAAACGGTTATAATGGGTTACATGCACCACGGTCACCGACGGATCTTTTACAACATGCCCGTTTTCATCGGGAAGCCGGGGTGGGGTATTATGCTCAAGGTAGATGCGTGGAAGCCCCCGTTGCCGGTCGCTTAGTATATCATACTGATCTTCCTGGTAGTTTTTGTTCGTTTGAAAAAGAATGCAGTCAAAGGACTGCTCCCGTATGGCCTCCACGGGTATTTCAACCACGTTACTGCCAAAGGGGAAGGTGTGGCCCCTGCCGTAGTATCCCTCGCTTCTTTGGTCATTGAGTGGTATATACAGGGTATAATTTCCCTGCGACAGATAATAGAGATAACTTCCATGGATATGCCAGGTAAAAATTTTCATTATGCAGTAAACACATTAAAAAAGATGCCAAAGCGGTTCTCCGTTTCTGGTGCGGGACGGCTCGTAGATGCTATTCCACAGGCCGTTGCCGCGATAAACAAGGGCATGGTTTTTACGGAACGATATGGTACATAAATTTCTAATTCACTTTTATTATGTATACAATTGGAATAAATGCCGCCTTTCATGACTCGGCGGCATGCATTATCAAAGACGGTCAGCTGCTGGCTGCGGTAGAAGAAGAGCGCTTTACCCATGTAAAGCACGGCAAGCGCCCTATTCCCTTTTCTACCTACGAGCTTCCTTTTCATGCCATTAATTATTGTCTCGATATTGCCGGTATTACCCTCCGTGAAGTGGACCATGTGGCTTATTCTTTCGACCCATCGAAATATGCCGGCGGTTCTGATTGGGACGAGTTGTTCCTGTCGCATATCACCCATGCGCCGGGGCAGCTTAAAGACGGGTATCCCCATCATTTGCAAACAAATTTTATGCACGCCGCGCAGTCGCGTTTTAAATGGCATTTTGTAGAACACCATCTGGCTCATGCCGCCAGTGCATTCCTGCCCTCTCCTTATGAAGAGGCTGCTGTAATGATCATTGATGGGAGAGGGGAGAATGCTACGACCAGCTATTATACCGGCCGGCAAACATCGCTGGTTAAGATTAAAGAAGTACAGATGCCTCATTCGCTTGGCCTCTTGTATGAAAGAGCGACGAGCCATCTTGGGTTCCTTCACTCTTCAGACGAATATAAAGTAATGGCCCTTGCCTCTTATGGAAAGCCTGTGTATGCAGATGCTTTCAGATCGTTGATTGATATAAAAGGCGATGGAACGTATACGATTGAACAAACAGCACTGGAAGAGCTGCTGGGCCCGGCACGAAAAAAAAGCGAGCCGTTTGTGGAAAAGCATTTCGACATTGCGCATTCGCTTCAGCTGGTGCTGGAAGAAACGGTTTTGCAGCTGGTACAATGGCTGCATGTAGAAACAGCGATGGAGAACCTTTGCTTCGCCGGCGGTGTTGCATTGAATTGCGTGCTGAATTCGTATATAAGGGATAATGGACCCTTTAAAAATATCTGGGTACAGCCCGCGGCGGGAGATGCCGGTACCGCCCTGGGCGCCGCCATGTGGATTGATACGGTAGAACGAAAGGCCGCCACAAGGAATTTTAATATGCAGCACGCATACTGGGGGCCGCTGTATTCAGATGAAGAAATAGAGGCGTTCCTGCAATGGACAAAAGTGCCGTATATCAAAATGAAGGACATTGCCCGCGAAACGGCGCAGATACTGGCGGAAGATAAAGTAATAGGATGGTACCAGGGAAGAATGGAATTCGGGCCCCGGGCCCTGGGAAGCCGGTCCATACTGGCATCGCCCATCAGCCCGGATATGCAGGCGCGGCTTAATGAAATAAAAGATCGCGAAGACTTCAGGCCGGTGGCGCCGGTGGTCATGGAAGAACATGCGGCGGAATGGTTTGAAAACGCTTCCATATCTCCCTATATGCTGTTTGTGTACAATGTAAAGCCCGATAAGGCGAAAAAAATTCCGGCCGTGCGGCACGTAGACGGTACAGCCCGTATTCAAACCGTGAATAAGGATCAGCACCCGGCTTATTATAATCTATTACATGAATTTAACCGGCTTACAGGTGTGCCCATCCTGGTCAATACCTCTTTTAATACAAGAGGCGAACCCATCGTTTGCACACCCAGGGATGCGATAGAATGTTTCTGGACATCGCCGTTTGACGCATTGGTCATCAATTCCTTTTTACTGCAAAAAGCATGACCTATGAAGCTGTCTGTTGTGATACCCACTTTTCGCAGGCCCTTGCTACTGCAAAAATGTATCGATGCCGTAGCTGCACAAGACTTTCCGCAAACGGATTACGAGGTGATTATCGTTACCGACGGCCCCGATGCGGAAACGGAGAAACTGGTAAACGCTTATAAAGACATACCGGGGTTTAATACCCACTTTTTTTCCCTCCCCGAAAAAAAGGGCCCTGCTGCCGCGCGTAACATGGGATGGCGAAAAAGCAGGGGTGAACTGATTATATTTACGGATGACGACTGCCTTCCTTCGCCGGGCTGGCTTATGGCATACTGGCAAAAGTATGAATATAAAAAAAGTAGGCCTGTTGCATTTACGGGGCGGGTCATTGTACCTGTACCGCCCTGTCCCACGGATTATGAGCGCAATGTTTCCCACCTGGAAACGGCCAATTTTATAACGGCCAATTGCGCTTGTTCTACAACAGTGCTGGCGGAAACAGGTGGTTTTGATGAGTCTTTTACCATGGCATGGCGCGAAGACAGTGATTTCGAGTTCAGGCTGCTGAAGAAGAATATTCCCATACATCACGTGCCGGCGGCAGTGGTCGTTCACCCGGTTCGAAAAGCCCGTTGGGGCGTCAGCATATGGGAACAGAAAAAAAGCATGTTTAATCCATTACTATATAAAAAGCACCCGGCGATGTACCGGGAAAGAATAACGGGAACGCCCGCAAGCTATTATGCCATCTTATTGCTGGCGCTGGCGGCCATAGCGGCCATACTAACAGGCAACAAGACTACCGCTATCTTATTTTTTTCCACCTGGTGCCTGTTGGTTATCATGTTTGCCATCAAAAGATTGTCCGGCAATTCCCGATCGTTCCCGCATGTCGTGGAAATGATCACCACCTCATTCCTTATTCCGTTTCTTTCTATATACTGGACTTTATACGGGGCATTGAAGTATAAAGTTTTTTACCTATGATGTTACCCAAAGAAGAAATAAAAAAAATCGCTATTCTCAGGGCCCTGCAGCTGGGAGACCTTTTATGCGCCGTCCCTGCCATACGCGCCCTGCGGCATGCGTACCCGGCGGCCAGGATTGTTTTGTTGGGTCTGCCCTGGGCCAAATCAGTTACCACGCGTTTTGCTATGTATTTCGACGACTTTATTCATTTTCCCGGGTATGAAGGCCTGCCCGAACAGCCATACGATGCCCTGTCATGGAAAACTTTTGTGCAGCTGATGAAAGATGCGCATTTCGACCTTGTCATACAGCTGCAGGGTAATGGCACTATCGTAAACCAGTTGCTGAACCAGTTTGGCGCACGGTATACTGCGGGCTTTTATAATGACGACTGTTATACGAAATCCGCTTTATTTTTGCGCTACCCCGATAGGATACCCGAGCCGGAACGTCACTTGCAGCTGATGCAGCACCTGGGTATCGAATTGAAGGGCATTCACCTTGAGTTTCCTCTTTATAAGCAGGATGAAAAAGATATCAGCGACTTACTGCTGCCATTGGCGCCCGGCAGGTATATATGCGTGCACCCTGGTTCAAGAGGTGCCTGGCGCCAATGGCCACCCGCTTATTTTGCAGCATTGGCTGATTACTGTACTGAACAGGAGTTTACGGTGGTAATAACCGGAACAAAAGACGAAACGGGTATCACCGGTGAGATGATCAAATACATGAAGCACCAGCCTATCGATCTTACCGGCAAAACCAGCCTGGGCGCCGTGGGATGGTTGATAAAAAATGCGTATGCGCTGATAGCCAATTGCACCGGGGTTTCCCACATCGCGGCAGCTACCGGCACACGCAGCATTATCATCAGCATGGACGGTGAGCCGGAACGATGGGCGCCGCATAACCGTGCTTTGCATAAAGTAATCGATGGTTCAAAAGAAGCCCGGTTTGAGGAAATGTTGCTCGAAACGGCGTCGATGCTGTATCAGACACCAGCTACGGCTGCGCGGTAGCGTGGTACACAACATATTGCCCGGGTTCGAACGTGTAACCCGCTTTCCGTTCCATTTCTTTTGCTTCACCTGTAAACAGGTCATGGTACCGGCCGGCTATCGCCGGGTGGTTGATGGAGAACGATGCCGGTTCCATAGAAAGGTTCATCATTACAAGCACTTTATCGGCCTGCCGCCGGCATAAATACACCAATACCTCCGGGTGGTTGGCCGTTACCAACAGTACGGAGGCGCTTTCCTGGATGGCCTTGTTTTTTTTGCGGAGCTGTAAAAGCGTTTTATAAAAACCATGCAGCTGTGGCGCTCCTTGCCAGTCGATGGCGTCCTTTTCAAAAAAAGCCAGCCGCCTGTAATTGGGTTGCTCCTGTCCTGAATAAATAAGCGGGATACCAGGCCAGGTACAGGTAAAAACCGCCAGCGCCTTTGCGGCCATTCCATATTTCTCATATTCCGTCCCGTTATAGGTGTTCTCGTCGTGG
>Ga0307508_10006803_pt1 | contig 10697 bp, 10 predicted proteins | sample 9_EM_MG_FD_203089 | JGI IMG/M metagenome (GOLD analysis project Ga0307508, IMG submission 203089) | Populus trichocarpa ectomycorrhiza microbial communities from riparian zone in the Pacific Northwest, United States - 9_EM | ecosystem: Host-associated > Plants > Roots > Unclassified | place...
ACGAAGGAGAACGGTTTCGTGAGGTAGTCGTCGGCGCCGGTTTCCAGGCCTTCGGCCTCGTCGTATTCGCCGTCCTTGGCGGTGAGCATGAGGATCGGGGTGGGGTCGCCGGCCGCTCGTAGTCGGGCGCAGACCTGGAATCCGTTGAGGCCGGGGAGCATGACGTCGAGCACGATCACGTCGTAGGTCCTGTCGGAGGCCATCCGGAGGCCACCGGCGCCGTCACCGGCTACGTCTACCGCGAAGCTTTCCGCGCGCAGACCCTGCCGAAGCAGTGTGGTGAGGCGTGTGTCGTCGTCGATAACCAGAACCCGCATGTCGATCAGCATGCACCGGGACGCCGCGAGGATCCTGAAGATCGTCTTCAGGATCCTCGGGCTGGTTCACCTCGGGCGCGGCGGTGTTCTGCCGGCACGTTCTCGAAACGGGCTTCCGGCGCGCGTCGAAGAGTTCCCGAGCATTGTCTGATGAATGCGCAATCACATAAAAAGGTGAGGCCCGACGCTATTCACCTAACGCTCCGGAATCGGGCCGGCATGGCAAGAATCTGTGCTGAATATTTGGATTCCGGGAACGAGTCGGGGAGCGCGTCCGTCAAAGGCGGCATGGTGAATCCATTTTCTCTGCTCAGTCTCGGTCTGGTCGCAGCTCTCACCGCCGGCGCCGCTCCGGCGTCGCCGACGGCATGGACAGCCGAACCGGCCGTAGCGGCAAAGCCGCCGGTCTGCGCCACACACGTCGTCGCCGACGACTCCGACAACGGTTCAACCGTGTGCGTCGCCGCCCACAGCGATGTCAGCATTCTGCTCAAGACGGTCGACGGTGCCCCGTGGTCGGCGCCGACCAGAACCGGCCGCGTTCTCGGCCCGGCGAGGCCGCTGCCGACCCCGTTCGGTCACGTCGGGTGGCAGTTCCGGACGCTTGCCGCCGGTCATTCGGAGATTGCGACGACCCGGAAGAGCTGTCCGTCGCACGCCACCGCGGCCAAGCAGTGCCATGACGTCGTCTACCACCTGCACGTCACGGTGCGTTAGCCCAACTCCACGGCGTGACACTGGCGGCCGGGCCGGCGCTGTTCCGGCAGGCCGGCAGTGGCGCCCGGCAGGCGAACCGGTGGACCGCTCGTAAGGAAGTCGTCGTGGATCGCCCCTCGTGGTAGACATGGCACCTGTTGAAGGGTAGACCTCCACTGGAGGTTGGCCTGCCTTCGGGCGTGGTGGAGACGGCCGACGACCACCATGGGATCGACCATGGAGAGCTGGGGACTGCGATGACTGAACTGGGATCGGAAGCCACGCTTGGGCTGGCCACGGGGGCGAGCATTCCCCGGTTGGGTCTCGGCGTATGGCAGGTGCCCGACAGCGCGGACTGCGAACGGGCGGTCCGCTGGGCGTTGGATTCGGGGTACCGCCTGATCGATACCGCTCAGGTGTACGGCAACGAGGCGAGCGTGGGGCGGGCTATCCATGACAGTGGCGTGCCACGAGAGCAGATCTTCCTGACCACCAAGTTCTATCCGGGCCGGCGTGACCCGTTCGCCGAGGTTCAGGCCAGCGTGCGGCGTCTCGGCGCCGACTACGTCGACCTGTACCTCGTTCACTGGCCGCAGGGCGGCGCCACCTGGGCCTGGCCGGGGATGGAGCAGTCCTATGCCTCGGGCTTGGCGCGGGCGATCGGTGTGTCGAACTTCAGCACCGCAGACCTGGCCGAGGTGCGACGAGTGGCCCAGGTGGATCCGGCGGTGAACCAGATTCAGCTCAGCCCGTTCGAGCATCGCCGGTCGCTGGTCGAGGCATGCAAGGCTGCCGGGCTGGTGGTGCAGTCCTACAGCCCTCTGGGGACCGGCCGGCACCTCGCCCACCCGACGGTACGTCGGATCGCGTCCGAGTACGGCCGGACTCCGGCCCAGATCCTGATCCGGTGGGCGATCGAGAAGGACCTGACGGTCATTCCCAAGTCGGTGCACCGCGACCGCATCGAAGACAACATCAAGGTGTTCGAGTTCCAGCTGGACACCGCGACGGTGGCCGAACTGGACGCGCTCGACGAGACGAACGGAACCTCGCTCGCGCTGGCCGCCGACCGGAAATGGTGGCGATGACCGGGTCGACGGAATCGCCTCTCGCCGACCCTGCGCGGCCGATGGACATCCTCGAAGCGACGTGTCCCAGCCGTGACGTCTTCGTGGACCTGGCCGACAAGTGGGCGCTGCTGATGCTGCTGAGCCTGCGGGAACGCGGCGTTCAGCGGTTCTCCGAGCTGATGCGTTCGATCGGCGGGATCAGCCGCAAGATGTTCTCGCAGACCCTGCGGACCCTGGAGCGCGACGGGCTGATCGACAGGACGGTCGAGCCTCGCGCCACGCCGCCCCTGGTCCGCTACGGGCTCACCGACCTCGGCCGTGAGATCGCCGAGGAGACCCGTGTCCTGTGCGCCTGGACGAACAGTCGTGCCGCCCAGGTCCTCGCGGCCCGAGCCGCCTACGACCAGCGCGCCGTCGACTGAGCGTGACCCCGTCGACTGGTGTCGGCGGAGATCAGGGCAGGCGGTAACCGCGGCCGACGACCGTGACGATCGGGTCGGGTCGGCCTAGCTTCTGTCGCAGGGTCTTCACCGTGGTGCGTACCGCGGTGGTGAACGGGTCGGCGTGTTCGTCCCACACCCGGCTCAGCAGGTGCTCCGCGCTGACCACCTCGCCGTCGGCGCGCATCAGTTCGGTGAGCACGCCGAACTCCTTGCGGTTGAGAGTGATCGCCCGGCCGGCCCGGTGCACCTCGTGGCGTCCGACGTCGACGTGCAGGTCGCCGCGACGCCAGACGGTCGGCACCCGGGCCGGGGCTCGCCGGCCGAGAGCTGTCACTCGGGCGATGAGCTCGCTGAAGGCGAACGGTTTGGGGAGGTAGTCGTCGGCGCCGAGCAACAGGCCCTCGACCCGGCTGTCGAGGGAGGCGGCGGCGGTGAGCATGAGGATGCGCGCCGTGCTGCCCTGTCGGATGAGTGCGCGGGTCACGTCGTCGCCGTGCATGACGGGAAGGTCGCGGTCGAGGACGACGACGTCGGGGTCGACCTCGACGGCGCGGGTCACGGCGGCGGCGCCGTCGTGTACGACGTCGACGACCATGTCGTGTTCGCGCAGGCCTTTGGCGATCAGCCCGGCGAGAATCGTGTCGTCCTCGACGACGAGCACCCGGAGCACGGCGGTCACCGGGCCGGGAAGGTGACGGTCACGCCGGTCGCGGCGAACGCGGCCGCGTACCACGCGGTCCGCCGTACGCGGATGGTCAGCCTGGTCATTCCGCCATTGTGATCTTCACGAGGTGGGATCCGTGTGTCATCGAGGGACACGGTAGTGCCACAGCCGGAGTTCAACGATGGCGCCATGATGAGATCGAAGAGCGTCGCTCGGGCGGTGGCGCGTGCCGCGTTGAGCACATGGCGAGTGCCGTTGGCCGCCGCTGTCGTGTGCGCGGCCGTGGCCACGGGTGCGCCGGCCGCGCCGGCCGCTCCGGGTGCGGTCACGGCCGTACCGTTTCAAGGAAGTACGACGGTCACGCTGATCACCGGTGACAAGATCGCCGTGGTCGGCGGTCACCTGGTCCTCCCCGCCCAGAAGAAGGGCGGATTCGAGACCTTCCAGGCCGCCGACGGAGACCAGTACGTGATCCCCGCGATCGCGCAGCCGTACCTCGGCAGGGTGTTGGATCTGTCCCTGTTCGACGTCTCCGCGTTGCTGCGCGGCAGCGGAGCGAACGGCGGCCGGATCCCGCTGACCGTCTCGTTCGCGCGCGGCGCCGCGCACCAGACCCCGGCCTGGATCGCGCCGACCGCGACCAGCGGCGACACCGTGCAGGGCTACCTGAACCCGGCGGCGGCCGCGTCCTTCGCGGACGTCCTGCGCCAGCGGATCGGCGCGGACGTCGCGGCCGGCCGGCAGCCCGGGACGACCCCGCTGATGGCCGGCCTCTCCGGGATCGGCGTCACTGGACATGCCGTTTTCCACCCGGCGTATCCGATGCGCAACGTGCAGATCACCGCGACCGGCCTGGACGGCAAACCCGCTTCGGGGGGCTTGGTCGTCCTCTTGAACGTCGACGCCTTCAACCGGGGCAGCGCCTCTGTCGACATCGTCGACGGCCTTGCCAGGGTCCAGGTTCCCGCCGGCGACTACTCGGCGACCGCAGAGTTCTTCACGTTCGACACGGACGGCAACCCCACCGAAGTCCACCAGGTAGTGGTCAACGACTTCGCCGTACCGGACAGCGGGACCGCGCCGCGGCTGGATATCTCCGAGGCGAGCGCCGACAAGCTGATCTCCGTCCGGACGCCGCGGCCGGCCACGGAGGACTTCGTGATGGGCATCAACTACCGGACCGACAAGCAGGGGACGACCCTCGGTCCCGGAGTCGAGTTCCCCAACGTCTCCTACTACGTCAACTCGCTCCCGCCACCCAAGGTGGGCTCCTCGCACTTCCTCGTGCAGTGGGGCGGCCACGCGACGAACCCCTCCGACGCCTACCGGTACGACGTCGGCTTCGCTTCGGACGACGGGATCCCCGCGAACGAAACATATCAGGTCGAACCTAACCAGCTTGCCACGGTGTCACTGCGGCTGTCGACCGACGCCGGAACGCCGAAGAGCACGGGCCAGCTGATAGGCACGGCCGTTGACCGGATCGTGGAGCGAGCCGGATACTCGTACATCGCCCTTGACCAGGAAATGCCCGCCCTGCTCACCCAGTACCTCGGCACCGCCGACGGCGGTGGATGGTTCCAGGGAATACTCACATCTAACGGCGAACTCGAGCTGGCCAGCTCGACCCTGACCTTCCGCGGCGGCTCCAGCTACCAGCAAGACTGGCTGCACGGCCCGCTCGCCGCCGGCTTTGGCCGGTACCGAGGGCCGCAGGAGTGCGCGGGCTGCGCGGCCGGCGACACCCTGTCACTCCAGTTCGGCGCGCTCAACGACAGCGACCCCAACCACGTCGGACCGCCGGACCTGGTGGCGCCGGTCCGGCGCCTGCACCTCTACCGCAACGGCGCCAGCATCTTCGACCAGACCGGCACCGGCGTGGTGGTCAAGGGGCTGCCGCAGGCGCCCGCCACCTACCAGGCCGTCTTCGACTACGGCGACGCGTTGCAGGGGATAACCCAGTCGACGCGCAGCCACACCGAACTGGTCTTCAAGAACGACCCCGGCAAGGACGCCGCGCTGCCCGGCACGGACACCTGCGAGCGGCGGGTGGCCACCGCGAAGTGCCGGGTCCTTCCGATCCTCACCGTCAACTACGGCTTGAACGGCACCGATCTGACCAACACGAGCCACAGCCGGACACAGACGATGAACCTGACCGTCGGCCATCTCGGCTATGACGGGTCCGGCGCGCGGTACCGGATCACCACCGCCTCCTTCGCGATCTCCTACGACCATGGCAAGACCTGGCAGCGAGTGCCGTTGCACGGCGCAGGCGGGCGCTACCAGGCCACCTGGACGAACCCCGCGTCCGGTTCGCCGGAGTTCAAGGTCACCGCGGCCGACGCCCACGGCGACACCTTCGAGCAGACCGTCGACAACGCCTACACGATCGGAGCCGGCAAGTGAAGCACGTCCTCCGCGCCGCAAGCTGCGTCGCGTTGCCCCTGGTGACCCTAGCCGCGATCGCGGCCGCCGCCCCGGCCGCCGTAGCCGCCCTCGGCGCCGTCGCGGACACGAGCATGCAGCCGCCCGTCCACGAAGTGTGCGGCCCGGTTCCGGCCGGCATCGCCCGGTGTTTCGCCCAGGTCCGCACCGACGTCCACGGCGGCTACAGCGTACGCGGTCCGGCCGCCGCGAATGCCGCGGCGTCGGCCCTTCCCGCCGGTTACGGGCCCGCCGACCTGCGCTCGGCCTACAAACTGCCGGCCAAGGGAGGCGCCGGTCAGACCGTGGCGATCGTGGACGCGGGCGACGACGCCAACGCCGAAGCCGACCTGGCCGTCTATCGCAAGACGTACGGCCTGCCGCCCTGCACCACGAAGAACGGCTGTTTCCACAAGGTGAACCAGAGCGGCGCCGCAGGCCCGCTGCCGGCCGACGTGTACTGGGGAATCGAGATCGCGCTCGACCTCGACATGGTGTCGGCCGCCTGCCCCAGCTGCCACCTCCTGCTGGTCGAAGCCGACAATGCCACGGGTGATTCCCTGGCCAGGTCGGAGGACACCGCCGCACGGCTCGGCGCCACCGAGATCTCCAACAGCTTCGGCATCAACGAGAACGCCGGCGACATGCAGTACGCGTCGAGCTACAGCCACCCCGGCGTGGCCATCACCGCGTCCTCCGGCGACCAAGGCTTTCGCGTGCCGTCTCTTCCCGCCGCGTTCCAGAGCGTGATCGCGGTCGGGGGAACCAGCCTCAAGCGGGCGAAGAACAGCAGGGGCTGGACGGAGTCGGTCTGGAATTCGAACAGTGGGGCCACCGGAAGCGGCTGCTCGGCCTGGGTGGCCAAGCCGTCGTGGCAGCACGACCCGAACTGCTCCGGCCGTACCATCGCCGACGTGTCCGCCGTCGCCGATCCGCGGACAGGTCCGGCGATCTACGTCACGGTGGACGGCGGGGATGGCTGGCTGCAGGTCGGCGGTACCAGCGCGTCGGCGCCGTACATCGCCGGTGTGATCGGCCTGGCCGGGCATCCGGGCAGGTTCTCGAACGCGGCGAACCTCTACACCCACCACAACGCCCTGTACGACGTGATCGGCGGCAGCAACGCGGGTTTCGTCGACTGCGGCGGCGACTACCTGTGCACCGGCGTCGCCGGCTACGACGGTCCCACCGGATGGGGCACGCCGCACGGGCTGGGCGCCTTCTAAAGCGGTGCGCTCGGGCCAGCCGGGTGAAGGCGCCAGCTGGGTGAACGCGCCAGCCAGGCAAGGGCGTCTGTCGTGCCGCGGCAGACGCCCTTGCTCGCTCAGCGCGACGCGACCAGGATCGCGACGGCGACGTAGTGGCAGGCGGCCGCCGCGCAGACGAAGGTGGGGAAGACCTCGTGATAGCCGAATATCGTGGGCGACGGGTCGGGCTTGCGCAGGTTGTAGGCGAGCGCTCCCGTGAGGTAGAGAACGCCGCCGGCAATGGCCAGACAGCCGACGACTGCCCCGGCATGCATCCAGACCGGGGGCAACGCCAGACCCGCCACCACCCCGAGACCGACATAGACGCCGCCGACCAGGCGCTCGGGAGCGTCCATCCACACCAGATGAAGGCCGGCGGCCAAGGCGGAGAGCGCCCAGGTCAGGGTCAAACAGATCCGACCGTACGGGCCTGATGCCGTGAGCAGGGTGCCGACGATCAGCACGAACAGGGTACAAAGTCCTCGGCCGGGGGAGACCCTCCGGGTTGGGCCGGAAGCCCCTGGCCGGCGCCGGTACGGACGACGACCGTGGAGTCATGCGGGGAGGAGTCCTCTGCCATCGCGCGGCCGAGCGCCACCGAAGGGTTCTCGTCGGCCGTGGCCTCGCTCTGGGATCACCCGCTGCTCGGCCGGGTGCTCGATGGGATGGGCCAGATACCCGTGGACCGTGGCCGTGGGGACACGGCCGCCATGGCGGCGGCGGTGCGGTGCCTGGCCGCCGGCGGCTGTGTCGGGATCTTCCCGGAGGGCACCGTCTCCCGGGGTCGTCTGCTGCGGGCACATAGCGGCGCCGGGCGTCTGGCGTTGGCGGCGCCTCAGGCGCGGGTCGTCTGCGCCGCGCTTAGCGGGACCGCGGACATCGCTCGTTTCCCGCGGCGTCCGCGCTTGCGGATCACCTTCTTCGAACCCAGCAGTCCACCGGCGGCGGCGGAGCCGGCGCAGGAGCCGTCCGCTCGGCTGACCGCCGAGATCCGTGCCCTGGCCCCGCCGGTGATGACGGGGCGGCTGTGACCCCGGGGGGTCACGGCTTCGGCCGCCGCGCGGCGCCGAATCTCGGAGAACGTTAAGCTCGTTTTTAAACCTTTTTGTGGGTTTTATGTCCAGTCGTCGTGTTCTGGTGTGGTGTCTTGCCGACCGGCGGGTGTGTGCTGACGTGCTTGTTCCGGGAGCCGAGTGGGCGTCCCCGGCCTGGCCGGGTGGGTTTCGGCACACGGGCCGGCTGGGCGGGTGGGCGTTCCCAGGGCCGACGCAGGTCGGTGGTCAACTCGCGGGCCAACCGTAGCTGGGTGTGCGCGACGCGGAGGTCCACAGCCACATCGGTTTCGGCTGGCGGTCGCTGGGTAGCCGGTCGACCTGTAACCGGATCAGGGTGCCCGCGACGGTCGGTAACTCTCCGGTGTGCTCGGCCCAGCCGGCCCGGCGTTGCAACTGCTGGTGCGCGGCGTGCCAGGCGGTGGCGAACGCGGTGCCGTACCGGGCCGTGTCGGTGATCGTGGACACCTGCGGGCCGGGGCGGGCAGGTAGTAGGTCCGGTTGGTGCTCACCCGGCCGAGCACGTCGATGGGCCACGCCAGCCGGGTCAGGTCGTACCCGGCGTCGAAGACCACCAGCATCCGCGGGTCGCCGTCACACCGGCGGCCGGCCATCACCGCAGCCCTTGCCTCTGATCCGTCTCCCTCTACAAGAGACATGATCATGGAAGGGCTGCCCGCGTTCCGGCCCAGGGCCGCCGCAACAGGCCTCGCAGGTTAAACGAAAAGCTCAGCTGCGGAACGCAAGCTGCGCGCGGTCGACCTGGCCGCTGCGGAGGTCAATATGTTCTGGGGACATGCCGGTGAGGGGCCGGCAACCGTCAACCCGCGCGGCCGGTGGACGTCGTCGATTGCTCGCAGTCACCAATTCGTGTGATGGCTCGGTCTGCACGCTGCGGCTACGTTACTCGCCTGCGGAGCACTCCCGACCCAAATGGTGAGTTGATGGATTCGAGAGACAACCGGTGCGATCCACGCGGGCTGGCCCTTCGTGGAGGCTCCGATGAATTCGAATGGTGGCCCGGTGGATTTGTCGGCTGAAGCATTCTGGAGGCTCTCGGACAGCGAACGGGACGTCCTGTTCGCTCGGCTGCGGCGCGAACGCAGGGTGTCGTGGCAACGGCCGTTGGAGAACCCTGTCATGGCTGGCGAAAACCAGCGTGGTTACTGGGCCGTGGTGCGGCATGCCGATGTGGTCGCGGTCACCCGGGACCCGGCCGCCTTCTCCTCGGCCGCCGAGCACGGCGGGGTGTTGATGGAGACGTTGTCCCCGGCGGTCGTCCGCGCCACCCAATCGATCATCGCCATGGACGCGCCGCAGCACACCCGCCTGCGCCGGTTGGTCTCCAGCGCGTTCACCGCCCGGCGGATGGCACAGATGGACGAATCGATCCGGCAGGCGGCACGCGACATCGTCGCCTCCCTCACCGGACGGGCCTTCGCCGGGCCGGCGAGGGTGGAGTTCGTCGGCGACGTCGCCGAGCGGCTGCCGATCTGGACGATCTGCGAGATCATCGGCCTGCCGGCGCACGAACGGGACCGTGCTCTTCACCTGTCCAATGTCATGGCCGGATGCCGGGACACCGCCTACCACGGTTACCCGAACCCGGTCGAGGCGTTGCGGGACTCGTTGATCGCGTTCAGCGCGATCCTCTTCGAACTCATCGACGAGCGACGCCACTATCCGGATGACGATCTGACCAGCGCTCTGATCGAGGCTGAAGTCGACGGGCATCGGTTGAGCGACAGCGAGGTCCAGGCGTTCCTGCTCCTGCTGTTCATCGCTGGCAATGAGACCACCCGCCACGCGATCAGCCACGGCATGCTTGCGCTGAGCAGGTTTCCGGACCAGCGACGGCTGCTGGAGGCGGACCTGCCGGGGCGCATCTCCGCAGCGGTCGAGGAGATCTTGCGCTGGTCCACACCCATCATGACCTTCCGGCGTACGGCGACCCGCGACCTGCGACTCGGCGGCTCGTTCATCAACCGCGGTGACGCGGTCGTCATGTTCTATTCCTCGGCGAACCGCGATGAGTCGGTGTTTCCGGATCCGTGGCGCTTCGACATCACCCGCGCGCCGCAATCCCACATCGCCTTCGGCGGCGGCGGTCCGCATTTCTGCCTGGGCGCCCACCTCGCCCGCGCCGAGCTTCGGCACATCTTCACCGAAACGCTGCGGGCGCTGCCCGGCCTCACCGTCGGCAAACCGCGTTTGGTCGCGGGCAACTTCGTCAACGCCATCGGCCGCCTTCCCGGCACGCTCCTACCGACTCCGACTCCGACTCCGACTCTCGTGCCGTGACGGCGCACGTTCTGACCGGGGCGACCGGCCTGCTCGGAGCGGCGCTGACGCTGGAACTGCTGCAGCGGACCGACGCCGAGCTGATCTGCTTGACGCGCCCGGGCCGGGCCGGCGCTGCCGCCCGCCTCACCGACACGTTGCGGACTGCGGCCCGCTCGTACGGCCACGCGGACACCCTCGACACCCAGATCGACAAGCGTTGCCGCGCCGTCGCCGCCGATCTTGCAGAGCCGCTTTGCGGCGTCGTCCCGGCGAGGCTGCCGGGACGGATCGAGAACTTCTGGCACTGTGCGGCCGACCTGCGGTACGAAGATCACCACTGGGAGTCCTTGTGGCGCACGAACGTCGAAGGCACAGACAACGCGCTGGCCCTGGCTGAAGCCCTCGTCTGCCGCACGTTCACCTACATCAGCACAGCGTACGTGGCGGGCAAACGCACCGGAGTCCTACTCGAAGAACCCGCCGACCCGCGCCAGACGA
>Ga0307508_10006804_pt1 | contig 10696 bp, 7 predicted proteins | sample 9_EM_MG_FD_203089 | JGI IMG/M metagenome (GOLD analysis project Ga0307508, IMG submission 203089) | Populus trichocarpa ectomycorrhiza microbial communities from riparian zone in the Pacific Northwest, United States - 9_EM | ecosystem: Host-associated > Plants > Roots > Unclassified | place...
GGAGGGCACAAGGGGAGCTTGCAACGAGCCGCCACTGCGCGGACTGCGGACAGGAAAACTGGGCAAAATGTACGCCGCCATGATCTAGATAGGTCGTATGCGAGTATGATTAAACAAAAAAAAAAAACGACCGCGCCTCCACCATGTGATAGATAACCTGCCTATTTACGCGTTTTTAGACTCGTCTAAGGAGTATGGCACAGGTTTAGCGGTCTATCAGTTGACCGGAGACGCTGAGGTCTACTCGAAATCGCGGCTGGTGCCGTTGCACTTCATGTCAAAGCCGTTGACCGACGCGGAGACAAGGTACTGGCCAACACACTTGGAGATGTCAGGACTCGTTTGGGCAGCGAAGCGTATGCGACCCTATATGGAGAGGGCTTTCGTCACTTTCGTCACGGACCACCATAGCAATGTTGCTTTGTGCAAAATGCAGGGCCTCGACACCACGTCTGCAGACAGATCTAGCCTGCGACTCCATACTTGGGCAATTTACTTGGACCAGTATCGAGATCACATGCGCGTGGTATACAGCAAAAGCGCCGATCTGGAATGTCCAGACGCATTGTCGAGATTGCGCTATGATATCTCCGCCGAGGCAAAGCACCTGCGTGACTGGGCCGCTAGATTGGGTGCCCAGCCGGAGATGGAAGAATTTGAGGTGCAGGAGTGTTTCGCCGTGACCCGGTTGGGGAAGGCTCGCACCAGCGAGTTACGGGAGCCGCAAGTGGACGAGCCGGTCCAGAGTCAGGGCGCAGCGACTCCAGTCCCAGATACTACGGACCCGCTCGCCGCCGGCGTCCCCTCCACGCCTGGAGTCGAAGGTATGACCGTAACGCTTCTTCCAGCCTACGCAGAGAAGCTCCGCAAGGCAACACAGACTTCGCAATGCATGCGGGCAGTTTACAACACGCTGAAGAGCAAGGGTACGCTCGACCCACAATTGGACGCAATAACCATTCCGGCCACATGTCAGTACGCTCTGCGTAACGACCTGTTGTACTTGATCGACCCAAGGGATAAGCGACTGAGGCTGGTGCTTAGTGGACAGGAGTTACGCAAACAGCAGCTGGCGGTCGCCCACGACGAGACTCATTGCGGATTCTATCGAACCTTCAAACGGCTTTCCAGTTTCTACTGGACTTCAATGGCCAAAGACATAGCCGCGTATCTCGCTCACTGTCCTGCCTGCCTGCGTAATAAGCCGACACGGCACAAGCCCTACGGTGAATTGTCGCCTATATCGTCACCATCAGAGCCTTTCGATACAATTACGATTGATCTAATTACGGATCTCCCTCCATGCCGTCGTGAAGGTTCCGTCGAGACTTTCGACACAGTAATGACGGTGATCGACAAGTTCAGTAAGGCCGTGCGTTTCATTTCTGGCAGGAAGGATTGGTCCGCCATCGCGTGGGCCACTTGCTTCTACAACGATGTGGTGCTCAACGGCTGGGGCTTTCCCCGGACGATTATCTCAGATCGAGATAAGCGCTTTCTTTCAGGACTCTGGCAAGCTCTACTATCCTCCGCTGGAGTAAAAAGCCTTACGACAACAGCGTATCATCCGAACGCTGACGGCCAGTCAGAGAGGACAAATCAAACTCTCGAAATAATGCTGCGCTATGTGGTCAACACGAGCCAATCGGACTGGCTGCCCAAGCTTCTTCCACTACAGGCAGCCTGTAACAACATGGAATCGGCATCTACGAAGAAATCGCCGAATGAGCTGATATACGGCAAGAAGCTACGGACAGCTCTTGAGGTATCCACAGTGCCATTGCCGATGCCGCTGCCTGCAGTGCCCCTTCATGAGCGCAGAACTGTGATGCAGGAGGAAGCCGCTACGGCTATTGCGATCGCGCAGAAAGCGATGAGCAAGCACTATGACAAAAAGCATATCTCACCGGATTTCTCCACTGGCTATGCCTTTTTGCGTCTGGGAGCAGGCTATTCTATCCCTGCCGTACGAAAACAGAAGCTTGCTCAGCAACGGATTGGTCCTTTCAAAATCCTCGAGGTAGTCGGAAGAGGGAAGGCCTACAGACTGCAGCTTCCCCCCAGCTATGGAATCCACCCAGTTATCTCAGTTGTCCACTTGGAACCGAGTCCGGCTCCCGGATCAGACCCTTATAATCGACCCGTGCCAACGAATGACACGGCTCCCGTGGTCGGCCCAGAGGGAGAGCCGGAATGGGAAATCGAAGCCATAGTCAGCAAGCGGACGTCAAAACGGGGACGTAGAAAGAAGACCGAATATCTCGTCCGCTGGAAAGGCTACGGCCCGGAATGGGATTCCTGGTACGCTGAGGATGATCTGCCGAACGCTCGTGAGGCGATAGCCAATTACGAGTCCAACAATCCGATAGTCCGTCGGAAAGTGTAGCACTTTTGGACGCGACTATCAGCAAAAAGTTCTTTTGATTTTCTTTGTGGCTGTTTTGTTATTGTGCAAAAAGTGATTTCGATGTTTGCGGGATGTTTTAACCTTTTCTGTATACCTCTTTGTTTGCTTGCTTGTCATGGACCCGAGGGCGGTGTCCAAAGTTGGGGGCGATTGTGACCCTAACCCAGGTACGCTGGCATCATCCTCGGTTACCGCCCTCAGGCAATAACCTCGGAACAGCACTGCGTGGGTACCCGCTGCACGTGAGACTGTTTGCCATTCGCCGCGCTCCTAGCAGTGCCGGTGCCAAGCTGACAAGTCCAGCCTGAGGTGGCCCGGAAGGTTAAAGGGAAGTTTGACGGAGCTTCAGACTCCGAGGACATGACTCAGGATTAGGATGAGTAAGCAGGGGGGCAAGCCGGATATATAAACAGATAGCTCCTCCGCTCATGGAAAAACAACTCTCTTCTCTTCTTTCATTTCCTATCTCCTCTTGTGTCTCCTCTTGTTGCGTGCATCGTAACACCTCTGGGGTGTTTGTGGTTGGTGGCAGTAGGGTGTGATGGAGCCGGTGCTGGGGAGGGACTGACCTGACAGATAACTTCCTTTGGTGCAAATGTTACACACTTCTGTCATGATAGGGTTAATAAATTGAATTATTTTAAAATGAATTATTATACAAACCTTCACTGGCGAGAGTGTGGAGAATTGCGGTATATCAGAGTGGCGAAATGTTGATGTTTCCGGAAGCGGGGTAAGTGGGCTAGCTGTGACTCACCGCAACCCCTGGAACTGTTAGCTCTACCTCACCTACAACAATATGAGATTTACTTACCAAAATTTTTCTCGGCTGTCGTGACTGCTTGGGTGACACAACTGGGACATCGGCCTCTGCAGCCGTCTTTCCCTTTCCCTTGGCCTTGTTGGCAACAGCCCGAGCAGCCTTGACCTTAGGAGCCTCGACCCGTGCTGCAGTACACTGTTCCTTCACCTCTGCCCACGCAGTTGCCCGATGTGCCTCTGCCTCTGCCTGCCTAGCTTTCTCCTCTTTCGCCTTCATCACTGCATCGCCATCAATAACTCTGGCCTTCGAAATTACCCGTCGATCTGTTGCAGCTTTCAAACCTCTGTACCATCGCTGAAAATCTGCCATTTCGATGCTTCTGATTTTGGCGACACGGAGCGAAGTCAATGCAGTATGAGCTAATTTTTTCGCCATATCTCTGACTTCCTGTCGCACTCCAGCCTTTTCCAGCTCAGCGTCGATGATGAGGTACAGTTGTCAAATGTCGGTGCTTTTCTTCGGGGTCCGCAGCACAACTTTCTTGCTAGCCAGAGAGGGGGCACTTCGCGGAGCAACAAGCTGTGTAAGCACAGCATTAGGATTGAAACGATGTATTCCAGTCTTCCTCCATGCCGACTTGAGGTTCTCTTTGGTGTAAGCTTGCTGGCGGGCAGCACTGTAAAATTTCCAGAATGTACCCTTGACGACTGCAGCGCATCATGTGTCTCGCATGTGATCATCTGCCGCTTTGCGGTAATATTGTTGCAAACGCCCGAAGCGACCGACATCGAGAGGCTGCAGGAGATGTGTTGTATGGGAGGGAAAACAGAGGAGTTCAATATTATTGTCAATGGCATACTGACAAAATTCGAGGTTGATATGTAAATGGTGGCCGTCCAGGATAAGTAAGCAGGGACGACCGTTGTCACCCTGCCAATCCCTGGTGTGCTTGTCTAAGTGGCGCATCCACTCCAACCCAAGTTTGTCGTTGGTCCAACCATTAGGAGAGTAGGCAAATTTTGCTTCAGTATCACTGGTTTCTGTGTGCCACCCCATATAATGTGCTGCTCCTTTGAAAATCACAAAGGAGGGAAGCACATAGAGTGCAGCACAACAGCATTCAATGACTGTAAGTATCTCCCTCGTTCCGTCCTGCGTCACCCGTGTTGGCCGTCTCCCTGTCCGACAGATTACCTTTGCCTTTGAAGACATTCCAATAATGAACCCTTTCTTGTCCATGTTGAAGATGTCCTCAGGTTGGATTTTGCGTGTTCGGATCAAACGTAACAATTTAGCGAAGTAGTCTTTTAGGGCGGGAATGTTGCCTCTGTAGGCCCGTTGGCGGTCAAGTTGAGTGCTAAACTTTGCTGAGAGACTCGGATGGCGGTTGAGAAAGTTGGACAACCAATGCTGGCCAAAGTGGGCAAGCTCAGGATCCTCCACTTCTTCGGCGCGGATCTGTGCCAATGCGCCCACCATAGTACATAAAAGATCCATCTGTGGAGGAAATCCCCAGTCATCCAGTTTCTTGCACCAGTCTTCGAGAGCTTCTCCTATGGCCGGGGCGAGTTTCTGCTCATGTGGATGACTTTGCTGGCGTGTGAGGCCGCCACGTTCCCGATCGGATAGGGTAGAACTGGAGTCCCCACACTTGTCGGCCAATTTACGGAAGGAGGTGCCTTCTAATCACCGTTCCTCGAGAGCACGGCGTATTCTGACTTCCTTAAGGGTGTTTTTGGATTCGCGAGGCTTGGTAGGGACCATCTTTGGACTGTCGACAGGTGGTGATGGGTGTTGACAGTGCTGAGCGGGGTAGTGAGGTGGGGCCACCACACTAAATCACGCTAACAAAAGTGTCCGGGTACAGGGTAGTAGCCGGTTACCCTGTATGCTACGTTATATCTATTGTCGAAAACCGAACTCAAAACGCTGAAGGAATGGTTGGAAGAGAATTTGAGCAAAGAATTCATCCGAGCGTCATCTTCACCTGCTGCCTCACTGATTCTTTTCGTCAAAAAGAATGATGGGACCCTACAACTATGTGTCGATTACCGAGGTCTCAACAAAGGAACTATCAAGAACCAATATCCACTCCCACTTATAGAGGAAATGCTGATGCGGCTTCCCAAAGCGAAGTACTTCACCTGCCTCGACATACGTGGAGCATACAGTTTGGTAGGAATAGCAGAAGGAGAGGAGTGGAAAACTGCATTTAGAACTAGATATGGATTGTACGAGTCCTTGGTAATGCCAATTGGATTGACAAACGCAGCTGCCAATTTTCAGGCACTGATAAAAAACGTACTCCATGCCTACCTGGATGATTTCTCTACTGCTTATATCAACGACATCATGATCTACAGCAACACCTTGAAGGAACACAAGGAGCAAGTCTACAAGGTGTTGAAAACTTTGTCAGATGCGGGATTACACTTAAAGCCAGAAAAGTGTCAATTTCACAAGCAGGAGGTGAAATATCTGGGCTTTATCATTGGTACTGATGGAATCCGGATGGACCCAGAGAAGATCTCGAGCATCCTTGATTGGAAAACGCCAAAAAACGTGACCGATGTCCAATGTTTTCTTGGTTTTCCCAACTTTTACAGACGCTTTATCAAGGATTACTCAAAGGTAGTGACGCCGTTGACCAGTCTGACCAAGAAGGAGGGAGGCAAGTATATCCCATTCATATGGAGCTCAGAGCAGCAAGCGGCGTTTGATCAGTTAAAAAATGTGTTTACAGCAGCTCCAAGACTACGACGCTTCGATTACAAGCGAGAAATTATAGTCGAAACCGATACATCTGACTATTTCTCAGCTGGTATCCTCTCATAGCACTATGACGATGGTATCCTGCACCCAGCGGCCTTCTATTCCAAGAAACACAGCGCTGCGGAATGTAACTACAAGATATACAATAAGGAGCTACTGGCGTTAGTACGGGCATTCGAAGAATGGAGGCCACATCTGGAAGGTTCAAGTCAACCTGTTCAAGTACTGACCAACCACAAAAACCTCGAATATTTCGTGTCCACCAAGTTGTTGAATCATCGACAAGCAAGATGGTCCGAATTCTTGTCACGATTTGATTTCAAGATCATTTTCCGGCCAGGAAAATCAGGAGGAAAACCAGACGCATTGACTAGGAGGTCTCCTACCTCCCTATGGAAGGGGATGAAAGACTGGTTGCCAATCAGCAGGCAGTCTTGAAGCCTTGGAATCTGTTGAGTGTGACTACTTCATCGAATTCTGCAAACGGTTTACTCCAGATACTGGCTGACAACATGAACGAAGACCCAGAAAATGCAGTAGATCCGGAAAATGCAGTCGAAGGCCCAGACAATGCAATTGAAGATCCGGATAATGCCATCGAAGATGTGTACAATCTAGACAACACTGGATAGATATTGACCCTACTTGAGGAAGCTTACTTAGTAGAACCATTTCCGGAGCGGATTATCAGATTGCTTTGAGATGACATATGGCAATGTAAGGAAATATCACTGGCTGATTGCAACGAGAAGAACGGCAGGCTGGTATACTGCAATTGCATCTATGTGCCAGACCACATGCCACTTCGACTACGACTGCTACAAAATTACTATGACCCGCCAGCGATCGGACACCCTGGTCGAACAAAAACCTTCGAACTCCTTTCCAGGCAATATTATTGGCCCGCGATGAGGAAGGATGTTGACCAGTTTGTTTGCAATTGCAATGTTTGCCACCAGATGAAGGCCACACGCCATGCCCCTTATGGGGTGTTACATCCTTTGAGAGTACCGGATCGGCCCTGGCAACATATCTCTGTTGATTTTGTCACCGGACTACCACCATCCAAGAAATTCGATGCTATTTGTGTGGTGGTAGATCGATTAACTGAACAAAGCCACCTGATCCCATGCAAGACTATGATCAAAGCTGAGGAATTGGCACAGCTATTCTGTGACAGGGTTTTTCGCTGACATGGATTGCCAAAGACATTTGTATCGGGCCGTGGGCCCCAGTTCACATCATGTTTCTGGAAACACCTCTACCACTCCCTCAAAATTGAACCTTGTCTGTCTACAGCATTCCACCAGCAAACGGACAGCCAGTCAGAGAGAATTAATGCTGTCATGGAACAACACCTATGTGCTTATGTCTCATACCTACAGGACGACTGGGTGGATTATTTGTTCCTGACAGAATTTGCAGGTAATAATCAGGTTTTGAAAACCACTACTGTGTCACCCTTCTTTGCAAACCTTGGATACCACCCCAGTTGTGACTTTGAATTGGATGTCCGTACAGATAATCCCGAAGAACAACAGGTACAAACAGCAGTCGAACGGATACAACACATCTATGATTTGGTGCAAACAGAAATCCGATATGCACAGGTCCGACAGGAAGAGAATGCAGACCAACACCATATACCTGCACCTGCCTCTCACCATGGAGACATGGTCTGGGTTGATGGACGGAATTGGGACACAGGACGACCAAGCCGGAAGCTAGAGAACAAGCACCATGGACCCTATCGTATCCTACGAACCATTGGCACCCACACATACGAGCTTGACATACCTGCAACAATCCGGAAACATCGAACGTTCCCGGTCTCCCTATTGCAATCCGCTCCAGAGGATCCACTTCCAGGACAGATTATGCCACCATCGCTTCCCTTTATAGTTGAAGGAGAAGAAGGATGGGAGATCGAGGAGATTCTTAACAGTAGGCGCAATGATACAGCCAGACCCATCATAACCTTTCCCCGCTGCGCAGCCTATCACCCCAAACCTCCTTGCACCGCGCAACCAGAATCCAGAACCCAAGACCTCCTGGCACTGCGCAACCAGAACCCAGAACCCAAAACCTCCTCGTGCTGTGCTACCAGAATCCAGAACCCGAGACCTCCTCGCGCCGCGCAACCAGAACCCAGAACCCAAGACCTGCTCACACCGCGCAACCCGAATCCAGAACCCAAGACCTTCCTTGCACCTTGCCGTCCAGAACGTTCCAGACTCTAGTTGTTCGGGATTGGTGGTGATGGCGGCGTCGTGCCGTTACAGTAAACCCCCTCAAGGACTCGAGTTTCTACGAGAGCGATCTGGTGTGGCCTTTTTGGGCAGAGCTCATGGTAGGCACCGACAGCATGCACCTCCGTCAAATTCTCTTCCGGTTCCCATGTTGGTGCATCGAATCCTTTCCATTTGACTAGGTACTGAGGTCGTCCATCTCGAACATCAGCAAAAAATTTAATTCTTACAGGAGCTACCGGAGCTAGCGAAGCTTACGGGAGCACCTGAAGTAAAATATAACTTTATCCTTCGCTAAGCTAGCAAAGCTAGGGAAGCGACTACCACCTTACCGACGCAACCACCACATTAGGAAAGCTAGGGAAGCTAGAAAAGCTAGAAAAGCTAGCAAAGCTATGGACGCACCACCAATCTTACCGACGCAACCACCAACCTTACGGATGCAACCACCACCTTACGGGAGCTAGGGAAGCTAGGAAAGCTAGGGAAGCTAGGGAAGCTTACGGGAGCAACGAGTGTGCACTGTGAGCAGGTTCATTACTAGTTATAATGCTACTACACGCAGTTGGCAATGCTCTTAGATCGCGCAGAAAATCAATTATTGTATTTAAAATCTATAAATACATTATGATACAAAGACCAACGTCCCAAATCTCGTCGCGAAGTACAGAGCAGCTACAGGGGCGCATAAGGGCAGGCGAGCAACGCGTATTACAAGTAGGACAGGTAGGAGAGCGAGGAGAATGAGGCCGGCGTGGAGAATGATAGCAAACGAGCAACCGGTATGAGCGGTAGGCCAGCGAGAAGAATGAGGGCAGACGAGCAACGCATACGAGATGAAATTCAGTGAGAAGAATGAGGCAAGACGAGCAACGCGTACGAGAGGTAGGCCAGCGAGGAGAATGAGGCCAGACGTGCAACACGTACGAGATGTTGTCCGGCAAGGAGAATGACAGCAGACGAGGAACGCCTACGAGATGTAAGTCAGTGAGGAGAATGAGGCCAGATGAGCAACGCGAATGAGATGCTGTCTGGCGAAGAGAGTGACGGCAGACGAGGAACGCCTACGAGATGTAAGCCGGCGAGGAGAATGAGGCCAGACGTGCAACACGTACGAAATGTAGGCCAGCGAAGAGAATGACAGCAGACGAGCAACGCGTACGAGATATAAGTCAGCGAGGAATGAGGCCAGACTCGCAACGCGTACGAGAAGTAGGCCAATGATGCCTAACACGGCGTTTCTAGCACACGTCCGAACGTAGGTCAGCGGTAATGAGGTCAAACGAGCAACGCGTAGTAGCAGTGGCCAGCAAGAAGAATGAGGCCAGACGGGCAACGCGTACGAGATGTTGTCCGGCGAGAATGACGGCAGACGAGCAACGCGAACGAGATGTAGGCCAGCGAGGAGAATGACGGCAGACGAACAACGCGTACGAGATGAAATTCAGTGAGAAGAATGAGGCCAGACGAGCAACGCGTACGAGAGGTAGGCCAGCATGGAGAATGAGGCCAGACGTGCAATGCGTACAAGATGTTGTCCGGCGAGGAGAATGACGGCAGACGAGCAACGCGAACGAGATGTAGGCCAGCGAGGAGAATGACGGCAGACGAGCAACGCGAACGAGATGTAGGCCAGTGAGGAGAATGACGGCAGACGAGGAACGCCTACGAGATGTAAGCCAGCGAGGAGAATGACAGCAGACGAGCAACGCGTACGAGAAGTAGGCCAGTGATGCCTAACACGGTGTTTCTAGCACACGTCCGAACGTAGGTCAGCGGTAATGAGGTCAAACGAGCAACGCGTAATAGCAGTGGCGAGCAAGGAGAATGAGGCCAGATGAGCAACGCCTACGAGATGTTCGCCAGCGAGGAGAGTGACGGCAGACAAGCAACGCCTACGAGATGTAAGTCAGCGAGGAAAATGAGGCCAGACGCGCAACACGTACGAGATGTAGGCCAGCGAGGAGAATGAGGTCGGACGCGCAACGCGTACGAAATGTAGGCCAGCGAAGAGAATGACAGAAGACGAGCAACGCGTACGAGATGTTGGCCAGCGAGGAGAGTGACAGCAGACAAGCAACGCCTACGAGATGTAAGTCAGTGAGGAGAATGAGGCCGGACGTGCAACGCGTACGAGAAGTACGCCAGCGAGGAGAATGACGGCAGACGAGCAATGCGTACAAGAAGTAGGCCAGTGATGCGTAACAGGGCGTTTCTGTAACGTGTACGACGATAGGTGAGCGGTGCGTAGGTTGGTGGTGTGTATTATTTCAACTCGTAATGACTTGGACGGGGTGTGTTGCAAAAAAGCGAAGTTATGGGTAACTGGCAGCTGTGGCCGCACTTAGGAGATAAATGAACTGACGGGGGGCGCACTCGGCGTTGTTGGTTGCGCTAATCACGTGACCAGTTTTTTTGTGGCGGTTAAACTTGACATCAACGAGCTGGAGACCGTCAGTTCATTGTGTTTCGAGATGTCGAAGCCTAGGTCTAGGCAATAGCGCC
>Ga0307508_10006805_pt1 | contig 10695 bp, 2 predicted proteins | sample 9_EM_MG_FD_203089 | JGI IMG/M metagenome (GOLD analysis project Ga0307508, IMG submission 203089) | Populus trichocarpa ectomycorrhiza microbial communities from riparian zone in the Pacific Northwest, United States - 9_EM | ecosystem: Host-associated > Plants > Roots > Unclassified | place...
GCAGTGCGTCTTGCGGAGGCACCCCCACCCCAGCCCCCCCCCGCAAGCGGGAGAGGGAGCGCACTTCCGTCGTGGCGACCAATTCGATCTAATCTCATCCCGCTCTAGTCGTTCACCCCAAGCCATCGTAGGGCACGAAACCGGTCGCGGACACGACGATAGAGATAGAGGAGGCGAAGAGAGAGTTGCGTGTCGGCGCGAGTACACGCATGATGCCGCTGTCCTGGGGTGAAGTTCGCATGTATTCGTTGCCGGATCACGGACCGCTGCTCACCGCCGCCGACTTCGAGCCTTATGTCGGCAAGATCTTCGTGGTCGATGCGCAGCCCAAGCCGCTCGAAATTCGCCTGGAAAAAATCTTGCGTCAGCCGCACGACCCGGCGGTGGCGCGGCAACCATTCGTGCTGATCTTCACCAGTCCCTGGAATGCCTTGCTGGTCGACGCGATGTATTCGATGCAACCGAATGGCGGCCGTCCGGTTCAACTGGTTCTGATTCCAACCCAGACCGGCCCCGGCGAACGGCGCTATTATCACGCCGTGTTCAACTGAAACAGCGCGCTGCAACCACCCAAGTGCAGCGTTTCCTAAGCCGGTTCGCAGGTCCAGCCCACACTCAATTGCGGGACGGGAAGGCGCCGTTCAGCGCGATGCAGATGTTGATCACAAGAAACGGCGGCATGATCGAGAACGGAATATTGCTGCCGGCCGTGCCGATCGATCCCGGATTCATGGTCGTGTTGGCTGCCGGCCCATAGACCTGAACGGTAACGGGGTTACCTTGATTGTCGGCGCCATTCGCGTTGGCGAGGAAGGTGTTCGTCGGTGTCGAACCGGTCGCGGCGCTGGTTGAGGCGTTCAACAGATGGGTATGTGCGGGCAGATTGCCCAAGAGCAGCGTTTGCTGGGCCGAACCGCTCTTCTCGCCCAGAACGACAGGGGGCAGGCCTTGTCCGTTACCCTGGTGCACCATCATCCGTCCCTGCAGGTCGGGCAGGGCAAAAGTGGTTTGTCCATTGCCGCCGTAAGTCGTGCCGATCAGGGAAAACAGCGCGGCATTCTGCTGTATCGGCAACACCTGGCCGTTGCACTGCTGCCAGCCTCTTGGGGCAAAAATGAAAGCAAAGGTCTGAATCTGGCCCAGGAATGGCTCCATGTCACTTTCCCCCCGTGAGATCGGCGCTTGCAATCAGTGCGCCATAAAGCCGGTAAAGCTGAACGCTGCGACCCCATACTCAAGAAGTCTAAAATTGGCGAAGACAAAACACGCTAGTGCTTGCTCCCAGTTGCCACGTTAGATAGAACGTACCACAACGATTGTGCCATAGAAAGATACGATTTCAGAGTGTGTGAAACGCAGGTACGAGTTTAGATTGTAAGTGCCAATTGCTGAACGATAATTTCAGCCCGTTCGCTTCTTGATCGCAGCCGGTCTCCGCCCCACGAGGCCGATTAACCATTGGTCAACTACACCTTGTGGGCTCCGCTCGGCCGATGGTAGGTTGCATGCTGGGATCATTGCGTTCCTGACGGGTGGCGTGTGCGTCTGGTTGGCCGGTGAGAAGCGCGCGGCCGAACGACGGTGATGGCGCGCATTGAGCGCGTTCGCGAATAGGAGAGGTGCCATGCCGTTCCTCGACGGATTCCTGTCCCGGCGTAAGGCTGCGAATCGTTCCGATCGGCAAGGCGGGGAAGTCCGGCGGACTGCGCCCCGCCGGCTCGGCATCATGGCGCTGGAGCCGCGCATGATGTACGACGCGGCCGCGGCGGCCACGGTTGCCGCCGCGAGGCCAAACCAATCGGACATCGTCGCCGAACACGCCAGCATCGCGGCGGCCGAGAGGCTGCCGGTGACCACGACAACCAACACCGGTGCTGATTCGCCGGGCGCCGGCGGTGCCCATACGGTGGCGCAGAAACCCAATGTAGAGACCCCGCCGGCCTCACCCGAGGACCCCACCAGCAAAACGACCTCGTCGCGCGACGCCACGAGCACCAGCGCGCCGGCCGACAGCGGCACGCACCGCGACGTCGTGTTCATCGATCCGCAGAGCGGCGACCTGATGGGCCTCTATGGCGGCGCCAAGCCCGGCGATCTCGTTTTCGTGCTCGACCCGAACAAGGATGGCGTCCAGCAGATCGCCGATATCCTGGCGGCCCAGGACCTGCACGACCTCGACGCCATACACATCGTCTCGCATGGCCTGGAGGCGGAGGTTAAGCTCGGCACCACGGTGTTGACCGACGGCAATCTCGCCGACCATGCCGATGCCCTTGCCGCGATCGGCAAGGCGCTGAAACCCGGTGGCGATCTCCTGCTCTATGGCTGCGACATCGCCGCCGGCAGCGACGGCCAGCAGTTCATCCATGACATCGCGCACCTGACCGGCGCCGTCGTCGCCGCCTCGACCAACGAAACCGGCAGCAGCGATCTCGGCGGCGACTGGACGCTGGAGGCCGCGACCGGGGCGATCACCGCCACGAATCCGTTTACCGACGCAACGCTGGCCAGTTATGAGGGGCTGCTGTCGATCGCCTGGACCGTGCAGGGTACGGCGACGCGTGACACCACCAGCGGCACCGTTACCGTATCGGGCACCGACCCGTTTCCGGCGCTGCAGTTCGGCAGCCGCATCGTCACCGCCGATTTCAACAATGATGGCAAGCTCGACATCATCTATCAGACCGGCGCGGCGCTCGATACCGGCATTCATCTCGCCCTGGGCAACGGCAACGGCACGTTCCAGACGCCGATCGACAAGCCGGACGGAGCGGCGTTCACATCGGGGCCGTTGAACGGCATCGACATCAGCAGTGTCGCCAATCAGGCGACGTTCTACGCCAGGGATCTCAACGGCGATGGCAAGGTCGATCTGATCCTGGATCCGGGCGGCAGCACCGTTCCCACCGTCTACCTGAACACCGGCTCGGGCTTCACCGCCGTGACCAGCCCGTTTCCGATCCAGCAGTTCACCGGCCGCTTTGTGTTCGGCGACTTCAACAACGACGGCTTCATCGATGTTCTGAACCAGCAGGGCAACGGCAGCGGGACCAACATCACCCTCTATGTCAACAAGGCCGACGGAACGATCGGGTTCAATACGATCGCGGAGCCGACCGGCGCGGCGTTTACGAGCGGGCCGCTGGCGGGCATCACGTTCACGCAGGTGCTCTCCGCGAACGTCTCTGCCGTCGATCTCAATGGCGACGGCAAGGTCGATATCATCGATGCGCAAGGCGGCGGCGGCGGCACGCCGCTGGCACCGCTGGTGTATCAAAACACGGGGTCTGGCTTCAGCGCCATTGCCAGCCCGTTTCAGGCGCAATCCTTTGGTGCACATTTCGTTTTTGGCGACTTCAATTCCGATGGTTTCATCGATGTGCTGAATCAAAGCAGCGACAGCAATGGAGCGACTGCCGGGGGTACTCTGGTTCTCGGCAGCGGAGTTGTGCTCTACCTCAACAACGGCACCGGCAACATCGCGTTCACTGCAATCGCCAAGCCGGCCGGATCTGCATTCACCTCGGGCCCGCTGAACGGCATCGATATCCCCAACGTCAATTACCAGAATCTTCTGGTCGGCGACTGGGACAAGGACGGCGACCCGGATCTGGTCGACTCGGAGAACAATGCCAGCCGTTACATTACCCAAGGCACCACCGGCGACCCGACCGGCCATCCGCCGCATCTCGCCTCGTCCACGCCGGCCGACAATTCGATCGGGGTGTCGTCGAACCCCGTCATCACGCTGAATTTCGATGAAGCGGTCAGCAAGGGCACCACCGGCAACATTTCTATCGTCAGGACTTCGGACAATACGACCGTCGAAATCATTCCGATCGGCGATGCTCGCATCAGCGGCTCCGGCACCGCCTGGACCATCAACCCGAACACCACCTTGGCCGTCAACACCGACTACGCCGTCAGGATCGATGCCAGGACCTTCCACAACAGCGACGGCGCGGTGTTTTTCGGGATCAACGACAACACCACGCTGAACTTCAAGACCGACGCGCCGCCGGTGCTGGAGCGGACCGGCAGCGGCACGCCGACCTATACCGAGCAGGGCACGCCGGCGTTTCCGCTGGCCGGCAGCCTGCATGTCGCTGCCAAAGATACCGACAACACCACGCTGGCCGGAGCCACGATCACGCTCGACAGTTCTTTCGCCGGGGATCTGCTTTCGATCAGCAGCGCGCTGCTGGCCGGCACCGGCATTTCCATCGATCCCAGTTCGACGGCGACGACGCTGGTGCTGACGGGCACTGCGAATCTCGCGAGCTATGAGGCGGCGTTCGAGAACATCACGTTCTCCAGCACCAGCGATAACCCGACCAACTACGGAGCCAACCTGACCCGCACCGTGAACTTCACGGTGACCGACGGCGTCGCGACCAGCAACACGGTACAGACCACGCTCAACGTCGCCGCCGTCAACGATAAGCCGGTGAACCACGGGGTCGCCGACCTGACGGTACAGGAAGACACCAGTTCCGCGATCACCGGACTGTCGGTCACCGACATCGATTCCAATCCTGCCGTCGACAATATCCAGGTCGCGCTGGCGGTCCAGCACGGCATCCTCACCTTGCAGACCAACGTCGCAAGCGGCATCACCGCCGGCGAGATTGTCGGCAACGGAAGCAGCACCGTTACCGTCACGGCGACGCAGAACCAGATCGACGCCACTCTCGCTGCGGTGACCGGATTGAGCTATCTCGGCGCCCTGAATTTCAACGGCACCGATACCCTGACCATCACCACCGACGACCAGGGCCATACCGGCTCGCCCGGCGCGCTGCAGGCCCAGAGCATCGCCACAATCACCGTCAGCCCGGTCAACGATGCCCCGGATCTGACGCCGAATTCGCCGACGGCGCTGACCTATTTCGCGACCGCCCCGGCGGTCGGATTGCTGGCGACCGGCGCGGTCAGCGACATCGACAATCCGAGCAATTTTGCCGGCGGCGGCTTTACGGTCGCCGTCACCAACGCGGCTGCGGGCGACGCGATCGTGCTGCTCGGATCTTCCACGTTCGGGACCAGCGTGGTTGGCGGCACGACGTTCCTGGTGGACGGTGGCCATACGATTGGGACCATCACCGGGCTCGGTACCTCCTCGGTCGCGGTCACGGCGCTGACCTCGTTCGCGACGCCGACCGAAGTCAACAGCCTGGTCGAGGCGTTCGGGTTCACGGCCACCGGTACCGCGGGCGATCGAAGCGTCAAGCTGACCTTCAACGACGGCGGCAATGTCGGCGGTGGCGCGGGTCTCACCGACAGCGTCACCCAGACCGTGCACGTCTCGCTTGCCAACGCCGCGCCGACGCTGACCTTGAACGCCACGACCGCGACGGCGCCGGAGCAGACCGCGACGGCGCTTGCGCCGGCACTGACATTGACCGACGTCGACGGCACCACCCTGTTGTCGGCCAAGATGCAGATCACGACCGGCTATCACAGTGGCGAGGACGTGCTGGGCTTCACCGACACCGCCCAGATCCACGGCGCGTTCGACGCCTCCAGCGGGACGCTCACTCTGACTGCCATCGCCGGCCAGTCGCCGCTCGACAGCGATTTCCAGGCGGCGCTGCGAAGCGTCACCTACACCGACAGCAGCGACACGCCGACCACGGGGGCGCGCACCGTCACCTTCACGGTGCAGGATCCCAACGGCACCGCGAACGGCGGTCACGACACTTCGACCGCGACTGCCACCTTCAGCGTCACCGCCGTGAACGACAAGCCATTGCTGTCACAGACCAGCAATACCGTCAGCTTCACCGAGAACGGGGCGGCGGTGCAGTTGCTGCCAACCGAAGTGGTGAGCGACCCCGATTTGCCGGCCAATTTCAGCGGCGGATTCGTTCAGGTCGCCTTGACGGGCGGCGTCGCTGGCGACGGCATCGTGCTGTGGCCGGGCAGCACCTTCACGGTGGACGGTTCGGGCAATGTGATCGACAACGGCACGACGACCGTCGGCACCGTCACGGCCGGCAGCTTCGGCACCACCGCATTCACCGTGTCGCTGGGCCTCAATGCCAGCGCCAGCGAGGTGAGCGCGCTGCTGAAGGCGCTGAGCTATGTTTCGAATTCCGACGACCCAACCGCCGCAGCGCGTACCGCGACTGTCACCTTTGACGATGGCGGTAACTCTGGCAGCGGCGGCAGCAAAACAGCAACCGCCACGGTCACGATCAACGTCACGCCGTTGAACGATGCGCCGACCTTGAGCGCGACCGGGAATAACCCGACCTTCACCGAAGGCGGGACCGTCGCCACGCCCTTCTCCGGCGCGGTCGATTCGACCATCGAGGCCGGCCAGACCATCACCGCGCTGCAACTCACCGTCACCAACGTCGCCGACGGCGCGTCGGAGATTCTCAATGTCGACGGCAGCGACATCGCGCTGGTCAACGGCGCCCCGGTCACGACCGCGACCGATGGCATGACTGCGACGGTCTCGGTCACGGGAACGACGGCGACCGTCACGCTGACCAAGGCTGCCGGCATCTCGACCGCCGCCGCGGCCAGCCTGGTCGACGCCATCACCTATCGCGACACCAGCCATAACCCGAGCACGGCGAGCCGGGTCGTCACGCTGACCTCGATCACGGATAGCGGCGGCACCGGCAATGGCGGCGTCGATACCACGGCGCTGTCGATCGCATCGACCGTGGCCGTCAACGCGGTGAACGATGCGCCGAGCGCGAGCGCTGGCGGCCCCTATAGTGCCACCGAACGGACGACGCTCGATCTGAAGAATACGCTTTCGGTCGCCGATCTCGATGGCGGCAGCGGCGTCGAGACGGTGACCCTGTCGGTCACCGAAGGAACGCTGGACCTGGTCGCCGGGACCAGCGGCGCGATCGTGACCAACAACGACAGCGCCGCGGTGACGGTCAACGGCACCGTGGCGCAGATCAACGATCTGCTCTCGACCAATGCCACCAGCACGGTCAGCTATATCGACAATCTGCACAACCCGAGCGCCAGCGCCACGCTGACGCTGGCCATCAACGACAACGGCCACACCGGCAGCGGCGTGACCCCGCCCGGCACCGCCACCGCCGCCATCAACATCACGCCGGTGAACGACGCGCCGGTGCTGGATACGACCAGGGTGCCGGCGCTCGCGTCGATCGCCGAGGATCTGGGACCGCCGCCCGGCGTCGGCAGCGGGCTCCTCGTCTCCAGCCTGGTCGATCTCAATCCGCCGGCGGGCGGCCTCGACAACGTGACCGATGCCGACAACACGGTGACCGGTATCGCGCTCACCGCAGCCGACAGCAGCCATGGGACCTGGTCCTATTCGATCGACGGCGGAACCACCTGGAACGTCATCGGAACTGTTTCGGACGCTTCCGCCAGGCTGCTGGCAGCGGATGCCAATACGCGGCTTTATTTCCAACCCAATGCCGACTTCAATGGTGCGGTGAACCCGGCGCTGACGTTCCGTGCCTGGGACGAAACCAGCGGCACCAACGGCGGCACTGCGAGCGCCGCGGTCAATGGCGGCGCCACGGCGTTCTCGACGGCGAGCGTCAGCACCGTCCTCGTGGTCACTGCGGTCGACGATGCGCCGGTGCTCACCGTTGGCGGAGCGCCCGCCGCCAGCACCGAGCAGGTCTTCGGCACTTTGGACGGCAGCGCGACGGTATCCGACAAGGAGCTCGACGCGCTCAACGGCGGAGCCGGCGACTATTCCGGCGCCAGCCTCACGATCGCGCGGCACGGCGCCGCTGATGCGCAGGACGCCTTCGCGTTCAGCACCGCGGGTGCCGCGTTCACCGTCAGCGGCAACGAGCTGTTGTCGAGCGGCAGCGCGTTTGCCACCTTCAGCGATGTCGGTGGCGTCTTTACCGTCAGCTTCACCAGTGCCGGCACCGCGGCGACCACGGCGCTCGTCAACAACGTGATCGATCACATCAGCTATGCCAACCAGAGCGACACGCCGCTGGCCTCGGTTACGCTCGACACCACGTTCAACGATGGCAACGGCAACGGCGCCCAGGGTTCGGGCGGCGCGCTGACCACGACCGCCGGCAAGGTCGTTGACATCACCGCGGTGAACGACGCGCCCGTGAACACAATGCCCGGGGTGCAGACCACCACGCAAGGCGCCGACCTCGTGTTTGGCGCGGCCCACGGCAATGCGATCTCGGTTTCGGATGTCGACGCCGGCGGCAGCAACATCACGGTGACGCTGTCGGTCGTCGACGGCACCCTGACCGTTCCTACCAACATTGCCGGTGGCCTCCTCGCTGGCGGCATCGCCGGCAACAACAGCGACTTGATCACGCTGACCGGCAGCCAGAGCGCGATCGATGCGACGCTGGCGGACGCGAACGGGCTGACCTATCACCCCGGCCTCAACTTTGCCGGAACCGATACCCTGACGGTGACCACCGACGACGGCGGCCATACCGGCACCGGGTTGGACGGCGTGGCGACAAGTGCGGTGGCGATCGTGGTGACGCCGACGAACGGAGCAGCACTCGTGCTGTCGCTCACCGGCAGCGGCGCCTTTGCGGAAGGCCCCGCGGCGGCTTCCGTGGTGACCAGTGCAACGGTGACCGACTCTTCCACAAACCTGCAGGGCGCCACGGTTACGATCAGCGGCGGCTTCCTGGCGGGCGATACGCTGAGCACCACCACGACGATGCCCGGCATCACTGAAAGCTATGCTAACGGCGTGCTCACGCTCTCCGGCTCCGACACCCTGGCCGATTACAACGCCGTGCTGAGCTCGGTCCAGTTCAGCACCGCCAGCCACAATCCTACGCTCTACGGCACCGATCCCACCCGCACCCTGACCTGGATCGTCAACGACGGCACCTTGAGCGGCAGTGCGACCAGCACGGTGGCCGTGACCGGCGTCGATGACGCGCCCGTGAACCAGGTGCCGGGCGCGCAGGCCGCGCTCGAGGACAAGAGCCTTGCCGTCACAGGCGTATCGATCAGCGACGTCGATGCCAATCCGGCGAGCGACTCCATCACGGTGACGCTCAGCGTCGGGCACGGCAAACTCACGGTGGCGACCAATCTGCTCGGGGCCGGCGTCGCCAACAACGACAGCGGCACCGTGACCCTGACCGGCACGCAGAACGACATCGACGCGACGCTGGCGGAAGCGAACGGTCTGGTTTATCTCGGCGCCCCCAATTTCAACGGCGGCGACACACTGACCATCGTCACCGACGATGGCGGCCACACGCCGGCGCCGGCGCGGCAGACGACCGACCATGTCGACATCACCGTCGTCTCGGTGAACGACGCTCCCTCGGGAACCGACAGCACGATTACTGTCAACGTCGGTGGCGCGCGCGCGCTAACGACGACCGATTTCGGCTTCGGCGACACCAATGACAATCCAGCGGCCAATGCGCTGAAGGCGGTGGAGATCACCACCTTGCCGACCAAGGGGAGTCTGACCGACAACGGCACTGCGGTATTTGCCGGACAATTCGTCAGCCTGGCCGACATCAACGGCGGCAATCTGGTGTTCACGCCGGGAGCCGGCGCATCCGCGAGCCCCTACACGACCTTCACATTCCAGGTGCAGGATAAGGGCGGCACCGCCAATGGCGGCGTCGACATCGATCCGGCTGCGAAGACCATGACGATCGATACTGTCGTCAGCCAGCCGCCGGTTCTCGCTAACGTGACGGCAACCGACGCCTTCACCGAGGGCGGCGGCCCGCTGCCGCTGTCGTCCGGTCTTGGCGTCTCCGACCTGGACAGCCCCAATCTTTCCGGGGCCACGGTGACGATCTCTGCTGGCACCCTGTTCGCCGGCGACGAACTCTCAGTCGGCGGCGCAACCACCGGCACGTCTGGCCACATCACGTGGAATTTCAGCGGCGGCAAGCTCACCTTCTCGGGGCTTGATACGCCGGCCAACTACCAGGCGCTGCTCGACCAGGTCGCGTACCGTTCGACCAGCCAGGATCCCACCAACGGCGGCGTCGACGCAGCACGCGACATCAGTTGGGTGGCAACCGACGATTCCGGTGTCCCCAGCCTCGCTGCCACGACGCAGGTCGACATCACGGCGATCAACAACGCTCCGGTAGCCTCGATCACGCCGACCTACGGATCCGTCGACGAGCGGGCGAGCCTGTCACTCAAGGGGGCCGGTCTTTCGGTCTCCGACGTCGACGGTAACAATCATAGCGAGACGGTCACCCTGACCGTGAACGAAGGCATACTCAACGTCACCGCCGGCACCAGCGGCGCGTCGGTCCAGAACAGCGGCACCGCATTGGTCACGATCACGGGCGCGGTGGCGCAGATCGAGGCGCTGTTGAACAGCGACCCGACCAGCACGGTGGCGTTCGTCGACACCAGTCACACGCCGCTTGCCAGCGTCGGGCTGACGCTGACGATTGACGACAACGGCGCAACCGGCGGCGGGGATCAGTCTGTCATCGCGACGGCCGCTATCACTGTCAATCCGGTCAACGACGCGCCGGTGGCGAGCATTGCCCAGCCGACCTATAACGCGGTCGAGCAGACCAGCCTCGATCTCCACAACACCGGTATTTCCGTCAGCGACGTCGATTCGCAGGGCCGCAAGGAGACCGTCACACTGTCGGTCGGTGAGGGCACGCTCGCGGTGGATGCCGGCAGCAGCGGTGCGATCGTCTCTGGCTCCGGCGCATCGATCACCATCAGCGGCACGATCGTACAGAT
>Ga0307508_10006806_pt1 | contig 10694 bp, 9 predicted proteins | sample 9_EM_MG_FD_203089 | JGI IMG/M metagenome (GOLD analysis project Ga0307508, IMG submission 203089) | Populus trichocarpa ectomycorrhiza microbial communities from riparian zone in the Pacific Northwest, United States - 9_EM | ecosystem: Host-associated > Plants > Roots > Unclassified | place...
CATAACCTGTTGAAAGTGATGAACGTGTGTATTGTCTAAGTAAGGCTGAAGCCTCGAGAGAAAGGAGAATATAGGGGTAGGCCCATGCCTGCCGTGACTAAGCAACGAGTGAGATATTGCAACAAAAGAGTGTCAAAGATATTCGAGTGATAGGGTATGTAGGAATTCCGTTGCTTGATTTTATTGAGCGAGGCAGGAGGAACGCTCACTATATATACATGCATAGCCAAAGTAACCGCAACCTCTGTTCCCCAAACGCCGACTCGTCTAGATCCCGTTGGTGGCAACTTGACGCCTCCGGTCTGATGTGGCCGGCCGGACGCATCTGCGCGCGGCGGCCTCGCCTTGATCCATATGTCTGACAAAGAGGAAAGGAACCCGGTGTCTGAGCGGTCTGGGATGTCGGGATATTCGGCCTCCGGTGGTGACGGACCGGAAGCGACACGTCCGAAGATGACAGCTGCCCGAGTCTCCGAGCACCGGCTCGGGAGACAGTCTTACGTCCTCTCCCCCCTGGAGAGTCCCAGACCCGTTTTATCTGGAGAGAATGTTCCCCCTTCGACGCTGTATCAATCAATCAATTCGCTATCTTTATCTCTATCGATCCCTATATTCCAACAGGTGGTGGGCAAGTGGAACCGGTGTGGGATTATCGCCATGATCTAGAGCGGAAGCGGGCGATTGGAGATACAATAAAAAAAACCCTCTCGCGAGGCAGTAGCGCACTCTCTAATGCTGCTGACTCCACTGACGGGAAAGCGTCAAGCAGGAATATTTCGGTGCAATTGGACAGTTAAGCTGCTTCTGTGGAACTCGATAGCAGGGTAATTTCTGAGCGTCAGCCCTACGGTCTTGCAACAGAATTGTTTCCTTCGCATTCGGTCATGCGTGAAACAGAGTCCGCATTCCAACACTCGCCCGTCTTCGGGGCTTATCGCTCAGTTGTTGCAACGCCATGATGGAACTTTCTGCGCAGGTTCTTTCGAGGGATATCCGAGAAAGTCGGTCTCCCGGAACAATTTCTTCCGATACAGCGATACACAGCAGTCACCTCTTCCGGGCTACTTGCACCACGCCAAGCCCATATCGCCGCACCCGAGTCCTGTCCTGCCCTCCTCGCCCAACATCCCCTCCACCGTTGCTGCACACTACTACCCATCTCCGCTACGTCCCATTATCGACTTCCTCTTTCTCTTTTGTCATTACTGGCTGCAGCGGCTGCTTTTGGGCTAGCTTACTGTCGCAGGTGAAGGATTCTCCCGCCGATTATCGTCGTTCCGCTCGGATTCGTTAATACTGGCTACTCCCCACCAAAGTTGCCCTCTCGGTTATTGCTCGCCGCTCGCGCCATTGTTCGGTTCTCGGGTCAGAGCCACTCGGCGCCAACTTCGTTTCTCGCAGGTTTCGTTTCGTTAGGTCCCCTCAATATACTGTAAGGAATAATCGCCACATCCAAACTTCAGTGGTATAGCATCTCGGCGAGCAACACGACAATTCATAGAGTGCAACGAAAAGCAATTCCAACACACCCGTCGGCCTTCTCTTTTCCTGGGACTCCCCTGTACACCGGGAACCACGACGAGCAGTGATGAATGGTAGTAACGAGACGGATAATCGATGCGCAGGCTGCGGTGCCGATCGAGATGCATGAGCAGGATGGCTGGGATGATGCACTGTAAAAGCGTCCAAGATGGATCCATATACGGTAGAAGCGGCAAGGGGAAGTCACAGAATAATATAGAGATGAAGACAGTGACTTGGGTGAAGATACATCTTCGTGAACAGAATTCTCTCTGTGTACTAGGTGTCTCAGCGACTGGTCAGGGTGCTCGACGGTGGTGCTGTACTCTGAGACTGTGCTCGGAAGCGGCCACCCTCGAGCTGCCGCTTGTTGGTGTCCATTATTTTGCCCGAATGCATGAGAGATAGCTGCCCGAATGAGGAGAGAAGAATCAGCAACATTCGAGGAGAACCAAGCAGGAGTGTTGGGCGGCAACGGAACCGGTAATAGGAAACCTAAAATAACCCAGGAGCTGTGCGGCGCAATGGAGGAGGCGGACACGGATGACACGGGGGTGCGAGGAATTAAGCTGCAGACGCACACGAAAACCAGAAGATGATGGCGGAAAGCGGGAGAGGAGAAAGGAGATGAGGAAGAACGAGTGGAGTGCCCACAAACCACGGGATTAGCCTAGCACGATCCTACTGTCAGACGACGATACAGGAAATTTGATGGACAAGAGGGCGACAAACGGCGTTGAGTCGGTAAATACTAGTGCAGAAAGCGAATTGACGAGCAGTAGTGACCCGAGAGCAACAAGAATGGCGGTGACGGCAGTGGTGTCGGCGATATGGCGGCAGCAAGACGAGCCCAAGAGACCAGGACTGCTGGCATGAGTAGAACATCGATATTACCCGATTGCGCAAGACACGAGAGCGGGGAAATACAAGAGTAGGTTCTTCTGTTCTGCTGACTCTTCTCTCTCTGTTCTATACTACTTCATACAATGGTCAGTAGAGGGGATACTCAATGACGCTATTGCTACGCTATTGCTCCGCGCGTGACTGCCTATTCCATCAACAATCCTCTCTACCTCTCTCGATAACCACCCGCTCTTAAGTCTCTGCAAGTCTTCAATTACACAGTGCTAATCTTGTATCTGTAGTGAGCAGATTACCTAGGCTCTCATGGCCGGATTGTCAACCACAAATCTTACTGTCGGCCATAACCTTTCACCAGAGAGGGTTGAGCTAGAAGAAGAGCCAAATGACCGTGGGGTTGGAATGGCTAAGATACTCTAATTCGTCTCAGGCGCGCGTGATGCCGCCCCCAAGGTCTCTCGCACACCCCAAGCGGGAGATCTCAGAGACAAAGTGGGCAGAGGCCCGACAGTGGGAGGGAAGCCGCGCCTCCGGAAAGCAGTACAAGATGCCGAGCAGGAAGACGCCCGATGGCACGGTTGCAAGTTGCTCTAAGAGGCTTACCTCGAGGTGTTACCAGTTGAAGACAGGTCACCGCCTCACAGTGGAGTACCTACGCTGGACGAAGAATCAACCGTCCGGCCAATGCTGGTGGTGATGTTGCCGCACGCAGACATGGGATCACCTCTTTAATGTGTCCCGAATGAAAGACCGACAAAACGTACTGGGGGCGGAGATGTAGGAGAAGGTAGGGAGGGAGAGGAGCCAGTTCAAGATCCGGAACCTCCTCGCCGATGTGAGTCGCAATCGGGCAGTTCTTAACTTCCTCTCCATCGCGGATGTGGGAGGACAAGCGCCGGCTGAGGAAGACGCAGTGAGCGAGGCGTTAGAATGGGAGCTCCTTGAGCGGCAGGTGCGTGAAGAGGAGCGGAGGGCGGAGGCGGAGGAGGTGGGTGCCGGCGGGGGGAGGAGGGGGGGGGGGGGGAGCTACCGCTGTTGCTACCCACATCTTCCTTCATATCATCCGCAGACGAGGAGAAGATGAGGGCTTCCTCTCCTTTATACTTTCCTTTGTTATTTTCTTCGTGGGTGGTATATCTCATTGGGACAGGACTGGGTGGGGTGCAAGGGGAACTTGCAACGTCCCGCCATAGTGCGGGCAGCGGACGGGAACTGGTCGGATTGTGCGCCGCCATAGTCTAGACATACTGAACGCGAGTAGGAATAAATATATAAACCATCACTGCTCGTCGTCGTCGTCCTTCGTTCGTTGTGTACACCTAGCTGATCCACCACGAGTGCGTCGTCACTTTGTTCTCCGCCGCAATTTCCACCTGCTATCCTCAACTGATCCTACCTGGTTCTGAGAATCCCGCTCGCCACTGCGATTATTTCTCACTGCTTGTTCTTTTGATTATTTGACTTTCATGCCAGAGGGAATGCTTGCAGTGGGGACTTCACGGCGTATCCGAGGGTAGTTTCTTGACGATCCGTACACCTCACATCATCACCCGAGTCATCAACCGCCGTCCCTAATGCTCAGCACTCGCAGCTCACCCGATAATTCGCCGCTTGTGTGAGTTTTGGACTTGCCTGGACGGTTATCTCCCTATGCCACTACGATCTTGCCGGTAGTTACAACCGTTGTTGTCACCACGATGCCAGCAGCTTCACTGACACCTGGGCTGTCCATTGGCTTGTATCGCCCTCCCTGGGGCTCGTGGCTACATACCTGTTTATACTCCGCCGATCCCACTCTGCGCGGCCGCGACAGAAAACCGTCGACACAAGCTGACGACCGAAAATTGTTCAACGGCCGGATGCTAAAATAGTATCAAACCCACTGTGGTGTCGGGTACAGAGGGGTTAATCAGTCAATTGGGAGGAGACCACACTCAGCAAGGCCCCTTGGTTTGCCCGGGGCTGAAGTGGGATACCTGCTGTGGCTGCGAGAGCAGGTGGTGGTAGGGCAGCAGCGTGGTAGAGATAGAAGCGGGCTTGGGGCTTGAACAATGCTGAAAAACAGTTGACTCCATATGTCACCATGAAGTCTCACAAATCCTGGACACGGGAGAAGTGGTGGGAATTTCCACAAGTGCTTGACACAAGATCTACAGCAGCACCGCGATGAAGCCAACCGTGCAGTTATCTCCCCCAACTCCCGAAATTCCGCGAGAAAGATTAATCCACCCTAGAAACGCCCAAAGCTTCTCCCGGTCCGCCAACCTCATACTCGACCTTGATGCTATCGCCCTCCTTGGCCTCGATACCCTTGCCGACCTCCTTATCCAGGAGATGATTGTCGCGCTTTTGGTTGTGGAGACGGACGAGCATCATCCCTCTCTGCTTCAAAATGGCCAGTTGATTGCGGAGACGAGTGAACTGGACAGGCTCGTCTTCAGTGGGGCCTGGGAGTTGGTCATACAAAGCCTCGATTTGCCCGAGCTCGGCGAGCAAGACGAGGTCCCGTTTGCTCAACTCCGCTGTTGATTGTCCGTTAGACGTACTACGTTGTAGGCGCAATGGATGTGGGAGGTCTGTACCTTTGACAACCTTGCAGGTATTGAAGATCTCGATATTCGAGGCCTCTTCTCCAGCAGCGACGGCCTGGCGCTGGATGATGACGTCACCGGCCTCGACGCATAGGTTTCTCATCTGTTCAACGGCAGCTTCGAGGTCGACAATGTAAGAAGACATGGTGTTTTTGTTTGTGGAGTCGGTTAGTTGTTGTTGTGTGGTGTAGCTCGCGTGCTGTGGGTTGGTGGGATGAAGCTGGGAGGCAGGAGGTGCAGCGGGTATTTAAGCAGTGGACTGAGTGAACGTGGTGCTCGGATCCGTGCTTGCATAAGTGTGTCTACCTAATCAGGAGCCATCCGAAAAAGTGCAGGCACAGGCAGCAGGCAGTGGGGCCAACTCGCTGACTCCTCCGTTTTTTTTACCGAGCAGGGGGTGGATGCGGCTTCGAGTGCCACCTTATTGCTGATGCTGTTCTTGCCTGTGCCCCTAACGCCTGGTGGTCGGGTTTTTTCCCTCTACCTTCCGACCTATATATAGTGTATCTTCGCTACATCGCCATCCTCTTGTTTTCACCTGCATGAATGCTGCCATAGCTCCCTCTCCGACCGTCTCTCGATCCACAATTGCGTCGTGCCTTCTCCTCTTCATCTCCGGTCTTCAAGCGATACAGCACCGCTCCACGATGATTCTCTACGCACAAGGGCCATACTAAATCGCTGTGAGTGATGAGTTCGAGAGCTGGTTAGACGCAGTCAATCCTCATAAGTCCATCTGAAGCCCATCTCAAACGGCATAGAAAAGCTCACTGTGGTATCTCTGTCAAGTAAATGTGGAAAAAAAACCCCTGATGTACGCCTCACGCGGCATCCCACCGTATTATATCCATGGTTTTTTTACCGTCTGCACAAATCCCTCGCAAATGTTTGCAGAGTCGTACTGGGCGTTGCAGCTGAAGCTGCTTAGCTAGTAGTGCAAGTGTTGATTAGTTGTAGAAGGCGGCGGCAGAGTGACGTTAGGGCTTTGGTCCCTCAACAACGCCATTATCACTACCACTTCCACCACCAGGACACCCAATGAAAAGCGCGTCAGTTTTTGCATACTCCCGTATATGCATGCATATGAGTGGGTAAGTTGGTCTCCAATGTATCGGTTTCTTTCTGCACGGTCTCAAGTCCTTGATTGTAGCTCTACTGCTGACGAAGATAGGAATTGCTAAAACTCCCATACCACGACTCACCGCTCCACACCCGATCGCCGAGTACCTGGAGCGAAGGACGAACCGACGCTTACACGACGGGTGGTTTGGATACATTAACAACCGGTCCAGCGTTACTGCAGTGGCGATCCACACGGACCGCACGAAACAGGCGTGGCTGGGGAAGGCCATGACAGGTGGCTTATTCACGGACGTCAAGTGGGCGTCCAAATATGTCTGCAAGGCACACCTGGGCAGGCGTATGAAGGCTCTCTAACTAGCGCCAGACCTTATCCGGCGGATCGGCAGCATCATGTTAGACCACCAGTTCAAGATTGTTGGCGACAGTGACGTTGGGCGGGCAAATCTGGTGAACAGCGGTATTCCCCAAAGATTACGACAGCACCTGTCCACTTCACCACCAGCTGGTCGGGCATGTTCGAAAAGGCAGTGAGTGGTGTACCGGGTGTCAAAGACCCCCCCCCCCCCCCCCCCCCCCCACCGCTGTGAGCTGACGGAATGGACTATACAGTGGCGCATCTCGAGTGGGTAGCGGAGCGTGGTGTCCCTTCGGCCACGGAAACACCAATGGGCCACGCTTTTACAGGAAAAGAAGCGCGCTAGCTGCCACTTTCAAGGTGGGCGGCAATGTTTCCTTTACCAAGGAAGCGACGGACTGACACGGAGTCGGATTGCACTCCAAACTCACCCTTAAGAAACACCACACTATTTGCCAGACGTGGCGGATGAGCACTGTTGGAAATGCTTCTCGACCGCTCCGGCGTGGCGCCCCGCCGGGAGCGACACCACCGACGGGAGCGACACCGACGGGAGTGATAGCCACGGCGACGGTCGCAACGCTGACGTCATCGGGAGCAATGCCATGGCAATGGCAGGGGACCCTGGTCACGACAGGCATTGAGCGACGGCTTGGCATTCTTCCATAGCAGCGTCTCCGTCTTACTTTCTTCCTTACTCTTACATACTTCTCTATAGCATAGAAAACGAAATACTTGACACGTCTACCTTGAGCTGAACCATCAGACGTCAACGATAAATCATCTCTCTCTTTTCTCTCTCTTTCTCCTTGTGAAGTCTCTCAAGGCAAACTTTAACCGGTTATGAGCCCGGAGCCGTAACCGCGCCACACAATCAAACCTCACCGCCACCATACTCTCGCGCGATAAATAGCTCCTCAGGAGCCAGTGGTAAACGCGGGGGCCGGCGATTCCGAAGCCCTTTTCTCTACGTCTTACTGAGAAAGTTTTCGAAACCAGACGCTAATCATTCCAGCGACAGAAGATTAGCACTCATCGGCGATCGACTTCCCCTCTCTACATATACCCTCGCAAACGCACATCTACACGGTCCTCATCATGAGTGAAGAATCGTTCAAACACCCGCTGGGCAACATCCGTCTCCTCGATCGTACCAACTACGCAGTGTGGAAGGAAGATTGTATGAAGGTCCTACAAGGACTAAAGGCTTGGGACGTCGTGATGGAAAAAGAAGAAGAACCGGAAGAACCGGGCGAGCAGTGGAATGCTCAAGTGTGGTATTTGAGGAAGAAGAAAATGCACACACAGAAGAGCAGATGGAAGCCATTGGGTTTCCAGACATTACCGACGAAGCACAGGACGAGATCCATGAAGCGAATGACGTGAATGAAATGAATGACCCATACGGTCTAGAGAATACTACGAATGCTGGGCAGTGTGCCGAATTCAGCGAATAAGCTGGGCAGATACCTGCTGGATTCAGCGAATGCTGGGCAGATGCCTGCTGAATTCAGCAAAAATGCTGGGCAGAAGACTGCTGAATTCAGTGAATGCTGGGCAGTGTGCCGAATTCAGCGAATAAGTTGGGCAGATACCTGCTGAATTCAGCGAATGCTGGGCAGATGCCTGCTGAATTCAGCAACAATGCTGGGCAGAAGACTACTGAATTCAGCGAATGCTGGGCAGTTGCCGAATTCAGCAAATATGTTCAATGAGCTGCTGGGCAGGATAAAACACCAGATACCTTGCGAAAAGCGAGAATTGGTGACGTATATTCTATATGATTGAGACCAAGACTGATTGAAATAGCAGACAAGAATGAGTACGTTTCTGCCCAGACACGCAGCAAAGCACGCCTTGAAACCAACAAAGCGATTATGAGCAAGGCTCACGAAGGGGGTGATTTGACGTCTTCGGAACGCCTTGCCTCTGCTTTTCTGCTGCTCGGGATCGCCGAAACATCGGAAGACGAAGCCGAAATTGAACCAATTGTCGAGTCTGATACCGTCGAGTCCGCTACCAATGAGTCTCTAGACAACGAGAGCGAACTGTCCACCTACAAGGCTGCATTACGAAGTCCACAAGCAAGCGAATGGAAGGGAGCCATGCGCCAGGAATGGCAGGCATTGGTTGAGAATCACACGTTCGATATCGTGGCAAAAGGTAATACCGTCCACACGCCAATGACTGACAGGACAGTAGAAGAGCCTATTGCATGCAAGTGGATCTACAAGAGAAAGATTAATCCGGACGGATCCACTCGCTACAAAGCACGACTAGTCATCAAGGGCTACGAACAAAAGGAAGGTATCGACTACGACGAGACCTATGCACCGGTATCCAAGATGGCAACGTTCCGATTGATACTGGCACTGGCCACTCAGTATGGCTGGGATGTCGATCATATGGATGTGGTGACGGCTTTCCTAAATCTAAGGATTGACCGAGACAACATCTACATGGAAATGCCACTTGGAATCGACTGGCTCGAATCGAGCGGAAGTGCTTCGAGCGGAAGCGCAATAATACTTCGGAAGGCCCTCTACGGACTGAAACAGGCGCCCAGACTTTGGTACGAGGATATCGATGGATATTTGCAATCCATCGGATTCCGACAATCAGCCGAAGATCCAAATCTGTACCTTCAATAAGGGGTCCTTCTAGTATTATACGTGGACGATCTGCTCATTGCACACAACGGTACAGAATGACGGGGACATCAGATCAAGCAGTTGCTGCAGAAGAAGTACAAGATGTGCGATTTGGGAGAGGCAAAGAGGTTCTTAGGAATTGAGATCGAGAGAACAATAGACGGAGAATTCAGTATTTGTCAACGAGGCTATATCAATACAATCATACGACGGTTCGGACTGATGGATGCAAAACCGGCTTAGTCTCCACTAGATCCTCAGACAGATCTGGCTAACACCTACTGTGAGGACAAACTGGCCAACCGCAAAGAATACCTGTCAATGGTCGGATCACTTATGTATGCGGCACTCGGAAGTCGACCAGACATCGCCTTCAGCTTCACAGCTCAGCCGATACAATGCCCAACCTCTCGAAATGCATGCAACGGCTGCAAAGAGAGTACTACGATACCTAAAGACCACTGCAGGTTTTCGAATTCACTACCGACGGCTACCTAATCCTATCACCATTATCGGATACACCGATTCCGACTGGGCAGGGAATCTCACAACTCGGAAATCTGTCGGCGGATGCGTTTCTGGACTTGGGAACGTCAAAGCCAAAGAAGAACTTGTCATATCTGGCTTGATCCATTGGCAAGCCAAGTCTCAGAGTGTCGTGGCACTTTCAACGCTCGAAGCCGAATATATCGCCTGTTCGCACTCTACCCGAGAAAGCCTCTGGCTCAGGCGTATGATGAAGGAAGCAGCAGGCGGAATGGCAGTGAAGATTTCTGATGGACCGGTGCCAATCGGATGCGACAACCAAGGTGCTATCAAATTGATTACTCGGGAGTCGTACGGCAAAAGTCAAAACATTGACGTGAAATATCATCATGTTCACGACGAACAGATGAAAGGCAAAGTTAAGTTCCAAAACGTCACCTCAGAGTCTAACCCTGCCGATCTGCTGACCAAACCTCTTGCTGTTCCGACACGAGCGACTATTGCAACTTACTGGACTCACTCTATTCGACTCACACAACGGAGAATCCGAATACGACGAATCAGGCCGATCTCAGAAAAAGGGGGTGCGGTTCTTTGGCGAAGAAAAGGGGGTGCGTGTGATAAGGAGTTGGAAGAAGTTAGAGGGTTTCTTTTGTTGAGCATGTTCTTGCATCCTGTCGGCAAGCGTGAGTCGGCACTCTTTTTCCTACTAGCACGTGTTTTACCCACAGGGTTTTCACTGCAGAGGATTTAATGAGGTCGACGAGGTTTTAATAGGATTGTTTTGATTTGATGGATTTGCTATATTTGGTACGGAGCACAAGAAGAAGGGGTCTGTTGGAAATGCTTCTCGACCGCTCCGGCGTGGCGCGCCGCCGGGAGCGACACGACGGGAGCGACACCGACGGGAGTGACACCGACGGCAGCGGGTTTCAACCAGGAGGCTTACGATGCAGAGTGCGCCGCGCTAGCACGTGCACTGAAAACGGCAGCGGAAATCGCCCCAACCCCGAGCCACATCACAATATTCACCGATGCCCAAGCGGCAATCCGGAGGATGTCAACGGAAGAACCGGGACCGGGACAGAAATACGCGGTGGAAGCGAGACAGCACATCGCTACACTTCGAAGAGCAGCACCGGACAT
>Ga0307508_10006808_pt1 | contig 10693 bp, 11 predicted proteins | sample 9_EM_MG_FD_203089 | JGI IMG/M metagenome (GOLD analysis project Ga0307508, IMG submission 203089) | Populus trichocarpa ectomycorrhiza microbial communities from riparian zone in the Pacific Northwest, United States - 9_EM | ecosystem: Host-associated > Plants > Roots > Unclassified | place...
TGTATTCCATACCAGAACATATATATATATATAATCTCAAACCAACAATGCATTCGATACCAGAACATATATATATATATAATCTCACACCAGCAATGTATTCGATACCAGAACATATATATATATGCCACACCAGCAATGTATTCGATACCAGAACAAATATAACAGAAACTTTGCTTGTACAGCCTCGAAAGCCAGCAGACGAAACTATGTGAGGTTCGCCTAGCCCCATAAGTTTCCTGTCTTAAACAACCGCGGACGTTTCAAAGAACATCAAGACTTACGATGACATTCGTTCAATGCCCGCCAATCCTCGGGCCATCGAGGTTAGTTCCTTCACTCTGGCTTTGCCATCTTCAATGAGGTGGATACTGAGAGTACTACTCTTGATCACCTGAATTACGGAATAGAGAAGTTGGAAGCTATTGAGAGTATCATCAGAGATGTAAGAGCGCACATTTCACTTACAAAGGAAGAGGTGCGCCGAACCTCACAGAAATGCAGGGAGGGCCTGAGACGAGGATGACCACCCCTTCCCTGTGGCCATCCGAGTCACAGGCATAGAACATCAAGGGCACTTACGAAGTGACGTTCGCCGAACCTCACAGGAATGCAAGAGCACTACGAACCATGAGGTTCGCCGACATTCACAGAATGCCAGGGAGTGCACTTATGAAGTGATGTTCGCCGAACCTTGTCAAGCCCTTGCTCAAATACAAGAATACAAACCTGGAATAAGCGGAGGATAATAGGATCGAGACGACGCGAGACGGAGGTTCATCGAATGAATAAAAAGATGCAATAAGTGAAGAACAACGAGATGCAGACAACGAAAGACGTGAGCTTTGTAGAACCCTACGTACTGCCTGGGTGAAAAGGTGCACGGGAGAAATTGGCAGGAAACTTGTGCTTCGTCGAGCATCGACAGAAGGAACGCAAAGACAAAAAAGACAGACGAATGATCAAGCTGAGAGGTTCGACAAATCTCGGAAGGCAGAGAAAACATTCATTGAAACTCGCCAGACACATCCCTGGATATCACCAAACCTCGGAAAACAAAAGACTGAAACTCAGACGGATGATACGAGGAGGAAATCCTTCCTCAGATCAAAGTGAGGTGGGAAGGGAATAAGATGACGGTTAGAATATATACATCGAACAAAAGCGAAGCAACAAGCACGATCAAGCACACGAAAAGCAAGGTTCACCGAACCTCAGAGAAAGAGAGCCAATCTCATATGGAAAGGGAAAATATATGGGACAGAAATCACGAGGTTCGGCGAACCTCAAAGAGAGAGGAAGGAGACAAACAAAGATGGAAATGTGAAAGATATATGGGACAGGAAACGAGGTTCCCCGAGCCTCAGAGAACGAGAGCCAATCACATATGGAAAGGGAAAATATATGGGACAGAAATCACGAGGTTCGGCGAACCTCAAAGAGAGAGGAAGATGGAAATGTGAAAGATATATGGGACAGGAAACGAGGTTCCCCGAGCCTCAGAGAACGAGAGCCAATCACATATGGAAATGTGAAAGATATAAGAGACAGACACGACGAGGTTCACCGTTAGAGAAAGAGGGGAACATACAAAGATGGAAATGCAAGAAATATAGGAGATAGGAAACACGATGTTCGCCGAACCTTAGCAAAAGAGAGAGCAGAAAGATGCCTCTGTTCGGTATATGGTAGAAATCCGTAAAATAAATGGAGATCTTACCACTGCGGTAATACTCGCAAAAGTGCCTCGTCCAAAAAGAAACGTCGAGACGAGGAGGAAAAGAAACAAAGCGACAAGGGCAAACGCTCCTCGCCATTGAGACAAATAGACGAGAGTGAACACGCTTCGCCGTCAAAAAGGCAACGAAGAGGAAAAGAAACCAAGAACCCTCGTCATCAGAAACGACGGATCGAGAAGAGTATGACCCTCCTCGCCGTGTGTTGCTGTCCCGGGGGTTTCCATAGAGTTTCCAATGGTGGTAGGGGTTGCTGAGGTCGCGGCTGAGAGGTAGTGGGGTGGGATGGTAGACGAACCCAGATCTCATCGCAAGTGGAATGTCGTTTACCTGAGGAATGGTCGTCAGTAATAAGAAATAAAAAAGAGAAAAACGTAGCGTCGGAGGGACGGGTACAACAGCCCATCCGCCCTCGCCGTTCCTCGTCCTCCCTCGCCGTTTCTCGTCCTCCCCTTTTGCCGCCGTAGGTGGTAAGATTTGTCCCTCGTATGTGATAGTTCAAACGAACAAGTGATGTCACGCATCGGATCTCTGATTGATCAAGATGATCTTCACACACGACGCACATATCTTCTTACCACCTACGGCAGCAAAAGGGGGAGGACGAGGAACGGCGAGGGCGGATGGGCTGTTGTACCCGTCCCTCCGACGCTACGTTTTTCTCTTTTTTATTTCTTATTACTGACGACGATAGCAGCGTCTCATTTTTGCCGGCAAACAGCTTGAGGATGGTCGGACCCTCTTCAACTACAACATCCAGAAGGAATCCACTTTGCATCTCGTTCTCCGTCTCCGTGGCGGTACGCAGATCTTTGTCAAGACTCTCACCGGGAAGACCATTACGTTGGAGGTCGAGTCGCAGGACACCATCGACAACGTGAAAACCAAGATTCAGGACAAGGAGGGTATCCCACCCGACCAGCAGCGTTTGATTTTTACCGGTGAATAGTTGGAGGATGGACGCGCCTTCTCTGACTACAACATTCAGAAGGAGTCCACGCTTCACCTTGTCCTTCGTCTCCGTGGTGGTGAGTAATCGTTATCTATAATGAGTTTCATCTTCACTTCCTTACAGTATCATCACCGTCGCCATCGCTTTCTGCCCCTCAGTTGTGTACTTCATTCACTCTATCAATACTCGCCATACCAATACAATACATTGAACGTTTCATTGAACACGGTGAGGAGGGTGTACTCTTCTCTTCTGTCGTTTGAAGGTTCCTCGGCTCGCCTGTTTCTTTTTATTTCGATGGGGCGAGGGGCCTCTTCGTCTAGTTTCGTTTCTTTTTCGATGGCGAGGAGGGTTTCTCCCTTTTTCTTTGTTTCTGTTTCGACGAAGTGGGAAGGGGGTTCACCCTCTTGTCTTGTTGTTTTGTCTTTCGACGGGACGAAGAGCGTTAGCCTGTCTTGCAACGGAAACGGTTTCTGAAATCCCAATCATATGTATTTATTTTATGCATGTTGTTCTGCTTTTGAGGTTCGGCGAACCTTGTTCCTTTTGTGTCCTCGACCCCCCCCCTCAGAGTTTCCCGGAACCCATTTTCCGCATGTCCATCCTGCCCTCTTCTGTTTCTGAGGTTCGTATTTCATGTCTTAGTCTGTCCTTTCCTTTTCCCACCTCTGTTCGGCTTCCTCGTTTTCTGAGGTTCGCCGAACCTCGCGTTTCGTGTGTCTCAGCATGGCCTTACTTTTCCCTCTCTGTTTGGCTCCCTTTTCTGAGGTTCGGCGAACCTCGCATTTCGTGTCTCTGAGTCTTCGATTGCATTTTCTACATGTCTACCGCATGTCCGTCTGTTTCTATGGCTCTCAGGTTTAGCGAACCGCGCGTTTTGTCCCCGAACCAACCAGGAGTAGTACTCCTGCGTCGATTTTTTTTACTTTTTTTGGATTACCTCTGCTCTCCATTTTTCTGAGGTTCGCCGAGCCTCGTGCTTTGTGTCTCTGAGTCTGCATTTGCTTTTCCCACATCTCCATTCTTGTTCAGCTCCCTCTCTTTCTGAGGTTCGGCGAACCTCACGTTGCATTGCTCTGAATCTGCTTTCATATTTCTCCGTCTCTTTTCGGCCCCTCTTTTCTGAGGTTCGGTGAACATTACATTAAAGTTTTGTATTGCTCACGCTCGGACTTGCATTTCATGTCTTAAACCCTACGTCTCCGATAATGTACATATTGAATTTATTTTGCCATATATAATACTTTAAGGCACCTATTTGACAGTATAGGACATAGAGTTAATCTCGGAGTTCTCAGACTCTGAATGAAAAGGAGAAACTAAAGAATAAGGGCGACGGGACTTTGGATGCAATTTTCGATATGATCTCCGCAATGAGACCCTCCTCAAATGGTGAGCAAATCTCCTTCGACGTACTGTATATTATAGAAAGTTTTTAACAAATTCGGCTGCCAGCTTCTCAGATCCACCATACATCGCCTCCAGATACAACCTGTCAAACTTGTAGTTCTGTTTCCATTTCGTAGCCCCAATGAGATTCCATTCCTTCTCTAGTGATGTCACCCGTCGTTGATAAAAGAATTCGGCCTGAGGTGTCCATTGATCAGAAAAGAACCCCATCTTCTGCCAAGTGCTATACTTCGGCCACCATGATGAATCCGAAGAACTTGCACCACCTGCAGTCACATTGACACGGTACACACCAGAAACAACATCAAGGTCATTCTGTGTAATGAAGTCATCAACGAAAACTGAATTATCCGTGCAACCGACAATCTCATCACCGAATGAAGGGCCCTCAAGAACAGCAATGTCCGGCACTGATTCATATGCAAGCCGTGCAGTGATTCCACCACGAAGACGAAGGACGCGAGCTCGAGGAGATTTGAAAACATCATCTCGAATATTTATGTAGGCAACATAATCTTCCTCAGTCGGTTTGAATCCCATGGGTCGACAACCTAGCCCTCGAGGTCGATTTCGATACGGCTGGGGAGCCGGCTCGATGTTCATACGTTCTTCCACCGTGTGGAATGGAATAACAAAGTCCAAAAATCCTGCTGCAATTTCGCGGGTGGTTCCCCAATGCTTTCGAAAAGTAAGGAGAACTGCTGTGGCACTGGTAGTGGCAACAAACCAGGACGAGGGGTTTTGAGAAGGATTCTTGGGTCTGATAACGTAAAGTTTTTCTGCGCCAGGTAGCTTGTACTGGACAGTTTGAACATGAAGTTGTCCAAGATCAAGCCAACGATTTGAAAGAAGATCCCATGAAGATGGAAGGTGCATGCAACCAGTCGACTTGCTGTCAACCGCTACGCATATGTTGTGGAAATTAACGACAGATTTGAGTTCCTCCGGAACGACAGGAACCAGGTTCTGAGCAGCTCCAAAGTAGCCCAGGCGCGAAACAGCCGCTTTCGACTTGTCATCTGGAAGATGGAATTTCTTCCTAGTATCGGCAGAGTTATGAAGATCTGGATGCCAAATATCGATAATCGAGGTTGAGAAACCGTGACGAAACTTCAGATAATTCGTTAACGATGGAAAAGAAAATGCGTATTGCTCAGCGACTTGGACTTCCCGAGTTTCACCCTGGATTCTGTTCAAAGAGAGGGATGACGACTTGAACTGATCGTCGGGCTTTTGAGGAGGTGCGCTTTTGTACAAGAAATTGTAGGGTTCGTCTTCCATATCCGACTCGTCGAACGGTGTTTCGTCCCTTTCTCCAGGAGAATCACAAACGAGATTAGGAACCAAGTCCCACTCCTTCCTGTGAGACCAGAAGAACCGCTGATTTGACGTGCATAGTGACCAGTATTTATCAACGTCACAGCGATCAATCTTCGTGCGACGATAAAAGCCTTCTTCCACTTCGTCCTCCTCCCAACAAAAAACGGTAGTCTTCTTTGAGTATCCATGCTTTTTGGCGTTTTGTTCCATAGCCTCGCGGCTCTGCTTGTCCTTGTCCGATTCCTTTTCCTTGCGTTTTCTGAGCCCTTCCTCCATTCGAGCACGAAACTCCTCCCATGTCTCCCTAGGGCGCTGAGCAGTATGGTAGGTATCAACGACCACTGCTCGATCCAAAATCGGAGGTGGAAAATCGTCCGAGTTTTCCACCGGATCGTTCAAGGCAACGAAGTCAGGCAGAGGTTGGTCGTGGACATCGGCCGGGGCAGGCGGCAAATTGTGTACGACGGGCGCTGGCCCAAAGGATTGCGAATCTTGCGGAGTAGGAAGGACCAACCATGTGAAGGTCGCCTGATGTATTTTGGCCCTCTCGATATTCGACGGATCCGGAAAAAGATTAGACTTCATAAACCGATCCACTGGTAGTATTGTATTATACCAACTTTCATGGCCCCACACTAGCCAAAACGGGACGGAGAAACGGCAAAACCGAAATAAGGCGCGACCCCATTTTGTACTATGTGGGTTGAGAAACCCACCCGGTCGCAATCCAGGTGATAAGTTGCAGACGACAGAATCTTTGAGATAATCGAGGAGAAGAGGAGGGACGGGATTAACGGGACGCTTAGACAACTCGTTAAAAGGCCTATCGAAGCAATCGTCCTCGTATTCGGTGACCCAGAGTGAGAAAGTGAAGGTGACGAAAGCGGTTAGCATGCGGAATGCCTGTAGGGCATTTTTAAGACAATTGAACATTCCTTTCACAGAGTCATGGGGGACTCTATAACCGCATTTATGGGGCCAAAGAGGAAAATCAATGTCAGGGAAGAGATGTCGGTCCCAATGGTGAGAGTAGAGGTGTTCCGAGATATCGAGGAGAGTGTTTTCCAGCTGGGCCCATTCTTTACGGACATCGTCGCGTAGAACATATCGAGGTCGTGCGGCAGTTTCACCAGGAGCTTCGACGATGAGGGTGGCGATATTGGGAATAGCGAGAAGGGAAAAGAGGGCGCCATTATCCCAATTTTTGCGGGGATAGAAAGCAAGATATACATGCTTATCCTCGAGCATACGTGGGGAAAGGAGATCTTCCTTACTTCTTGAGTTCATGTCGGCAGTAACTCGTGCAGGGAGAGACCGCGTGAAGGGCGACACAATGAGGCCGCTCTGTGGATGCCAAACGACCATTTTACGAAATCGGGGGAGACTTGGACGGTCGGAATCCTGTGTTTCCATAGTGGGAAAAATTTGACTGGGACACAGATAAGTCGTCGCAAGGGATAATTAACTAAAGCATACGTTTGAAACAATCACGAAGGGACCTCGGAGGGTGCAACGCGTTGACTTTCGAGGCACTGACAGATACCAAGAGTCAACCCTTGATACTGCCAAACCGACGAAACCCGGGCCCTAGGAAGGAGCAAAAAAGATCTGAATTGGCTTACGCTTACGACAAATAAATATTGTGAGTCCTACTCTCAATCTTATTATCGTGAACGCGGAGAAAGAACGCGGAGAAAGAATATGATCAGGCGAGTTCGCAGTGATTTCGTGGGAAAGCTCGGAGATTTTCATGCTTCCGTCGGACCTCACCAGTATCCTACTCTCTTTGGCTGGAGGTAGTATTGAGGGTATGACTCTCAATACCTTCCGACTTCAATATTTTATAATTCAAGTGGTATCCAGAGTAGTACTCTGGATATCCGCCTCTTGGAGACGGAGTTTGGTGGGTGTCGATCACCATCGTAGTAAGTCTTCATCTTTTAATCTCCTTGTCACGATGACCACTTCCATTAGGTTACTGGTAGCGTGGCTCATCAAACGTTGCACTTTCTCTTTGTCTTTTATGCCACCTTCGATAAACGTTTACTTGCTTTTCTCGCATTATCTAGGGATGCGTCTGGCGAACCTCATTTGTTTTCTATGCCTTCCGAGGTTACATAAACGGTGATCATCCGGACAAACTAAGCGACAGTTAGGCAGGTGCGTGTGGAGCACGAGCTTGACCCTGCATCGGTAAGACTGAACCTTAGAATCATCCTCGTGCAATCTGAACGTCCTTTCGAATAGTCACCACAACCACAATGGCATCGCCGTGGATTCAAACTTCCTTGCCTTCGGAACTGCTTCCGTTCCTTATTAGAGGCCCATGCCACCTCCATATTCCCATGCCACACTCTATGCAATCAACATGGTATGACGGAACACATGAGGCATTGTGGGGTGGTAGCAGCTCTCTATCCCGATCGTCGCCGTCTTCTTCCATGGTGGTTTCTGATGAAGATTTACCAGAGGGCGTAGTAGGAACAGGGAGCGGAATGAAGGGGAAGAAGACACAGATTGCATGTGGGTTTTGTCGTGGTAGGTGTATTGGTTGAGCCAACTATAATTAATTTGGAATCTGATGTGGGCCATAGGACGGAAGCTCCGTTGCGATGGAAGGACGCCTATGTGTATCAATTGCAGTCAGATGAAAAAAATTTGCGAGTATGCGGCTGAACCGAGAAGGAGAGGAAAGGGACGAAAGCCGAGAAAAACCCGTCGAAGGGCAAGTGATCAAAAAGTGGATGAGGCAAGTGACAGAACATCTTTCGACATCGGTGTTGATAACTCATGTTTTGTAGAAAGTGAGCATTTGATTGATGTGCTATGTACTACAGTGGCAATGTACAGGGTAGGGTAAATATGCACGATTGTACCAATGCGTCTGTATGCTTTTGAATCGAAGGAAGCACATGTATACGTATGTATGTAGTAGAGCCGAAATACAGGCGGAAAATCAAAAAAATTCACATTCTTTTGCTGAACGGACCTTGGGATGGTTTTGTGTTGCCACAGAAAGGATTTTTGGACTGGGTGGACCTTGGTGGAGGGGAGAGGTTCCGTTTACTGAAAGTTGTTGGCTGTCGGATGGCAGCCATATCTTGATACAACTGTGAGAAGGAAAATGTATACACATTAGTAGAGAAAATACACACCCGGCTTTTGTTTTGAGGGTCCAGCAGACGAAAATTTTGGAGTATTGAGCTTAGTAAAATCAAGATGGTTTGAAGTAGGTGCGGGGGCCGAAGTCTTCAGTCGTGGAGCAGGCTGACTACGATTAGCAGTCAGAAGAGATATCGGAGCTTCGTTCTGGCCAACTTGTTGTCTTGCAATCCTCTTTTTGAATTCATGAAGTCTGTTCCGTCTTTCCAGCCATTCCCTGTCATTGCTAGCTGTTTCATCCCAAGTTGCACGAATTGTGTCCCGTAAATTGATTTTCATTTGACGAACTTTGATCTCCGAGTCCTCTTCGTTGTCACTGGCAAAAGGCAAAGAGTCATCTCTTTTATATCCATACTGCGTGATAGAATGGGCATCAGGAAATGCGTCAACAAACATAAGATCAGGAGATCTCACTTGTTTTTTTGCTTGACGTTCAACCACCTCCTCGCTGTTGGTGGTGATAGGCCAAGAGTCGTCCCATTTAGATCGAGACGGCATGTTGGATCGAGACTGCATGATAGGATGGACATTGGGAGATGGATCAACGAACATAAGATCAGGAGATCCTGGCACACGACCACGTTTTTCTGCTTGACGTTCAACCACCTCCTCCTCGCTGTTGGTGGTGATAGGCAAAGAAGAGTCGTCCCATTTAGATTGAGACGGCATGTTGGATCGAGACTGCATGATAGGATGGACATTGGGAGATGGATCAACGAACATAAGATCAGGAGATCCTGACACACGACCACGTTTTTCTGCTCGACGTTCAACCACCTCCTCCTCGCTGTCAACGGTGGCTATAGGCAAAGAGTTGTCCCTTTTAGATCGAGACGGCATGATGGGATGAACATCGGGAAATGGGTCAACAAACGTAGGATCAGGAGACCCCACGTAACGATGTTTTTCTCCTTGTACGTTCGTTTGACGTTTAACCACCACCTCCTCCTCACTGTCAGCGGCAATAGGTAAAGAGCCGTCCCTTTTACGTCCAGATTGTGTGATAAAACGAGCATCAGGCGACCCCGTACGACGATGCATTTCTTCTTGTACGTTTGGTCGATGTTCCATCCAAGCCCCCTCCAAGTCGCTATCAGTGGCATATGCATCGGCCATGAGATCGGGAGATACGCGACGATGGATTTCTTCTTGTGCTTTTGCTTGACATTCCCTCTCTTCTTCGCTATCGGTTGTGTTGGGCGAAGAGTCGTCGATTTCATTTACATGATGCATTTCCAGCCGCCTCCTTTCTTGGCCGCCCATTTGTTTGATTGCATTGGTACGAGTCGCCTCTCCAGGATCAACCTTCATTCGATGACACTTTTCTTCTTGTAGACGTTCCACCTCCTCCTCACTGTCGGTGGCAATAGGCAATGAGTCGTCCCTTGTAGATACGGACTGCATGATAGAATGGGTGTCTTGGAACAGCGGGTTGTCAAACAGGGAATCCATAGTGTCTCGATCTTCGCCCTCGGGTGAACTGGAATAGGCCACGAGCATCGTTCGGGGTCGTTTCTTCCCCTTCTGTACTTCTGGGCTTTCTGGAATAACGGATTCAACATTATAATTAAAACGTGATGCAATAAGTGTAACAGACCATGGTCTGCCCGATAATCGGAGCGTCCTCGACGATGACCTGCTCCTCGTTCACGAGGAGGTGTTCTCGGTAGATAGTTGCTTCCTAAGGATGCGGGAATTCGTGAATCGATTTCTATTACAATTGGATCAGTACCATATGATAAAAGCATAGACGAACTTAGGGCACCTATTGTCATTGCCTTCGTACTCGTAATCTCAACGTCGCTACTAGGTTTGGCAGACGACATCGAAATCAAATCAGCCTCGGAACTCGTGAGACTGGTTGTTTTCATGGTGGAAGGGTGTGCTCGAATTGAATTTGTCTTCAGGATTGTAGCGGAGGTGGACCCATTTTTGTTAGACGCCTGGATATCAAGGTTAGTGTTCATTCTGAATCATAGTACATAGAACTGCTGTGCAGCACTTACCGTATCCTCGTTATCACTTACAATCATTGGAACCGATTTTACGGTTTTACGCGTTCTTGAAGACACAGTTTTTTTCGGTCGACTGTTGTTGGAAGCCACGTTCTGAA
>Ga0307508_10006809_pt1 | contig 10690 bp, 11 predicted proteins | sample 9_EM_MG_FD_203089 | JGI IMG/M metagenome (GOLD analysis project Ga0307508, IMG submission 203089) | Populus trichocarpa ectomycorrhiza microbial communities from riparian zone in the Pacific Northwest, United States - 9_EM | ecosystem: Host-associated > Plants > Roots > Unclassified | place...
TAAGATGAAGATCAAAGGCACTGTTGTGTTGATGAAGAAGAATGTCTTAGAATTCAATGACTTTCATGCTTCGGTTCTTGATCGTGGCCATGAGTTGTTAGGCCAAGGAGTCTCTCTGCAAGTCATTGGAACTGCTAAAAGTGACCCTCCAGGTATATACAACAGTTCTTTCATCATTTTGTTGCTGATTCAGTACTTCATGCCTTTTCAATCCCAAGATGTTTTTCTTTTATTGCTTGATGAAGTTCATTAAGAACACCTAGAGGGCTAGAATAAGCACCCAGGAGAGGAAATTCATACAAAAAGCCAATGGGGAGAGAGTGTAAGCCAAAGAGCAAGACAAGCTAGACATACATCAAAAACACAAGAAAAACCTCATCCTGCTCCCCAAGATCAGGATATCATCATGAGAGGCGGCAGTCCATAAACAAAAGAAAAGGGATGTAAGCTGCAAATCATGGCTCCTTTTGCCACAAGCCAGCTGAGCTTTATACAAATAGAGAATAGGTCCAGGGGCTGTAGAGCCAGAAGCCTGAACAACTAAACCTAGCTACCAAGCACCCCAAAAGACCACTCAACCCAGATCAGCAGCAGATTAGTATCCACAAGGGACACAATCAAATAGGATTTGCAGTAGAAAATTAAAGTTGGGAGGCTGGGGAAACCAGTAAATTTGCTAGTGGGGAGAACAAAGAATTTTAAATTAGCAAGTTTAAAACCCGACAGTGACAAGATTATTAATTTATGCTTGAGTCTCCATAGTTGACCATTTTCCATGTGTGGTTTACAGTCTTCCTTTCACACGTATATGCAGCGTTTTAATCAATGTTAACAAACTGGCCCCGTACGGTCACTCGGTACAAGCTGTGTAATGAGTTGGAGAATTTAACCTTATCCTGTTCAGTGACCTGCTCCAATCGAATACCCGCTATAATCAAATTTGATGCATACATCATGGTAGGGACCAGGAACATTAAGGCTGTGACAACTCTTCACAGTCACTGCCATGTTACTTTATGAAAATGCATGAAACAAATTCGAAGGCAGAAATTGTTTTTTCCTATGATATTTTTGCCTGTCATAGTTTTTAGGAAAACATTAAATATATAAGTTTGCCCGTCATATTTTATAGGAAAACATTAAATATATAAGGAGGATATTTTTGCCTGTCATATTTTATATAGAAAAACATTAAATATATAAAGAGTGAATTACTGGGGATCATGAGTTGGACGTGTTTCCTATAATTTGACCGGTCACCTATTTCTAAACCATGTTCAAGAGTGTGTTTATGATAAAAAATAAAAAAAAAAGAAGAAGAAGGAAGAAATCATCAAACTATTAAGGTAGCATCAATTTTGCACTTAAATTATTTTTTGTATGGAAATTTACCCCTAAAACTATTTTAATTTCTCAATTATGACTTTTATAAGAATTACTTGATAGAAAGCATTAAATTTTCAAATGATGTCATGTTTTTACAAAAAGAAAAGTACAATTTTGATTGGAAACGTGGATGGAATGTCTTCAAAGTAGACAGAAACCCTTGATTGAAAATTCCTGAAATTTAAGAGTAAAATCGATACCAAAACCTTTTTTTTTACTGATAAGATTGAGATTTTCTGTATAGTTGGGCGGCATTTGTGAAGTTTTCCCTGGTTTGTATGGTGCCCATGATGGCCGTATTCATTCCTATGTGGGCCCATTCCACCCAATTTCTTATCCCATGCCCTACGTGCTCATGCTTATCATTTGATTTATTAGAAAACCTATGACAGGTACATAAAATATTTATAGAGATCTCAAGTAATTGGTTAATGCAGAGATCTTGTTAGATTTTATGAGATATGGACTTGCTTTACTGTCTGTTAAAGTGGAGATAACAAAAAGCTTCATAATTTGATGGTGGATTGTTGGTAGATGGGTCACAAGGCTGTAAGAAACTTGACTGGCTGTGCTTATTGTAGAATTATAGCTTGATTTGCTGCGCTAATTTCTTCTTTTGTTCTAACATGCTTCTTTATTGGCCATGGTTACAAAATCTCGTATGATTTGTGGGTCAACTCGGTGGCATGTGGATATGAAGTTTTGTTCGAACCGATTTTTAGTTTGAGGTGGATTTTTTAAAAATAAAATGGTATTATTTTGAGATTTATAATTCAATTAGGAGGAAGTAGGTTTTGTACTTTTCGAAACAAACATTTAATAAATGGCCGTGAGGACATCTGAATGAAACAAAGTTCTTGAAGGGGCATTGCAGCTTCATCTGAACTAACTAATAGGATGGACAAATTCATGAATGTTGGATCATATATTGATCATGGCTGATCAAGTTTGTAGCCCGTCGTTCATGATTGTCACTGTAAATGGAACTGCAATTTCTCAAGAAAATTATACTGTCTGCTGGCTAATGTGCATTTTGGTGCCCTTTGTAGAGAATGGTTTGAAAGAGAAGCTAGGAAAGCCGGCAAATTTAGAGAATTGGATTACTACCATCGACCCCTTAATCGCCGGCGAGACGGAATTTAAAGTTACCTTTGATTGGGATGAGGAGATTGGAATTCCAGTGGCACTCCTGATAAGAAATAATCATCACAGTGAATTCTACCTAAAGACTGTCACACTAGAAGATGTACCTGGTCAGGGCCGAGTCCACTTTGTCTGCAACTCTTGGATTTATCCTGCAAAGCGTTACAATTATGATCGTGTTTTCTTCACTAACAAGGTAATTATGCAACCGTAGAAGCTGAAGGTAGCTGTAAATATTATCCTGAGCTAACAAATTCTGATACGTCTGTATAGACTCATCTGCCGCAGGACGCACCTGCACCGCTACGTAAATACAGGGAAGAAGAACTGGTTAAATTGAGAGGAGATGGAAAAGGAGAGCTTAAGGAATGGGACCGCGTTTACGACTATGCTTACTACAATGATTTGGGAGATCCTGACGAGGGTGCGAAGTATGTCCGCCCTGTTCTTGGTGGGTCTTCTGAGTACCCTTATCCTCGTAGGGGAAGAACAGGCCGAGCAGCAACGGAATCAGGTCATTATATTGTTGAGAATCTTACAGTGCAAACAGAAGTCAGTTTTTTATACTGTTTAATTGTGTTATTTATATTTCTTGTCATTTCTAAAGCTGTTCTATGATCTTATCATCTTAAGCAGATCCCAACAGTGAGAGCAGGCTGCCAATTCTGACGAGCTTAAACATCTATGTTCCGAGAGATGAACGATTTGGTCACCTGAGGATGGCTGACTTCCTTGGTTATGCACTGAAACTCGTAGCTCAAGTTGTTAAACCTGGACTGGAAGGATTATTTGACAGCACCCCAAATGAGTTTGACTCTTTTGATGATGTGTTTAAACTCTATGAGGGAGGTATTGAGCTGCCTCACGGTCCCCTAGTAGATAATATTAGGGAAAAAATTCCCTTGCAGATGCTCAAGGAGATTTTCCGAACTGATGGGGAAAATCTTTTCGAATTTCCAATGCCTCAAGTGATTGAAGGTTTGAACTAAAACACTTAACCTCGCTGTTTGGACTATATTTACATACATACTCACTTATATCTCCATGGAAACTTAAGTTGTGATGTGTTATACAGGGAATAAGACTGGTTGGAGGACTGATGAAGAATTTGGCAGAGAAATGCTGGCTGGATTAAACCCTGTTGTCATTCGTCGCCTTGAGGTGCATGAAGTTCCATATTTATCTCTCTGCCGATTCAGAAGTACAGAGAAGAATTTTGGGAGTTAATGGATTTCATATCTTCTTGTTCTTTATGTCTAATAATCATTGATTGGAACGCAGGAATTCCCCCCGAAAAGCAAGCTAGACAGCAAACAATATGGTGATCAAAATAGTAAAATAACTGAGGAGGACATAAAGAATAATCTGGAGGGACTGACCACAGATGAGGTAATGGTATCTAGATTAGTTTCTGTGACAATTCAGTTTACTATCAGATTGAGGATGCTTCGCAGATGAAACCGGTGAATTCAATCACCCCAAACAAGCCATTGTAGCTAAAATGGTCTTTGTTGCATAGGCAATCAAGAAAAACAGGATGTTCATATTAGATCACCATGATGCACTAATGCCATACCTGAGGAAGATAAACACTCCTTCAAAAAACACTTATGCCACAAGGACTCTGCTTTTCTTGAAAGATGATGGGACTTTGAAGCCTCTTGTAATTGAGTTAAGCTTGCCCCATGAAGAAGGAGATGAATTTGGAGCCATTAGCAAAATCTACACCCCAGCTGAACATGGTGTTGAAGGCTCCATTTGGCAGCTGGCTAAAGCTTATGTGGGTGTAAATGACTCCGGCTATCATCAGCTTATCAGCCACTGGTACAAAGAAAAACCATCTATCAGAAGGAAAAATATTGATGCAGTTGATTAGTTCATTTCTTTTCCTAAATTTTCTTTTTTCGATAACAGGTTACATACTCATGCTGCAATCGAACCATTTGTGATTGCAACAAATAGACACCTCAGTGTGCTTCATCCAATATATGAACTTCTAAAACCTCACTTCCGGGACACAATGAACATAAATGCTCTCGCTAGGCAGGTGCTCATCAATGCTGGTGGAATCCTGGAATTAACCGTTTATCCTTTGAAGTATGCCTTGGAAATGTCAGCATCACTTTACAAAAGCTGGGATTTCACCGAGCAAGCACTTCCTGAAGATCTGAAGAAGAGGTACTACATCCTAGTCTATTAATAAAGGCTAATTCATAGCTGTTCATAATTTGTTGGAACTTGAAATTAAACAACATACAGAATTTTAAGCTGGTAAACACTCCAGGGACTATAGAACTTGAACTCTGATAAATGCTGTGATGATGGTTTATTATATTTCCAATGACATGCTACCTTGAATTATTCAGAGGAGTGGCAGTTGAAGATCCAAGTTCTCCTCATGGTGTCCGCCTACTGATAGAAGATTACCCATATGCTGTCGACGGGCTTGAGATATGGTCCGCAATCAAAGAATGGGTCAGAGACTACTGCTCTTTCTACTACAAAACTGATGATAGAGTTCAGGAGGACTATGAAATCCAATCATGGTGGAAGGAAGTGAGAGAGGAAGGGCATGGTGACCTGAAAGATGCACCCTGGTGGCCTAAGATGCAGACTCGTGAAGAGCTAATAGACTCATGCACCATAATCATATGGGTGGCATCAGCCCTCCATGCAGCTATCAACTTTGGGCAATATCCTTTTGGAGGTTTCCTTCCGAATCGTCCAAGCATGAGCCGTAGGTTGATGCCCGAGGAAGGCTCTGCCGAGTATGAGGAGCTCAAGTCGAACCCTGAGAAGGCTTTCTTGAAAACAATCACCTCCCAGTACCAAACACTTCTTGGAATTTCTCTTATAGAAATTCTTTCAAGGCATACATCAGATGAAGTGTATCTTGGGCAGCGAGACACTCTTGAATGGACCACAGACAGTAAACCGATGGAGGCCTTGGATAAATTTAGAAAGAAACTGGCAGACATTGAGAAAAGGATTTTTGATATGAACAGAGATGATAAATTGAAGAATCGCTTTGGCCCAGTCAAGATGCCATACACTTTGTTGGTTCCTACCAGTAAAGTTGGACTCACTGGAAGGGGCATTCCTAACAGTGTTTCGATCTAAATCTACTCCAGAAGACAACCCATATCACTTTAATATCATTTGTTGTTATGGAGGAACTTGAGTAAAAAGTTCTAGTATTTTCAATCACCAATGTCTGTATTTCCTATTAGATGCTTTGGGGCACATATGCTTGATGTAATAAGCTTCATAAATAATGCAGAATAAAAGTTATTTAGTCCTCTGATTGGCACTGAATTAACTTAAATTGTGATTGGCTAATTTGCAGATTGTGAAGTATTTGTGCTTCCGATGGCTTGTTTCACCAGAAGCAAATTCAAGCAGGCCAAACAGAGTTAGGAAATACATTTCTTGCTTCAGGAGCTCAAAATGCTGGCACACTCTCTTCCTAAGAGAGAAGCTGCTAGATGAATGATTTCCTTGGGGAAAACTTGCTCTTGTTATTGCTACTATTGTGAAGAAGTGATCCTTGGAATCAGAATCGTTTCCCCCTTTAACTTGATGAATGATGCACCAAAACTATCTTCTGAGAAAGCCTTTCGGGGGTATGCATGCTTGTTTTTTTTGTCATGAAGCAGACTTAAGTTCTATTTCAGAGTTGCTTGCCATGCTGTTTTATTTGCTGTTACAAAGAACCAGCATTCTGCTTAATTTTAAAGGAAATGTACTGACAAATGAGTTCCAGTCCTTCCCCTGCCAGGCCAAGTAAGATAAAAATGGGAAGGGAGAGATCTTACTGATTGAGCGTCCTATTACAACTTATAATCTATGTTATTGTTTCCCTTCTATTTCTGTTATTGATGAAAGCCATCCCTCAAAGAGTCTGTTTTCTGCTAAATCGATCCGACGAGATTAATAACATGGCAGACATGCTTAACTAGCTTGCTGTTTGACATGGAATTCAAAACCAGAAAACCGAGTCTCTAAGCAAACCGAAAAGAGTCTGAGTATGTTTCTAATAGCATAATTGAATGAAGGTTTTTCCCTTCTTCAGTGGCAATTTCTTCTTGAGTGTAATGTAGAACTATGACAATGAAAGTCCGAGTAATATGAACAATCAACTAAACTTCGTCAAAATGTTTTGTGAGTAGAAATTAGAACATACCATGCCTCTCAACATTGTACCATGGAAAAACATGGGACATTTAATCCTAAGTTTTTGATGCATCAGCATCCAAAAAGGTAAAGCAATACAAGATTAAAAACTACTTGTCCTTAACAAGGGGTAAAATCCACTGAGGTCGGCAGTCAACTTCAACATTCGAGCAAGGTAAAGATGCTCCCACACTTCCCATTGAAATATCATACTCATAAAGAACTCTATCTTTCGGTAAAGTAAAATAGATTTTGTTTCCTTGAATTCCTGAATCTTTCACCAAGTGTGAAACAATCTGACCGAAGGGACCTATGAAAAATGCATGATTCTTCATTCTATTTACCTGATCCATGTTTTCTTCTCCAAATCCAACTTGAGAACACTGCTTTTTCATGAGTTATATACTGATCAACACGAAAGAGCTCGCCACAAGTTTCGACCAAATACACTTCACACCAAGGTCCGCCTCTCAAACTAGAATCCTCTCCGTCAACATCCAAATTCGAAAACGTAATGCCCCAGTTGCTAATCTTAACTAGAAAAATTTTCCGAAGAAAGTATACATGTAAACCTCCCCATCATAAGCACCAACGCATTCTAGTGTATCTGCTACTCTTACATCCTCAGCAATAGGAAGCAACAAGTCGTGTTTAGTCCATTCAATATCCCCAGGCGTAAAAAACATGAAATAGAGGATATGATTTCGAATGATGCCAAAGAACACAATTATGCAGTTCGGATCATCAGGAGGCATTGCGAGCAAACAACAGTTGAAAGCTTGATTTTCGCTGCGGTAGTTGAATCTTTTGCATAGAGATGGGATTCAACAGAAAACAATCATCTCTATTTTTATGAACTAGAACTAATTAACCAACCGTGCGAACATGTGGCTATCTGCATATCTTGCATCTCAGGAATGTTTTTAACCTGATAACTACCTTCTATCATGCTATACAGAGTCTGGCTTTGTCCATGCTCTCCGTGAAAGTAAACAAGCCATGGATGTGGTCCTAAGGCAGGTGGCATATGCAGCTCAGGTTGTTGCTTTTCTTCTACTCTATTAGCTTCCATTGTAAAAGAAAAACCAAGCAGGTGCATTGCACCCAGATCTTTTAGTAGGTTTAGTAACAGGTAGAATGATGATTTCAATTTCTACTTTTGCCCCCATGGCCTGTTACAACACAACACTGCTGGGCCAGAAATAGAATTTGCTCAATATAAAAATGGGCTTTAGGGCTCCCATATCTATTTTCCTCTCTCTTTTTCTTGCTCAACCAAACAAGCAATACCCACAAGGGTTTAAGGCCTAAACTGAAGGGATATGGCTTCAGAAGGATTTGCTCTCTCGTTGTCTCCTTCCAACTAGAATCCTCACTCAGTTGCAATGAAGGTTTTTGCTCACTTCTAAGTTCTAACTAATCTCCTTTCCTCCCTCTAAGAATGGCAAAAACACCATTCTCTCTCCTCCTCTTAAGACGCCTAACTCTCACTACCCAAAACCCTAAACCCCCACCACTATCTCTCCTCCTCTTTAACAACCTTTATCTTAAACCCTACTCAACCACCACAACTGCTAAGCCCTGGACAGAGCAACCAAAACCCAACTCTCTGTCTGGTCGAAAGAGCTTTGTCTTTGATCAAATTGATGCCACTGAACGTGAACGCGCTGAAAAGCTCAAAACCCTCCAAAAAATCCGTGCTTGGCGCCAATCCAAAGACACCCCACAAGAACAACAACAAGAAGCAGTTGCTGCCCAAAACCCAGAACTTGATGGGACTCAAAAAACAGAAATGATTGACTCTCAAGATGAAAAACTGGAATCTGGGCTACGTGATAATGGTGATTCTAGTGTTGATTTTGAAGAGTCTGGTTTGATTGAGTTGAAGAGGAAGGAAGTGGAGTTGGTGCATCCATGGCCGGAGTGGATAGAGCTGATGGAGAGGTTGGCGCAACAGCATTATTTTGATCCTAGTAGGAAAGTTGCGGACAATATGGTAGAAAGTTTGGGACTTGATGTTTCTGGGGTTGGGAATGAGAGTGATGGTGTTGGGATTGATTTTAATAATTTCAGGGCTGTACAGACTGCTTGTATTAATTTTGGCAAAGACCGGTTCGATATCTTCAGGTTCGTGGAATTTATGCTCTTGTTTTAAAGTTGGTTACTTGATTGTTGAAAGTGAATGAAAATTCGTTGTTTAGTTTACTCCTTTCTCGGTCTGTTGAATTGTATACGAATTTTTCGAGGAAGTTTTTTTGTGAGTTTTGTGAGATATTTGATTGTAAATGCAAGTTGGTGGGACGGTCTAGTACAAATTAGCTATAATTTGGTAGAAGTTTTGAGGTGATGGTGGTCTGTGCTTCCCTTTGTGATATTTCTTGCTACAATTAGTTCATCAAAGAACGAATGGGAGAAGATGGTTGAAATTGATTTTGTGAACTGTAAAATAGAACCTGTAGGAATCTACTGATATATGCACAGTACCGTACACTCTTTGCTAAACTAAGCTTTTGGCTGTTGTTCAATTTTTCTGTTTTCTCAAATTGAAATAGCACCAAGTGTGACATTGTTTTCCTGAATCTGAGAGTTGTAGCAACGAAATAATTTTTTTATATATACATATAGCATGCTTATTACAATAATGAAATGATTAAGAGGTTGATTTTGAGGATTTCAAGTGTTTTCAGACTGCTACTCTTAGTTTTGGCAAAGATCAGTTGGATCATGAGTTTGGTTGGTAGATTTCATATTGTTGTTATAATAGTTGCTAACTTGGTTGCTGAAATGAAGTAAAGAGCATTTATTTGTTTCGTTCTTTGTGTGTGTCTGGGAATGTATATGAGTTTTTTTCTAAATGTTATGGGATATGGATTATATGTATATACAATTTGATAGGATTAGGAAAATGTGGTTAATTAGATGTTTTGAGGTTTTGTTTGGTTTCTGACTTTCATGTTCATGTTTTCTAATGCTGTTATCAAAATGGATAAAGTATTTTGGTATGAGGCTGTGCTGAATTCTGCCAGTATTTAGCTCATTCAACAATGGAATTGGACTTTGTAGGTTTGGAGTCTGTGGTGAATTCAGCTGTAGTAAGGTTCTTAAAATTGGGAATGGAAGAAATAGCTGCTTTTAGCTCTGTGAACTGTATAGTCTAATACATAGATGATTCAATCTTAGCTGAACTAAGCCTTTTGGGCTATATGTTCAATTCTCTGTTTTCCTTGTGTAAACATTGTCCTGAATCCTAGATGTACGGAACAACATAAGTTCTAAATTTGTATTTTATTTTGTGATGCCTCTTATTAAAATGCACATTTTACTTGTAAGATTCTTAGTCTAGGTTTTCTTGATGTATTCCAAATAATCTTATTCCAGCTGTGGTCATTTTTCTTGACTGGTGACGAGAAAGAATTGATTTCAGGTCGCTGTCAAGACAGGATATTCAAATTTTGGTAGGCTATGGATGCCCAAACGTGAACAAGAAGGTTGTTTTCTCTTCAAAGCTTTTGAGGAAGCATGCCCACCTTGATGAAGGGGATGTAAGTGTTACTTTCTTAAGACTTTTTAGTTACCTTTTCACACTTTCCAAAAATGATGTACTATCTCATGTGGCTCTTACTTTTGAATTGCATCTTATGACTTAAACTCTCATTATTTTGTCTTCCTTTGGAATCTCATCCATCAATACAATTGTTTTTCAGGTTGGATAAATTTATGATTGCCTATTAATGGCTATTTGCACTTGGATAAACTTATGATTGCCTAGTAGTGGCCATTTTAAACATGACTGCTTTTTTGTTTTTCAGGTTTGTAGTAACTGCCGTTTGAGGAGCTCATGTGAAAGTGGATATCTACTAACAAACAAAGAGGATGAGGCACGGACTATTGATCTTATGCGAGTTCTTTTAGCTTATGGTTTTGAATCCATAAATGGATCAGTAGCCAATAGGTTTCTTCTGAAGCAAAAACCTGTCAGAACTGTTGT
>Ga0307508_10006810_pt1 | contig 10690 bp, 18 predicted proteins | sample 9_EM_MG_FD_203089 | JGI IMG/M metagenome (GOLD analysis project Ga0307508, IMG submission 203089) | Populus trichocarpa ectomycorrhiza microbial communities from riparian zone in the Pacific Northwest, United States - 9_EM | ecosystem: Host-associated > Plants > Roots > Unclassified | place...
GATCTGCCGCTCTCTTCTGGTTTTGACTCCATACTGGTTGTGGTCGACCATGGGCTTACGAAGGGGGTGATTTTCATCCCTTGTCACAAAGCTATCAACGCTGCCGGCATTGCCGCCCTGTTTTTCAAACACATCTTCGCCTGCTTTGGTCTTCACGACAAAGTCATCTTGGACCGTGGTCCACAATTTGCCTCTGCCTTTGCGAAGGAGCTGGCCTGACTTCTCGAATACGACATTGCTCTCTCTACTGCCTACCATCCACAGACCGATGGCGAGTCCGAACGGGTTAACCAGGAGCTGGAAACCTATCTAAGGATCTTCTGCCAGGGTCAACCCACAAAATGGGCAGACCTTCTACCAATGGCTGAGTTCTCTCACAACTCCGCAACCCACTCCATTACCAACCAAACACCATTCTCGCTCATAATGGGCTTTGAGCCCTGAGCCTATCCCCCGATTGGGAAGACGTTCTTCCCTGCTCTCGATAAACGACTCAAAATCCTAGATACCGCTCGCAAGGAGGCTTCCGCCACTCATGCTAAGGCAGCTCAGACTGTAAAAGAAAGGATTGGAACAAAGTTCACCCCCTGGAAAGTAGGAGCAAAGGTCTGGCTTGACTCACGTAACCTGAAGATCAACTTCCCCTCTCGAAAATTGGCCCCTCAATGAGAAGGCCCCTTTGAAATCTCTCAGGTTATCTCTCCCTACACCTATCACCTTCGCCTCCCTCCTACCTGGAAGATGCACGGCGTCTTCCACGCTTTGCTTCTCTCTCCATACAAAGAAACTCTTGAGTTTGGCCCCAACTTCATTCCTCAGCCTAGTGAGCTCATCGATGGAGAAGAGGAATACGAGGTGGAAACCATCCATGCCCATAGAGGATCCCCTGGCTGACAACAATACTTAGTTTCTTGGAAAGGCTATTCCCACGCTGAGGACACCTGGGAACCCGAATCCCACTTAGGTCATGCTCACTTTATTCTGCGCGCATACAAACTGGGATGACCCAAAGACTTCCCTATGGTAATCTCCCTTTAGTCATCATTGCCACCCAACAAATTTTCTGCCTCCTCATCTGGCCATCCTCCTCCCGTTCCCCATCCGGTTCCACCTCTCCAACCCACTGTCTGCACATTTTTATCCCCCCAGTTCTCGTCCACATGTTGGGCTATGCTATACGGTCCAACCGAGCGAAGTCCTCCCATTCCTTCTTCCCATCGTGAATCCAGTGTGGCTGATAAGCCACCACCTTGAACATCTTGCCCACTAGCTCGATTAGCTGGTCTTCACAAAGTTATTTGCGATGACACTTACCAAACTTCACCCTCATCATGATGGGGGTAGCTCGTACTGCCACCCACTCTTGAAGAGTCAAGGTCATGTGACTGACCGTAATGATTGCCTGCAGGGCAACCACTGCTACACAAGCAAAGCAGAAGCCGAGCACCAAGAGGGTCATTTCAATCATGTGGGACTCCATTGACCTTCCTCGTCAGCTCCCTCGTTCTTTTATCCCCTTGAATTCCTGCTCCGCTACCTGTCCTCAACTGCTGCGCCACAGCACAGATCTTTCCATTGCAGCACCTTCGACTTCTCCGCAGCAGGCTTCTGCCACCCACAGTCCCTCAGAACTCCGTTTACCAATTTGGCCTTATCCGTTTGGGGTCATTCCCAGGGTATATAAGACCTTCCCATTTCGGTTGCCATTCTAACCCCTCTTGGACATGACTTCCATCCCCACCGTCATCCCCGTTCGTCCCAACCACCTTCCTTTGAACGGCACCCATAACCTCTATGCCGCGATCCTCGAGAACCCGGTCACACTCTTTGCGATCGAATGAGACCAAGAGTTCAAAGGGACCCCGCTCGTCCACAACTATATCCGGCTCTATCATAACTACGCGTGTGCTCAAGTCAACCTCACCACTTCCTCCACCCTCTCTGCTATCTCCATACAGAGATGGTCGAACTGTCTTGCCACCATGTGGTTCAAGGTCCTGCAGCTCCTCATGCTGGCTGAGTTTGGAAAGTTCTTTGAACGATGCCTTCCCGTCAACCTCTTCCAGTCCCTCCTTCGCACTACCCTCATCCTCCTCCCCGAAGTCTACAGGGATGAATACTTGGCCAAAGAAGGGGAGCTCTTTATCCTCGCGGACCCAACCATTCTTCCTTCCCCCCCTGATGCCGGTGTTCATGAGGACACTCCTATCGTCCCCATCTCTCCCCCACCAGCGATCCACACTCCGACGCAGAGCCCTCACCCTGTACCCCCTCCAGTTCGTCGACACCCCACACTCAACAGCCTCGACTTTGCACGACTCGGACGGGTGGTTTCATCCATCCTTTCTGCAGTGTCTGCTGAGCCTGCCCTTGCCCAGCCCAATCCCAGTGCCGTCCCCATCGCTAACGAGTCTTTGTCCATGCCCACCTCCCCTCGACACCAAGCTCATCATCCCGGGACTCTTAACCACTGGCACTGCTTTCAGTGTGGATCCTGCTGTCACTTTAAACAGGACTGCCCCCAGTGGGAGTGTGCTTTCTGCTATATCACTGCCCCTGGGCATCTCCCCACCGCTTGCTCTTCCTCCACGTCGAGACCACATCCGCCCCATATCTTCACTGAGTCCCTTTTCTCTTCTTTGTCTTCCGATGCTGTCTTCTTTTCTTCTTAGCTTTGCATCTGTGTTCTCCTCGGCATTCCACCTTGTCGGTTCTGCTCTTCTACTGCAGAATGCCTTGTTGTCACCTCGTGTCATCGGTCCCAACGGACCTCTGACTATTCCGGTACCTGACTATGTATGCTTCTCTTCTTACTGCGGACGCTATTCTCCGATTGGCTCTCGTCCTCTCGAGCCTGCCCTTATTCCATTATGGACTCCGCTGCAGAGTTCTAACCACACTATATATACAGTGCCTCTCACTGTAACGTCTCTTTAGTTAGTTCTATGAGCTAGCTCCTGGAGAACAGCACATTCGGCTTGGGAACCCGAAGCGTGCTCCACTCGGTCAGCGTACCTTGTGCAGCCTCCAGTCGATGATATGGAGAGGCCTGGGAAACCTCTGCCATATTGTCCATGGTATCTGGAACATTCTGTTCACCACAGTCACTCTTATGTAGAGAACTCTATGGCCACTTTACCTAGTGCTTCTCTTGTATTTATGCAATCCAGTGTTGTATCTATCCTCACTCCTCGAAGGGAACCGCCCCTTGAGAAACTTCTCGTACCGCTCGTGCTTCACTTTGTTCCTCCCTCTCACTCGCGTGCGACAGGACCTCAAACTTAGTAGCACTCGTATTCAGGGCTTTGGTCATCATACTCGTGTGTTGTCACCGCAACAGCGTCTTGCGGCTAGCTCCTCTCTTGCGTTCAGGCTAGGTTCAACGCTCAGCATTAACAAAAGAACTAACTGCCTTCCGTCCCTACCATCTGGTAGAAGGATGAGACCCTCCCCACCACGAATCAGATCAACCTCAATGATCTCATCTTCGTGTCAAGAAGAGATAACCCTTCCCCTCCCGAGGAACAAGATAGAGCCCTCCCCACCCCTGGTGATTTCCCTCAGACCGAACCTTCTGCTCACCAGTCCCCACGTCACCCACTTCATCCTAGCTCGTCTTCAGGTCTTAGTGATCAGAACTCGAGCAGGCGTGTACCTGGCTCCTCCCAAATGCCCGCCGCCCCAGCATCACCACTAGTGCGCCCTTCCCACTCTATCTCCTCTGCTCCCCGCATCCCTTCTACACCGACATCCCCCAACACCCTAGCCTTTCAATGAGCCTTGGAAGCAGCCCGCAACCCCCCTCGTCCACCTCCCGCCGACCTTGATTCATCTGACCTGGAACCCTCTGATTCAGATCACGGTTCGAACCACTCTGATATTTTCCTTGACGATGACGATGACGACATGTCTACTACTACTGCCCTTGTAGACGTAAAGGCTGGTCTTCCGGAAGACTTCTCCGGAAGAAACAAGGATGCCAGGCGATGGATCCTCGCGATGAGCGCATACTTCAATATGTGCGGTCCCCGGTACACCGAGAAACAGATGAAGCTCATTCTTCTTAACAAGATGAGCAAGGGATGAGGTGCCGACTTCATCGAAGGTTGGCTCTCCAAGATCGCCGACGATACCATACCGGAGGAACACAAATCTAAGGAACTCATTGTACACGACTTTGAGAAGGTCTTTCTACCAACAGATAAAACTAGCAGGGCCCGGGCAGCCCTAGCCGACCTCCGCATGGAAGGTCCGCCTTTCCGAGGGGACTTCCACAGATTCCGCTCCTCTTTTGAGCTAGAAGCTGGGAAGAGTGGGGTAGAAGACGAGAACGTCCTGAAGGACTTACTAAGGCAAGCAGTGTCGACTGACTTGGCCTTCAAGATGACGTCTTTGGAAAACGAGCCGAAGACATACAAGGACTGGCTGATGAAAGCTGGTCGATTTTACAACGTCACCCAGCGACTCAAGAAGCTGCATTCTGGAAGTCACACCTATGTGCCCTCTGGAGGATACCAGTCGTCCTCAACCTCTCATCGCGACCCCAATGCCATGGACATAGACGTCCTCCGACTCTCCCCCACTCAACGTGCGGAGCACATGCATAACAATAAGTGCTTCATATGTCATAAAGTCGGATGTCATTCTAACAAACACCCCCATCCTGGCAATAAGACGACGACTCGTCCTCCCACTCCCACTTCCTCCTCCTTCGCTAGAGCTGCTGTTGTTTCCGAGTCTTCGGAAGACAATCTGCTCCTCACCTATGCTAGGCAACTCAATATTTTGGAGAAGGAAGCCATCCGTTCCCTAGGAATCGTCTACGGGGAACTCAATCAAGACGGAACCATAGCTGGGTCTGGATCTGCTGAAGAAGTGGTGGCTCACGTGGATTTTTAAACAGGAGAACAGCTTCAGTGTCTGTGTCTCCTTCTCAAACGATTGTGCCTGTATTTGTAGCCGGTAGAGAGTCAAAGTCAATTCAAATTCCAATCTCTCTCACTGGTGCAAACCACAAAACCGCTGAAACCATTGCTCTTGTCGATTGCAGAGCTTCGGGATGTTTCGTCGACACCGCCCTTGTTACTCGTTTGGGCTGGCAAACTACTCGATTGGCTGTTCCGAGGACGGCCTACAACGTGGATGGAACCACGAACAAAAATGGTCTTATACGACTTACGGTGTCTCTTACTCTGCGGATAGGAGACAAGGATGAACGTCGCAACTTTTACGTCATCCAATATGGAAACGAGGATGTTATCCTAGGACTTCCCTGGCTACGCGAGGCCAACCCCATTATTGATTGGGCCTCTGGAATGGTTGAGCTCCCTGACGCAAAGCCGAGTCAACCACTGGAAGACGCTGTGACCCAGTGATACTTCAAACGATACAACGGCAGGTGTGAGGACTACACCACGGCCGACCGATATGAAGAACGATACAACAACCCGGAGTACGTGCGCCGCACTACGATCTCCACTGCTCTAGCTGCCGAGAAGGAGAAAGAGCCGATCGTTCTACCCCCCGAATTTGCAGATTTCGCAGATGTGTTCAAAAAGCCCGAAGTTCCCCTTCCTCCCCATCGTCCCTTTGACCACACTATCAAACTCGACGACTCTTTTGTTCCACGACGAGCAAAGAACTATTCGCTCAATCCAAAGGAAATGGAAGCCTTGAAAACGTTCATCAATGAGAACCTCAAAGAGGGTAAGATCCTCCCCTTAAAGTCTCCGCAGGCGTCCCCCTTCTTCTTTGTGCCAAAGAAGGATGGAACGTTCTGACCCTGCCAGAACTACCGCTATATTAACTCTCATACCGTCAAGAACGCGTATCCTCTTCCACGAATCTCCGATGTCGTCGATTCCCTGAAACACTCTCGCTACTTTACGAAACTTGATATCCGATGGGGATATAACAACATTCAAATCAAGGAGACCGACCAGTGGAAGGCCGCTTTCACTACTCCTTATGGGCTTTATGAACCTACGGTTATGTTCTTTGGCCAGTGCAACTCCCCACCTACCTTTCAGGCGTTCATGAACCATATCTTCACCGATTACCTTGTGGAAGGATGGCTCATCATTTACATGGACGACCTCATGGTGCACTCGGTCGACTTGGAAGAACACATCTCGCATGTTAGGTTGGTTCTTCAGCGTTTGCGCAAGCATAAGCTCGGCGTGAAACTGGAGAAATGTATCTTTTGCGCACCCCAGGCCGAATACCTTGGGTTGATTGTTGGTGAAGGTCAGATCTCGATGGACCCTGTTAAGCTAACGGCCATCAACGAATGGAGGTCTCCAACCTCTGTTAGTGCAGTACGCTCGTTCATGGGCTTCTGCAACTTCTATCGGAAATTTATTCCTGACTTCTCCAACATCATGCAACCCCTCCTCTCTCTGACGAAGAAGAATGCCGCTTGGCAATGGCTTCCTGACTGTGAGTCCTCTTTCTTGAAACTAAAAAAGGCTTTCTTGAAACGGCCGGTCCTCTACTACCCCGATACCGACCTCCCCTTCTTCGTTATGACGGACGCCTCACTTGTGGCCTCTGGCGTGGTGCTGATGCAAAAAGATGGCAATGGGGATCTCCACCCCTGCGCCTATTATTCGAAAACCTTCACTCCGGCTGAGTGAAACTACGATATATATGACCGAGAGCTTCTCGCTGTCATACGAGCACTCGAAGAGTGGTGCCAGTATTTGACTGGTACACGACACCCTGTCACCATAATCACAGATCACTGGAACTTGACGTACTTCAAGTCTCCTCAAAATCTCTCCCGACGACAGGCTCACTGGTCTATGTTCATGCAGGACTATGACCTTGTTTGGGACAATTGTCCCGGTTCACAGATGGGTCCAGCCGATGCGCTTTTGCGCTGTGATGAGGTCGATACCTCGCTCGATAATACTGCTGTTACTATGCTGCCCTCTGTCTCTGATGTTTTGATATGCGCACTCGATGTTTGACTTGCCGAGCATATCGCCGAATTCACTGCCACCGACCCCTTGGTAAAGGATGCTACCGACGCCATGGCTAAGCATTCCTCACTCTTCCCTCGCGCTGCTCGCGACGATTGGATGTTCCTCAACGGTGCTCTCTACTACAAGAGCCGTCTCTACATTCCCAAACCCACCCGGCAGGAGTTGGTACACTCTCTGCATTGCTCTCAGGCTGGAGGACACGGCGGATATTTCCGCACCATTTACTTGGTTCAACACGACTACTGGTGGCCCGGTCTCACCACCTTTGTTCACCGATTTGTGGCTGGCTGCGCTACTTGCCAAGCCAACAAGGTTAACACTCACCCCACTGTCCCGGGGCTTTGTCCAATTTCCTCCTCTGCCTCTCGCCCGTTTCAACAAATTTCTTGCGACATGATCACGGATCTGCCGCTGTCTTCTGGTTTTGACTCTGTTCTGGTCGTGGTCGACCATGGGCTTACGAAGGGGGTGATTTTCATCCCTTGTCACAAAGCAATCGACACCGCCGGCATTGCCGCTCTGTTTTTCAAACATGTTTTCGCCCGCTTTGGTCTTCACAACAAAGTAATCTCGGACCACAGTCCTCAATTTGCCTCTGCCTTTGCGAAGGAGCTGGCCCGACTTCTCGAATACGATGTGGCGCTGTCCACTGCCTACCACCCTCAGACTGATGGCGAGTCTGAACGGGTAAACCAAGAACTTGAAACATATCTTCGGATCTTCTGCCAAGGTCAACCTACGAAATGGTCGGACCTTTTGCCTATGGTCGAGTTTTTGCATAACTCCGCCACTCACTCTGTAACCAACCAAACGCCGTTCTCACTCATGATGGGTTTTGAACCCAGAGCCTACCCCTCGATTGGGAAAACGTTCTTCCCTGCCCTTGACAAACGACTCGAACTCCTTGATGCTGCTCGCAAAGAGGCTACCGCCGCTTACGCCAAAGCCGCCCAGGCAGTTAAAGAACGGATTGGAGCTAAGTTCACCCCCTGGAAAGTAGGAGCGAAGGTATGGCTTGACTCCTGTAACCTCAAGATTAATTTCCCCTCTCGAAAATTGGCCCCTCGACGAGAAGGCCCATTTGAAATCTCTCAGGTTATCTCCCCTTACGCCTACTGCCTTCGACTCCCACCTACCTGGAAGATGCATGGCATCTTCCATGCATCACTCCTCTCTCCATACAAAGAAACTCCTGAATTCGGCCCGAACTTTATTCCTCAGCCTAGCACGCTCATCAAAGGAGAAGAAGAGTATGAAGTAGAAACCATCCATGCTCATAGAGGATCACCTGGTTGACGACAATATCTGGTCTCTTGGAAAGGATACTCCCGTGCCAAAGATACTTGGGAACCCGAGTCACATCTGGCTCACGCACGTTTCATTCTTCGGGCATACAAACTAGGGCGACCAAAGGATTTTCCTATGGTAACGTCCCTCTAGTCTTCATCTCAGCCTGACTGGTTCTCTGCTTCCTCGTCCAGCCATCCACCTCTCCATTCCGCCAACTACTTGCCTCTGTTTCTTCCGCTTTAGAACTGTTGCAATGGTTCTTCTGGACTCTCTCTGCTGTGTGTCAGCTGTGTTCCAAAGTCATTTGCTTCAACACTTGCCTCGCCCCCCCACAACGATGGGAGTTTCTCGCCCCCATACTTGCTTGAACCCCTGAAGGGTCTTTGCCTTCCTTGATTGGCATCATGGTCAATGCTGCCATGCATATCAAACCGAGGAGCAACAACATGACGGTTTCAGTAGAAGAATCCATTGCTTCTCCGATTCTCACTCCGATGTCTCTTCTACTTTGGTATAGCTCCGCTTGAACCTGTTGGCATTATCCGTTCGGGGTTATTCCCAGGATATATAGGCCCCTCACTTTCAATCGCCGTCCAAACGCATCTTGGACATGACTTCCATCATTCCCGTCGTACCTGTCCATCTGAACCGACTTCCCCGTATGCCCTCCATGCTCTCTATACCATGGTCTTGGACAATCCTGTTGCCATGGTTTGGATCGAAGCCGATCCTGTGTTTCAGACAACTCCTCTGGTTCGTCACTACGTTCGTCTCTTTCATTATTACGCGCGGTCGCTGTCGCCCTGTCCCCCATGTCGGTTCAACGCCAAATGGATAGACTCACCGTAAAACGGTTTGAGACCCTGCAGCTCCTCATCTCTGTGGAATTTAGACGGTTCCTTCCTGAGAACATCCCGAGTGAATTGTTACAGTCCCTCCTCCGGACTACTCTTTCTTTGCTCCAGCCCTCTGAGCTGGACCGCTATTTCTCTTTGGTGGACTCCCCTCTGATCGAGCCTTCCACTCAGTTATCCGTTGGAACCTCGTCAACTACCTCCCCCTCCTTACCACCCTCTTCTCGGAACCTTGCAGGGTTCGGTCAGCGTCTCTCTGACTTTGTCTCATCCTTGTCTCAGTCGTCACGAGACTATCGATATACCTTCACTGAGGTATCCTCCGACATTGTGACCCTTCGTCGTCGTTTTCCCCCTGGACGTAATCTTCGTTGCACTCAATGCAGGTCCACTACCCACTTCTGTCAAGACTGTCCGGCCTATAGCTGCCCCACTTGCATGGTCTCGGCCCCTGGCCATGCCCAACATAACTGTCCTTCATTGAATGACAGTCCTGGCTCTGCCACTACCAGCGACGACTCTTCTGATTCCTAGGTTCTGAGGTGGTACCTCAGATGTACAACGGGGGTAATGTTACAGAATAACCCTGTTGTCTACAGGGTTGCCGAGGGAGATATCCTTTCTTCTTCATCTGGACCACACCGGAGCCCTCCCTCATCTTGCCACTTCCTACGTCCTCTCTTATGACGTCCTCGGACCCTGCTTGCTCTTCCTCCACGTCGAGACCACATCCACCCCATATCTTCACTGAGTCCCTTTTCTCTTCTTTGTCTTCTGATGCTGTCTTCTTTTCTTCTTAGCTTCGCATCTGTGTTCTCCTCGGCATTCTGCCTTGTCGGTTCTGCTCTTCTACTGCAGAATGCCTCGTTGTCGCCTCGTGTCGTCAGTCCCAACGGACCTCCGACTATTCCGGTACCTGACTATGTATGCTTCTCTTCTTACTGCGGACGCTATTCTCCGATTGGCTCTCGTCCTCTCGAGCCTGCCCTTATTCCATTATGGACTCCGCTGCAGAGTTCTAACCACACTATATATACAGTGCCTCTCACTGTAACGTCTCTTTAGTTAGTTCTACCAGCTAGCTCCTGGAGAACAGCACATTCGGCTTGGGAACCCGAAGCGTGCTCCACTCGGTCAGCATACCTTGTGCAGCCTCCAGTCGATGATATGGAGAGGCCTGGGAAACCTCTGCCATATTGTCCATGGTATCTGGAACATTCTGTTCACCACGGTCACTCTTATGTAGAGAACTCTATGGCCACTTTACCTAGTGCTTCTCTTGTATTTATGCAATCCAGTGTTGTATCTATCCTCACTCCTTGAAGGGAACCGCCCCTTGAGAAACTTCTCGTACCACTCGTGCTTCACTTTGTTCCTCCCTCTCACTCGCGTGCGACGGGACCTCAAACTTAGTAGCACTCATATTCAGGGCTCGAGCACCCTTGGTCATCGTACTCGTGTGTCGTCACCGCAACAGCGTCTTGCGGCTAGCTCCTCTCTTGCGTTCAGGCTAGGTTCAATGCTCAGCGTTAACAAAAGAACTAACTGCCTTCCGTCCCT
>Ga0307508_10006811_pt1 | contig 10689 bp, 8 predicted proteins | sample 9_EM_MG_FD_203089 | JGI IMG/M metagenome (GOLD analysis project Ga0307508, IMG submission 203089) | Populus trichocarpa ectomycorrhiza microbial communities from riparian zone in the Pacific Northwest, United States - 9_EM | ecosystem: Host-associated > Plants > Roots > Unclassified | place...
GAGGTCCCCGTTGGTCTCGCGGGCGAGCAGCGAGTCGGGGCGATAGCGCGGCAGGTACTCGGCGAGGTCTTCACCGAGCAACGGTGTACACAGGCAGGCGATGAACCAGCCGAGGTCGTACGTCTCCGTCTCGCTCAGCAGCCGCGCCCGGCCGTACAGCAGCGTGCCGACCCCGTCGATCTGCGCGAACTCCTTGTCGACGGCCTCACCGAGCGCCCGGGCGGCCTCCCGGTCCGCCTCGGACGGTTCCTCCCGCAGCGCGACCAGCAGATCGAGATCACTGCGCCCCACGCGCGCGTTGCCACGCGGAACCGACCCGTAGAGATACGCGCTGTGCAGCCGCGCCCCGAACACTTCGAGCAGACGGTCACGGGCGGCGGCGACGGCAGGGCGGAAGGCGTCGGGAATACGGCCGAGGGCGCCCTCGCGCTCGATGTAACCCTGGGAGTCGAGGCCTTTGGGGGTCACGTTTTCGGACATGGGGTCACTACAGCAGCCCGCCCGGCGTTTGAGGACGAGGCCGTTCACGCCGAACGGGGGTCTGGGGACGCAGCCCCAGGGGGCACCGTACGACCGCCAAGACCGAGCGTCAGCGGGACCGCTTGGCCAGCCGTTCGACGTCCAGCAGGATCACGGCCCGCGCCTCCAGGCGGAGCCACCCGCGCTGCGCGAAGTCGGCCAGCGCCTTGTTGACCGTCTCGCGCGAGGCGCCGACCAGCTGCGCCAGCTCCTCCTGCGTCAGGTCGTGGACGACGTGGATGCCTTCCTCGGACTGCACACCGAAGCGGCGGGAGAGGTCCAGCAGGGCGCGGGCGACACGGCCGGGGACGTCGGAGAAGACCAGGTCGGACATCGCGTCGTTGGTCTTGCGCAGACGGCGGGCGACGGCACGCAGCAGGGCGGTGGCCACTTCGGGCCGGGCGTTCAGCCAGGGCTGCAGGTCGCCGTGGCCGAGACCCAGCATCTTGACCTCGGTCAGCGCGGTGGCCGTGGCGGTGCGCGGGCCCGGGTCGAAGAGCGACAGCTCGCCGATCAGCTCGCTGGGACCGACGACGGCAAGCATGTTCTCGCGGCCGTCGGGGGACGTGCGGTGGAGCTTCACCTTGCCCTCGGTGACGACGTAGAGCCGGTCACCGGGGTCGCCCTCGTGGAAGAGCGCGTCACCGCGCGCGAGGGTCACCTCACTCATGGAGGCGCGGAGCTCCGCGGACTGCTCGTCGTCGAGCGCCGCGAAGAGCGGGTTGCGCCGCAGAACGTCGTCCACGAGTTATCTCCTTGTCGACCTGCTCAGGGGATCTTGCTTCCCCTTGGTACCAGGGGACCGTGCTCCCCATCTTGCCGGACGGTCCAAACAGTGTGATCTGTCACAAGGATGCCGCACACCTGTCCCGAGGTAAGCGGCAGGGGTCCAATTGGGCGCCGATCTCCCGGGTCCGGGGCGGATGTCAGTGCCGGGCTCTAGGCTGGCCGGGTGTCCAAATCGCCGGTGAGAGCACAGGCCAAGGGGGCTGGACGGGTGGTTGTACGTCGTGATTCCGCTGTGGGCGAACAGGACCCCGGTGGCGGAAAGAAACCGGCAAAGGTGACGAAAAGCATTCCGGCCAAGAAGGCTGCCGCGAAGAAGACCGCAGTGAAAAAGGCTGCCTCTGCCGTGAAAAAGTCCGCGGTCGTCAAGAAGGCGGCCACCGCGCCCAGGAAGGCGTCGGCCGCGGTGAAGGACGTCCCTTCCGCGAAGGATGTCCCTCCTGTGAAAGGCATCGCCAAGCCGCCGAAGGACGAGTCGCACACCGCGCTGGTCCGTCGTGCCCGACGCATCGACCGTGAGCTCGCCGAGGTGTATCCGTACGCCCACCCGGAGCTGGACTTCGAGAATCCCTTCCAACTCGTGGTCGCCACAGTTCTGTCCGCCCAGACCACCGACCTCAGGGTCAACCAGACGACGCCGGCGCTCTTCGCCAAGTACCCCACCCCGGAGGACCTGGCGGCCGCCAATCCCGAGGAGGTCGAGGAGATTCTCCGCCCGACCGGTTTCTTCCGGGCCAAGACCAAGTCCGTCATGGGGCTGTCGAAGGTGCTGGCGGAGCAGTTCGGCGGCGAGGTCCCCGGCCGTCTCGAAGACCTGGTCAAGCTGCCCGGCGTGGGCCGCAAGACGGCCTTCGTCGTGCTCGGGAACGCCTTCGGCCGACCCGGCATCACCGTGGACACGCACTTCCAGCGGCTGGTGCGGCGCTGGCAGTGGACGGACCAGACCGACCCGGACAAGATCGAGGCCGCCGTCGGCGCGCTCTTCCCCAAGAGCGACTGGACGATGCTCTCGCACCACGTGATCTTCCATGGCCGCCGCATCTGCCACGCCCGCAAGCCCGCCTGCGGCGCCTGCCCCATCGCTCCGCTCTGCCCGGCGTACGGCGAGGGCGAGACGGACCCGGACAAGGCGAGGAAGCTGCTCAAGTACGAGAAGGGCGGCTTCCCCGGTCAGCGCCTCAAGCCCCCGCAGTCGTACCTGGACGCGGGCGGCAAGCCGGCGCCGCCGCTGGGGGCCGGATGACGGGCGGTAGGGGTCGACAGGCCCCCGGCCGGGGTGACGGAGCGACGGCGGCCGTAACTGCCGGGCCTGTTACGGCGGTTGAGTTGCCGTCACATGCAGTCGGCGAGCCGGCGGAGGCCACTGGACTGTTCACGGTCGTCGGCCCGGTGGCGGCCGCCGGCGTGGTCGTGCCCCGTGCCGCAGCCGTCGGCCCGGTGGATGGCCGCGGGGCCGTCGGGCCCGGTGGTGCGGGCTCAGGAACGATCTCGGGGCTTCGAGGCGTTGTACTCGGCAGGACGGGGGTGCGATGACGCGCGCGAGTAATACGCAGGGCGGGCCGGTGACGGTCAGCAAGGAGGGTCTGCCCGAGTGGCTGGACCCGGTGGTGCGGGCCGTGGAGACGGTGCAGCCGCTGCAGCTGAGCCGCTTCCTGCCGCCGGAGAACGGGGCGGGCCGGCAGTCCGCCGTACTGATCCTCTTCGGCGAGGGCGAGCGCGGTCCGGAGCTGCTGCTCATGGAGCGGGCGAGTTCGCTCAGGTCGCATGCCGGGCAGCCGTCCTTCCCCGGTGGCGCCCTCGACCCCGAGGACGGCGACCCGAAGGCCGACGGGCCGCTCCGGGCCGCGCTGCGCGAGGCCGAGGAGGAGACGGGGCTCGACCGCTCCGGCGTCCAGCTCTTCGGCGTCCTGCCCAGGCTCTACATTCCGGTCAGCGGCTTCGTCGTGACCCCGGTGCTGGGCTGGTGGCGCGAGCCGAGCCCGGTCGGGGTCGTCGATCCCAACGAGACGGCGCGGGTCTTCACCGTCCCCGTGGCGGATCTCACGGATCCCGACAACCGGGCGACCACCGTCCACCCCAGCGGACATCGAGGTCCGGCATTTCTGGTCGAATCGGCCCTGGTCTGGGGCTTCACGGCCGGAATCATCGACCGCCTGTTCCACTACGCGGGCTGGGAGCGGCCCTGGGACCGGGAGAAGCAGGTCCCGCTCGACTGGCGGTCATGACAGGGTGTCTGCCGTGCTGTGTCTTCCCGGGGGATGCTGTATCCGATCGCCGCTGCGCGGCGGGCCGGCCCCCGGCCGACCTGAGATGACCGCGAAGTGATGAGGCGAGGCTCGAACCGGTGAACGTGCTGGACATCCTGTTGCTGGTCGCCGCCGTGTGGTTCGCGATCGTGGGCTATCGCCAGGGGTTCGTCGTCGGCATCCTGTCGGTGATCGGCTTCCTGGGGGGCGGTCTCGTCGCCGTCTACACCCTGCCCGTCATCTGGGACGCGCTGACCGACAACTCAGAGGTGAGCACGACCGCCGCCGTGGTCGCGGTAGTGGTCGTCATCGTCTGTGCCTCCGTCGGCCAGGCCCTCACCACCCACCTGGGCAACAAGCTGCGCCGGTACATCACGTGGTCCCCGGCTCGCGCCCTGGACGCGACCGGCGGCGCCCTCGTCAACGTCGTCGCGATGCTCCTCGTGGCGTGGCTGATCGGTTCCGCCCTCGCGGGCACCACCCTGCCGACCCTCGGCAAGGAGGTCCGCGGCTCCAAGGTGCTCCTCGGTGTCTCCCGGGCGCTGCCCAACCAGGCCGACACCTGGTTCGCGGACTTCTCCTCGGTCCTCGCGCAGAACGGCTTCCCGCAGGTCTTCAGCCCGTTCTCCAACGAGCCGATCACCGACGTCCAGCCCCCCGACCCGGCCCTCGCGAACAGCCCCGTGACCACGCGCGCGAAGCGCTCCATCGTCAAGGTCATGGGCACCGCCCAGAGCTGCGGCAAGGTCCTGGAGGGCAGCGGCTTCGTCTTCGGCGACCGCCGCGTCATGACCAACGCACACGTCGTGGGAGGCGTCGACGAGCCCACCGTCCAGATCGGCGGCGAGGGCAGGAAGTACGACGCGACGGTCGTCCTCTACGACTGGCACCGCGACATCGCCGTACTCGACGTACCCGATCTCAAGGCGCCCGCCCTGAAGTTCACGGCCACGGACGCCAGGAGCGGCAACAGCGCGATCATCGCGGGCTTCCCGGAGAACGGGTCGTACGACGTCCGAGCCGCACGCGTGCGTGGCCGCCTCCCGGCCAACGGCCCGGACATCTACCACCGAGGCACCGTCCGCCGCGACGTCTACTCGCTGTACACGACCGTCCGCCAGGGCAACTCCGGCGGCCCGCTGCTCACGCCCGAGGGCAGGGTGTACGGCGTGGTCTTCGCGAAGTCCCTCGACGACGCCGACACGGGGTACGCACTCACCGCGGACGAGATCCAGGAGGACATCACCAAGGGGCGTACCGCGAACCAGCAGGTGGACAGCGACAGCTGCGCGCTGTGAGCGGTCGTTCTACGAAGAGAGGCGCGTCAGCCCCGGGGATGGCGCAGGCGTACCGAAACCCAGCGGGCCCGGCGGCGCAGAATGCGCGGGATACCCACCCTGAGGTCCGTGCCCGCCATCTGCGGGGCGCCTCCTCGCTGGTGAGAACTCAGGCCACTGCCCGAGCGGCGATTGCGTGCTGCGTCACTGTAGTCGTGCGTCCAGCCCATACCCCGACGTGTGCCCCTGCCCGAAGGTCGATAACCGCCCCCTGGGCCCCCAATTGGCCTATGCGCCAGGCAATTGGCTGTTCGTAGGACACGTGTTCAGATCTGGATACCGGGCGCATCGGCTCGGTTACCGATCCGGCTCCGGATCTTGCAGCCAATTGACCAGTTCTGTGCTGAAAGCGACCGGATCCTCCTCGTGCGCGAAGTGCCCCAGCCCGTCGAACAGCCGCCAGCGGTACGGGGCTTCGACGTACTCGCCGGATCCGGCCGCACTCCGTGTGCGCATCACGGGGTCGAGCGAGCCGTGGAGGTGGAGGGTCGGTACGCGCAGTGGCCGCTTCATCCGCCGGTTGAACTGGATGCCGTCCGGCCGGGCGATGGAGCGGACCATCCAGCGGTACGGCTCGATCGAGCAGTGCGCCGTGGACGGGATGCACATCGCGCGGCGATACGTCTCCACCGTCTCGTCGTCCGGCAGGTTCGGCCCGGACCACTCCCGGATCAGCTCGCCGACGAGCGCGCCGTCGTCCGCGGTCAGCTGCCGCTCGGGGATCCAGGGGCGCTGGAACCCCCAGATGTACGAGCCCGCCCGTGTCTGCTTGACGTCCGAGAGCATCGCAGAGCGCCAGCGCCGGGGATGCGGCATGGACTCGACCGCGAGCCGGCGCACCAGCTTGGGGCGCATCACGGCCGCCGTCCACGCCAGATACCCGCCCAGGTCATGGCCGACCAGCGCGGCGTCCGGCTCGCCCAGGGAACGGATCACGCCGGTGATGTCGAGCGCGAGGTTGGCGGGGTCGTAGCCGCGCGGGGTGCGGTCGCTGCCGCCGACGCCGCGCAGATCCATGGCGACGGCCCGGAAGCCCGCGTCGGCCAGCGCGGTCAGCTGGTGCCGCCAGGTCCACCAGAACTGCGGGAAGCCGTGCAGCAGCAGCACCAGTGGCCCGTCACCGGCCTCGGCGATGTGGAAGCGGGCGCCGTTGGCGGCCACGTCCCGGTGCGTCAGCTTTGTCCCGTCGGGGAGGGCGTCCGGCCGTACGACCGAGGTGGGTTGCGGCGAAGGCGATTGCCCCGCAGGGATGAAGGAGCCCGTCATGAGGACGAGCGTGCCACAGCCTCGATGGCTTCGGGGGCCCGGTCCTCGATCGCCGGGGGCTGAGGCCGCGGGTGCGGCTTGGCCTTCTGCAGCACGCCCGCCGTCTCCTTCACGGACGCGGCCACCTTCTGCGGGCCCTTGCCCTTCTTCGCCTTCTTCGCGAAGACCACGCCGATCAGCGCGAGGACGACCGCGACCAGCACGTTCGCCGCGAAGGACAGCAGGAAGCAGATCGCGAGATTCCATTCGCTCCAGGTCCGGATGCCGTACGCCAGCGCGAAGTTCAGCATCGGCAGGGAGAACACCAGGACGGCGGCGGCCACCGTGAACGCGCCGCCGCTCGTCGCGCCGCGCTTGACGTCCTGCTTGAGCTGCGCCTTGGCCAGCGCGATCTCGTCGTGCACGAGAGCCGACATCTCGGTCGTCGCGGAGGCGAACAGCTGGCCGATGCTGCGTTCGGCGCCGACCGGGCTGCCGTCGGGTGCGCTCATCGCGGTCTCCCTCTTCTGCCTTACTGCTTTTGAACGGTCCTTTTGTACCGTCCCGTCAGATCATGCCGGACGGCCGTTGTCCTTGCCTGCCCCGCCCGGCAGTTCGGCAAGCGCGCGTCGTTCGGCGGCCTTCAGTTCGGCGATCCGGCGGTGCTCGGCGGCCTTGTTCTCGTAGATCACGGCCATCCGCAGGTGGTACGCGGGCTCGTCCTGCTCGTAGATGTCCGGGATGCCGTCGAGGTCCTCGTCGCGCTCCTCGGCCTCGCACAGTCTGCGGTACTTGGCGTTCCGTACCTTCAGCAGCACCGTCGCCAGGGTCGCCGCGATGACCGAGCCCATCAGTACGGCGGCCTTGACCTCGTCCGTCAGTACGGCGTCCCCGCCGAAGGCGAGCTCGCCGATCAGCAGGGACACGGTGAAGCCGATGCCGGCCAGCGTCGCCACCGCGAAGACGTCCGCCCACTCGAGGTCGTCGCTGAGTGAGGCCCGGGTGAAACGGGCCGTCAGCCACGTACCACCGAAGATCCCGAGAGCCTTGCCGGCGACGAGCCCGAGGACGACGCCCAGCGTCTCCGGCTTGGTGAACACGTCGCCGAGCGTGCCGCCGGAGACCGCGACACCGGCACTGAACAGTGCGAACAGCGGCACGGCGAGGCCCGCCGACAGGGGACGTACAAGATGCTCGATGTGCTCGCCGGGGGAGTGCTGCTCGCTCTCGCGCGGCGTGCAGCGCAGCATCAGGCCCATGGCCACGCCCGCGATGGTGGCGTGGACGCCGCTGTTGTACATCAGCGCCCAGATCACGAGCGCGAGCGGCACGTACACGTACCACCCGCGTACGCCCTTGCGCAGCAGCAGCCAGAAGACCACGAGGCCCACTACGGCGCCGCCCAGCGCGGCGAAGTCGATGGTGTCGGTGAAGAAGACCGCGATGATCAGGATCGCGAAGAGGTCGTCGACGACGGCGAGGGTGAGCAGAAAGGCGCGCAGGGCGCTCGGCAGGGACGTGCCGATGACCGCGAGGACCGCCAGTGCGAAGGCGATGTCGGTGGCGGTGGGCACCGCCCAGCCCTGGAGCGATCCGCCGCCGGTGAGGTTGGTGAGGGTGTAGACGAGCGCCGGTACGGCCATGCCGCACAGGGCCGCGACGACCGGAAGCGCGGCCGCCTTGGGGTCGCGGAGATCACCGGCGACCAGCTCGCGCTTGAGCTCGATGCCGGCGACGAAGAAGAAGACCGCGAGGAGTCCGTCGGCCGCCCAGTGCGCGACCGAGAGGTGCAGGCCGAGCGCCTCGGGGCCGAAGTGGAAGTGGCTGACGCTCTCGTAGCTGTCGTGCAGCGCGGGTATGTTCGCCCAGATCAGCGCGGTGATCGCGGCCACGAGCAGCAGCACACCGCCGACGGTCTCGGTACGCAGCGCGTCCGCGACGAAGGTCCGCTCGGGCAGGGACAGACGTCCGAGAACCTTGCGGGGGCTGGGGGTGCGGGGCGCGGCCACGGGGGGAGACCTCCGGTCGGTGGGCAGGACAGAGCACATGCCGACCAGACTTCCCGGCGCACCTTTGCTTAGTTTACCTAAGGTGAGCGGAGGGTGAATCCGGCGATCCCCACGTTAGGTGCGAAAAGGGCACCCGGCGCGCCTGGCGCCGAGTGCCCTTCACCGTCGTACTCAGTCCTCGGTCGTATCTCGGTCCTCGGGCGTCTCAGTCCTCGCTGGGCGCCGCCGGGAGCTTTTCCTGGATGAGGTCCATGACCGTCGAGTCCGTCAGCGTGGTCACGTCACCGAGCTGGCGGTTCTCGGCGACGTCGCGGAGCAGGCGCCGCATGATCTTGCCGGAGCGGGTCTTCGGCAGCTCCGCCACCGGCAGGATCCGCTTCGGCTTCGCGATCGGGCCGAGGGTGGCGCTGACGTGGTTGCGAAGGTCGTTGACCAGGCCCTCGTCCTCGGCGTTCGCCGTACCGCGCAGGATCACGAAGGCGACGATGGCCTGCCCGGTCGTCGCGTCCGCCGCGCCGACGACGGCGGCCTCGGCGACCGACGGGTGGGACACCAGCGCCGACTCGACCTCGGTCGTCGAGATGTTGTGCCCGGACACGAGCATCACGTCGTCGACGCGCCCGAGGAGCCAGATGTCCCCGTCGTCGTCCTTCTTCGCCCCGTCACCGGCGAAGTACTTGCCCGGGAAGCGCGACCAGTACGTGTCGAGGAACCGCTGGTCGTCGCCCCAGATGGTGCGCAGCATGGACGGCCACGGCTCGGTGAGGACCAGGTAGCCACCGCCGCCGTTGGGCACCTCGTTCGCCTCGTCGTCGACGACGGTGGCGGAGATACCGGGCAGCGGCGTCTGCGCGGAACCGGGCTTGGTGGTGGTGACACCCGGCAGCGGCGAGATCATCATGGCGCCGGTCTCGGTCTGCCACCAGGTGTCGACGATGGGCGTCCGGTCCCCGCCGATGTGCTTGCGGTACCAGATCCAGGCCTCGGGGTTGATCGGCTCACCGACCGAGCCCAGTACCCGCAGGCTGCTGAGATCGAACTTCGCGGGGATGTCGTCGCCCCACTTCATGAACGTACGGATGGCGGTCGGCGCCGTGTACAGGATCGTCACCCCGTACTTCTGCACGATCTCCCAGAAGCGGCCCTGGTGGGGCGTGTCCGGCGTGCCTTCGTACATGACCTGGGTCGCGCCGTTCGCGAGCGGCCCGTAGACGATGTAGGAGTGCCCGGTGACCCAGCCGACGTCGGCCGTGCACCAGTAGACATCGGTCTCCGGCTTGAGGTCGAAGACGGCGTGGTGCGTGTACGCGGCCTGGGTGAGGTAGCCGCCGGAGGTGTGCAGGATGCCCTTCGGCTTACCTGTCGTACCCGATGTGTACAGGATGAACAGCGGGTGCTCGGCGTTGAACGCCTCGGGCGTGTGCTCGGCCGACTGCCGCTCGACGATCTCGTGCCACCAGACGTCGCGGCCCTCGGTCCAGGCGACCTCCTGACCGGTACGGCGTACGACGAGGACGTGCTCCACGTTGTCCACGCGCGCGACGGCGTCGTCGACGGCCGGCTTCAGCGCGGACGGCTTTCCGCGCCGGTAGCCACCGTCGGTGGTGATGACGACCTTGGCGTCGGCGTCCTGGATGCGCGTGGCGAGGGCCTCCGCCGAGAAACCGCCGAAGACGACGGAGTGCGCGGCGCCGATCCGGGCGCAGGCCAGCATCGCGACCGCCGTCTCCGGGATCATCGGCATGTAGACGGCGACCCGGTCACCCGCCCGAACACCCAGCTCCAGCAGGGCGTTGGCGGCCTTCGACACCTCGTCCTTGAGCTCGGCGTAGGTGATCGCACGGCTGTCGCCGGGCTCGCCCTCGAAGTGGATGGCGACGCGGTCGCCGTTCCCCGCCTCGACATGCCGGTCCACGCAGTTGTACGCGACGTTGAGCTCGCCGTCCTTGAACCACTTGGCGAACGGCGGGTTCGACCAGTCCAGCGTCTCGGCCGGCTCCTTGGCCCAGGCCAGCCGACGTGCCTGCTCGGCCCAGAAGCCGAGCCTGTCAGCCTTGGCCTGTTCGTACGCCTCCGCCGTGACGTTGGCGCCCGCAGCCAGGTCAGCCGGCGGCGCGAAGCGTCGCTCCTCTTTCAAGAGGTTGGCCAGGCTTTCGTTGCTCACGACATCTCCCTTTCCCAGGGTGTCCGTTGTGTCCCAGGCCACAGCTCATCAGACCCGGGGTGCCGATGACAAGGGTCGACCTGAAATTGGTTTAGACCTGTGGGTGGGGTACTGCGGCGCCCGACGTCATCCGTACCCACGGACGCCGACGGGGCGGAGTTCAGCACTTGTAACGCCTCTCACATCCCAGTGCACCGGCGCCGCGCGGAAACGGTCACGTCTTTGTGTGACCCGGGCGTGTCGGGACGGCCCGGTGCCGGTCAGGCGGAGAGGTCTGCGGCACCCACGTGGTCGAACATGCCGTCCCCGTCCGCCCCCGTGAGCAGATACGACTGCGCCTCGCCGACGTGGAAGTACATGCCGTGCAGTTCCAGCGCGCCGTC